>ENA-OPCA01000261-OPCA01000261.1-human-gut-metagenome-genome-assembly--contig:-NODE-261-length-53480-cov-5.571455_pt1 | contig 53480 bp, 50 predicted proteins | sample MGYA00241076_ERZ501468 | MGnify/ENA primary metagenome ERZ501468 (study PRJEB25962, sample SAMEA2042633) | human gut metagenome | biome: human gut; feature: human-associated habitat; material: faeces... | reverse complement strand
ATCTGGTGTATTTTATCATGAAACCTTTAGAATGGATCTTCCTGTGCGTGCTGTACCTGACAGACGCCCATCCCGAGAACCGCATTGCTGTGCAGTACACCAGGAAAACGGCGGCGCAGGTGGAAGAATAGTAAAATATTAACTCCCTTTTCGGAATTGTGTACCCACTGAAAACGAGCCTATAAACATGCATTCACAATGCATAAAAACACGTTCTGGCTATTTCCCACACATTGAAATATACACTTAGATAACGTATAATACGAAATATATTTTGGGGAGGATTATGACCATGAAAAAGAAATTATGCAGTATTGTTTGTCTTTGCTACTTTGTTTCAATTATGTTATGTGCATGTGGAAGAAAAGAACAGGGGAATCCTATTAGATTGCCAGCCAGAGAGGATATTGTATCGATTGGTGTCTCTGACGGTGACAAATATGCTATATCACCTAACACAGAAGGTGAAGCTACGGAGTTTATTGATGAATTTTTATCTATGCTAATGGATATGGAAACAACCAGTCAGCAATCAATCAATGATGCACCGGTCAACAAAGATTCTATTACGATCAATATAAATTGTGATGGGGCGGCAGGAACTACTCTTTTTTACTATGTAGATAAAGGAATCGAATATGTAGAACAGCCATATCAAGGAATTTATAAACCAACGCCTGCTTTAGGTAATTGTATAACTGAAATGCTTGCTTCGGCAGATAATAGACCGCTAATGGTAACATTTCAGGCATCGGTAATTGAAACGAATCATGATTCAATAATAGTAAAACCGGTAGATGGTTCTTTGGAACTTGATTCAGCAGATAAGTTTTATATATCAAACGAAGAGAACCTTGAATTGCAAATTGGAGATTTCGTAGAAATTAGCTATAACGGAGAAATAATGGAATCATATCCTGCGCAATTAGGAGAGGTTTATAAAATTACCGTGATAGAACAGACAGAAGCAAATGCCATGTGGGATAGAATACCTATGGTAAGAATAGATGGTAAATTATACTACGATACAGGGAGAGAAAGCATCATGGATGCACGTTGTGGCACTATGGATGGAGAAATAACATCAACTGTCGATGGAACTGAAATACCAACAGAAGATAATCAGTCTAATTTTGGAAGTGGATTTGGTTATCAGTATGGAGCAGACGATACAATAGAAATTTATATGAATGAAAAGTGGTTCGTCTTTGAATACAGAGAAGAATCTGAATGAGAGAATAAACGATAGATAAGTCAAATTAAATTCAAAAGGCTGTCTCAATAAAGGGATAGCCTTTTTTCAATTCTCAGCCTAAATTTTCTCAATATTCAGTAGGCAAAATCCAAGATACAGTTGCTCAAATTGCTCGAAAAATTAAGAAATGTATGAATATACACTAAAATTGGGGAAATGAACAGCGGGAACACTTTTCCGAAAAGGGAGAATATTAATGGAAAAAGCTCTCCCTTTTGGATATAATAATATTTGAAAGGGAGGCTTTTTTATATGATAAAAGTGAATTGAACTAAATCGGAATTTGAGGGAGGAAACAGTATGAAAAAGATTATTGCAATGGTTCTTTGTCTTGTGTTGGTTTTTTCATTGGCTAGTTGTGGAAATAATGATCAAAGTTCAGATACGCATGATGCGAACTACGAAGAAGGTTATACGGCTGGCTACGAGGTTGGATATAATGATGGGAAGCAGCAAATGACCGACCCCCAAAAGTGCTATGCACAGTTTTCGGGGTCTTTTACAGCTACTGTTGAGCAACTCTTGCCTGATTACTGTGCGCTTCCGGGAAAAACGATTGCCGTAGTTCACTTCTTTCAGGATAAACCATTTTTACTTCGCTTTCGGGAAGATATGACCGGAAAGCTTGTTGAAGGAACGGTTTATGTGTTCGAGTTCAAGACATTTGAAGTTGAACTTCCGGCTGATGAGGAAAATCCAGATATTTCGGATTATATGTATTCAATAGATGTTACTAATTATAGAGTTGCGGAAGATAGCGAACTCGGGTTGGACAGCATAACGCCGACTGTTGAAATAATATCGAAGTAAGTAACCGGATTATTTAATAAGCAATCACCGTGGTAAATTATCATTTATAGGATTGTCTTTTAAGGGGTAATTATACTATTACACTTAAAAGACAATTCTATTTAGATATTAAAATATATTTATTGTCTAATTAGGAATTATAAGTTATACTTTGCGTATAAGTACATTTCACTTATGAAAATTTCTATGTCAGCGAAAGCTGATGTCCCATCCGATTCCCTAAATCATAGAACCAGGAAGAAGGGAAGAGGAAAACCCACACAGAAAGAAAATCAGTTGTATCAGAAAAACAGGTAAGTTATAATGTAGATATGGCGAAATCCTTTTATTTCCGGCGGTATCTATGATTACCTGACACAAAAGGAGGAAACCATTGAATACGGAATTAAAGAGTGCAGTAATGGCAACAGACAGAGACGCCCAATACGATAACAGCGCAAAACGCCTGATAGCACATAAGATCATTCTGGCGCGGATCCTGGTGAAGACCGTGGAGGAATTTAAGGGGATGGATCCGCTCGAGGTAGCAGCACTGATAGAGGGACTTCCTTATATCAGCGCCGTGCCGGTGGAGCCGGGACTGACGAATGCGGTGCATTTTCAGAATGGTCAACGCCTTGTTGGTTTTAATACAGAGAATCAGGAACTGAACGAAGGCCTGGTGCGTTTTGACATTGTATTTTATGTGCGGATGAAGGATGGCCTTTCGCAGATCATCATCAATGTGGAAGCGCAAAAGGACGAACCTAGCGACTATGAGATCCTGAACCGGGCAGTATTCTATGTAAGCAGACTGGTTTCTTCCCAGAAGGAACGAGATTTCGAGAATTCGAGTTACGATGACATTAAAAGTGTCTATTCTATTTGGATTTGTATGAATATGGAGGAAAGCACCATGAGCCATATTCATCTGACCAAAGAAGACCTGATCGGTTCTTATGAATGGAAAGGTAATCTGGATCTGTTGAATATCATTATGATAGGTCTTGCAAAGGAACTGCCGGAACATGATGAGACCTACGAGTTACATCGTCTGTTGGGAGCATTATTGTCCAGAGAGCTTACAGTGGACGAGAAGCTGGATATTATTGGAAAGGAATATGATATTCCATTAGAAGAGAATTTCAGAAAGGATATGAGTACTATGTGTAATTTGAGCCAGGGAGTTAAGGAAGAAGGTATCGCAATTGGGCGTGCAGAGGGTGAGGCAGGACTCATTGCAAAAATGTATAAAAACGGTCTTTCAATAGAACTGATTGCATCTGCAACAGATAAAACAATAGAAGAGGTAAAGACGATTATTGAGGGAAAAGAAAAATCCCAAGAGGCCTGAGAATTATTACCGGAAAAAACGCGGGGATGTGTAATTCATGTTTATACATTTCTGCGTTTTTTATGAAATGATAATTGAATAATAAATCGGAAGAGTTGCACGTGATGCAACTATGATGCAATGGTATGTTAAATTCTTTACTGTAATGGACGGGGGAAGCGTTCGGTTACAATAAATACATAAGGAGAGATACAAAATGAGGGGCAAATTAATAGTTATCACAGGAGTTATGGCACTGGGGTTGTCTGCCTGCGGAGCACAGGGGAGTGATCCGGTGGGAGGGAGTAGTTCAGAGGTTATCGGATCCGCAGAGGCTGCGGTAACGGAAGAGAGCACTTCAGAGACTGGTGAATCCATGGAAGCGACAGTATCCACGGAGACTGTTTCCGACACTACGGCATCCACGACAGGTCCTTCTTACGAAGATGAGGACGCATGGCTTCCCTGGGAAGACTACGGAGAATGTTCCAACACTGTGAAAGACTTCTACAATGACGATGAGAAAAAGACCTATTACTACGAAATGGATGAGTTCTTTTTTTCCGATGAGAAGTATGCCAAAGTGAATGATTATCTGCAGCAGATGTATGAGAATTACAGAACCCAGTATGAGGAGGAAGGTGAGAATCACACCGGAGCGTATGAGTTAGTGGATGAAACTCTTTCCGAGGGACAGCGATACGATGATAATTATCTGGTATTCAATGGCATTACTTTAGCGGATGACGAGTATGTCAGCCTGCATTTTAATGACACGGTTTATTATGCAGGAGCAGCGCATCCATTATCCTATTACATACCCGTGACGATCTCCGTTGCCACCGGCGAAGAAGTCACCCCGGAAGAAGTTTTGGGGAAGACCTGGGACGAGATCCGGGCAGCAGGCTCTATTGAAGAAGAAAACGAAGAAAATTTTAATGCCAATTACGGCTTTTACATCACAGAGAAGGAACTGTGCTATCTCTATCGCACTAATTTCTTTGTAGAAGAGATCCGGATTCCCCGGTAAAAGAACCGGATTGAACTGGCAGGGCAGAAGAGGTATACTTATTTTCGGAAACGAACGGAGGTACCGGGATGGAAAAGTTTAACCCTTCAGAGCTTTGTGCAGACATTAAGATCTATGATTATAAGAAAAAAGTAAAATATGATGAGAAATCCCTGGTGATTTTTGAGAAAACAGGGAAAATGATAACAGCCGGAAAAGAGTGCGAAGGCATGCTTTACACTCTTCCGGCTAATTCTATTGGTTTTTCTCCGATCGTATTGGGAAGAGTCAGCGACTATACCTGTGCGGAAAAGATGCTAAAGCAGATGCTGTGCCGGTATCTTGGCAAGGCATCATTTACGGGATACGGAGAAGGGCTTATTTTTATTCACGAGAAGCTGAACGAAGTGGAAATGAAAGTCTATTTCGATCTTCTGTATCAGGCGGGAGCCAAAAATGTGGTCTATGCAGATGAAAGCGTGAAAGGAATCCCGAAGGGAACTCCCTGGGAGGATGTGATCTGGGGAATGAAGAACACTTATAAAAATCTTCGTTTTGCCGTGGAGATCACGAAGGAACAGCCCATGGATTATCTCAGATATTCGCTGACGCAGTTGGCAGAGAACTGTAAGCGGTGGGGACTGGAAGAGGAAATGTCAAAATTGTATATTTAAGGAAATAGGCTAAGGGTAAATGAATTTATTTATCCTTAGCCTAAATTATTAGCTTTGCTGATAATAATTATGCCGGTAAAGATGATCGTCTACCTGCTGCGCCAGGTGATTCATTTCTTCTTGTGCATCAGCACCCATGGCAATATTATAAAACGCATAGGAAAACTGCTTACTGAAGAAAGGATATGCGGGGGTCTGTGGTCTGGTAAAAGAGGTATTCCGTAATTGTGAAAATAAAATATTGCTGTTGCCGGAACCAGCCTGAAAGCTGTCCATTACGTCATAAATCTCTTTTAAAACGGGAATACCCGTTAACTGACTGATCTTCAACTGGTTCTGCAGACTGAAAACATAACGGATAAATTCACAACATTCCTTGGGATATTGTGTTTGTCTGGACATGCATAATCCCCAGCTTCCATGGGGAGAAGCTGCTTTTATACCATGGGGAAGAGGGATTATGCCGATATTACTATTCCTTTTCTGCGATTGAAAATAAGCACTGGGCAGGGAAAGACTCATGGCAAAGTTTTCAGGAAAATCGGCACTGAGATCCTCCACGTGGGTATAATGATATTTATGAAATAATTCGCCCAGCCAATTCATAGCAGCGACGGAAGCCGGAGAGTTAAGATATCCAGAGGTTGCCGTCAGCGTATTGTTAAAAAAGCTGCCGTTGTTCTGTACGATAAATGGCAATCCGGCGTAGCTGTTCCATTCTCCGGATTTTGGAGAAAGACCGCGTCCGGAGTCCATAAGCAAAGGATAGGGAAAAGAAGTTTTGGTCTGTATTGTATGGCAGACATTCAGAAACTCATCCCAACTCCAAGCATCTTCCGCAGAAGTCGGAATGCGAATACCAAGGGAATGGAACAACTCCTTGTTATACAGAATACATAAAGTGGATTCCGTATAACCCAGATGATATAGTTTTCCCTGATAGGTTCCCTGCGTCACAATGGGAGACAGAAAAGAGGATAGGAAATTCGAATCCATATATCCATCAAACGGCAGCAGAGAATTCATATATGCCCAATAGGGGACATCAGGACCGTCCAGGGACAGAATATCCGGTGCATTTCCACTGGTAAAGCTCTGCAACAGCAAGTCACGCAGAGGAGCCTTATCGTTGGTGAGAAAAGTCGGTGTTACGAAAAAACCGGAAGATGTCAGATTAAATTGTTCGATCAGAGAGATCCAAAAATGCTTCTCATTATCTTCCATAGGACATAAATAAATAGAAAGGTTTATTTTATCTTTGGAGCGGTCTGCTACAAAAGTGCCTTTTCCTTGCTGCCGTATAATATATCCTTCAGATTCCAGACATTTCAGGGCTTGTGTAATAGTGCTTTTACTTACATTTAAAGTACGCATTAATTCATTATCAGAAGGGATGAGATCGCCGGGACGATAATATCCGCTTTCGATTTTCTGGACAAATTCATTTTTTATAAGCATGTATTTTGGTGTTCTGGTGTTCATAAAATCCCCCATATTTTGAAAAGTGATTGACAATATATTTTTGTTATGCTAATATCATAGCATAAGTTATTCGAACAAACAAGATTAAATAAAAAAACTCTCTGTAAAAGCAGAGAGTTAAAAAATAAAATAAGTTATTCGAACAACCGAACAACTAAAAGGAGGAGAAGATGAAAAAGACATTTTCAAAAGAGAAATTATTTGACAGAACACCGAGGGTCTATCAGAGAGATGCGACGGAAGTCCGTTTTCTGTTGGGTGGAATCGGAACAGGTAATTTTTCTGTAAATTCAAGAGGAAAGTTCCTGGACTGGGAAATTTTTAACTGGCCTTCCAAGAATACGAAATTTCCCCTTTCCTTTTTTGCAATTCGTACGGAGAACAAAGAACTGGAAAAACCTATATCGAAAATTCTGGAATCGAGAATGGTTCCGCCATATACCAGCTCGCACGGATACCTTCAGGCTGAATTGGTAAATCTGCCAAGAATGGAAGATTCGGAACTGATCTGTGAATATCCTTTTGCAAGGGTGAATTTCAAAGATTCCGAATTGCCCGTAAAAGTATCTATGGAAGCATATACACCGTTTATTCCTTTAAATACAGATGATTCCAGTATTCCCTGTGCAATTATCCGATACACGGTGAAAAATATTGCAGACTGTCCGACCAAAGTAAGTCTGGTAGGCACGCTTCCCAATGCATCCGGTTTTGAGGGATATGATGTTATTGAGAACCTGAAGCTGGCCGACAGCGTAAAAAATGAATATCGGGAATTTGATGATGTGAAGGGCTTGTATTATTCACCCGAACATTTGAAAGAGGATCATTTACGGTATGGAAATATGGCGATTCTGACCAGTGGATCCAATGTAACCTATAAAACACAGTGGTTTGACGGCGAATGGGTGGATGGAATACAGGATTTCTGGGATGACTTTACCAGTGATGGACTTTTGGAAAAAGAGACGGTATCTGACAGTGTGGGATGTGAATTTGCACAATTTCATAATTTCAGTTTCCTGAAAAGAAGAGAAAAGATCGGATCCATCGGAGCCTGGGAAGAACTTCAGCCGGGAGAAGAAAGAACCTTTGAATTTGTCATTACATGGTATTTTCCTAATAGAGTAAAGGCATGGATCGAGTTTGATGAGGACTACGAGAAATTCCAGCGCGGTGAATACGGAACAGTAAGAAATTACTATGCAACAAAATTCACAGATGCATGGGATGTAGCAAAATATGTATACCATAATAAGGAACGACTGGAATCAGACAGCAGAAAATTTGCCGATGCTATGTTCCATAAGACTACATTACCTTATTATGTGATTGATGCTCTGACTGCAAACATTACGAATCTTCGAAGTAATTTATGTTTCCGGCTGGAAGACGGAACTTTTGCCGGATTTGAAGGAATACGTGACTACATAGGCTGCGGTTATGGTAGTGTGCCTCATGTATGGAACTATGCACAGACGGTTGCTTTTCTGTTCCCGGATCTTGAAAAAACTATGCGTAATGTAGAATTTTTGAGAGAAACAGATGAGACAGGATGCATGTCTACACGAATGTTTTCCGTGTTTGATCAGGAACGGTATGCAATGGTTCCGGCCTGTGATGGAGAACTTGGAAGTGTTGTTCGTGTCTACCGGGATTTCAAGAATCTTGGGGATGTGGAATTTTTGAAGACCATTTGGCCCAAAGTAGTGCTGGCAATGGAATATGCCTTGAAACAATGGGATCTGGATGGAGATGATGTACTGGACGGTCAGCAGAATACAACCTATGATATTGAATTTTACGGACCGAATCCCATGACGGACAGTATTTTCCTGGCAGCACTGAAATGCTGTGAAGAGATGGCTGAGATCGTAGGAGACGAAGAACATCACCAGTTATACGCAGATGCTTACGAAAAAGGATCTGCAAGAGCCGATCAAATGATGTTTGACGGGGAATATTATATTCAGGTACAGAAGGAGATTGATAAATATAAATATCAATTCGGAAAAGGCTGCCTGTCAGATCAGCTTCTTGGACAGTTCCTGGCATATATGGCCGGAATCGGAGAGATTTTACCGAAAGAGCATGTAAAATCTGCTATGGAATCCGTATTCAAGTATAATTACAAAACGGATTTTTATCATACGGACAGCGTACACAGAGCATATGCGATCAATGAAGAGCATGGAATGGTAGTAGCTACCTGGCCGAAAGGCGGCAGACCTAAATTCCCGTTATCCTATGCCGGAGAGGTGTGGACAGGAGTAGAGTATGAAGTAGCCGTTAATCTGATTTATTCAGGTTGTGTAGAGGAAGGTCTGACGGTAGTAAAGTCAATTCGGGACCGTTATGACGGATATAAGAGGAATCCGTTCAGCGAGATCGAATCCGGTCATCATTATTGCAGAGCAATGGCAAGCTGGGGAGTGCTGAATGCATTATTGGGACTGCAAAGTGATATGTATCGCGGAACATTGTCATTCCACCCTGCAATAGAAGGTGAAATGTCCAGTTTCTTCATCTGTGGAAAAGCATGGGGTATCTACAGTCAGAAGGAAGAGAATGGGAAAATGTGCAAACATATTGACATCCTGTATGGGACGTTAGATGATATTCATGTGCAAGAATAAGGAGGGTACAATTATGATGAAAAAGTATTGGAGAAAAGTGATGGCACTTACTTGTGCGGCCGCTATGCTGTTTACGATGGCTGGATGCGGAAATGCAGAAGGAACTACAGATGGTGCAGAGACTGCGCAGAGCTCTACGACTGCAGATGGGTCTGGAGAGATCACAATCAAGTTTGCAGAGCATGTTGCTGATATTCAGGCACAGGAGCCGCATCTGCAGAAGATTATTACTGCTTTTGAAGAAAGCCATCCGGGGATTAAAATTGATATTACGGGTAAAGAAGTGTCCGAGCATAATACACAGATGACTTTACTGGCAGGAGAAAATAAGCTTCCGGATGTTTTCTGGCTGGAGCAGGCAACTGCAAAGGAGTTTGCACAGAATGGGTATTTATATGATCTGACGGATGTATTGGATCAGTATGGTATCAATGACAGCCTTCTTCCCGGACTGGTGCATTCATGTACCGTTGACGGCAAAGATGTGGGAATGCCCAGTGAAGTTATGATGGTAGGATTTTATTATAACAAAGATCTCTTCCAGCAGGCAGGAATCGAAGAAGTGCCTGTTACCTATGAAGAGTTCCTGGATGCGGTAGATAAGCTGAATGCAGCCGGAATCACACCGCTGACCGTGGGGGCGCAGGATAATTACAGTATCTGGGCATTTGAGACAATGCTGGCAAGATATGGATTTTTTGAAAAGCTTGACGGTCTGAAGGATGGAAGCATTTCCTGGAATAATGAAGACTTTATTCATTATTTTGAAAAAGTAGAAGAAATGCGTGAAAAAGGAACTTTCACAAAGGACATTTCCAATATTGGATATTTTGAAGCAAAAGAGCAGTTTCTGGGTGGAAATGCAGCAATGATCAATTCCGGAGCATGGGATATCGGTGATTTTGAGGGAAGTGATATTGCTTCTAAAATCGGATTTTTCTGGGGACCTACCTTTTCCGACAGCCAGTATGAGCAGCAGATCGGAATCAAGGCATCCGGCGGTGTTTATGTAGTATCTTCAAAGGCAGCAGAAGATCCTGCGTTGTTAGATGCAATTATGCAGTTCTGGCAGTTCTATTACGGCGAAGAGGGAACCAGGATCATTGCAGAGGATACCGCGGCATTACCGTGCTCTACATATAATGGACAGATTGATGAGAGCCAACATCCTGTACTTTCCACGATGATCGCGGCATTAAATGATGATTGGAAAGCAGTAACTGAGCCGTTTAATTCACTTTCGTCCAATGTGGCATATGGATATTTTGATGCTACCTTCGGTGTTATGACCGGCGTTTACACACCGGAACAAGCAGCTGATTATGTAGAAAATTTGCAAAGTGCCGAAAGATAAAACCATAAGAGCGGTATGAAATTAAGTAATACCGCTCTTTTCTATAGAATGGAAAGGGAGAAAGCTATGTATTGGTTGAGTACAAAGAAAGCAAAAATCATTATGCTGCTTCCGACTCTTATGATTTATGCAGTATTTATTATTATTCCTGTGTTTATCGCATTTTATTATAGCTTTACGGACTACAGTGGTCTTGGAAAAGCATCCTTTGTGGGAATAAAAAACTATGTTGCTATGTTCCATGATAAGCTATTTCTGATCGCATTGAAAAATACATTTTTAGTATTGTTATTCAGTGTGATATTCCTGATCGTTGGATCTTTTATGGCAGCATTATTGATGAACAAGAATTTTCACGGAAACGCATTTTTTAAAATGGTGATTTTTGCTCCCTATGTAATAGCGCCTATTATCATAGGAATTATCTGGGGATATATCCTGAATCCTAATTATGGGCTGGTAAATAGTGTATTGCATAAAATAGGACTGGATATGCTTGCTATTGAATGGATCGGTGGAACGAAATGGTCTCCATTGTCATTGGCGATGGTATTCACATGGCAGGTACTGGGTTTCCATGGAACTATTTTTTTATCCGGAATCAAAGCAATACCGGGAGATATTTACGAAGCCTGTGATATTGATGGAGCCAATTTGTTACAACGCTTGTTTTATGTGACAATTCCTATGCTGAAAGAGACCTTTATTATTAATATTGTTCTGGTGGTAACAGGCGTATTTAAAATATATGAACTGGTATATCAGATGACAGGCGGAGGACCTACTCATCAGTCGGAGCTGCTTACCTCATATATGTATTTTACAGTATTTACATCCAGAAGGTATGGATATGGAATGGCAATTGCGGTTGCAATTCTGTTACTTTCAATTCTTGGCTCGTTTTCCTATATTAAGATCACAACGAGGAAGCAAAGGAGTTAAACATGAGAAACAAGAGAATATCGATAAAAAAAGTCATTTTTTACATATGTCTGCTGGGATTGATTATTCTTTTGGTCATGCCCATACTGTGGGCTATGTTGCTTTCATTAAAGACAAATAATGAGATTGTCAACAGTCCGCTTTCTTTGCCGCAGACAATAAGCTTTGAAAATTATCAGCGTGCGATCGATACTATTGATTTTTCCAAAATGTATTTTAACACGATTTTACTGGTAGTAATATCTACTTTTTTCAGTATTTTATTTACTTTTATGAGTTCGTTCGCAATTGCCAGAATGGTTTTCAGAAACCATAAGGCATCGGAAACATTGTATCTTTTCCTGCTGATCGGGATTGGCATCCCTATTTATGTACTACTGTTTCCGGTATATCGGATTGATTCATTGATGGGAATTCTTGGAACCCGTTTGGGACTGATCCTGCCGTATGTTGCAGTGAACATCTCGTTCAATACCTTGCTGTTTACCGGATTTTTGAGAGATATCCCCGGAGAATTGGAAGAAGCAGCAATTATCGACGGCTGCAATCTATTTAAGCTGTGTACCAAAGTGGTGATTCCGGTTATGAAACCCACGTTCGTGACGATCATTATTTTTAATGCAGTTTATATTTACAATGAGTTCCCGTTTGCATCAACCTTTATTCAGAATAATGCCTTAAACACCGTGTCATTAATGACATCTATGTTTAAAGGACAATATACCATGGATTATAGTGGAATCATTGCAGCGAGTCTGATGATCATGCTTCCTGAATTAGTATTTTATGTCATTTTGCAGAAGTATATTATAAGTGGTATGACTGCCGGAGCAGTGAAAGGATAAGAAAATGAGAGAAATCGTAAGGCCATCCCTACATTTTACACCACAGAAAGGCTGGATCAATGATCCTAATGGCTTGGTGTTTTTTAAAGGACAATATCATTTATTTTATCAGTATAATCCGTACCATGATAACTGGGACAGTATGCACTGGGGGCATGCGGTAAGCAGGGACCTGATACACTGGGAAGAATTGGAACCGGCACTGGTCCCCGACATGCCCTATGATAACGATAAAAACGGCGGATGTTTTTCCGGATCGGTTGTTGTACATGATGATCAGCTATTTTTATTTTATACAGGAAGAACGGAAGATGAAACCGGTATTTTTGAGACGCAAAATCTGGCAGTGTCGAAGGATGGGATACATTTCGTAAAGGCAGAAGAAAACCCGCTGATAAAAGAAGTCCCGGAAAAGGGAGGAAGAGATTTTCGAGATCCCAAGGTGTTTTTTGCACAAGGGAAATGGAGAATGATCTGTGGAGGATCCACCGGAAGAATTGAACATCCGGACAGCTGCGGAAGAATTTATCTTTTCTCTTCTACCGATCTGTACCATTGGACGTATAGCGGAATTTTGTACGAAGCAGAGCCCGGTGAGGGCAGAATGTTTGAATGTCCGGATGCCTTCTGCCTTGATGATGTCTGGTTTTTGACAACTTCGCCGATGTATGAAAAAGACAGTGTAACGACGCTATATCTGTCCGGACAGATGGATTTTGACAAATGTGAATTCCATAAAGAGATAAGCGGAACTTTGGATCTTGGAACTCATTATTATGCAGCACAGACATATCCGGTATTGCATGGGGAAATACGGTCTGTTGCCTGGCTGGGCGGCTGGCTGTGGATGCCCTGGATCCGGGATTTCGGTCCGGAGGAGGGGTATCGTGGAATACTGGATGTATCACGAGTGTGGTATTTAGATGATAACAGGCGTTTGTGCGCAAAAGTGGCTGATAAAGTGAAAGCTGAGATGAAGCTCTTCAGCAGAACATTGGAAAAACATTGGACCGGTGAAAACATACCACCGCAAAGTGAGCCGGTTATGGTAGAACTGAAGGGAAAGCTGCCGGGAGATGGAGAGTTGTTGTGTATTGATCTATATGATACAGATAGACATACCGTGACAATATGCTTTGATTCTTCAAATAAAGAAATGACCGTGAATTATAACCGGGCAGACAGAGCTTCCAGATATGGTATACGGACTGTGCCCTGTGAAATGATGGAAAAAGAAACAGATATTGATATCCTCATAGACGGAAATACATTTACATTATTGTGGGAGCATGGTTTATATCGCTATACAGGAAAATTATACCCACAAGGAAATATAGGCGTAGATATAAAATATAGGACAAAACGGCATTATGATATTACCTCTCTGGGAGAGATATTGATTGATTTTACCGGGAAAAAAGAGAGTGAAAGACAAACATTGTCTTATACACAAAATCCGGGAGGTGCACCTGCTAATGTTGTGGTTGCGGCACAACGGCTGGGTGCCCAAACAGCATTTATCGGAAAAATAGGAGAAGACTTCCTGGGAGAGTTCTTAAAGGAAACCTTGGATAAATGCGGTGTTTCAACCGAAGGATTAATAAGTGATGCAGACTATTTTACAACACTTGCTTTTGTTAAACTGGCAGATAACGGAGAACGAAATTTTGCGTTTGCCAGAAAACCCGGAGCAGATATCGGACTGAAGGCTGAGGAAGTACGGAAAGATATCATCTGCCAAAGCCGTATTCTTCATGTAGGCTCTTTGTCGTTAACTGATGAAATATCCAGAAATGCAGAATTTATTGCATTAAAAGCTGCGAAAAATAATGGAACAATTATTTCTTATGATCCGAATTACAGAGCCAGTTTATGGGATTCACAGGAAGAAGCCTGTAAATGGATGAGAAGTATTTTAGAATATGCAGATATCGTTAAAGTATCAGAAGAAGAGATTGAGCTGTTAACAGGTTATACGGATGTTCGGAAAGCAGCAGAGAGCATAACAGAATATGGTGCGAAAATAGTACTCATTACTTTAGGCGAAAAGGGATCGTTTGTATATCTGCAGGATCAGCAGGAAGCATATGTTTCAGGCTATTCCAGCAAAGTTGTGGATACCACCGGTGCCGGAGATTCTTTTATGGGAGGCTTTTTATATAAGATTTGTGAATCCGGTAAGCATATAGAAGAATATTCTTTACAGGAAATGATAGAATGTGTCCGTTTTGGAAATGCGGTGGCTTCCCTATGTGTTGAGAGAGAAGGAGCAATACCTGCGATGCCTGTAATGGAAGAAGTAATTAAGAGGATCAATAGCTAACATAATCCGATCGATGGACAGTAAGAAGGAGCAACTCTGCAGTACCGGGAGCTGCTTCTTTTTGATATAATTTATTGTATGGGATATGCTTGCTTTTCACATAAATCATTGTCATAATAGGTGTGTTATTATAAAGAGATTGGAGAAATATAGAAATGTTACTGGATGTTTTAGGATTATTGTCAGCCTGTTCGTATGCTTTGGACTGTGTGGAGGCAGAGCTGGTACATGTGTCTGACAAACATGCGAAGCGTGTGGCATACATGAGTGTCTGCATGGCAGAGCAGCTGGGGATCAGCGATGAGAGCCTGCAGGATCTGGCAGCATGTGCCCTGTTGCATGATAATGCACTGACACAGTATATTCAGGAAGAATTACATAAGGATGTTGCAAATGTTCCGCAAGCTTCTCAGGTAGGAATTCACTGTACCCTGGGTGAAAAAAATATACAGAGACTTCCCTTCCATACGGATGTGAAGAATGTAATTCTGTATCACCATGAAAATGCCAATGGGAGTGGACCGTTTGGAAAAACATGGGAAGAGATTCCGCTTTTTTCCCGCATCATTCATTTAAGCGATCTGTTGGACCGGGCATACGGTGCAAAGGGCTTCACGGAGGATATTTTCAATAAAGCTTGTGGATATCTTCACAAAAATGAAGGAACCGTTGTGGACAAGGAATGTGTGGATGCTTTCCTGCAGGCGTTTCCCCTGCCGCATTTTCTGACACTGGGAGAGGATAGCTTTGAGAAAAATCTGTGGGAGAAAATCCCCCGCATCAAACAGGAGTTGAGTTTTGCACAGATCAAGGAACTGGCCCGTTTTTTTGCACAGATCGTCGATTACAAGTCACCCTTTACCAGCACCCATTCCATTGGTGTGGCGGAGGATGCGGAGCGCCTAAGCCGCTATATGGGCTTTGATGAAGAGACCGTGCAGAAAATGTACCTGGCGGGCGCTTTACATGATATCGGAAAAGTGGCGGTAGGTAATGAGATCCTGGAGAAGCCGGGAAGGCTTACGGAGGACGAATTTGCTGTGATGAAACATCATGCGGCATATACCTATTATATTCTGTCCGGCGTAGATGATTTTGACGAGATCCGCGACTGGGCGGCATTCCACCATGAGCGGCTGGACGGAACCGGATATCCTTTCGGGAAGACCGCCACAGAGCTGAACACACAGGAGCGCATGATGGCATGCATAGATATCTATCAGGCACTGACGGAAAGCCGTCCCTATAAACAGGGCATGCCTCACGAAAAAGCCTGTGAGATCCTGTGGGATATGGCGAAGAAGGGCTGGCTGGATGAAACGATTGTGAAACAGGTCGAGGATTGCTTTCGGGGATAAAAGATGTGAGGGCGATTATTGCAGGATTAATATGACGCAGATATAGGGAAGGTATAAAGATATGGACAACTTTATAGAAGCTTTGTATGGACAACCGGAAGGAACTATTCCGGAGGAGTATGATTGGTTTGCTCCGCTGTTGGGTGATTGGGAGTTTGATTATAAAGATAAGTTTATAGATGGTGATCATAACAGGCCACAGCGTCAATTAAAGGGAGAGTGGATCTTTAGGCGGGTATTGAACGGGATAGGCATTGAAGATATGTTCATATGTCCTTCCAGAGCAACGAGGGAGACTTCTCCACAGCCGGATGGTGAGTATGGTGTTGGACTCAGAATATATAATTCAAAGACCCATTGTTATGATATGGTATATGCATGCAAGAGTAAATTTACAAATTTGTGTTTTACCATGGAAAATGGAATATTGACGGGAACTGTTCTGGAAAATTCCAATCGAAAATGGCGATTTGTGGAAAGAAATGAAAATACATTTCATTGGCAGAATATTACCATTCAGGAGAATGGTGACATTACTGTAAATTGTGAGGTTTTCGGGAAAAGAAAAAGCGAGGAAGCGTAAAACATGAACGTTATAGACATTATGAAGCGCCCTGCGGCCTATGCCAGTGGCTATGAAAATATCCCGGGAGAGGAACAGAACCGGGCAAAACAGCTTTGCTGGGAATATAACCGGACAGCTCCGAAGGAACAGCAGAAGCGGCGGGAAATCTTACAGGAGCTTTTGGGAACCTGTCATCCGATGACAGGCATTGAACCGGATTTTCACTGCGATTACGGATTTAATATTCATACCCACGGACTTACAGTCATCAATTATAACTGTGTCATTCTGGATACCTCACCCGTCAATATCGGTGCGGGTGCATTTATCGCACCCGGCGTCTGTCTGGCCTGCTCGGGACACGCGGTTGAACAGGAACAGCGCAGTCAGGGAATCGGTACTTCTGCGCCCATCACGCTGGAAGAAAATGTATGGATCGGGGCGAATGCCACGGTCTGCGGTGGTGTAACCATCGGCGCGGGTTCTGTGATCGGCGCCGGAAGTGTGGTTACCCATGATATTCCGGCGGGAGTGATTGCAGCAGGCGTTCCCTGCCGGGTGATCCGTCCCATTACGGAGAAAGATAAGATCCGGCCGGAGGATATTCTTTTCTAAAAATAACCCAGAATTAAATTATACAGACAGGAGGCAGAAAAAATGAGTTACAAAATTGTCTTCAGTGATGTAGATGGCACACTTTTAAACAGCAACCATCAACTATTGAACAACACATTATATGCTATCAGGCAGTTACAGCAGAGGGATATCCCTTTCGTTATCATTTCCGCAAGAAGTCCCTCCGGCATATATCCGATCCAGGAGACGTATGGATTCCGCAGCCCAATTATCTCCTACAGTGGAACTCTGATCCTGGATGAACAGCGAAAGGCTTTATATGTAAGCGGACTGGTCAAAAAACAGGCTGCAGAAGTGATTGACTTTATAGAAGAGAAGCAATTTGATTGTTCCTGGAACATTTATTCTTGGAATGTGGAAGATTCTGTGGATACCTGGATCGTAAAAAGTAAGCAGGATCCCCGGATCCTTCGGGAAGAAAGTATTGTACATGCCAGTGCTGTGAAGGGTACGATTCACATGCTGCCCGATACCGCTAAAGTCGGGAAGATCCTGTGCATGTGCAACCCGGATCGTATTCTGGAGATTGAACAGGCACTGAAAGCAGAGTTCCCGGAGCTGTCCATTGCAAAGTCCTCAGATATTCTTCTGGAGATCATGCCAAACGGTGTGACCAAAAGCAGTGCAGTGAAAACATTGTGCGAGCTGTGGAACATTCCACTGACAGACACTGTTGCTTTCGGAGATAACTATAATGACATTGAAATGCTGGAAACGGTAAGAATGCCCTTTTTGATGGGAAATGCACCGAAAGAATTGAAGGGGAGATTTCCCAATGTGACCGACAGCAATGACGAAGACGGTATTTATAAAGCGTTGAAACAGATTGGACTGATCTCCTAAAAACGGACGGCGATATTTTGCAGATAAAAATTATCTGTACGATATCGCTGTTTTTGTGTTACTATGAGGGAAAATAATACAAAGGAGTGGGGAGAATATGTTTACAAAAAGGAGTTGGGAATCCTTTTATTCCGGTCTCATTATGGTGGGACTGGTATTTATGGTGTTCCCGGTTATTTATTTCTGCGGTGCGACAAAGGAGAAGCAGATCCTGCCGCCGCTTATCATGTTTCTGCTAGGTCTGGTGATCTTCGTGATTAGTGTTCACTTTTCTGTCAAATACCACAAGGAGAAAACGAAATACACCAAGTATAAGATCGACAAGTCTCTGACCTACACATTCACCTTAACTTACGGGGATAAGGTGGAGACCGTCACGGATTTTTCCCAGATCGAATATGCCATCAAGTGGCTGGCGAAATACCGGACGGGCCATGTGGAGATCGCAGTCACGCCTACTATGGGAAGCCTGAAAAAGTTCTACATCTGCTACACCGACAAAGATCCGTACATTCACATGCTGATCGAGCAGGAGAGAGAAGACGGCGTGGGATATTGGGAAGAACGGGGAGATTCTTACAAGATTCCCATTATGACACTCGAGCGGCTCTATGTGAAACATAAGATGATTTCGTTTGATTACCTGAACCGCAGGGAGACTGGTGTGGATGCAAGGGAGGGACTGATCTTATGATGCAGCGCTGGCGGGAAAAATTAAAATACATAGAGGCTGGTCTGATCGTTACCTCACTTATCATGTTTGTAGTATCCTTATTTGTGGATTATGAAAATACCGGATTAGAGGCTGCGATACTTATCATCGGAACGGCGGTAATTTCTGTTATAGCAGAGAAAATCAATAAAAAAGAAATCGAGAAAATGAAACGCCAGGAAGAGGAAGAACTGAAAGATATTGTCTGAGAATAAATCCTGTTTCCCAAAGGAAGAATGATTGACACGGAGGTTAGCGAGTGCTAACCTTAGGAAGAGATTTTGAAAACTTTGGGAGTGACAATATATGGATCTGGCATTCTGGCTGGCGATTGCAGCAGCGATCCTGTGCGTTGCTGTCGCCATTTACGGTGAAAGCAAAAAGGATAAAAAATAGGGAAAAGAATGACGCTTCAGCAATTAAAGTATGTAATAACGGTAGCAGAGACCGGCACCATCACGGAAGCAGCCAACAGGCTGTATGTTTCACAGCCCAGTTTGACCAACGCGATCCACGAGTTGGAAAAGGAAATGAATATTGTTATTTTCAACCGGACCAACAAGGGGATCACGCTTTCCAAAGAGGGAGATGACTTTTTGGGATATGCGAGACAGGTGCTGGAGCAGGCGGCGATCCTTGAGGATAAATACAAGGGAAATCCCGGGGGCAAAAAACAGTTCTGCGTATCCACCCAGCATTATTCCTTTGCCGTCAACGCATTCGTGGACCTGATTAAACAGTACGGGCAGGAAGAATACGATTTCAGCCTGCGGGAGACACAGACCTATGAGATCATAGAAGATGTTGCGCATCTGCGCAGCGAGATCGGAATCCTGTTTTTGAATGATTTCAATGAAGCGGTACTCAGCAAGCTGTTGAAATCCCATGATCTGGAATTCCACCAGTTGTTTGTTGCCAGTCCCCATGTATTTATCAGCAGAAAACATCCGCTGGCGGGTAACAGCATAATTACGAACGAAGAACTGGAAGAATACCCGTACCTGTCTTTTGAACAGGGAGAGCACAATTCCTTTTATTTTTCAGAGGAAATCTTCTCTGATTTTGAACGCAGGAAAAATATCCGTGTGCGGGACAGAGCAACACTGTTCAATCTGCTGATTGGCCTGAACGGTTACACCGTGTGCAGCGGCGTGATCGATAAAAAATTAAACGGAAAAGATATTATCGCCGTGCCACTGGCAGATGAGAGTGACATGCGGATCGGTTATATCACACACAGAAAAGGAATGCTCAGCAGACTGGGTACTACCTACCTGGAAGCACTGCAGAAGTATTTAGGATGAATGGGTTGTCCATAGCTTTAAACTATGGACAACCCTTATTTTTACGTATTTTGCGGATTTCATCATTTCTCTTATAATGAGGACAATTCAAAAAACGACAAAACAACAAAGAAATGGAGAGAATGACAATGAGCAATTTACAGACACCTTTTCGCTATGATTTCGTAGGAAGTTTTTTAAGACCGGAGAAGTTGAAGAAAGCAAGAAGACAGTTCAATGAAGGAAAGATCGATGCTGCGGCACTGAAGAAAGTGGAAGATGAAGCCATCACAGAGCTTGTGAGCAAGATCAAAGAGCTGGGCTATCATGTGATCACAGACGGTGAATTCCGCAGAGCCACCTGGCATCTGGATTTCATGTGGGGATTCGACGGCATCGGCCATACCCCTACCAAGACGGGACTTCCGTTCCACGGCGAGGCGGCCATGGTGGATGATACCTATATTGTAGGCAAGATCGGACTGACCGGGGAGCATCCTTTTGTAGATCATTTCCGGTTTGTAAAAGCATTAGAGGATGAAAATACCGTAGCAAAGCAGACCATACCTTCTCCCGCCCAGTTTCTGGCACAGTTTACCATGCCCTTTAACCGAGGCTGCACAGAGAAGCATTATCCGAATGAGCAGGAACTGGTAAATGACATCGTGGCGGTCTACGGAAAAGTGATCGATGATCTCTATGCGGCAGGATGCCGGAACTTACAGCTGGATGACTGCACCTGGGGCATGTTCGCAGACAAGATCGGTCATACCCTGTACGGAACCACCAGAGAGGGAATTGTGGAGTTCCAGAAAGCCCACAAGGATATTAACAATAAGGTGATCGCCAATGCACCGAAGGATATGATCATCAACACCCATGTATGCCGCGGTAATTTCCATTCCACCTACGCAAGCGAGGGTGCCTATGATTCCGTAGCGGATATCCTGTTCGGCGAAGAGAATGTGAATGCCTATTTCCTGGAGTTTGATGATGAGAGATCCGGCGGTTTCGCACCTTTGGCCAAGGTATCCGGGGAGAAAAAGGTCGTTCTGGGACTGATTACTACCAAGTCTCCCGTACTGGAGGACAAACAGCTTGTCATTGACAGAATCCATGATGCGGCAAAATACATTCCACTGGAAAGATTATACTTAAGCCCCCAGTGCGGATTTGCTTCCTGCGAGATCGGCAACAAGCTGACCGAGGAAGAACAGTGGGCAAAACTCCGACTTGTGAAAGAAGTGGCGGAGGAAGTCTGGGGAAAATAAATAAACGTGGTTCCGGCGATTACCAGAGAGGTGGTTGCCGGAATTTTAATTATATTCAATTGTCTCATTTTTCTGGATAGGCTATAATATACCTATGGTTATCCCTGTTTAACATTTTCTAAATGGGGATTTTTGAAATATTTTGAATATGAAAAATAATACGGAGGAAGCAGAAACATGAATAAACAAACAGCCCATTACCATCTTCCCGGTCTGTTTGAATTCTATGAATTATACAGAATGTTCCTGCCGTTGTTTCGGGAACACCGGGAATATTTTTACGACTGGTGCGACATTGGTTCCATCTACGGAGCACCGCCGGACTGTATCTGGGGCGGCGGCCGCGTCTCACTGGAGGATCACGACGCAGGAGAAGTGCTGGCACTGTTACAGGAATACGGGATCTCAGCTCGTCTGACCTTCAGCAATTCGCAGCTCTGCGAAGAACATCTTTCCGACAGAAAATGCAATGAACTCTGTGCCCTGTTTGCGGAAAATACAGAGCCGGAAAGCGGCGTGATCGTCCATTCGGAACTGCTGTTACAGTATTTGAAAAGTCATTATCCGCAACTTTATCTGATATCCTCCACCACAAAAGTACTGACGGATTTTGAAGCGTTAAAAAAGGAAACAGACAGAGAAGATTTTCGCTACGTCGTACCGGATTTCCGCCTGAACAAGGCTTATGAAAAATTAAATACGCTGACAGAATCACAGAAAGACAAAGTGGAGTTTTTGTGCAATGAGTGCTGCTATTTTGGCTGCAAGGACAGGAAGGAATGCTACGAAGCCGTCAGCCGCAGGAATCTGGGAGAGGAGCCGGATTTTAGTTGTACCTCACCGGGGGCGGAGGAGGGCTATCGTTTCTCCAAAGTTATGAAAAATCCCGGATTTATCAGTGTGGGAGATATTCAGAAGATCTATCTGCCTATGGGATTTTCCAATTATAAGATCGAGGGCCGAGGACTGGGCAGTGCACTGGTTCTGGAATTTTTACTGTATTATATGACGAAACCGGAGTACCAGCTGCAGGTCAGAGAAGAAATATATCTGGACAATATGCTGGATCTGTTTTAATTATTTGAGTCACCACCTCATAAATGAGCAAAATTAGCTGCGTAGCAGCGAGAAAGAACGAGCCAGCGAACGTTTTGCGAATGTATGGGTGAGATTTGAATAATTACGATTTACTATAATGAGGAGTACTATCATGGAATACGAAGCTAATGAACCAAAGCATATCAAAGTAAGAGGTGCAAAGGTTCATAACCTGAAAAATATAGATGTGGATGTTCCCCTACACAAAATCGTGGGGATCGCCGGGGTATCCGGTTCGGGGAAATCTTCGCTGGCGCTGGGTGTCCTCTATGCAGAGGGCTCCAGACGTTATCTGGAATCCCTGTCCACGTATACGAGAAGACGCATGACAGGTGCGGCGAAAGCACAGGTAGATGAAGTACTCTATGTTCCTGCGGCGCTGGCATTGCATCAGCGCCCCGGAATTCCCGGGATCCGCAGTACCTTTGGAACCGGAACGGAGCTTTTGAACAGTCTGCGTCTGATGTATTCCAGACTGGCATCCCACCGCTGCCCCAACGGACATTATGTGCCGCCGACCCTGAAAGTAGCGGCGGAGCAGGAGATCCTGTGCCCGGAATGCGGAGCAAAGGTGCATGCTCCCAGTGCAGAAGAACTGGCATTCAATTCCCAGGGAGCCTGTCCGAAGTGCGGTGGTACGGGAAGTGTGCGGACCGTGGATCTGGATTCTCTGGTGCCGGATGATTCCCTAAGCATTGATGAGGGAGCGGTAGCACCCTGGAACAGCCTCATGTGGTCATTGATGACGGATGTCTGCCGGGAAATGGGAGTGCGGACAGATGTACCCTTCCGAGAACTGACAGACCGGGAAAAAGAGATCGTTTATCACGGACCCGCGGAGAAGAAACATATTTTCTATAAGGCGAAGAAGACCAATCAGGCGGGAGAACTGGACTTTACGTATTTTAATGCGGTATACACGGTAGAGAATGCTCTGGCAAAGGTAAAAGATGAAAAGGGCATGAAACGTGTGGAAAAATTCTTAAAGGAGGATATCTGCCCGGAATGCGGCGGCAGCAGACTTTCGGAAGCTGCCAGAGCACCGAGACTTAGGGGGATAGGGCTGGCACAGGCCTGCCAGATGCCCCTGAAAGAATTGGTGGACTGGGTAGCGGGAGTGCCGGATTCTCTGCCGGAAGAGATGCACCCCATGGCGGAATCCATCTGTGAATCTTTCCAGACTGTGGCGAAAAGGCTGATGGATCTGGGACTTTCTTATTTGTCTCTGGACCGTGCGGCAGCCTCCCTGTCCACTGGGGAAAGACAGCGGATGCAGCTGGCCCGGGCGGTGCGAAACCGTACCACCGGGGTACTCTATGTGCTGGACGAGCCCTCCATCGGTCTGCATCCTTCGAATATCGTGGGACTGAATGCCGTGATGCATGATCTAATTGCTGATGGCAATTCCATCATTTTGGTAGATCATGATACCCAGATATTATCCGAAGCGGACTGGCTGATCGAGATGGGACCGGAAGCCGGTGCCGGAGGCGGCTATGTGATCACACAGGGTACGATTCCACAGGTAATCGCAAAAAAAGAGTCCATGATCGGTCCTTTTCTGGCGCAGACTGCGGATATGCGTATCCGTAAGCCCATCACCCGGGAGGAAATATTTGCACCGGGAAAGCTTCATTTGTCCACAGATGCCATCCATACGGTAAAACCTCTGAAAATAGATATTCCCAAAGGAAGACTTACGGTCGTTACCGGTGTCTCCGGCTCCGGGAAGACCACCATGGTGCTGGAAAGCCTGATTCCCGGACTGGAAGCAAAGTTAAACGGCGAACATTTGCCCGGCCATGTAAAAAGTATCACCGCAGAGGGCATCGCCCATGTAAAACTGATCGATGCATCCCCCATCGGCATCAATGTGCGGTCCACGGTAGCCACTTATGCCAATGTGCATGACGAACTGCGGAAAATTTATGCAAAAACCGCAGATGCGAAAAATAAGAAATATAAGGCGGGAGATTTTTCCTACAATACCGGAAAATTAAGATGCCCGGTCTGCGACGGTACCGGACAGATCAGTCTGGACGTGCAGTTCCTGCCGGATGTGGATGTGCCCTGCCCGGAGTGTGGCGGTTCCCGTTATGCCAGAGAAGCCTGGGAGATTTGTTATGAGAACAAACAGGGGATGCGTTATTCCCTGCCCCAGATGATGGAGATGGATGTCACGACGGCGCTGCAGGCAACACAAGAATGGAAAGTGGTTCATCAGCGGCTGGAAGTCCTGAAAAATCTGGGACTGGGATATCTGACTCTGGGAGAAGAGACACCCAGCCTTTCCGGCGGGGAAGCCCAGCGGCTGAAACTGGCCAGTGAACTGGGCAGAGGACAGTCGGATTCCGTGTTTGTATTCGACGAGCCGACGATCGGACTGCATCCGTTAGATGTACAGACTTTATTGCAGGTATTTCAGGCGCTGATAGACAATGGGGCAACGGTACTTGTCATTGAACATGATCTGGATGTGATACGCAATGCCGATTACATCATTGATATGGGACCCGGCGGCGGAGAAGACGGCGGCAGGGTCGTTGCTGTGGGAACTCTGGAGCAGATCAAAGCAGATGCCGACAGCATTACGGGAAAATATCTGTAAAAAATCAAAAACCCGGATACGGCAGAGGCATCCGCTCACCGTACCCGGGTTTAAAAAACTGATTTTTACAGAATCACCTGCTCCAGCTTCTCACGGAAGTCTGCTTCGGACATGGCGCCGACGAAGTTGGCCACGGGTTGTCCGTCTCTGAAGATCACAAAATTCGGAATGCTTGCCACGCGGTACTTCTGGGCGATGGTCATGTTCTCATCCACATTGATCTTGCCGACCTTTACTTTTCCCTCGTAAGCTTCTGCCAGCTTTGCCACGGTAGGAGCCATCATCTTGCAGGGATTGCACCAGTCTGCGTAGAAATCTACCAGAACGGGCAGAGGGTTCAGAACTTCTTCCTCAAAATTAGCAACGGTAAACGTATATTCCATAAGTATCCTTCCTTTCTGTTATCTGTTGTTGATAGTATCTCAAAAATAAGATTCTATATTCGGGGCCTTATCTGTAAATAATATATTTGCAGATGGGATTGCCAACGGAGGAAAACTTTTCCTCGTATTCGGTCATGACGTTCCCCTCCATCAGCGCGGCATCGTTATGCAGATCGTAGGTGATCACCTGCGCTTTCCATCCGGCGGGCTCCAGTTCCTCTACTGCAAAATCAAACAACGGGCGGTTGTCTGTCTTGAATTCCAGCGTACCCTCTTTTTTCAGGATCACATCATAGCGGGCCAGAAACTGTCTCGAAGGAAGTCTTCTCTTCGCATGACGGTCCTTGGGCCAGGGATCGGAGAAATTCAGATAAATGCGGTCCACTTCACCTTTTCCGAATACCTTATCGATGTCTTCTGCATCCATACGGATGAATTTCAGGTTGGGAAGCTCGTCCTCTTCCATTTTCTGGATCGCGCGGAGCAATACGCTGGAATATTTTTCAATTCCCACATAATTGATCTGCGGATTCTGCTTTGCAAGGATATGCAGGAAACGTCCCTTTCCCATACCAATCTCAATATGGATCGGATGATCGTTTCCGAAAATCTCATGCCAGGTTCCGGGGCATGCTTCCAGGGTATCTTCCGGTACGACATAGGGACTTTCCGCAATAACTTCCCGGGAACCGGTAATATTTCGTAACCTCATGGTAATCTCAGCCTTTCTTATAGTAATCTGTATTGTCAATGTACTTTATCTGAGAAAGCTTGTCAAGTCACAGGCCGGGGGATTATACTGGCAGTAGGAGGAGAAAATTTATGAAATGGATGATTGCATCGGATATTCACGGATCGGCATATTACTGTCGAAAACTGTTGGAAGCATATATGGAGGAAGGGGCCGACAGGCTGCTTTTACTGGGGGATATTTTATACCACGGCCCCAGAAATGATCTGCCCAGAGATTATGCGCCTAAGGAAGTGATCGCTTTATTGAACGAGCGGAAAAATGATATCTACTGTGTACGCGGTAATTGCGATACGGAGGTGGATCAGATGGTGCTGGAATTTCCGGTGCTGAGTGATTATTGTGTACTTGCGGAAGGGACGCAGGCAATCTATGCCACCCATGGACATATCTATAATGAGCAGAAACTGCCGCCATTGCATTCCGGAGATATTTTATTGCACGGTCATACTCATGTGCCGAAATGCGTTGTTCATGAGACAGAGCAGTATATCTGCATGAATCCGGGGTCCGTGTCGATTCCAAAGGAAGAAAGCTGGCACGGATACATGATCTGGGAAGGCAAAAATTTTGTGTGGAAAGACTTCGACGGACAGGAACAGTTACGGTATTCCGTATAGAGAATGACAGCGTTCGCAGAAGGTCTTAAAAAGAATTAAAAAATAGAGATAAGACTTTGGTTTTTAGGTAAAATGGTGTATGATAAAGAATGCGCATTATCATACACCATTTTATTTTGAAGATATCAGGAAGGATTTATACATGCAGTTTTTCAGGCATTTTTCATATAGAAGTTTTTTAACCAGGGCAGTGATGGGAATCAGCGCTCTCTGCCTTTTTGCATCTCAGGGGCTTAGTGTCTCTGCTGCAACGATCAAAGAAGAGAACATCGCCCGCAATCAGGCACTGGCCATTCAGTCCAATGAAGTGGCAAACTGGCCTACGGGACCGGTAGTCAGCGCAGGATCCGCCATTTTGATGGATGCGGATACCGGAGCGATCCTTTATGCCAAAAATATCCATCAGCAGGAATACCCTGCCAGTACCACCAAAATTCTGACAACATTGATCGCATCCGAGCGCTGCAGCATGGATGAGATCGTGGATTTCTCCTATGATGCGGTACACGATATTGATCCCGGAAGCAACCATATCGCTATTGACCCCGGCGAGCAGCTGACCATGGAGGAATGTCTGAATGCCATTCTGATCCGCTCCGCCAATGAAGTTTCTTTCGCGGTAGCAGAGCATATTTCCGGAACGACCTGGCAGGACTTTGCACCGATCATGAATGAAAGAGCCAAGGAACTGGGGTGTGTTGATTCCAATTTCGTCAATCCCAACGGACTTCCCAATGAGGATCATTACACCAGTGCCTATGACCTGGCGATGATCGGAAGAGCTTTTTTTGCCAACGAAGCGCTGTGTAAAATGACAATGACACATATGCTGCACATTTTGCCGTCGGAACGCCAGCCAGATGATATTATGGAAGTCAACAAGATGGAACTGATCCCCGGCGGTAAATATGCATATCCGTATCTGGTAGGCTGTAAGACCGGTTACACTGATGTTGCCCGCAGTACACTGGTGTCCTGTGCGGAAAAAGACGGCATGAAGCTGATCTGTGTGGTCATGAAAGACGAAAATCCGAATTACTATGAAGATACAATCGCTCTGTTTGATTATGGTTTCAGCAATTTTCAGAGAGTGAACATTTCTCAGACAGAGACCAAGTATAATATCGAGAATGCAGGATCTTTTTACAGTGGGAATGATATTTTCGGCAACTCCAAACCGATTCTGGAACTGAACCAGACGGACAGCATCACTTTGCCGAACACCATCACCTTTCAGGATGCGGTGTCCAGTATTTCCTATGATAATACAGAACCAGGACAGGTGGCTGTGATCACTTATACTTACAATGATGTGGTACTGGGAACGGCATCCCTGGACTTTACGGCAGCGGAAAAAGGCAGTAGTGTCTTCCGGGAAAATACGGCAGAGACCACGGAGTCTGCAGAGGAAAGCGGTGCAACCGATGAAACGCAGTCAGGCACAACGACCACAGAGGCAGACAATACAGAGACAACCGAAACAGCAGGAGATAACACCGGAAACAATGGTGGAATTCCAACGGCTGCACAGGAGACATCCCCGGAGGAGGAAAACAGCACTTCCGGAGGTCCTGCGGTTATTTTCATTAATGTGGTAAAAGTATTTTTCTGTATCGTGGGAATTGCGGTATTGATCTTCCTTGCACTGTTATTACGTACGTTTTTCAAGAATTATCATTTTGCCCACCGCAGTACCCGCCTGACCTGGAGATTTAACCGCAGAAGAAATCGTTCCAGATCCCGGTATCGTTCGGTGGATCAGGACCTTCGTAACAGACGCAAAGAAGCAATCCGACAGGCGAAAAAACGTCAAAAACCCAAGAAGTCATCCCACTTTCGCGGGTAGTATTCCGAAGGGGAGATTTCCATACATTTTGCCCAGTTTGATTTTGACATATCAATGGGTACTATGGTACACTGAATAAGAAAAAAGTGGGGTAGTGTACCCGGGGAAATGAGAAGCTTAGGATAAGAAAAGGTTAAGGGAGCGAAATACCTTGGATAAGAGTGAATATAAATTAAGAGCGGAAGAAATCAAAGACTTGATCAGCCGTGGGGAGTATGCGCAGGCTGCGGAGATTGCGGATACCATTGACTGGCGCAGAGTCAAAAGTGTTATGATGCTGTGCACTATCAGTGACCTTTACAAGATCAATCGAAGATACGAGGATGCCAGAGATATGCTGCTTCTGGCATATGAACGCCGTCCGGGAGGAAGGACGATCTGCTATTCTCTGTGCGAACTTTCCATTAAAATGGAAGAGTATGTACAGGCTATCGAGTATTACAAAGAGTTTGTGCAGGTAGCGCCCAAGGATCCCGGCAGATATATTTTGCAGTACAAATTATATGAGGCGCAGGATGTCAGTCTGGAAGAGCGCATTGCTGTTCTGGAAGAACTGAAAAAGAGAGATTACAGAGAAAAATGGGCATATGAGTTGGCTTATCTATATCATAGAGTAGGACTTGCTGCCAGATGTGTAGAGGAATGTGATGAGCTGATCCTTTGGTTTGGCGAGGGCAAATACGTTATCAAGGCAATGGAGCTGAAAATGCTCCATCAGCCGCTAACACCGGAACAGCAGGAAAAATACGATCATCGTTTTGACGCGCCCGGTACGCAGCAGTATTCTCAGAATTATGCGCAGGATCCCGGTTATGGACAGAACGAAACTTATGATCCGAATCAGGGCTATGTGCAAGACGGAAGTTACGACCCGAATCAGGGCTATGCACAGGATGGAAGTTATGACCCGAATCAGGGCTATGCACAGGATGGAAGTTATGACCCGAATCAGGGTTATGTACAGGACGGAGGCTATGAGCCGAATCAGGGTTATGTACAGGAGGAAACCTACGAGCAGGTGACCGGTGACACCAGAGGCTATGAAACGGTGCAGCCGGTACAGCCCCAGCAGGCACCCGCGCAGCCGGCGGAAGATGATTTCGACATTCATGTGAAGACCATGGATGTGGGACAATATAATACGATCAATCTACAGGCAGAACTGGCAGCAGGCCTGCGGGAGGTACTGAGTGAGGACCATGCGAAGGAGACTTCGGATTCCATTACCCGTTCTATCGTGGCACCCATGATCGATCCCGGGGATTCCGATACGGAGTCTCTGGACTATCCGGAGATCGCAGATGTCAGTGAAGACGATCTGGAGCCGGAGACGGAGCAGATGGAGAGCTCGGAAGTATTCTTTGGGGAGACCGGAGAAATCGGCGATCTGTCACAGGTGCCCCAGGTAGAGACGGAAGAGATTCTGCCGGAAGAGCCTGTTGTTGCAAGAAGAACCGATGTAGTACCGGAGCTATCCGAAGTACAGAAGACACCGGAAGTACAGGAAATCGTGAAGGAACCGGAAACACAGAAAGTACCGGAAGCTCCCGTAGAGCCACCCAAGGAACTGGCCGATGTGCTGGCACAGGAATCCGACGGTCAGATCAGCCTGGTAATGCCGGAGGCAGAGAGCATTGAGAAACAGATCACCGGCCAGATGAATATCGAGGATATTCTGGCAGAGTGGGAACGCAAGAAGAAGGAGAACCTGGAGAAGAGAGAAGAAGAGGTTCGCCAACATGTATTACAGCAGACCGGAGCCATGTTCACGGAGTTTGAGCAGGCGGTAAGAGACGGATTGCTGGAAAAACTGGAAAAAGAAAAAGCTGCGGACACGGCAGATACCGTGGCAGAAGATACAACAGATACCGATGAGGTAGAAGAGCTGGAAGAGATCACGGAAGAGCCTGCCACAGAGGAACCCGTGGAAGAATTGACGGAGGCTGCTCCTGTAGAGGAAGCGGAACAAGAGCCTGTAGAAGAGCTTCCGGAAGAGGATACTGTAGAAGAACTCGCGGAAGAACCTGCATATGAGCCGGAAGCAGAAGAATTTGAGGAACCGGAAGCAGAAATCTATGAGCAGGAAGAAATCGTAGACGAGGAACAGGCAGAACCGGAAGAAGCAATGGATGACGAGCCTGTAGAGGAGCCCACGGCGGAAGCAGTAGAATCGGTAGATGAGGAAACAGCCAGCGAAGAGATAGAACTGACGGCTGAGGAAACGCCGGAGGCCGGGGAAGCACCGGAACAGCCGGAGCGCCCCGCAGTAGAGCGAGACAAAGCAAAGGTTCGTGCGCTTACCAGAGAAGAGAGAGAACTGTACGCACCCTTTATCCAGAGCAGATCTGCCAGAGAGCAGTTAGTCAAGGCCATTGATAATATCAGTCTGGCAGCCTACACCGGCAACGTGATCATCACTGGAGAAGAGGGTATGGATACCTTATCTCTGGCGAAGAACATGGTTCGCGAAATTCAGGCAACCGACAGCAATTTCTCCGGAAAAGTGGCAAAGATCTCTGGACATGCATTGAATAAAAAGGATACTGCAGATACCTTATCCAAGCTGAAAAACGGCGCGCTGATCATTTGCAAGGCATCCGAAATGAACGATGCTACGGCAAATGTACTTCACAAGGCATTGCAGCAGGAGAGTCAGGGAATCGTAATTATTCTGGAAGATACGAAGAGGGATATTGATAAATTCCTCGAGAAACATGAAAAATTGAGAGAGTGCTTTACCGCACGAATGGATGTGGAAGCCCTCAGCAATAACACGCTGGTGGCATTCGGCAAACAGTATGCACGGGAGATGGAATACTCTATTGACGAACTCGGAGAGCTGGCGTTACATACCAGAATCGAAGATATGCAGACGATAGATCATGTGGTTACGGTAGTGGATGTAAAGCAGATCGTGGATGAAGCGATCGCTCATGCAAATAAAAAGACATTGAAGCATTTCTTCGATGTACTGTTCGCCAAGAGATATGACGATGAGGATATGATCATCCTCACCGAGAAAGATTTTGTATAACTATTCAGAGCCATGTAAATGTTGGCAAATGGGTGTCGAATGCTTGCATTCGTAAGACCATTTGACAATATTTATAGGGCGAAGTAACCACATTCGCAAAAGGAAAGCATTGCAAATGCGGTTTTGCGAATGGGATTCTGAACAGTTAAATTTTATAGCGGGAGGCGCGGCCATGACGAAGGAGAAGGTATTTATTTCCGAAGCAGATCAGTATCTTTTTGCCCAGGGGACCCATTATGATATTTACAAAAAACTGGGTGCACATCTGTCGGTGGAAGACGGCGTGCAGGGAGTCTATTTCGGAGTATGGGCACCAAATGCAGCACAGGTGAATGTCATTGGCACATTCAATGAATGGAATGAGGAATCCCATCCCATGCAGAAGCTGGGAGAAGGCGGTATCTGGGGGCTGTTCATTCCCGGCGTGGAAGAGGGAACGATGTATAAGTTCCTGATCTATGCAAGGGATGGCAGAAAGCTCTACAAAGCCGATCCTTTTGCCAATTATGCGGAATACCGGCCGGGCACTGCATCTATCGTTACCGATATTACAGGCTTTGACTGGAGAGATTCCAAGTGGATGGAAGCCCGGGACAAAAAGGATATGAATAAAGAGCCTATGGCGATCTACGAATGCCATATCGGTTCTTTTATGAAGCATCCTAACAACGGTACCGCCGAAGGATTCTACAATTACCGGGAGTTTGCGGACCGGATCATAGAATATCTGAAGGAGATGAAGTATACCCATGTAGAACTGATGGGTATTGCAGAGCATCCGTTTGACGGTTCCTGGGGATATCAGGTGACCGGCTACTATGCACCGACTTCCCGTTACGGAACGCCGAAAGATTTCATGTACCTGATCAACGAACTGCACAAGGCCGGAGTCGGCGTGATTCTGGACTGGGTACCTGCGCATTTTGCAACTGATGCCCATGGCTTGGCTGAATTTGACGGTCAGTGCATTTTTGAACATCCCGATCCCCGTCTGGGAGAGCATCCCGAATGGGGAACCAAAATCTTCAATTACGGCAAAAATGAAGTAAAGAACTTCCTGGTAGCCAATGCCTTGTTCTGGCTCAGAGAGTTCCATGTGGACGGCATCCGTGTAGATGCGGTGGCATCCATGCTATATCTGGATTATGGTAAAAAAGAAGGTGAGTGGCTGCCGAATAAATTCGGTGGCAACAAGAATCTGGAGGCCATTGAGTTCTTCCACCATCTGAATTCTGTCATCCGTGGAACGTATCCCGGATTTGTGACAATTGCCGAGGAATCCACGGCGTGGCCGAATGTGACCAGCGATATCGGAGGCGAGGGATTAGGCTTCTCCTTTAAATGGAATATGGGCTGGATGCATGATTTCTGTGAATACATGAAGCTGGATCCTCTGTATCGTAAGGGCAATCATTACGCTATGACCTTTGCCATGAGCTACAATGACAGTGAGAACTACATTCTGCCCCTGTCTCATGACGAAGTGGTACATCTGAAGTGTTCCATGGTAAATAAGATGCCAGGTTATACTGCGGATAAATACGCAAATCTGCGTGTGGGCTATACCTACATGTTCGGACATTCCGGCAAAAAGCTGCTGTTCATGGGACAGGATTTCGGACAGGAGCGTGAGTGGAGTGAAGAGCGCGAACTGGACTGGTATCTGTTAGGCGAGAAGCTGAATCAGGGCGTACATACCTATGTAAAGGAACTGTTGGAACTGTACCGCAAGTATCCTGCAATGCATGAGATCGACAATACCTGGGACGGTTTCGAGTGGATGAATGCGGATGATGCAGAACACAGCACCTATTGTTTCGTGAGAAAAGGTTCCAGCGGCAAAAACAATCTGCTGTTTGTATTGAATATGACTCCGATGAAATGGGAGAATTATACCGTACCCGTGCCGAAAAAGAAGAAATATAAGCTGCTGCTCAACAGTGATGAGGAACGTTTTGGCGGCTGGGGCAATGAGATTCCCGCAGAGATCATGGCAGAGAAAAAACCTTACCATTACAAGGATTATTCTATCAGCTTTGATCTGCCCCCTTATGGAGCTGCTGTATTTCTGTTCTAAGTCCGGTTAAGAAATTATAAGAAACGACCGAAATAAAAGATGAGTGTGACCAAAAGGTGCACTCATCTTTTTTCTTAACTATTCAGAGACATGTAAATATCACTAAGGCCTCTTTGAATGCTTGTATTCGTAAGAGGATTTAGTGATATTTATAGGGCGATATAGCCTCAATGGGCAAAAGGAAAGTTCTGAAAGAGCGATTTTGCGAATGAGTCTCTGAATAGTTATTTCAAGAGTTATTACCAGGAAGGACGACAAGCGTGAAGATAACATTTCAGAATCAGACGGTAACTGATACAGAAAATAGAACAGAAAGTATCCAGACGGAGAAAAATACCTGGGGCAGAGATAAAATACAGCGCAATAAAAAAAGTGTGAATGCAAATACTTTTGGAGCCGTATACGAGAGTGGGCAGATCCCAATGCCTGTGGGAAATGAAGAGAATAATAAGGGAAAATCCCTGATTGAACTGCAGCAGGATGCCGGGAACACCAATGTGGCATTACAGCAGGATTACATGACACTACTGTCACATACTATGTCCCAGGAGGATTATGCGAAGGCTTGTGAGGACGGATTTGACCCCAGAGAACTGGATCAGGATACCGCAGTTACCATCGTGGACAGGATCAAAGCAGAACTGGTGCGTTCCGGACAGAACATTGCCGGATACACGGACGACATAGATCTGGACACCCTGGCGGCAGCTGTGGGCAGCGATACACTGGCACAAAGTATTGAAGAACAGTTCCGGGCAACGGATATACCTCTGACTCCTGAAAATGTAGATGAATTAAAAACCGCCTGGGAGCTGGCATCTTCTCTGCAGCAGCCCCAGGAAGGCGAGGTCGGGTATCTTGTAGATAATGGATTGGAGCCGGAGATCTGGAACTTGTATGTGGCAGAGAACAGCGGTGCGAAAGTACAGCAGAATACCGTACCGCAGGAATTGCAGGACCAGATGGATAAGGTGATCACGGATGCCGGCCTGCCGGTCAATGATGAGAATCGCCAGAAAGCGCAGTGGCTGGTGGGAGCAGGTTTGCCACTGACAACGGATACCCTGCAGCAGCTGGCAGAACTGGATACGATTGACTATCCCGTCAGTGAGGATGCTTTTGCACAGGCAGCGGCATCGGCACTCGCGGAGGGGAAATCCCCTGTTCATGCGAATCTGGCACGGCAGGAAAATATATACGAGAAAGCCACAGAAATGGTACAGGACTGGTTCTCGGATGCAAAATGGGATGTCACGGCGGAGAATCTGGCGGCCAGAAAACAACTGGAAGAGATCCGGTTGCGCATGACAGCGGAAGTGAATGTGAAACTCTTACAGAGTGATTTTTCCATTGATACGGCCCCTATGGAGCAGCTGATCGAAGCACTGCGTAGAGCGGAGGCAGAAGTTGCGGATAAGTATTTCCCCAACGATGCGGATGCCGTGGCAAAATATGAGACCTATACACAGACCGTACAGGTGACAAACGAACTGCCGGGACTGCCGGTCAGCGTGTTGGGACCCTATAGCCTGGAACAGAAAGCTTCGCAGGATACCGTGGCAGAATTCCACGGCGAGGGCAAGGCGCTGCAGACCGCTTATACAGAAGCGAACGAACGCTATGAGACTTTAATGACAGCTCCTCGAAGAGACCTGGGGGACAGCATCCGCAAGGCATTTTCCAATGTAGATGACATTCTGACAGATATGTCATTGGATAAAACACCGGAGAACCAGCGGTCGGTCCGCATCCTTGCGTATAACCGGATGGAGATTACTGCAGAAAATATCGAAAGAGTCAAAGAAGCAGACAAACAGGTCACTGCAGTGATTGAGAAACTGACACCGAAGAATGTATTGCAGATGATCCGGGACGGCGTAAATCCGTTGGAGAAGACTTTTGGGGAACTGGAGTCCTATTTTGCCGAAAATCCTCAGAGTTATGAGGAAGAGGCGGAGGACTACAGCCGTTTCCTGTATCAGCTGGAACAAAAGAAAGATATCACGGAGAATGAGCGGAAAGCTTATATCGGTATCTATCGTATGGTACACCAGATTGAGAGAGAAGATGGTGCCGCAGTAGGCGCAGTGGTAAATACCGGCGCAGAATTGCAATTTTCCACACTTCTGGCAGCTGCCAGGAGCAGAAGAACCTCCCATATGGACTGGAAAGTGTCGGATGATACCGGACTGACACAGGAAGTACGTTTATCGGAGAACAATATTTCAGAGCAGATTTCTGTAGGGATGGCAAAAGAAATATTGACAGATGTGTCAGAAGACACTGAGAGCAGAGACGCATATTATCAGGAATGTCTGCAGCAGATGCGGGAAGCGGTAGAGACCGAACCGGGAGCAGCACAAATGTTGGAAAGGGGAGAGGTAAATACCAGTACTTCTAACCTGCTGGCAGCTCAGGCTCTGCTGGAGGATCCGGCGGAACTGTTCAGCGACCTGCAACGCTATCGTAAGAAATACAACAAAGAGAAAGAAATACCTGTGGCGGCAACCGGAGAGGAGCCTGCCGGAACAGAAGCCTCCGGATTGTGGGAACAACTGGATCAGCAGAATTTTGCAGATGATTACCGGACCATGCTTCAGGATGCTTTACAGGAGACAGAGACGATCAGTCTGGAACAGGCAGAGAGCCATCTGGATGTGAAACAGTTACAGCTGGTACACAAACAGCTGCGCCTTGCAGGAAATCTTCAGAACAGGCAGGAGTATTTCCTACCGATGTATCTGGGAGACCAGCTGGCAGGAGTGCATCTTACCCTACAGCAGGGAACCGGAGAGACCTCGGCTGTGGATATCCGGGTAGATGCGGGAGACGAACAGCTGGAAGCGCATTTACAGGTCAACGGAGAACACATCGAAGGTTATCTCGTAGGAAATACCCCGGAAGAGGTTACGAAACTGGAAAAGACCTCCGATATATTCCTTGAATGGATTCAGACAGATACCTCTGCAGACTGGAAAGCGAAAAAGCTTTCTGTTGTCAGCTCCCGGGATATGACAAGGATGGCTGCCGGTGAGGCGCAAAATGCAGAAACAATAGAGAGCCGGGCAGATGCGGCGCAACTGTACCGCCTGGCAAAAGGATTCCTGCAGGCTGTCGCAGACAGCAGCGGAAAGTAAGGAGTAACAAAACATGAGAATTAATTACAATGTATCGGCAATGTTATCCAACAATGCCTTATCTACCAATGATGACCTGCTGTCCAAATCATTAGAGAGACTTTCTTCCGGATTAAAGATCAATCATGCAAAGGATAATCCGGCAGGACTGGCAATGTCCAAACGTATGAATGCCCAGATCGAGGGTCTGTCCGTGGCAAACCAGAATGCCAGCGACGGCGTATCCATTATCGAGATTGCAGATGGCGCCATGACCGAGATCAGTGAGATGCTGCAGCGAATCAATGAGCTCTCCGTTAAGGCTGCCAATGGTATAATGACGGATGATGACCGGGCTACCGTACAGGATGAAGTAAAGCAACTGAAAGAGGAAATCACCAGAATTTCTGACGTAACAGAGTTCAACGGACAGAAACTGCTGAATGGGGAGTACGATCTGAAGGGATATACCAACAAGCAGGAAGTTAAGGTGAACTACTATTCTACCGACGTGCCGGTAAAAGAATATACCATAAAGTCTATACCGCTGACAAAGGATGCGGACGGCAATATTGTGCTGAACGGAGATGTGACGTTTGGAGATGGTTTCCCGGATGCGAAGACACTAAAGACTGAGTTGAAGGATGATCTTTTGACTATCACCGGAGAAAACGGATTTGAGATGCGCCTTGATGTGAGCGGAACTTTGAATGGAGCACAGACAGGAACAACGGTTCAGGATCTGAAGATCAATGCCACAGGTATCGGCGCTATGCGTTTACAGATCGGAGCCAATGAGCATCAGGTGCTGGAAGTAAATATTCCGGCTGTTTCCCTGCAAAATATGGGAATTGAGAATGTTGATGTCAGCACTGCAGAAGGTGCGGACGATGCCATTGATCGCGTAGACGGCGCCATCAAATATGTATCTTCCGTTCGAGGCAGACTGGGTGCATTCCAGAACCGTCTGGAATCTACGATCAACAGTCTGGATATTACCAGCGAAAATATGACTTCCGCATATTCCCGTATCATGGATGTAGATATGGCGGAAGAAATGACTTCTTATACGACTTATCAGATCCTGGCACAGGCAGGAACCTCCATGCTGGCACAGGCCAACGAGAGACCGTCTCAGGTACTGCAGTTGTTACAGTAGGAAAGTTCTGAATAAGAGGACATGGCAGAATGACAAAAGAATGCAAACAACAATTTACACTTCGGATTACACAGGCGAATTCCACGCAGTTGATCGTGATCCTGTATGAAATGACCTTACAATATCTGGCAGACGGAGAGCAGGCAGTAGATGATGCCGGACTGGTGGAAGCTGTTCACAGAGCCAGGGGATGTATCAAAGAGCTCCTGAACTCTCTGCACAGAGAATACAGCCCGGCAGGAGAGCTTTCCAGACTGTACCTGTTCTGCCTTCGCAGACTTGCTGTATGTGAAGTCCGCAGAGACCGCACAATATTGGAAGAGATTCGCAAAGTGATCGCACCTCTCTGCGATGCGTACAGGCAGATCCAGGATCAGGATACTTCCGGCCCGGTGATGAACAATTCTCAGACAGTATATGCCGGACTGACTTACGGCAGGAACCAGTTAACCGAAAACATGGCTGACCAGGGCACGAATCGGGGAATGTTGGTATAGATTTTTTTCCCGATCCGCCGGCTGCAGAGCGGCCAGCTCTGTGAGATGCTGATACCTTTTTTGCAGCGCATTGATCTCATAGATGTAACTGTCAATGAGATCACTTTCCAAAGCATTATCGAAACCCGCATAGGCGATTTCCAACGCCTGGCGGGTTTTTCTTATGGATTCTTTCAGATCTATGGGAGAGAAATCCTCTTCAATGATTTCCGGGGAGGCATCTGCCTGACTAAAAAAGATTTTCATAACATTAACCGTCCTTTCTGCTAACAGTATAGGAACAAAAAAGGAAAAATATACCTGACATGGAGGAAAACGGAAGACATTTTTACACGGAAAGAGGAATAGATTAGGATAAAGAATTGTCGGGAATGCGAGAACAACAGTGGAACATCCGGAAAATTTATTATGGCTGTTAGCAGTGGCGGCATTATTGCTGCTCATAAGCTTTTTGGGGAAAAAGGCAGAGTGGCTCCTCAATTTTGCATTGCGGGGCATTATGGGAACCATTGCCATTTATTTTATTAATATGGGTGTGACTTTCCTTGGATTTACTACAGTGGTTGGAATCAATGCAGTAAGTATTTTGACAACGGGAATCCTTGGAATTCCGGGCATTGTGATGCTGTACGGGCTAAGTATTTATGAAATATTATAAAAAGGTGTTTTGACATACGGAAAGCGTGTAAAATAGCGTATTTCAGGATGACTGAAAATATGAAAAACAATTCTGTTTGTTAAAATGTACTAAAGTTTATCTTTTTACGAAAAAGGTATTGCCAGACGGAAAGTGAGCATTTATAATTCATCTTACAACCAATCGCGATGGTTGTTCAGAGCATCTTATAAGATCTTTTAGAATTTCTATTTTGGGATAGATTCATCCCGCATTACCAGAAGACTGATCTTGAATAGTTGGGAGGAAGGTGACGACAGGACTATACGCAGGAAAAGAATGTGAAATCAGGAGAAGGAGATGAGATATTTGGGGTATTATGTATACTTTTGGCAATAGCTTGCTGTTTTGATTACAAAACGCACAGGATACCCAATTGGCTGATCGTATGCTGCATGTTTGCAGGCCTGGGGTATCGGTTGATCAGCGGCGGGCACAAAGGCGTTTTGGAATATCTGGCAAGTGCATTACTGACAACGATATTACTTTATTTTGTTTTTTGGATCGGAGCCATAGGAGCCGGTGATGTTAAGATGTTGGGAGTCTGTGCCGGTTTTTTTCCCTGGAATAAAGTACTTTATTTTCTGTTTTTCGCGCTCATGATTGCAGCAGTAATTGCACTTTTCAAAATGTATCTGGAACGCAATATGAAAGACCGTTTGTACTATTTGGGAGAGTACTTATGGGACGTATTCCGGTGTGGAAGATGGAAACTTTATTTTGCCGGAGAACGGGAAGGTGCCGGAGCAGGGATTTGCATGGCGGGACCGGTGTTCTGCAGTGCATTGATGTATATGGGAGGAATGTATTGATGGAACAAAAGGAACCGGTTCTGGTTCTGTATGACCGGGAGGAAGAATACGCGCGGCTTTTTTCAGAATACCTGAAGAGGCAAAAGGAATTGCCCTGGCAGATCCATACTTATACCAGGGCGGAAGAACTGTTGGCGGGAGAGAAAAGCGGGGAGGTAACAATGCTGGTGGTGGCGGAATCCTCCTGTGAGGAGGCATTGAACACATTACAGCCGACATGTCAGGCAATTTTAAATGAGAGCGGAACTCTCCGCTTTCATCAGTTTCCCAATATTAACAAATATCAGGAAGCGGGACAGGTGTGGAAGGAACTGTTGGCGTTGTATGTAGAGACGACGGGGATACGGATGCCGCTGTTATGTGCGGAATATAAGACCCGTTTTATCGGAATGTACTCTCCGGTTCACAGATGCCTTCAAAGTACGTTCGCATTGTCTTTCGCACAGCTGATGGCAGAAAAACATCCCACGCTGTATCTGAATTTCGAACATTATGTGGGGATCATAGAATTGCTTCCGGAGAGACAGGACCGGGATCTGGCAGATCTGCTCTATTTTTTAGCAGGAGATGAAGGAAAATTTCCTCTTCGCATGCAGACGGTCATTCAGAGAAAAGGCAATCTGGATTATATTCCACCCATGCGGAACGGACAGAACCTGTTGGGGATCACCTGGGAAGAATGGAGAAGTCTGTTCCAGAGGATCGAGGAGCTGGGGAAATACGAATATGTCATTCTGGATCTGAGTGAAAGCATACAGGGGCTGTTGGATGTTCTGCAGATGTGTATCAAGGTATTTACGCTGACCAGAGAGGACAAGATGTCACAGTGTAAACTGGATCAATATGAACAGCTATTGTCACTATGCGAGAAAGAGGAAGTAAAGGGGAAGACCAGAAAGCTGAATTTGCCATACTTTCAGCGACTTCCCGTGGAAATGGAACAGTATACCAGAGGGGAACTGGCAGATTATGTGAGAAAAGAAATAGAGACATTGGAAGAGTAGAATAGGAGAAGGACAAATGGATTATTTAGAGCAGAGAAGAAAACTTCGTCAGATGGTACAGGAAAGACTGGATTATGGAAGAGATTATACGGATGAAGAAGTGGAGGATACGATCGATGAAGTACTGATGGAGCAGGAAAGTCTGGAGTTATGCCCGGTAGAATTGCGGAGACGTCTGCGTAAGGAATTGTTTGATTCCCTGAGAAGACTGGATATTCTGCAGATTTTTGTGGAGGACAGCTCTGTTACAGAGATCATGATCAACGGCATGGATCACATTTTTGTAGAACAGGATGGACAACTGCGGGAATTGGATCGAGCCTTTGATTCCGTGGAAAAATTACAGGATGTCATTCAGCAGATTGTGGCGGGGTGTAATCGCGTGGTCAATGAAGCGTCACCCATCGTAGATGCCCGGTTGAATAATGGTTCCAGAGTAAATATTGTCATGAATCCCATTGCTCTGAATGGTCCGATCGTCACGATCCGGAGATTCCCGGACAAGCCTGTCACCATGCAGAAGCTGATCGGTCTGGAAACCATTTCGCTGGAGGCAGCCCAGTTCCTGGAGACACTGGTGAAGGCGGGCTACAACATTTTTGTCAGTGGAGGAACGGGAAGCGGCAAGACAACATTCCTAAATGTTCTGTCCGGCTATATTTCGGCGGAAGAGCGGGTGATCACCATAGAAGACAGTGCGGAACTACAGCTGCAGGGTCTTCCGAATCTGGTTCGTTTAGAGACTCGTAACGGCAATACCGAAGGATGCAGAGAAATCGGAATCCGGGAACTGATCCGTTCGTCTCTGCGGATGCGGCCGGACCGGATTATTGTAGGAGAGGTCCGGGGACCGGAGGCTATCGATATGCTGCAATGCATGAACACCGGCCATGATGGGAGTATGTCCACCGGGCATGCCAACAGTGCCACGGATATGCTGGCAAGACTGGAAAATATGGTCCTGATGGGAATGGATCTTCCGCTGACGGCTATTCGCAACCAGATCGCCTCGGGAGTGGATGTTATTGTACATCTGGGGCGGATCCGTGATAAGAGTAGACGTGTCCTGGAGATCACGGAGGTAGTAGGTTGTGAGAATGGAGAAATACGCCTGAATCCTTTGTATCAGTTTGAAGAGCTGGGGGAAAACAGTGAAGGAAAAGTGGTCGGCAGGCTGCGGAGAAAAGGAGAATTACTTCATGAAGGAAAGCTTAAGGCAGCAGGATTATCATAAGGTTTTTCAGAAGCGGGGAGATTGCATACGGCTGTTGGCACAGACATCAGGGGTAGTTATATTTTTTGCCTGGTTTTTCTATCGCTCTATCTGGGCGGTTCCGTTATTGTTCCCTCTGGGGATTCTCTATTTTCGCAGGTGCGTCAACAGACAGTGTCGGAAGAACAGACAGGAACTGACCATGCAATTCAAGGAATGCATCTTGTCTGTGGCAAATTCTCTGAGAAGCGGATATGCGTTGGAAAATGCTTTTCTGGAAAGCCGGGAGGATATACGAATGTTGTATGGTGAGCATTCCGCCATGTACCGGGAACTGGAACTGATCCGCAGAGGAATGATACTGAATATCACGCTGGAAGAGTTGATCAGTGATCTGGCAGACCGGAGTGGCATTGAGGAAATTGAGCAATTTTCCGCTATTTTGAACATTGCCAAGAGAGGCGGTGGAAATGTCACGCAGATCATACGGACTACAGCAGAGGTGATCAGTAATAAAGTGGAAACCATGCAGGAGATGCTGACCATGTTACAGGGGAGAAGACTGGAACAGAACGTGATGGAGATCATGCCGTTTGGAATTTCTCTCTATATCGCAGCCGCTTATCCGGGATATTTTGGAACGCTCTACCATAATGGAATGGGTATCATAGTGATGACACTCTGCCTTGCAGTCTATGCAGGAGCATATCTGCTGGGTGAGAAGATACTGGATCGGATCGAGGAGGAACTGTAGAAAGAGATGATAGGTAAGAAAGGTATCCTGCGTTTTTTCTATAAGGTGATGATGGTCTGCTATAAAAAGCTACATTTGTGGAGAATTCCGATACCTGGAAGAGATAAGGTGCAAGCGGATCTGAATCGTATGCACCCGGGAGAAAATCCGCAGGAGTGTGTGACAGACTATTATGTGACAAAGCTGACACTTTCTGCAGTCATATTGATCGCAGGGATAATGCTTGCCATTACAATGCATTACAGCAGTCGGGAAAGTCATGTCCTGCAGAATCAATGGGTGTATCGGGGATCTGGGGAAGAGGGCAGTCGGGAATACAGCATCACCGGACAGGTGGAGGACGGCGAGAGATATTCTTTCCAGATGGAAGTGATGCCTCGCAAGTATAGCCAAAGCGAATTGGAGAATTTGTACGAGCAGTTTGGGAGAGAACTGCCTCAGTTGATCCTGGAGAAAAATGATTCTCCCGATGAGATCAGAGAGAATCTGGATTTATCGGAAACGTATGAAGGATACCCGTTTCTGGTGAACTGGAAAAGCAATTCTACGGAAGCTGTTGAAGAGAATGGACAGATACATCCCGGGCAGGAGGATGTGCCTGTATTGTTGAGAGCGGAGATACAATACGGGGAATTTGTCAGAGAGACAACGGTTAAGGTAACAGTCGTAAAAAGGAATGAGACCCCACAGGAAAGAGAGAAAAGCAAGTTGTCGGAATTACTGCAGCGGGCGCAGGAGGAAGATCCGGAAAGTGAAAAAATCCAGCTGCCCACAGAAATTGAGGGCAGAAAAATTTCCTGGGAAGAAGATATTCCGGAGACTGGATGGAAGATTCTGGCGGGGGCTCTGTTGTTGGCGGCGGCAGTCTTTTTCTTCCAGGACAAAGACCTGCATGATCTGGTGGAGAAGAAAAAGCGGGAGGAACGTAGAAGCTATCCGGAAATCCTGCAAAAGCTGACACTGTATCTGGAAGCGGGATTGACGGTCCGGTCTGCGTTTTGCCGGGTTGCAGAAGATTACGAGAAGGAAAGAAAACGAGGGGGACGTTGCCGGGAAGCTTACGAGGAAATGCTGATAGCAACCCGGGAGATACATATGGGAGTGCCGGAAGGGGCAGCATATGAGAACTTTGGGAAAAGGACAGGAGTCAGGGAATATGTCCGTTTAAGCACATTCCTGACGCAAAATCTGAAAAAGGGCAGTTCTACGCTTTTACAGCAATTAAAGGAAGAGTCTGTCCAGGCGGAAGAACTGCGGATACAGAATGCCAGAAAACTCAGTGAGGAAGCGACGACAAAACTGCTCCTGCCTATGGTGATGCTGCTGGTGGTAGTAATGGTAATGATCATGGTGCCTGCATTTTCGAATGCGGGAATATAAGAAAAGGAAGGTATGGTTATGGGAAACAACAAATTAAAATCATTTCGACAGTTTCTGACAGAAGAAGACGGAATGGGTACAGTGGAAGTAATACTAATCATTGTGGTACTGGTAGGGCTGGTCATTATTTTTAAAGAGAAGATCACGGAAGTTGTCAATTCCATTTTCACAAAGATTACAAATCAGACCAAAAAGATATAAGGAAAATACGTTATGACATCCGTGAAAAAGGTAACCCCGGGTGGTTATATGACGATATATCTGGCACTGACGGTGACAGTGATCATGGCCCTGTGTCTTGCTTTGATCGAGGGCTGTCGGTATCGGGGAATCTCACTGGAAACAGAATGCGTCATGGATATCGGAATGGATAGTATCCTGGCTGAATATCATAGAGAACTGCAGAAACAGTACAATCTGTTTGCCATAGACTGCTCTTACGGGACAGAAAGTGCTTCGACAAAGCTGACGGAGAGTCATTTGCTGGAGTATATGAACCGTAATTTTTCTCTGGAGGATGTGTTTCTCGAAAAACTGTTGTACCGGGATTTTTTTGCTGTTCAGGCAGAAGAAGCACAAGCTGTGAAAGCGGCATTTCTGACGGATGGCGAAGGAGAAGTCTTTCGGCGGGTTGCTGTCGATGCCATAGAGGATACGGTGGGAATCGGACTCTTACAGCAACTGACGGACTGGCTGCAGGTCATAGAATCCCGTGGACTGGAGCAACAGGATATTGCGGGACAAAAACAGCAGATCGATGCACAGATTCAGGAATATGACGGGAAGGAGACCACGGAAGGAAAAACCGTTCATATAGAGAATCCTACCGCAGCCCTGGAAGAGAAAAGAAATAAAGGTCTGTTAAAGCTGGTAACAGAGGAAGACAATATCTCCTCCCGCAGGATAGAAACAGAGTCCCTATTGGAGACGCGGATGGAGCGAGGAGAAATAAACCGCGGAAATATGGTGCCGGGAACCGCAGAAAATTATGAAGAATGGGAAGCGTTAAAACAAAAAGTTTTTTTCCATGAGTATCTGTTGCGGTATCTTGGGCGGTATGGCCAGGAGAAACAGGACAGCCCCCTATGGTATCAGACAGAATATGTCATTGTGGGCAAGGATAATGATACTGACAATCTGAAGGGAATAGTGAACCGAATATTCGTTATCAGAGAAGCTGCAAATACCATGTATCTGACCGGTAGTGAGGAAAAACGGGCAATAGCGGAGCTATTGGGAGAGGCACTTGCAGCGGCAATGATGGTTCCGGAGATTGGAGAGTTGCTTGCGGCGACACTGATCCTGGGATGGGCTTTTGCAGAAAGTGTTTATGATGTAAAGGAACTTCTTGCCGGGGAAAAGATTCCCCTGTTAAAAACAGATGCTACCTGGCATTACGGACTTTCTTCCGCATTACAGGGAGAATTGCCCGGGACTTCCGAAGAGGATGCCTCCGGTTCCGATTCACCGGGAATGGGATATGAAGATTATCTGAGAATATTTTTGCTGCTCTGTGAGGAAAAGTCTGTTACCTGCCGGGCTATGGACGTGGTGGAAATGGATATTCGAAATACTCCGGGAAACAGAGCATTCCGACTGGATACCTGCATTGTGGAAATTGCAATGAATGTGAAAGTAAAAAGCAAATATGGCTATTCTTTTGAGATCGAGAGACAGAAATCTTATATAGGATCTTTAGAGGCAATAGAAAATACTGGTAATTAGGAAGACGAGCCGGGAAGGGAGGTGAGCAGCGATGTCCTCTTTATGCAAGTACAGCTTTATAACTATTAACAAGAATGATTCAAGTCCTACTCCGACTTTAAGAAAAACTCTTAACCCATGTAACGATTTACTCCCCGTAAAATTCCTACAGACAGCAAACTTCATAAAGAGGATATCACTGCTTATACTCCCGCGAACACCGGTGAAGGCAAGTATGACGGTGGAAACAGCACTGGTTTTGCCGTTGTTTTGTTTTTTTATGATCCATATGGGAAGCGCTATAGAAATGATGCGTTTGCATGGAAACCTGGAAGTAGCATTGTGGGATGCCGGCAGACAGGTGGGAATCTATGGCGGAATACTGAATGCAGGAGATGCCGGAGAGAAAGAGGATAACGATGACAGGTTGGGAACAGTGGCTGTTTCCTATACCTATGTTAAAAATCAGATCTGCAATCAGCTGGGAGAAGAATATCTGGAGCAGTCGCCATTAGAACAGGGGGCAGACAGCCTGCAATTTCTGGAGAGCAGCACAAAGAATGATATCTGTGAGATTGTAGTCACCTATGGGATCAGTCCGCTCACGGAGGTTTTGGGATTTCGAAAATTCCGTATGGCGAACCGATACTATGGTCATTTGTGGAACGGCTATGCGATTCCGGGGACTGAGAATGATGAAGAATATGTCTATGTAACGGAAGATTCAGAAGTATATCATAGAAGCAGAGAATGTACACATCTGAGATTGTCGGTTCGACGGGTGGAAGCAGCGGAAATTCCTAAGGGTTATCATCCCTGTGAGAAGTGTATGGTACAGAAAAAAGATGCCGCTGCCCCGGAAGAGAATGGCTACTATATTTGCTCGGAGGGTGAATGTTATCACAGAAGGCGGGACTGCCCCGGGCTTAAGAGAACCGTATATTGCATTGCCAGGAAAGATGTGGACGGGTACAGAGAATGCAGTAGATGCGGAAGAATATAAAACGGGAGAATGGTGAAGATGGAGCTGTGGGAAAATGTGATACTGACCGGCTATCTGCTATGGGGCAGCTGGTATGATATCCGGAAGAGAGCGGTTCCGGTGGGGGTATTGTTCCTGGGCGGAGTACTGGCTGTTATGGTTATTGTCTGGAAAGGCTTTGAATGCAGCAGGCTTGTCGCACTACTTCCCGGAATTCTGCTGTTGCTTTTGTCAAAGGCAACAAAGGAAATCGGTGAGGCGGATGGTATCGTACTGGCGCTGACCGGTTTTATAAGCAGAGATAAAAATATTCTTCTTATCTTAGGCATAAGCCTTCTGTATATCTTTCTTTATGCAATGTTCCTGTTTTGCAGAAAGCGGAATCGCAGCCTGCAGATCCCATATCTTCCCTTTTTACTGGCAGCATATATAACGGCATGGATGACAGGATGATTGGAGGGAGCAATCGTATGCAACGAAAGAATTATAAAGCGTATTTTACCGTGGAGGCGGCAGTTCTGTATCCTATAGTGTTGGGAGTGATAGTGTTGATGACGTATTTACTGTTTTTTCAATATGATCGCTGCCTTTTGGAACAGGATATGGGAAGGGCGGCAGTGAGAAGCGGCAGTAGATGGATGCAGAAAAAAGAGGAACTGAATCGACAGCTGCAGGAGAAAGATATGTTTTTTGACACGGAGAAATATATTGCCTGGGAGAGTGAATTGCCGGTCTGGAAACTGGAAAAGAATCAGGTAACCGTGGAACAGACGGGAAGAATGCCTTATCCGTTTTCCGAAATAGCGGAAGTACCCAGGTATTGGAGCGCAAAAGCCGCATTTCAGGTGAAGAGGAACAATCCGGTGGAGATTCTGCGAAACAGTCAGAGGTATCGTGGGAAGACGGAAGAAACAACAGAGAGTGATAACAAGGAAAATACAAGTGGTGCGGTACAGTGAGAAAGGATGGAAGAATAGTTGCTAAATACAGAATATATCAGAAGCTTAAATGCGAATTATGAGAGACTATTATTAGAACGGAAACCGGAGGAAAAGAAATATCAGTATTGTATGATCAGCCGGGGAGGGATCAAAGGATTGCTGCCCTGCAGTTTGAGATACATAGACGGAGAGGCCTATCTCTATTATGATATTACTTCCAGACAGAATATTGCACAGCTTTTTGAGAAGAAGCCTATTACAAGACAATGGATCATGGACTTTTTGTGGAGTATGCGCAGAGTGCGGCAGGAAATGTCCCGTTTCCTTTTGGAAGAGAGTAACATCGTGTGGTTTCCGCAACATGTCTATCAGGATCTGGAGAAGAAAGAATTTTATTTTATATATGTCCCGTATTGCACGGAAAATACAGGATTTGATGAGCTGATGGAATACCTGGTGGAACATGTGGATTATCAGGATGAAAGCCTGGTGGAATATGTCTATAAAGCCTACGAGCAATATGAATCGGCAGGAGAGGTCTATTTGCAGGCCAAAATTTTTGAGGATGCAGAGTGCCTGAGAATCCCTGAAAAAATGGATGCCGTAGAGGAGGAAACAACTGTTGTCGTGGGACAAGATCAGGAGAAGGATGCGATAAGGGAAGAAGAGAAGGAAATGCCGGTGGGAGAAGTTACAGTAATAAAGGAAAAGAAAGGCCTGTTTAATCTGTGGGAAAACCGGAAAAAGAAAGAGAAGCAGGAACGGGATAATTATACCCGGAGTCTGCAACTGACCATGACGGGATATGCGGTGGCGGAGGAGACCGCTTATGAGGAAGAAGATATGGGAAGGACTGTGTATATGGAGGAAAGACCGGCCCCCAGAGAGAGTACACACCGCCTGTTGTCGGAAGAAGGGAAGCTGCTTGCAACATTAGAACAACCAATCTACACGATCGGAAAAAAACGGGGAGAAACGGATCTGGTATTGAATGATCAGTCGATCAGTCGTCTGCATGCAAGGATCATAAAGGAAACAGATGGGTATTATCTTGAAGATATGAATTCCACAAACGGTACATTTAAGAACGGATTACAACTGCAGCCTTATGAGAGGCGAAAGTTGGAAGAAGGAGATGAGATTACATTGGGTAAGATCACGGTAATCTACCGGTAGGCAGTGTGCAGCCCCCTTTTTGTTGACGGAGTGATATAAACAGTGGTACATTTGAAATACAATACCGGATGGAGAGAACATTGAGAGGAGCAATGAAGGTGAAAAGGCTTCGTAATGTACCCTGGGTAAGCGGAATGCTTGTGGTGATCAATGTAATTGTGTTCCTGATGTGTACTTTTTCGGGAAATGTGTTATATAATAAAGGCGAACTGGATGTAGTCAGTGTATTGGCCGGTAAACAGTACGGCAGGCTTTTGTGGGCAATGTTTTTGCACGCGGGCATAGAGCATATTTTTAATAATATGGTCCTCCTGTTTTTTCTGGGGGCCATGATTGAGAAGGTGACAGGTCATGTCACGTTTCTGGTGCTTTATTTTCTGTCCGGAATCGGAGGGAATTTATGCTCACTGCTGGTAAAGCTTCTGCAGATGGATTATTCGGCATCTGTAGGTGCCAGCGGAGCCATCTTTGGACTGGACGGAGTACTGCTTGCCTGGATTTTGCTGGATCGGCAATCTATGCCGGATGTGACACCCAAACGGGTGATTCTGATGATAGCATTATCTCTGTACAGTGGTTTTACTGCACAAAATATTGACAATGCGGCACATGTGGGCGGACTGGTGACCGGATTCCTGGCGGGACTTTTGTTTTGTGCGCTCAGGAAACACAGAAGACAGAAGAAAACGAAAGAGGTGTGGACTTGAATATCAACATTTACTATGGCGGACGAGGAATCATTGATGATCCTACGATCTATGTGATCAATAAGATGCAGGAAGTGCTGGAAGAGTTGCGGGTGCATGTGGAGAGATACAATCTTTATGATGGAAAGACCAATATTACGACATTGCCACAGACGCTGAAAGAGGCAGACGGAATTATTCTGGCAACGACAGTGGAGTGGTACGGTATCGGTGGCTATATGCAGCAGTTTCTGGATGCCTGCTGGCTGTATGGGGATAAAGAGACGATCGCGGGAATTTATATGTGTCCGGTCGTGATGTCTACCACCTACGGAGAGAGAGAAGGCAAGCTCAGTCTTGCGGCGGCCTGGGAGATTCTGGGAGGATTGCCCTGCAGCGGCATATGCGGATATATAGAGAATACAGTAACGTTGGAGATGAACGGACAGTACGGCCAGATCATTGAGAAAAAGGCTGAGAACATGTACCGTACTATCAACCAGAAGATTGCCAGTTTCCCGGCCAGCAATAAAGTGATGCGTCAGAAAGTAACGATCCCCAAGGCAATCAACCTGACACCGCAGGAGACAGAACAGTTGTCGGAATATGTATCGGATGATACGTTTGTACAGCGACAGAAGGAAGATATTCAGGAATTGACTTCCATGTTCCGGGATATGTTGGATAACAGCGGAACGGATAATGAACAGGAATATCTGGAAGAGTTCCGAAAAGTTTTTGTACCGCAGCCTGGTTTTGAAGCAAGATATGTTATTAATATAGAAGAAAAGAAGAATCCTCTGTGGATCGCTATTGGCAGTGGCGCACTGGAATGCGGATACGGTGAGACGGAGAAGCCGGATGTGGAGATGCAGATGAATCGTGCTGCCATGGAAGATATTGTGAACGGACGAATGACCTTCCAGAGGGCGTTTATGTCAGGCATTATGAAGCGAATGAAGGGAGATTTCCGAATTCTCAGAACACTGGATCAGATGTTTCCCTTTGAAGAAAATAATAGATAGGAGCAAAACGATGAAAAAGGAAGATTGTATTTTCTGTAAAATTGCAAACGGAGAGATCCCTTCCAAGACATTATACGAAGACGGGGATTTCAGAGTAATCTTGGATCTGGGACCGGCTACCAGAGGACATGCGCTGATCCTGCCCAGGGAGCATGCGGATAATCTCTATGAACTGCCGGAGGATACAGCGGCAAAAGTATTTGTTCTTGCAAAAAAGATGGCAACAAAGATGACAGAGAAATTACATTGCGATGGTCTCAATATCGTACAGAATAATGGAGAGGCTGCCGGACAGACCGTTCGCCATTTTCATATGCATTTGATTCCCCGTTATGAGAATGATGGACAGCATATTTTATGGAATCCCGGGAAAAGTACACCGGAAGAACTGGAAGAGATTCGCAAAACCATTACCGAATAACAGGGAGAAACCATGAGAACAGTAGATGTAGCTACTTTGACGCAAAATATCAAAGAAATGTGCATAGAGGCCAATCATTTCTTATCTGAGGACATGAAGACGGCATTTACAAAAGCGGAACAGCAGGAAAAAGCACCTTTGGGGAAGCAGATCCTGCAACAGTTGCAGCAGAATATGGATATTGCAGGCAAGGATATGATTCCCATCTGTCAGGATACCGGAATGGCGGTTGTATTTCTGGAAGTGGGTCAGGATGTGCATCTGACAGGGGGCAATGTGGAAGATGCCGTCAACGAAGGTGTCAGACAGGGATATGTGGACGGTTATCTGCGAAAATCTGTGGTGAAGGATCCCATTTACCGGGAGAATACGAAGGATAATACACCCGCGATCATTCATTATAGTATTGTTCCGGGGGATCGTGTCAGGATAACCGTGGCACCGAAGGGATTTGGCAGTGAGAATATGAGCAGAGTATTTATGCTCAAGCCCGCAGACGGAATAGAAGGCGTGAAGAACGCAATCCTGACGGCGGTAAAGGATGCAGGACCGAATGCGTGCCCTCCTATGGTAGTCGGAGTGGGCATTGGCGGTACTTTTGAAAAATGTGCATTGATGGCGAAGAAGGCATTGACACGTCCGGTGGATGAACATTCGGAGATACCCTATGTGAGGGAACTGGAAGAAGAGCTGCTGGAGAAGATTAATAAAACAGGCATCGGACCGGGAGGACTGGGCGGATCAACCACAGCACTGGCGGTCAATATTAGTACATATCCCACACATATAGCGGGATTGCCGGTAGCTGTAAACATCTGTTGCCATGTCAACAGGCATGCAGTTAGAGAGATCTGAAGTAAAGATGTCCGGATATTATAATAATTGGAGTGTAAGCGACATGGATAAATATGTAAAAGTACCTCTCAGCGATGAAGATGCCCGCTCTCTGAAATCAGGAGATTATGTATATCTGACAGGGACCATCTATACAGCCCGGGATGCGGCGCACAAGAGAATGCAGGAAGCTCTGGACAGGGGAGAAGCACTTCCTATAGGAATGAAAAATAACGTAATCTACTATATGGGACCGTCTCCGGCGAGAGAAGGCCGTCCTATAGGGTCTGCAGGCCCGACAACAGCCAGCAGAATGGATAAATATGCACCGGGATTATTGGATCTGGGACTGAAGGGGATGATCGGAAAAGGAAAAAGGTCACAGGAAGTCCGGGATGCCATTGTAAGAAACGGAGCGGTATACTTTGCAGCCGTAGGTGGTGCAGGAGCACTTTTGTCCCGCGCAATTACTTCTTCTGAGGTCATTGCATATGATGATCTTGGAACAGAAGCTATCCGTAAACTGACCGTAAAGGACTTTCCTGCGATTGTAGTAATTGACGCAGAAGGTAATAACCTGTATGAAACGGCGGTAAAAGAATATAACGAAGAGTAGACTGGGGCGGACTATGTATAGAATCATACTGATGGTGGTAAGACTGTTCTATAAGGTGCCGTATTATCTGATTCGGATATGGTGGCTGGGAACCAGAAAGAATTTTGACCTGGAAAAGAACTATGCATTTATCAAAAAGGTAACAAAAGCGGCAAACCGTGCCGGAAGAGTAACCATAGAGAGCTATGGTGTGGAAAATATTCCGAAAGAAAACGGGTTTATCTTTTTCCCAAATCATCAGGGAATGTTTGATGCACTTGTGTTTCTGGAGTCCTGCCCGGTTCCTTTCTCTGTAGTTTATAAGAAAGAAGTAAGCAATGTAATCCTGTTAAAACAAGTATTTCGGGCATTGCACGCGATTGCCATAGACAGAGAAGACATTAAGCAATCGCTTCAGGTGATCAATCAGATGACAGAAGAAGTAAAGCAGGGCAGAAACTTTCTGATCTTCCCGGAAGGAACCAGAAGCCGTATGGGAAATCAACTGCTTCCATTTAAGGGAGGAACATTCAAAAGCGCAGTCAGAGCAAAGTGCCCCATTGTACCATGTGCTCTGATTGATTCTTACAAACCGTTTGATGAGAAGTCCATAGCTCCGGTTACGGTAAAGCTGATCTATTTACCGCCAATCTGTTATGAAGAGTATAAACAGTTGAAAACACCGGAGATTGCGGACATTGTAAAAACGAAGATTGAAGAAGCCCTCAATAGTTTTTTGAAATTCCCGTGTGAGGGGGAAAGTTGATTACAAACAGAA
>ENA-OPCA01000148-OPCA01000148.1-human-gut-metagenome-genome-assembly--contig:-NODE-148-length-68429-cov-8.741159_pt1 | contig 68429 bp, 60 predicted proteins | sample MGYA00241076_ERZ501468 | MGnify/ENA primary metagenome ERZ501468 (study PRJEB25962, sample SAMEA2042633) | human gut metagenome | biome: human gut; feature: human-associated habitat; material: faeces... | reverse complement strand
TGCCGGATAGGAACGGCAAAATTTTTTACACTTCTATTACTTCTTTATCGCACATTAGCAAAATCAGCGGGCTTGAAAAACGGGAAGGCGTTGCCATAGTATTCATGATGGCTTTTACTTGGAGTTCCTCCTGTAATGATTTCACCAATATTTCCTAATCTCGCCCACGCCCATCCTTCCGGCAACTCAAACGGTATTTCATTTTCTATGCATTTCACCGTACCATCGTCAAACTGCTCATAATGTAAATTATCATCACCTTTGAAAATGACGGTATCATTCTTTATGTCTTTGGCTTTCAGTTTTCCGTCTTTAACCATTTGTTGCTTTTCGGCACGAATACGCTCCAACAAAACAGAAGCCGGTTCATCATTCGGGTCTTGAGGTACAAGCTTGCCACGGATAGCCAAATCCAAGATTTTTTGTCGTAATGCTTTGGTATCCATTATTCAAGATTCCTCTCTTTTTTTAATATTAAAGTTTTTGCTTTTTTAAAGCACCACGTTTTAAGCTTTTTGTACAATATGCCAAGAATGATCGTTACAACTACTGCTAAAGATATATATATTACTTTCTGCCATGTCAAATCTGTTTTATTTGAAACACTTGTATAAATTGCTTTGAAAATTTCAATTCCAATAAGTGCTATAATATATGGAACAGCAACACATGTAATAGTCAAAAACCAACCTAATTTATTTATAGACTTTTCAAGTATGCGTTGCTTTTCTTCATTTTCTCGCCTTTCCTTTTCTTCTTTTTCTGCTTGCATAGTTGAAATTTGTTCTTTTAAAGCCTTTATATCTTCTTGATGGCGATTGTGTATTTCTATAGTTTCCTTTTTCATTCTCTCGAGTTCAGCTTTTGTGTCTTGATGTGCCTTGCTTTCATCTCGATATTGTTTTAACGAACGTTCTTCTATATCTTCATAAACCTCTTTATAAGTGTTTGAATTAAAACGAGCATAATCCCCTCGGGTGATATTCATTAACGATTCTCTTACAACAGGATGTGATCTTAAAAACAAAAATTTCTTTTCATCAATATTTTCTGACTTTCGTGCGTCATCCAAAGATTTGATATATAATTCTAACATTTCTTGGCTTGGGTTTAAGAAGTCATAGCAATCTGCCAGCAATCTATTTTTTTGATATTTCACCATTTTCATTGGTTGATTAAGCCACAGAACGGCACCGAAAATATCTACAGAAATACAGGCCGGTATATGCCCTGAATTTGTACTTTGATTACTTTCATATCGCTTACTTACATTTGCAATTGTTGAGTTAGATGTAAGCATGATATGTCCAGATTTCCCAATTGTTGTAGAAACACTCCCCCTACGCTTGCGATATATCATAATAATCGAGCGTATATCCGTGCGAACAGTTTGTTCTTTCTCAGGCAGCAACTCATATCCATTTTCATGATACTTTTCTTTTATCATTTCATAAATTTTTTCTTCATCTTCCTGAAATTGTTGTTCGGTCATGTCATAGTCCGATTTTACAACATTAATTCCATACTCATTAAGTTTTTCTTCAATTTCTCCACAAAATTCAGTTATTTCTTGGTCTGTAAATTCTGAGTCATGGAAAAAACGTGCCACTTTATTTGCTTTTGCCATATCGTACTGTGTACTTGTTGCCCACATAGATGCACGCTCAATAATTCCTTGTATCTCTCTAAAATTATGTTCGAAAACACATATTGAGCATTGAACTGATTTCATTTCTTCTATCAAAGTTTTATATGACTCAATTCTGGATTTTTCATCCATACCAAGTAGAGCAAAAACAATTGGAGAATCCAAATATACATTAAGACCTGTGTAATCAGATTTTTGATCGCCGACATAGAACAATAATTGATTTGTAATATTGCATAACGATAAAGAGGCGATAAATGTATACATATCTGTAGATTCAAGTGCTTCTTTCTTTACAAATGAAAACCACGCATATTCAAACGGATCTAATCCCTGCGAACTATCTGTTGTTGCATTTTGATCAAAAACATAGTCAGTATTATCAATAGCAGATAAAACAAAATCTTGCAGATTTATATTCTCAGTGGAAATATCAAGTTTGGAGCAATATTTGCCAAATGAATCTACTAATTCATTTAAGCGATTGGTAAAATCGGTTTCGTTAAAACGATATTTCTTCATTTCACTTTTTACCGAAACATATTTTCCGTGGTCGCTTATTATTGAGTGATTTTCTAAACCCAAACCCAACACCTGCCTAACAAATGGCAATGGTAACTTTATGCCGTATTTTTCATAAAATTTCTTCGCAACATCTTCATCTTCCACTATGGTGGAATCATTACTCAAAATTATATTTGCAAAAAATGAGAAGTATGTATCAAGAATATTATTTCCTAAATATCCAGCTTTAAACGCAGCATAAAGTTTTGTTACATCTGACATTTTAATTACCCTCTTTCCTCATAGAATTTGATATCCTCATTCTTCAATTGTTCCAATTAAATTTGATAATTCTGAAACCGCAGAAACAATATTATTTGACTTTTCCTTGATTTCTTCAAGAAGTTCGTTAAGAGTACGGTCATCATTGCCGTTGGTGCTCTTAATCCAAGTAATATCAAGGCTTGTTTTATCTCGAGCACATATCTCATCGTATGTGTATCTACGCCATCTGCCGTTCGGGTTTTCTGCGCTGTATGTTTCTTTACGGGCAGTAATGTCCTCCGCATTGTAGCATTTTACAAACTCATCAAAGTGGCTCTCTTTGAGAGGATTGGTTTTACCGAAAGAAGGCATATCGGAACGAAGGTCATAAATCCAAACTTCCTTCGTATTGTTCTTATCGGAAGTTCCACGGGTGAAGAATAACACATTGGTTTTGACACCCTGTGCGTAGAAAATACCTGTAGGTAAGCGGAGAATTGTATGGAGGTTGCATTTTTCCATCAAGTCTTTACGAATACGCTCTCCGTCACCATCTGCAAACAAAACATTGTCAGGTAAAACTACGGCAGCACGAGCATTTCCGTGGGTGTTCAAACTACGGTAAATATGCTGCAAAAAATTCAACTGCTTGTTGCTTGTAGGAAAGGTGAAGTCATCACGGGTAGCACGCTCGCCGCCTTTTTTAGTTCCGAAAGGTGGGTTTGTTAATACAACATCATAGCCTTTCATTTGCTGTCCGAAGTTAGAAAGAGTATCACCCAAATAGATCGGACCGCCTATGTCATGAAGCATTGCATTCATAAGGGCAAGACGGTGAGTATCGTGAACAAGCTCACAGCCCGAAAAAGCTTGTGTGCGTTGAAATTCTTGTTTATCAACAGGCAAATCAAACAAATCATCTGTATGGTCTTTTACATATCTGTCTGCGGCAATCATAAAGCCGAAAGTACCGCAAGCAGGGTCATTGCAACGCTCGCCCGGCTGAGGTGCCACCAATTTTGTCATAACATTTATGAGCACACGGGGTGTAAAATACTGTCCTGCACCTGACTTTTTCTCGGTTGCGTTCTTTTCCAACAATCCTTCATAAAGATTGCCGAGTCCTTCTTCTTTTGCACTGTACCAGTCAAACTGGTCGATAGTGGTAATAATCTTTTCAAGGTTTTTCGGCTCATCAATATTTGTTTGAGCGCCCTGATAGATTTCACGAACACGACCGGTGCAATTCTCGCCAAGGTGCTCCAAAAGCTCTTTATAATAGCGTTTGAGCTCGACACCTTGTCTTTTTATAAGCTCGCTCCAACGATATTTTTCAGGGATTGCTCCCTCGGTATTGGTTTCCTTACACATTTTCAAGAATAAAATATATGTAAGTTCGGCAACATACTGCTGATAGGTAATGCCGTCGTCACGCAGCACATTACATAAATTCCATAGCTTTGATACAATTTCCTGATTGTTCACGCTACATTTCCTCCGTCCTCATAGAGATACTTGTTTAACTCTACTATTATTTCATTAAGTTTGCCGCCGAAACGACGGTCAATTATTGTGAACCCGCCAGCATTTTTGAAAGCGCCGATTTCAAAAATCTGCTTGTCCAATACAGTTTCTTCAAGCATTACTTTTTCAATTCGATTGAGCCAATCTAATTGCGTTTTGTTAAAGGTGTGGTTTAGTCTCAGCTTTGCAAAAGCATTCTTGACACGGGTTTCGTGGCTAATCAGATTTGACCCAAGCGCCTGTTGGCGGATAAAAGCAATGATGTCCGCAACGATATCTTGGTTAGTCATTTCTTTCCAAGCCGTGTTCAGTTGATTTTCTGTGAAATTATGCCTATCGAGTTCAAGCTTCAAGCCTTTAAGACTCTCTCTCGTAAGCTCAGACGGCTTTGTGCAAACTGTTTTTAAGGCAGCAATCGTATTGAGGTTCGTACTGATAAACTCCTTGAATGATTCCAAATAGTCTTCAGGCTTTTGACCCTCGCCGTAACCCCTTGTGCGTTCAATCACCTCATCGGGATGATTGTCGATTATGACAGGGCGTTTGTGTTGTACCTTATCTCTATCAAGAACAAGGAACGCTTCTTTATTCTTGATAATATCATCTACCAAGCTGCTCATTTCAGTTGAAGAAACAAGCGGAACGCCAACTGTTTCAAGAACATCAGCAGACCTTTTTATATTGTTGTTTCGGATACTTTTTGCAAAGCTATCAATGTCTTGTCCGCCTGTCAGATAAATAAACTGCTCAAGTGTCTTTTCGCTGACATTAGAGCGTTTACGTTGCAATTTTGCAACGATAGTGTCAATTAAGTATGCCTTTTCATCATCTGTTTTCGCAACAGAAAGACCGCTCAGTAAATCCTCAAATGTAGTGCTCGGATTTGTGACAACCGGTTTCATATTGCTGACATCTTGTAAAGATTCATATACGCCGACTGGGTCGTAAATCTCAAAGTTGGTTTTGCCGATAGAAGGGCAAAGTCTTGTCGCACGACCAAGCATTTGTTCAAATAAGATACGGGACTTTATGCGACGCATAAAAACGAGATTTACAATTTCAGGCACATCGATACCTGTGGTAAGCAAATCAACTGTAACAACTACTTTTGGGTTAGATTCGTTTTTAAATCGTTTAATGGCTTCTGAAATTTTCTTTTTGTTTCCGCCGGCAACACTACCGGTAATCTTCATTACAGCGTCGTTATCAACCCCGCCTTCTGAATAAATTTCTTTTAAGATTTTGACAATCAGATCAGCGTGGTTATCATCTACGGCATAGATAAGTGTCTTACCTTTGCCGTCAGGGTTCAGATCCCAAGCAATTTCATTCAAAACAGTTCTGTTGAAAGGTTCGGTTATTACCTCTCTGTTGAAAGAATCAATCTCAAACTTCATATCATCTTCCAAGTCAGCGCTATTCATAACTTCGCCTGTTACAGGATCATATATTGCAAGCTGTTCGCCCTTTTGGTAGTTGATTCCCTCAACACGAAGCTTTGTTTTGATATTATGCGGGGCATCGTGGTCAACCAAGTATCCGTCAATAACAGCTTCACGATATGAATAATTGAAAACAGGTTTACCGAATATTTCGGTGGTATGGAGAGCAGGGGTAGCTGTAAGAGCCACTTTTACTGCATCAAAGTATTCGATAACTGTACGATATTTACTGATATAGTCGTCCTGATTTCGATAGAGCATTTCCGTTTCGCTCATTTCTTTATCAAGAATGTAGCCACGGTGAGCTTCATCTACGACAATCAGATCATAATCGGTAACGGAAGGCATTGTGTCACTTTCCGGATAAAGAATACGCTTTACAAGGCTTTGAACAGTTGCGATGTGTATTTTAGTTTCTTTATCAATTTCTTTTTCATCAAGACCTTTGATGTTATAAATAGAGTCCAAGGTCATCAATTCTTCAATCTTGACTTCTCTGAATACATCTGCTGCCTGCTCACCGAGCGCGGTTCTGTCTACCAAAAACAGTACTCTCTTAAAACGATCGCTTTTAATAAAACGATAAATCATTCCAAGAATTGTTCTTGTTTTACCTGTACCGGTTGCCATTGAAAGCAATACTGTTTGTTTCCCGTCTATAACAGCTTTTTCAGCGGCTTCAATCGCACGAATTTGGTACTCACGCAGATTCAATCCGTCAGGATCACGAAGCAAGTCAAAAGGTGTATTTTGAAGCGTAGCATTTGCACTTGAAATGTCTTTTTCAAGTAGTTCCATAATACCTTGAGGACTTATCCAGCCTTGTAATGCTTTTGGAGCGTTGGAATTGTTTCGCAAGTCAAGAAACCAAATACCCGACTTTGTTTCGATTTGCTTTAAGTATTTTCTGCCGTTGGTTGCAAAGACAAACGGAACCTTATATGAACCCCACTGCTTAATCACATATTCATTGTGCTCAGGCTTAATCAATTGAGCATAATCCTTGCACTGATAGTCAATAACTGACGGAATATCAATATTTGCTTTTTTAGCTTCTACAATGCCGACAAGCTGCAAACCGACAAAAAGAGCATAATCGGCATATCCATTCTTAGATACTTTTGAATCTGTAGGCCATTCTGCTATGGCAAAATTCTTGCCTTTTTGAGGGCGTGTTCCTTTAGAATAGCGAATGTTGTTTGTATCTGCTTCCCAACCGTATTTGCGCAGTTGTTCATCAATGAGATAGCGTGTTTCAGCTTCGGAGAGTTCCATGTTTTCAGAAGTGGTTTCGGCTTTTTGAACACGCTCCGTTGTGCTTTTGTTAGATGCTTGCGTGGATACAGATTCTACTTGGTGGGAGAGGGCTGCAATCTTATCTTCTTGTTCTTTTATAATAGCCTCATAATCAGGCAAAACAACTTTCTCAGGCATAACAAAGTCAGCCGGAATATAGCCCCAATCGCCATACACCTCCATAAACCAAGTAGAAAGATTATATGTCATTTGAAGCAAAATTTTTGCATCGTCAACAGAGTCTTCACCGCTATGGACAGCATTATTCCTTGTTTTTCTTATAGCATATAAAATATCGTCTATCTTCTTAGGAATCAAACCTTCACGCTTGAGCAGCCGAATACGGTTAGAGTGGGTATTATCAACTGTCGGTTCGGGAATATGCTCAAAAGCAAATATTTCAAGAATCAGACGCTCTCCAAACATACCAAGCTTATATATGCAAGCATTAGGATCGGAATAAAGATAGTTTTCTGCAGCAGCACCGATTTGTGCCAACGCAGGCCAATATCTTTTCAAATATTCAAAGTTGGATTTCATAAATATCCTCCTTGGTTCCGATAATACATTATTATCGGAAGGTAATAGGTAAAATGTATATTGGATTATTCGTCTAAACTGTAAAACTCATCTAATACATAGGTCTTAACCGGTGTGATGTACAGTTCATATCTTATAACCAGTCTTACTAATTCGTTGCCGTCAATCAGTGTAATGGGTGAGCCTTCTCTTGCGGCAATTCTTGCAGCATTGGTAAATCTACCGTTTGTGATAAATACACCGTAGTCTGCTTGATACTTATTCATAGCACCTAAGAATTGGTTGATTTCCGGTTCGGATACGGGAGCGACATTGTATCGTTTGCATTGGATGACTACTCGTGTAGTTCTGAAATCATTAGCATCAATGTGATATCCGTAACCATCAATACCACCGTCATTGCTGATTTGAACACCTTTTTCAGTGAATTCAACACCCATTCGGTTTAATAACGCTCTTGAAAAAGCTTCAAACTTTTTTGGTGACATTTTAGCAATGGCGGCAAGCAAATTTTCCTTGAAATCGTCTTTGATTTTTTCTTCGGCTTGAGTTTCTTCTTCATTGTCGCTGACATTAACAGTTTTATTCTTTTTGTTGTTTTTGCTGAGTTCTTCCCAATGCTTCTTGGATGGCTCAATAATTTCTTTTTGAACATCAAGCTTATCAACATCAAGATATAATCCTTTTTCTGTTAATGTAACAGGAGATGAATCTGTGTATGTCAACAAGTCATTAAAATACAAATCTTTAATCGCAAAATTAAACTTGAAATTAAACTCTTTATATGTGTTGCCGGTTTGCTTTGATTTCTTTTCAAGCACAGAATATTCAGCAATTTGGTCATCCATATCTGCAATGCGTTCTTTGATTTCAGAACGCTCTAATTGACCGCCTGCTTCCTGTAATACTTTCAAGATAGGTTTAATCAAATATGCGATTTTACCTTCTGAAGATAAAGTCTTTAAATTCATAATCAATACCTCAATTCTTATATGTTAAACCAAAACTTCCCATTTGCCGTCAACTCTACGGATAGATTACATCTCTTTCAAAGAGTCAATAATGTTGTTTATGCTTCTGACGGACTTTCCTGTTTGTTCTACAAGCTCGGCCTGCTTAACAGATGGGTTCTTTTTTATTAAATCTAACACGGCAATTTCTTCCAAAGTGCCAATTTGGCACTTTGGGACTGTATAGTGGCACTTTGGAGTTTTACAATTCCTCCGTTTTAAAGGCTGTAAATCCTTCATAGTAATAACTTTGGTCTATGCTTTTCATATAGACCTCACGGCTGTTGATTTCGTCCGTAAGCGCACCTTTCAGCAACACTTTGATTTCCACATCTTTAATCGGACTGCGCTCCATAGCAAGGAGATAATATTCTTTATCAACCTTGCTCCAATCGACAACCTTGCCGATTTCGTTCTTTAAGATATGGTCGAGCCAAATGCGGGTGCTGCGACCGTTTCCCTCACGGAAAGGGTGGGCAATGTTCATCTCAACATACTTTTCGATTATCTCATTAAAGGTCGATTGCGGCATTTTATCAATGTTATCAAGAGCTGCTTGCAAATAGATAAGCGGCGCAAAGCGAAAATTTCCTTTTGCAAGGTTGACTGTGCGGATTTCGCCGGCAAAGTCAAAAACATCTTCGAACATATACTTGTGGATTGCCTGCAATGTATCGAATTTGCCTGCCAGAAAGGAATCAAGAAGTTTGTTATCAAATAATTGTGCAGCTTTCTTTTTGCTGATTCGTTCTTCACGGGCAAGGTCGGCTGAATCGGTAATGTTTAATCTGTTCTCTAATGTCATTTTATTTGCCATTATGATTCGGCCGTGATATTTTCTATTGCGTACAGCGGCAGATTCAAAAGCCAATCTTCCTTCTTATAATCAGCCATTGAAGTACGAACAGACAATTCAGGTTCAAACCTCTCTCGATAGGTTTTGAGACTCTTTGCTCTCAGGTTCGTTTCGGCTTTTACTTCAATAGGAACAATCTGTTCACCGGTATCAACGACAAAATCAATTTCGCAAGAGCCTCTGTCATTGGTGTAATAGTAAACGCCTAAATCTTCAATCGTTTTTAATTGCTGGCAAACATATTGTTCGGTCAAAGCTCCTTTGAATTCAACGAAAAGGTCATCGCCGTCAAGAAGTGTACGCTGACGAAGGCCTGTCATACAGCCGAGGAGTCCAACATCGACCATGAAAAGTTTGAATGCTTTCAAATCCTCATAAGCTTTCAACGGAATGCCTGCCGCATTCACACGACTGACCTTGTGCACAAGTCCGCAATCGGAAAGCCACATAATCGCAGTTTCATATTCTCTTGCTCTGCCGCCTTCACGGACAAGACCATAAATAAACTTCTTATTTTCTCTTGCGAGCTGCGACGGAATACTGTTCCAAAGCATACGGATTTTCGGGACAATCTCGTTCGGTGCGTGTTTTGAGAAGTCTTGTTCGTATGCCGCAAGGATTCTTTTCTGAATCGCACGAACCTCATTGAAATCTTTACTTTCGGCAAAACTTTGAACTGCTTCCGGCATACCACCTACAAAATAGTAGTGTTTCAATGCGTCGATATAAGTTTGCTTAAAGCTTGTGATCATTTCATAATCCTGCTTTTTCAAAAGCTCTGCAAAGCGTTCGTTGCCGGTTGCCATTAAAAACTCACTGAAAGAGAGAGGATAGAGCTTTAAGAAATCAACCTTGCCGACAGGAAATGAGGTGCCCTGATGTAAAGCAATTCCCAAAAGAGAACCGGCACATACAATGTGATACTGCGGGGCGTTCTCATAAAAATATTTAAGAGAAGCAAGTGCTCTCGGAACTTCTTGAACCTCGTCAAAAATCAGCAGGGTGTTGTCCGGATTGATTTTGCGTCCGGCATACAATTCCAGTCCCATAATCAGGCGGTCTGTATCCAAGTCTGCTGAAAACAAATCCGCCATTCTTGAATTGGAATCGAAGTTGATATATACAGTATCCGCATAAGCTTGTTCACCGAACTCCTTCATCAGCCAAGTCTTGCCGACCTGTCTTGCGCCTTCAATAATCAACGGCTTGCGGCGCTTACTGTTTTTCCATTTATATAATTTTTCAATCGCAATTCGGTACATACTGCACCTCCATATTATAAATCTGTATTAGTATATCACTATATGCCAAAAAATGCAACGATTATTTGAGCGATAAGTCCGGTTTTTACAGCGAACTTAGTGAAAATGCTCTTGCTTTATTAATTATGTTATTCCAAAGTATCATCTCAAAGTTCCAAAGTATCAATTTGATACTTTGGGATAGCTATGAAAAATAAAAAATCAGTGCCAACGATGAATCAAGTTCAAAGTAAGCACTGATTTTAACTATATAAGCAGATAATATGGCTTATTCGTTATAATTGCCTATATATGACTTCGTTATTTACTATCTCCGTTGCTCGATTACGAATATTGTTCATTTGCCGCACCCACAACATTGCATTTTCAGCTTTGAGTTTTTCGGTTACGACTTCCTTTTCGGCGAGTTCTTTTACCAGCCGGAGAAAAAGTTGTTGTGCCTGTTCTTCGATGTCTGCAAGATACGAATCAAGTTTGCCGGATGTGAGTAAATTATAGTACAGCGCCTTATGATGTTGTTTCAAATATCGTTTGTGTATTAATGCCCACACGCCGATATTACCCGTTTCTTTTTCCGCCGGTAAAGTTAGATTCGGCAGTAGATAATCGCCTTGTTGCGTGTATGTACCGCCGAGTTGTTCAAATAATGTGTCAGTCATAGTAAAAGCCTCCTTTGCACTTATATTGTACAAAGGAGGCGATTAAAAGTCGAATGTGCGAATTATGAATTTGCAAATCTGCCAGTGCCAAAAATTACAGCGAACATTTCCAAACTTGTGCCACTTTTTACGGCGAACATAGCGAATATTCACTCTTATGTTTTTAATTCTCGTATCACTTGCCAACGAGGGAATTCTTGAAGCGCCCGGATATGCCAATCGGATTTGCGGGTGATAGTGCGAAAATATTTCGAACAAAAGAACTCTATCAAGTAGACTTTCGGAATGTGATTCACATTGTTTCTCTTGAAGGCTTTAAGATGTCCTTTTTTGCACCAATCATTTATTGACGTTGTACCGTAACCGATTACTTTTGATAATTCGGTCGCAGTCAACACATCGGGGTATTTCGCAAAAAGCTCCGTGTAATACAGCTTCATATTTTCAAGAACCTGTTCGGGTACTTCGGTTTTCATTTTCACGGTATAGTTCCCCTTGTACCACCCAGCCGGTGCTGAATAGGATTCGGGAAATACTTTTCTCTTTTCAAGATATGTAATAACATCAGCCTTTTTGATTTTGTAACAGCGAGTTTTCTTGCCCGTGTATTCGCACGGTATCTTGCCGCTGCGAAGCAGATACAAAGCCGTTGATTTACTGATGTGGCAGATTTGATAGAGTTGGTCTTTGGTAATAATATCGGGAATCGAATCCCAGTTGATTGCGGTTTCATTCATAGCAATACACCTCGTAAATATTTTAGTCGGTGCGGGTCTTTCCTGTGTATTGCCGTTGTTGATGTGGCCATTCTGTTCTTTCCGCAGTTCTTTCCAAAATAGTGCCTGTTCTTTCCGAAAACAGCGAAAATGCCGTTATTCGAATTCCCCTGTAATTATCGGGGTTTCAGCAGCATAACTGCCCAAAAAGCCATTCATATCAAGCATTTTCGGTGAATATAAAACTTCCCAAAACAGCCTTTAAAAATCGCTAAACAGCCAATAACCCATAAAACTCGAAATCAGTTAGGGAGCAATCCCCCGCGAGTTCGAATCTCGCCGTCTCCGCCAACGTCGTCGCGGACTATGTATCGTTCGTGACGACTTTTTTATTATTTTGAATGAAAAGTTATCCCTCGCTCACGCCGTTGCTCCTCCTTTTCTCCAAAGCCCTACGGTCTGAAATACCGTGTTCGCGGTTGTTGATTTTTATTTGTATTTTAGATGCAGCAGTACTGATGGAGCAGGATGTTTTGCCGTTAGTTATGAAAGAAAATTCATTGTTTTAAAATATAAATATATTAAGAATAATTTTATAAAGGATATTGACAATTATTTTTTTCAAAATTAAAATGATTTTGAAAATGGTTGCAGGGGGAGTAGAAATGAAAGTAAGCGCGGGATTCTCACGCATTTGCGGTCTGTTGGTTGGACTGGTGCTTGTTTTCACAGCAAATTCGACATTTGCAGCCGGCTCCGTCAGCGCGGAAGAATGTGAAGCGTGGTTTGCAGATCATGAATCAGAAACGGTGCAGTTGCAGAGCGATCAGCTCGGTGGGTATCTGCGCTTTTTTTATGCCCAAAACCGGTTGTGCTGTCATATCAGTTACCTGCTCAGCAGCAATGAAACTATACAAAACAGTGCCGTAGCCGTTGATATAACAAACGCAAACAGAAGTTATTCCGTTTCGTTTGATGCAGCCGGTACGGATGATGATCCGTGTGACATTACAAAATGTTTCACCGAGCCGACCCGTGTTGGGCAGGATATTTATTTTATGCTTGAATTTAACGAAAAAGAGGATAAAAACACAGAAAATCATGCAGACATACGCCTGATTGTCAACGGAACGAGTTATGATATCGCTCGTCTTGAAGCGCCGTATAACGCGAATACAACCGTTAAGGCAGAAACTTCGGCAACAACCACAGGAGGCAAAAACACCAAAGAAAGCACCACAAAATTTGTGTATTCAGGCAGCGGATCTGTATCAAACGATGACAGCGAAAGTTCAACGAAATTCAAATCAAAAAGTGCACAGAGCGCAGAAAATCCAAACATGGCGGATTTTCAGGCGGTTGCGAGTGCGGATGATACCGGTGAAAGCGCCGTAGTATCCGTTCCCACGGAAAAAGAAACGGATTATACGCCGCAGGCGAAAGCCATGTTTGCGCTTGCGGGATTATTTGCCATTGCGGGGGCAGGATTTCTTCTGCACCATGTAATAAAAACAAGAAAAGTGCAAACAGCAGCAAAAGAAAGCGCTGAAGAAACCAAACAGCACTGTGAAAGCGTTGTACAATCAGAGCTTTATGATGGTGACGAGTGACAAATAGTTTCGTTGAGCGCAGCCGGAAATGTTCCGGCTTTATTTTTTTGTTTTTTAAATGATATGTGTTTTTGCTCATGAAAGATTTATTAATTATAACTAAACGATTACAAAATATATTTACAAAAATAATAATTTGTTGTAAATAATTATAGTGCCGAAAATTCTGAAAGTGGGGGATTTATCAATGAAAAGAAATGAATTTATAAGCTATGTAAAAGCCGTATATGGGGATTGTGATATCGAAAGTGAACTATCCGCCGTTGAATGCAGGGAAACCGATGGGGTTACCGTATTTGAAAACAGCAAAGTATTTATAGGTAAAGATTATTACGAGATACACATAAAAAGAAAGTGCGGCAAACCTGTGTTGCTGCACTTTTGTGTTTACGGTGTGGGTATGAAATGTAATGTAACGCCGGAGGATTATGAATTTGAAAGTTATGAAAACTGCGAATACATAATCCTGTAAATCAACTAAAAAACAGGTCTTTAAAATTTCGGCACACGGGTGTATCGAATGCGCCTGTTTTTTTCACATTATTTCAGATGACGGACGGAATTCTATTTCCTGTACGCAGAAGTAATTTCAAACTGCAAGCGTGAGTGATTTGTCTTGCAGGTATTTGATGAAAAAATATTTTGTCAGTTTCGGCTCAGCCGTGTTTTTTCGTATGAATTCCAATGTGTATCCGTGCATTTTATAAAATTCCGGTGCCTGAAACGCAAGCGTGGTAAGATCAATACTGTCATACCCCTCGGCTGTAAAATATTCCTCTGCCGTTTTCAGCAACTGTGTGCCAAGACCGCCGCGGCGGCAGTCCTTATCAATAATGAAATCGCTGATATGCACAGTGTTGTAACCTGTATGCCCGGTCAGAGCGCCGACGATCTTTCCGCTTTCCGTTGCCGTAAAAAGAAACGGCGCATGATTGCTCGTCATGCCGTTTGCCGTGGCGTACTGATTAAATCCGTCATCAATGAAACGCCTGCCTTCTGTGCTGATTTTCCTTGAAAATGTGATCTCTGCCATTTTATGCCCTCCTTTTTACTTCAAAAATATATTAGCATATTTTTTTGCGCAAATCCATATTAAAAAGAGATCGGCCTCAGCCTGCACAACGGCTTTTGTTGCACGCTTATATTCAGTGTTGCCATAAAAAAGCCGCAAACGCATCGTTTGCGGCGCTGTGGTCGAGGTGAGTGCACGATTTGAAAGAAAAGTGTCCTGTTGATTTAACAGGACACGCCCGTTTTTCTCCCACCGTTAAGCCGTTTTTGAGATTTGCAGTTCTTGCCGCTTTGAATTCATAACCCCTAAAGGTTGCCATTTGGTTGACATTCAGCACCTTTTTGAATCTCATCAAAATTTATGCTGTACTAATAAGAAATTATGGTTTATTTTCGTCTATGAATGAAAATATAATAAATTATATTTATATATTGAAATTATTTATTTTAACTTGTGTTATCATATTGACAAATTCAACATAAAGGAGATAAGATGATTATAGTATTGTACAAAATAGTTGATACAAATTCAGTAAAATGCATAACGAAATACTAATTGACTTAATAGAACTTGAACATATGAAAAGCAAAATCACAATCAAAGACAATTATCGATAAATTTTAAGTCCAATGTATCCCATATAAAATTTTTTAAATATAATTTTACAAAGTTTTTGTATGTAAAAGTTTATTTCAAATATTAATTTACACAAAAAATTTTTAAAATTTTATAATTGTACCAACATCTAAGATAAACAATTTTTCTTGTATCATAAAATACAATAAAAAAATAATAATTGAAACAACAATTTATAATTTTACACTTATGTTAATGAGGAGAAATATAATGAGTAAAAAGATAAAATATAATTTGCCAGGATATGGATTTGCTACTTGTCTTGTATTTGACGCAACAGAGAAATACTTAAATCTATTTGAAGAAAATGGATTAATAGAGAAATCTAAAAAAGTTTCCCAGTTAGGCGTAATGAAATATATATATCCAGGTGCTCATCATACAAGATACGAATATATTTTTACACAAATGATGTTAATAAGTAACATTGTTATTTCCAAAGGAACAGTTCAAAGAAATGTTGAAATTTCATTAGGATCTGATTTAGCAGAGTTAAAAGCAGATGATATTTTTTACAAACAAATAACTGGAGGAGATATTCTTCAAACATTACCGTTACTATCAAATTTAGGATATATGTACGATACATTTGCTGCATCTAAAAATTTTTTAAAAGCACTTCAAAAATCAAAACAAGACAACACAAAGTTCTACGATATATACAGAAGAAACTTACCAAGAGAAATACACGGAAAATTTAACGAAATGTTAACTAGTGGAAACTATTATAAACTACACCTATATAATATGATTCATTTGATTAAAGGAATGGGTAATAAATCAGAAAATAGAAAAATTTGCGATTATGCAGTAAAATTATTAACTTATCTTATTGATGAGACGTTGATCAAAAATGAAGCTACAAAAAGAATTTTTTTCCTATACAAAAAGATTAGAAAAATTGCATATTTATCAGTCGATATGATATATACACCAGCTTCTTTTGGTGTTAACCTAAATAGGATGGTATATGAAATTCCATCATATATAGATGATTTATTTAATGAAGATTCAGTAATAAATAACACGATAGCTCAATTAGAGGACATCATACATAAACAGATTTACGATTCTCCAATGTGTATATTAAACACTACAAAAATAGAGAGTGAAAATGAACAAAAATTTTATGAAAGTTTTGATAATGTAAACAGTATTCATGATATTCGACGCATAATAAAAGAAGATTCTAATATAAAATTACATACAGAAAAGCAACCAGATATACTAAAAAAAATTGTAAACAACTCGGAATTAATTTTGTCTGGAAAGGAATTTCCATTTGTAAATTGGCTTAATTACGATAAAACCATCACAACTACGCTTCCTTTAAGCAGAATCCTTTTTGGAACACAAGCATCACAAAATCTAAAAAAATTATATTTTGCCTTTGGAATTGCATCCGAGCACCAAATATGTATAGACTGTCAAACTATAATAAATAAGAGCATTGCAGGAAAAATGTATGCTTCAAATGAAAAAATTAATCTTATTAAATATGCGATTAAATCTATTTATGAATACAATAAATTTTTCTTTAATTTAACAGTTCCTGAAGGAACCGAATTTAACCAATGCGTTTTTATAGGTAATGGTTGCAAAACTGTAGCCAACCAAATAAGATCAACATTTTCAAACAAAAATGTAAAAAATGTGGATCAATTACACGAAATACTATCCTGTGCAACTGTATTAGAAGAAATCTCATATGCCGGAAGTGTAATGTGTTATGTAGGTGGTATTAAAGCAAGCCAGTACAACAAATCAGAAAAATTAGACGAAATTGATGGATTTATTTATTTTCCTAGCAGGAAAAAAGGTGAACCATTTGCCTTTATCATAGAAGCAAAAAACTATACTAATGGTGAAAATGATGCAGAAAAACAATTGTCTGATACAATACCATTTCTGTCGCATGAATTAAACAATAAAATCATCAAATTAAATAAGTGTGCATATATGGAATTGACTATAAAAGATAATTAAAAAATATAAAACTCGTCTTGTTAATACTATTTCAACAAATACAATAGCTAATGGATAAAATCGAATTCAAAATATGAAGTTTAAACTTCAAAATAAAATAAAGCTATATTTAAATGAATTCAAAAAATTATTTTATATGCTGCAGTAGTGCGCAATACAAATCAGAAATCCTATAAAAATACTCCTATTCATATCGGCAATTTAAGTATTAAAATTCGCCTTAAACAATACTCATACCATATTTATTATTTAGATTTTATAACTTAACTGTAGTATAAAAAAAGAAGAGTGCTTTTTAAGTGAATATTCTTGGATATTCCAAATAGCATACACATTCGTGTTTACAATATGGAATAAAATAATGAATAATGGAAATAACTGAAGTATTTTCTGATATTGCAAACCTATTACAAATATTCACGATAATGTTAAAGATTTGATGATATCTTTTCAGCAAAATCACTACTATTCAAAGGAGCTGCAGGGCAGTTATTCAATTAAGTATGTTCTCCATGCACTTTGTCCTAACGACCCCAACTTGATTACCACAATCTTGACGGAATACACAACGGCGGTGAGGCAATGAATGCCTATCCTGACCTTGTAAATCACACTCCTGAGGAGCAGGCAGTCATCCGCAAAAACCTCCTTGCCTATTCCCGTCTTGACATCTTGGCAATGGTAAAGGTATTAGAAAAATTATATGATATTTGTTAAAGTGGAACCAAGGAGCTGAATATATGAATTACGAAAATGATATTTTTGATTATTTGGGAATCGTTGGCAGAGAAGATAGTTATACTAATCTTCTAAAAGTACTGTTTGAAAACCTCCCTGAATACAAGAAAGAATTCCTTAAAATACTTTTTGATGAGAACAATTTAAATGCAGACGATTTTTATTTTGAAACCAGAAAAAAGTATTCTTATAAAGGTCAAGACGGTAAGGCACGCAATGAAATTCCAGATATTATTATTGTTGATAAACAAGGAAATCATTTTGCGTTAATAGAGGTTAAAATTTTTGCCGGCGAAGGTTATGGTCAAACGCAAAAGTATTACAATATGTTTTCAAATAATGAGGAAAAAATATTTTTTGAAAATAACTCATCTACTTTATTAAATGAAAATACTAACAGAAAATTTTATTTCCTTACTATTTATGGCACTGAACCTCAAAATAACGAATTTAAAATAATAAAATGGAAAGAAATTGTAGAACCATTGAAAACAATAAAAATAGAAAATGAATATTTGTGTGCTTTAGCTAACTCGTTAATTAATAAGGTTAACAGTACTGAGATTATAAAAAATTTATCTGATGATATGCCGTGGACAGAGTCTATGGGTTATGGCTGGGCAAACGAACAAAATTTGTTTACCGTTCTTCAAAACTATTGTTTTTACGAGGACAAATGGGAAGTAACAAGTAAATGGAATGGATACAATAACGATTCAAATGCATTTGAATTAAAATGTTCATTTGGAAAAGAAAATTGGATTGGAAAGCATTTAAGAGATTTTGCTAACGAAAAAAATAGTTCAAACATAGATGAATGCTATCAATTTCATTATGAAATTGCTTATAATCCAGGAACTAAAAAAGTAACTATTCGTTTAGACTATCATTTAGAGCCATATTTATCTACACAGGAGATTAATGCACTTTCTAAAGAAAAAATTGAAAAGAAGAGTATTAATGATCAAAAATATAGTGAATTTAAAGATTTAAATGAAGAACAAATTGAAAATATAAAATCAATAGCAAAAGATGCTAATGAAAATCAAAGAAAAGAAACTGCTCTCAAAATAAAGGAATCAATTTCATTAGATTCAAAAAAATACTTTGATAAAAAAATTATCACCGATACTCGTGATAATCCAATGAAGTTGGCTAAAATTGAAAACATAGAAACAACGGGCAAAAGCATTAATGATATTATTGAAATAATAAATGATTTTGTTGAGTGTACTGAAAACGCCATCGATGAGTTGGTTGAACAATATACTAAAACGAAAGAACAGATAAAATGATTTATGTAATTTCTGACCTACACGGTTATCCGCTTGAAAAATTAAAAAAACTGCTTGAAAAGGCTCATTTTGATGAGAACGATTTTCTATACATACTTGGTGATGTGGTTGACAGAAACGGTGACGGCGGTGTGGAGATTTTGATTTGGTTATTATCTCAGCCTAATGTTCAACTTATTCTCGGAAATCACGAAGCTATGCTCCTTGCCTGTGAATTTCTGTTTGATGAAATTACAGAGGATAGCATTTCGTCATTTGACAGTGAAAAAATGGAAATCCTCACAAACTATCAGCTTAACGGCGGAGATGTAACGCTGAAAGCGTTATCTAAACTTAATAAAGAGTCCCCTGAAATCGTTGCAGATATTCTTGATTATCTGCACGATGCTCCCCTTTATGAGGCTGTTACGGCAGGAGGTAAAGACTATTTTCTTGTTCACAGCGGTATTGATGATTTTGAAAAAGGCAGGAAAATCAGCGAATATCCTGCCGACGCATTCATTTGGGCATGGCCTGAACTCGATGATGAATATTTTGACGATATAACAACAGTATTCGGTCATACTCCTACTAAATATTACGGTGAAGAATACAGCAATAAACTCATTAAAACAAGAACTTGGATTGCCATTGATATGGGTGCAGGCGACGGAGTAACTGAACCTGTTCTTCTCCGCCTTAACGATATGGCAGAATTTAGAAACTGAATATAGCAAAGAAAAGCCGACTGGGTTCTCAACAAAGAGATACCAATCGGCTTTAGTTTTTAATTTGCATTCTATAATTGTAGATTCTTGTTTATACTCAGTTTCAAACACATTAGGATAAACAATAAGGGCAATACTTAAAATTATTCATAGTCATCATCCCAAGAGGAAGTCAAATGCAGTTCGCCTGAATCCATATCCATTGCCATATTGTCAGACATGCGCATCATCATATTCCCGTCAGAATCAAAGGCGGTATCGCCATTCCTAAATAAAAAATCACCGTCATCATAATCAAAAATATTTCTACTCATATTAATTCTCCTCATTGGCAATATATTTATTCTTTATATTAACAATCATATCAAATAAATTATTAATTTCACCAATTAAATGATTTATTAAAGGATTTGAGCTTTCAGCATCAACATAAACAATATTTGTTATTATCCCTTCTGTATTTAATGTATCACTAAAGCTAACGATATTTCCATCATCATAATATTCAAAACGTTTCAACACCGATTCAACCATTTGAGATTTTATTACTTTTTCATAATATTCGGTATGTTCAAAATTATATCTATCCAAATTTGTTGTTATACAATTATCAATAAGAGTTATAAGCAAATCATATGTTTTTTGGTTATGTGAAATTATTTTTTTCAAAGCAATCTCTGTAAAACCGTTATTGTTATTTATTAAACCATTTACAACATCTGATATAAACGGAAACATAAAAGTATGGCATCGTTTACTTTTGTCCTTATATTTCACATGGTCGATAATTTCAAACTCGTCAGTAAAGTAATCTATTATTTCATAGTCAGCTTCGATTATTGAGTTCACTAAGTTTTTATTATAATATTTTTTTATATTGGGGTGAGAACCTGAAAGATAGTGCGCCTCTACATAAAGTGTAGGTAATTCTCTTGCTCTCATTTTATCAAGAATGTCTATATCTTTATTTTGTACAGCAAGCGCTATTATTTCTTTTCTTAACTCATCTTCCGTTGCTAAATCATACTGAAGCACATCATCAATTCCAGCAAATTTTCTCTTTTTAATGCTTGTTCCTGCTCCGAAAGTTAATGCATATTTATTGCAATCTCCACAGTCAAACCATATAAAACCTTTTTCAATAAGGAATTTGAGAAATTTGTAATTTTTAAATCTTATGGCATAGTCAATTACGGTATTTCCATATTCATCGGAATTGAGAATAAGTTTGTCTTCTCTGTTTATATATTTCAACCATTCATTCTCATCATTAGAAAATGCTATTGAATAATTGGTCATCCGTTTTGAACTTTCGGCAAAATTTTCACCTGCACTCAGTATTTCTTCACAGGTTACATCAAGCAGTTCACAAAAAATTGGCAGGTCATAAATCTGAATACTTTTGTTGCCTTTAATTATTTGAATCAGACGATTTTGCACTTTTCTTATTTCGTCATCATTTAGCACCTTTCCCTTACACTCTAAATATCGTTTACAGAAATGGCGTTGTTTTTTAAACTTTTCTCCGATTTTCTCTTTTAGATAAATTCCTATTTTTTCATTATCGGCTAACTCAAACATTTTGTTCACCTCCGTTTTAAGATTAGTGTAAACCTTTTTCGTCTTTTTGAATATCCTTTTTCTGAATACGAAAAATTAATGTAAATTATCAGGAGTCCGAATTTGTATTCCTTACGCATACATTATAACATGTTTTGTAAAAAGTTAAATATTAACTGAACAAATACAAATCTTATTTCCTATCAACACAAAGACAAAGAACACCATACAACATTCTTTGATTTATGATCGAAGTGAGTCTAGATATTAAACGAGTGTGTCCTGTTGATTTACAGAACACGCTAGTTTTTCTCACACTGTTAATCCATTTTTGAAAATTGCAGCTCTTTGCACTTTGAATTTATATCCCTAACAAGTTGCCATTTGGTTAACATTCAGCACCTTTTCAAATTAATCTAGTATTAACAAAAAGCCGACCGGCATTCTCAATTAAGAGATACCAATCGGCTTTCGTTTTTGGTTATGCATTCATGGCAAAACCTGCTGTGCTCATATAGTTGTCGATTTTTTGTATATTCTCCGTTTGGAAGTTTTCAAACACATCGGAATAAGTATCAAGAGTAATGCTTATATCTGTATGACCGAGCAAGTCTTGCAGAACTTTTACAGGCATTCCGCCCTCGATACAACGAGTTGCGTATGTATGACGCAGACTGTGAAGCGTAAGCTTGCCTTTTACAGTTTCGTCCTTGATATTATACTTTTTCAAAACTCTTTGAAACTCCATATTAACCTGATTCGTTGACAACAACTGACCTTTTTTCGAGTGAAACAGCATTCCGTCATCAGTATGAACATAATTTGCAATCAGCTTGTCAATCACAGGTTTAACCATTGAATTTATAGGTATCTGTCGATTGCCTTTTTCTGTCTTAGGTGTATCATTCAAAAACGACTCACCGTGAAGATCTTTAGCAATAGTTTTATCCACATTAATGAAATTGAACCTTGTGTTTATGTCATTTCGGCTTAACGCATTTATTTCACCCATTCGCATTCCTGTAAACATCGAAATCAGCATTTGGTCTTTATAAAGAATGCTGTCATCGTTTTGCAACGCATTGAAAAATGCCTTCTGTTCTTCCATTGTGAGCGCTCTTGTTTTTACGGTTCTTTGCCTTGATTTAGGCTTTTTTACATCAGCCATCGGGTTTTCAACTATTATCTTTCGTCTTACTGCCTCGTTAAATGCCTGACTCATCATCAAATATATTTTTCTTATAGTTGACTGAGAGTAATCAATTTTAGAAAGAATTAGTTGTTTGAGCATTGTGGAGTCAATCTTTTGAATCGGTATATCGTTTATATCTTTGAAGTGTTTCATTGTTTCAAGATGTCGGCTGTAAGTCTGCCTTTGAATCTCATTCATAGCAAGTTTTTCATCAAGAATCTGTTTTGTAATCTGCCCGAATGTTATATTATTGGCACTCACAAATTTACCCGAATAAATATCGTTTTTGACTTTGCGGAGTTTTTCTTTGACTTCCTCAGGCGTGTTGCCTATAATGGTCTTTCTCTTGCGCACGCCGTTGCTGTCAAATCCAAGGTTGAGCTGCGCCATCCATTTCTTTTTCACATTACTGTAAAAGATTGAACCCTCGCCATACACATTTTTCGGTTTTCTTTTGGTTGCCATTTTCGCACCACCTTTCATATTAGTGTGTTGTGCATTTAAGCATAGATTTTGCTAATAATCAAGTCTTTTGGAAAATTAATTTTTCCTATAAAAACATAAAAATCAAACCGTGAACCAGGTATGGTTCACGGTTTGGTGATTAATAATATATAAATCTATTTTGATGTAGTATTCTACAATTTTTAAATTCAATTAGCCGCATTTGAAAACAACGCACAACATAATTCAAACAATTTGAATATTTTCATAATAACCTATAACAATTTAGATTGAATTTATTTCAAATACACATATGATTAGCCTTTTAATAACTAGTACAAGTTATACTAAAAGTCGTGCGTTATTATCTATATTACTAAATCTAGCCACTAACAAATTCACTTTTTTTTAAACCTAACATTATATCCCCTGAAGAACTAACACTTTTTATATCTCCATCTCTTTCCAATAGATTTATCCATTCACAATTATTACATATGTACCCGCCAAAATAAGAATTATAAGATACCACTTTACCACAATTAGGACATACTTTCATCTTAACACCTCCATAAAACGAAAATATCCATTAAAAGTAACACCTTCAAAAGGTATTTGTTTAACATCATGATTATTTAAAACATCTTTAGCTTCTTTTTGAGGATATGGTTCATAGTAAACTATTTTTTTAATCCCTACTTGTGCTATTTTGTTTGCGCAAAGATTACAAGGATAAGTTGTTGTATATAAGGTTGCTTTACTCAAATCAGCTGATGTTCCTACTCTAGCTAAATTAATTATCGCAGATTCCTCTGCATGTAAAGCTCTACAATTATCAAGCATTTTTGAATTGTTTTTTACGATGTCAGAAACTTTATTAGCAAGGTTTTCATCATGTATTATATCATTTAATTTATTTTTTATATCTTCTCGTAACTTTTTCCTATAGCATTCACCATATTCATTTCTACACGGATGTTCGTTTGAAGGAACTTCATTATATCCTGAACTGAAAATGTTACCAATTTCATCAATAATTAAGGCACCTACTTTTCTTTGAGAACATGACGATCTCAAACTATTAGCATACGCAATAGTCATTAATGTTTCTGTTTCAGTTGGAATGAATTTCGATTTTAGTTCTATCAAATCAATGTATTTCTTTGCTGTTTTTCTTAACAAAATAAAATCATCCGCTTTTTCTGACTGGATTTTTTTACGATTAATTAAAATAAAATCTGCCATTTGATAACACAAAGTGATTTGCTGGCCATTTTCTATTTTTTCATTATTGTCGCGATGATCATCTTCTAAGAAAAGTTTGTAATTTTTATCATATTTATCTTTTATTCTTTCCCACCTTGTATTCTCATCTGCCCAAATTGCAAATAAGTAAAAAGAAGGGAAATTTCTTTTTAATGTTTCTATTTCATGTGTATTTCGTATACTATCAATTACAAATTTATCTTTTTCTGAATTATTGATTATATCAATTGCTTGTCGTGCTAAATAATCATTTCCTTTTTGTTTTCTAAGTTCGTTACCTTGATCCTGTAAGTCGGTGCGAGTATATTTCTCAGGATCTATTAATTCTCCTCTTAAGATATCTGATAAGGAAATATATTCATATCCCATATTTTCTAAAATTTTATGTGAAATATATGTACAACCACTACCAAAAGGGCCTGTCATTCCTAAAATTATTTTACTATTCATTTCCCCTTTCCCTCCTGTGGAAAAATATTTACATCAAGCTGACACTAATGACCTTTCTTTAACAATATTTTCTAATCTTGAAAAAATGTTGGTTCGATCAATATGAATCCTTTCAGCTATATCTTGCTTAGTATTATTATCAAAATTACAATAATTTATAAATTCCTTTTTGGTTGAATTCTCATAAGTTACAATTTTCCTTCTAATTAATGAATCTTTTGGAGCATCAAATTTATGAATGATAACTCTCAAGTTTTTATTATTTTTCATTATTTCACAAATCCTTTTCCACCATAACTTATCTGTATCACCAGTAGACATACCATATATGTATATCAAATCACTTTTTTTTAATAAATCATGACATTTTTCATCAATATGTTGTTCATTCATTTGGTTAGTTTTAATTTTAATTATTTGCGCTAAATATTCACTCGGTAGCTTACTAAAAATCTCAATTTTTCCTATCTGTGATTCATCATTAACCCCCAATACCATATCTTTATCAACATATCCATGAACATGGTACAGATCACCAATCGAATTCACATAATTACTTCCTTTGAACAATCTCTTTCCTAAATCACTTTTTTTAGCTAGTTCAATACATTTATCTAATGTATAAGTATAGTTGAAATCAATAAAATTATATCTAAATCCACCGCCAATATTTAACATGCTTTCTTCGATTTGCTGACGCTGTTCTTCTCTAAATCCAGTATTTATTCTTGATAAAGATTTCACAAATCCATCCTTTAATTTAATCTCGGAGTTTGTGTAATCAATTCTGCTTTCTTGATTAATCAAATATGCAGCAAGTCCTTCACAAAAATCGTTATGACAATCACAAAATATTTCTCCTCCAAGTTCACTAGAAAATTTTGTTGTATACTCTCCAAATGCACGCTCAGCATCACTCCATAATTCTTTATCAGCAAGAATATCTGACTTGAAATTTTTTAGCTCGTAAGAATCTTTTTCTAAATATTTTTTAGTATATTCTTTTAAGAATGCAGAATATGTTGTTTCTAGACCTAGATTCAAATCAAATCCATTTCCAATTAAAAATGTTATATTCATTTGATAAATCACCTAATTTTAACCAATACACTGTTTTCATTCTAGTGCTTTTTATACTTATTGTCAACAAATTACAACAAAATATTGTATAAAAATTAACACAACCTCAATTTTTAACAATAATATTATATAAAATTGAGAATAAGGTAATATCAGATGAGAAAATAGAATTTATTAAACTAATTACAAGTGTAAAGAGCATATAGCTTCAAAAATAACAAATATACTTAAGTAAATATATGTATATTATAGAGTTCATACATTTAAAATTGGTCTTAGTAAGGAAAAATATTACTAATGATTAACTGTGTATGCGAAAAAATTATAGATTGAAAATGTGCTTTTTTATTCACTTGTAATTTCATTTTTGCTATCTATTTAAATAAGTTATTTTCCATATTTTATACTGATTTCTGTTGGTTCTTTATCTTTTAGATTTAATACAATTTTTATTCAACAACAAGCACAAATTTTTTTAATGAATATTCAAAACTGCCTTAAGATTTCCTGCAAAACCCATTAAAAAAAACAACATAACGCATAAAAAGCACTGCAGGGATTATAGGCCCGGCAGTGCTAAATGTAACAAATATGTTTCGATAAAATATATTAAAATTAATAAATAAACCTAACATTTAAATTGTTAATGCTTTAATTTAATTTCACTATCTAAATTGCATTTAACGCCTTAATGAACAACTGATTTTCATATTTATCAAGTAAATTTTCTATATCATTTTTATAATTCCTTAAACAATATTTCTTGGATTCTAATAAAGTATAATATGCTAATGGCTTGTGTTTTTCTTCAATTCTTCTAATTGCGTCAGTTGGGAATCCGTATTCAACTAATGCTTCACCTAATGCTGTTTTTACCCCTGTTTCATAATATCTTCGAACCTTTGCCAATGAAAAAGAGTCAACATTTATCCCTTTGCGCTGCGCTACAAACACAATAATACTCTCAAACAATGACAATATTTTCGGAATTTTATGCTCTAAAATATCTCTGCGTGAGTTAAAAGCACGAGAATACGCATCGTCTATTGATTTACACTTACCTTTTTTATATGAGTCAATTTCAAATTTTAAAATTGCTTTAAAACCACCAGTATAATAATTATTAGCAATGGCTGAAAATTTTTTCCTTGTATTTTCCTCAATTAAACCTGCTGTGCTAAATGTCTCAAGAATTTTAGAAATCCAATGATAATATAAAAAGTTCTCAACATCGACAGTATAAGTAATCCAATGAGAGTATTTTAAAAATTCCTCGTTATTTAATAATGTACGAGCCAATTTTTCTTGGTTTTCTCTTGAAACAGTTCTGTTTTTGATAAAGACATCATTAGGTATAAAGCAACTCTTAACATATTCGTCTCGAGCATTCTTCACCTGCTTATTGTATGAAGTTAGATCTTGAATTTCGGTATTATCTAAGTCTATAACATTAAGATCCTTGTTAGAATATGTAATAAAATCAAGTCTAAGCGAATCAGAATTTTCAATGATTTCAAGTTCTTTTTGCATATAAAATACTCTGCCAACAAAGCAATGATAATATCGTCCTGCTCGACCTTTAATATTTTTGATGTCAAATGGCGTGAGTTTATTTCTGCCTTTTGATGCATTTAATATAACCATATTTTGAGCATCAGTGTTAACGCCCTCAACTATTGTAGAAGTACAAAACAAGATATCAAATGTACCTTTATTAAATTGATCTAGAATTTCTTGCTGAATATATTTTGGAAGCTTACCGTGATGAATGCCAAAACCTTTTTCAAGCACTTGAATCAAACTCCATTTTTCTACTGAATTATCTATATCGTATTCCTGTTTTATATGTTCAATAAATGTTTTGAAATTATCCGGATATGATTTCATAACATTTTTAGTTTCTCTGTTAGCTAATTTTACCGAGTACTCAACCACCTTACTAGGGGATGTACAATATAAAAGTGTTTTTCCATAATTTTTTTCGTCAATATAAGACACAACCTTTTCTATTCTATCGTTAACCTTAGTGCCTGTAGGAACCAGCGCATTGTTTTTGGCTGAAAGAAGAAACTTTGGTAGTTTTTCTTCGATTTTGCCTGAAAAAGCATTGACTGATATTCTTAAAGTTGGCTCGAAATTTATTTCTTTCACTTCAATTTTATTGAGTTCCAAAAAGCGCTTCATTCCCAATTCAAATTTATCTTTTGATAAGTTTGGACCGGCAAGATAGTATTCTTCAACTGTTTTGGATAATAGATATAACGCAATTCTAAACGTTTTCCCTCTGTCCTCATTTAGAAAATCCTGTGAATTTGAATACCTCTGATTTGCCAATTCAATCGAATCGTCATTACAGTAATCTTCGTCAATTTTATATACCTCATCAAAGAAAAAGAAATCAATTTTAAGATTAGGGTATGTTGCAATTAACTGTAATGCTCTTTCTGGCGTAAATACAAAGATCTTTTTTTCATCGTCTTCATTTACCGCATCAACGGTTTTAAATATTCTATATTCAAGCTTATTATCTGAAACGAATTTTTCCATCATTCTTGCGTTTTCAAGAAGTAATGCAACGGTAGGAAAAACTAAAAGAATATTGTCGTATCGTTCTTTATTTAAAAAAACAATTTCTCGCATTAAAAAAGTTTTGCCATAAGAAGTGGGTGCACTAACAAGCAGTCTTCGAATATCCAATGACTGAAAAAGATCAACTACTTCATGTTGAGTTTTATCTAAAATATTATTTGAATAAACTTTGGAACGATATAAATTTTTTATAGACGGACCTGAAATTGCATCTAAACTGCCAATAGGAGGAATTGGTTCTTCCGTATATTTATTCAATATGTTGTATCCAAACACACGCATTTTTTGAGATGCAATATAAAGAAGTTCAGCAATCAGTTTATCTTTTTTCAATATCTCATTATCTGAAATCCAACAAACAAGATCACGCAGAGCTTCAATAGAATGCGCATTATCCGGATCATAATTGTTTATGGCATTTAATAATAAACTAGCATAATCCTGCATAAAATCCGTACTCCTTATCTCTCAATCGTTCAATGCTTTCAATAGGAAAAACACAAAAAATAATTTCCGGAGTAATACCATCAAATACATAAGTCTTTTTATCATAGTATTGTTTTATTGAATCAATTTCGTTTTTGATTTTATCAGATAATTTTTTTGCATCATCATATACTGTGCCATTTCCATATGCAAGTAAACACGGTATTTTTATATTGATATGATGCTTTTTGAAATAATCAATCAAATTATCAGAGCGACTATTCTCCTCGGAATTTATCATAAGCAGATTTATGTCTTCAATCGCTTCAAGAATTGATTTGGCATCATCTGTAATTCCGATGCGTTTGTCACAAATAAAAAATAACTGTTTTGCCAAATACTCTTTTTTGAATTTTTCCAGCAAATCTTTGTGAATACTCGATTTGCAATAACTTTTTTCACCTAGTTTGGCTTGTCCGAGCCAAAGACTGATACCAGATTCATCTTTTGTAAAATAGGTAAGATCATATCCCTTGATCTCGTTATTATCATCTTGACGAAAAAGCGTCCTTACTGCCAGTTTATATGCACTCGGATTGTAGATCTGTATGAGTAAATCCAAAAGTACCTCACTGGGAAGACCATCGTTTATATCTGCACGTTTTGGCAATCTTTGCTGATATGAATACCTTGCCGCCTGTTGCATTGAAGAAAATCTGTCTTTTTTATAATAAGCAACTACCTCTTCTTCTCCAAAGGCATAAAAGAAAAGGTTGTGCCGCATTAGTTCGCCTAAATCTTCCACGGCTGTATCAGAAACACCGTGACTGTATGAATTGTAAGTATATGTATCTGTAATTGGAGAATAAGAGAATATGACACCCTTACTTTTTTGCAAAATCTCTTTATTAAAAATTTTATCGTATTCCTGATATTTAGACATGATTGTGTTTTCCTTTAAGTAGGTTTATGTTTTATTTATAAGAAAAATTATAAAAATGTATTTTACAAAACTTTTAAAATAGGTTTTATTAAGTAATATACTTTACCAATTGAAGATTTTTTTAAATTTGATATTACAACGCTTGGTTTAGTTTCATATTAATTCATAAAAATACATGTTATTACATTTATTGTACTATGAAAAAATATAAAAAACAACAGCTAAAAATCCCATACACTATATCTATTTTCTATATCTTAATTTCATCTTTTCTACACCGAATATTAAAAGCGAATTATCTTATTTTGGGATATAAAGAATATTAAAAATTGAATCAACGAACACCTAAAATTAACCATTCCAACTATATCATACCAAAATCCCGACAATCCACTAGTATTTAACAGCAGTTATGCAGAAATACAAATTATTATTAATTGTAAAAACATAAACAGGCACGGGAGTGAATTTCCTGTGCCTGTCCTGTTATAATTTTATTTAAATATAATTAATAGAGCTTTACGATTTTATTTTTAACCCGTAATTACATTTATCTTTATTAGTTATTCTCCTCAAAGTTCTCAACCTGTTCCATTACTTTGCGGAACACCTCTGGACTATACTGTGGAGGATAGCCATTTTTAATCAAACAAACCTTGATATCAAATTTAAGTTGATCTCGTATTATTTGATTATTCAGCCAATCTGCGAATGAGGATTTGATATCAATTATTTCTTTGATTTTCTTTGCTAATGATTTACATTTGTCATTGACAACTACGCCATCAACATTCTTATCAACACCATATTCAAAGTTATATTCATCACGCAGTGCCATTAAAATGTCATAGAATGCCTTTTCCTCAAATGTTAGTCCAATTTTGCGAAAGCTCTCTCGATCTGCTTTCATATCATTTAATATGCGTAATGCTTGTTCAGTAGCATTTTTTATAATTTCATCTACAGTTTTCTCTTGAGCCACACCTGCTTCCTCTAAAGTGAGATGTTTTCTACGCTCGTGATACTGATTAATAGTTTCTTCAAGCATTTCTTGGAATTTTTTAGCTGCCATTTGATTGGTCTTACTATACTCCTTGATCTGTTTGCGAAGCATTTTAACAAGCAATTCCAGTTTTGATGCAGGCATTTTAACATCTGACAATTTTTCAAAATATTCCGGACTAAAGATATCCTCTTGTTCTCCTGTCTCAAAAACACTTTCAACTTTATTATATTTGAGTGCTTCTTCGACCATTTTTGCAACACGACGATTCATAGTATCTGTGTCAACATCACTTGTTCCACGAATCTTCCGAACAAAACCGGCAATTGCCATAAAACATTGAGCAAGGGCAGATTCTTGATCACCAAGTTCTCCAGATGGTTGACATATATTATAAGCTGCGCGCATTCTCTTAACCGTTTTCAGGAAATATGTCTTAAATGATACCTTACTAACGCTTTTACCAGATTTGCTTTCAGTCTGCAATTCCTGTGTAGACACAAATACATATTCAGCAGCCTTAGCTAAAAGTGTATAACGCAATGCAGGATCACTGTTTAAGTCAAGAAATGGTTTCAAATCATATCCGCTAAAAAGATCTTTAAGAATTTCAAGTTCTTCTCGAAATACATATGTAGCCTGTTCGACATCATCGGAAGTAGGGGCAATCGAAGTATTTCCGCCATAGAGTTTCATTGCCTCACGCATATTGTCACGAATGCCGATATAATCGACAATCAATCCATATTCTTTTCCTGGATATTTTCTGTTAACACGGCTTATTGTTTGAATAAGTAAATGCTTTTTGAGTGGCTTGTCATTATACATATAAGTCAACGAAGGAACATCAAAACCAGTTATCCACATATCAACAACAATTACTATATGGAAATTTGATTGGTCCTGTTTAAAAGCCGCATCAAGTTCTTCGGAGCGTTGGCTATTTTTTACCCCGCCGAGATAGTTATACATTTCAGTCGGATCATTGCTGCCAACACTTGCAACCATTGCCATAAATGGCATAGGCTTAAGTTCTTGCATTTCTTCATCATTTACAGAAACGCCATCAGCTACTTTCTTTTCAACAAACCATTCAGGATATTTCTCTTGGAATTTTTTCAACAATCCAAATGCAATTGTTCTGCTGGAACAAACAACCATTGCTTTTTGAACCCTTTTAGGATCATTTGCACAAGAAGAAACATAGTGGTCATGGATATCTACCGCAAGGCGTTCCAAACGGGATGGCTCGCCTAAAATAATTTCCATTGAGCTCATAGCCTTCTTACTTGCTTCAATATCTTCTGCGGTAGCACCATCATCAGCACACTTCTTATAATAGTTTTCTATTTCCTTTACTTTTTCTTTATCAAGCAGTACTTTTGCAATTCTGGGGTGATACTTAATGGATACGGTAAGGCCATCAGCAACCGCCTGATCCATAGTATAACGATCAATTTCATCACCAAAAGTCTGATATGTTTCTGAAATCGGAGTTCCTGTAAAGCCAACGAATGTTGCGTTCGGAAGGGCTTCTCTCAACACTTTTGCATATGGCTTGGATACCATAGCTTTCATATTATCATCAGCATCTTTACTGAATTGAATTTTTTTAGCATTTTCAATTTGAGTTCTGTGCGCTTCATCAGAAAAACAAATAATGTTTGAACGCTCGTTTATTACGCCGATTTTATCATCTTTTCTGTCACAGAACTTTTGAATAGTACATATATAAAATCCACCGCTTTCGCGGGCGCCGAGTTCTTCACGAAGTATTTTACGATTAGGAACAACGCTGACTTCACCGAGATTTAAAAACTCTTTGCTTTTTGTAAATAATTTTGCTCCTTGTTTTTGAAGATCATCTCGGTCAACTATCATAACAATAGTGGGTGAACCGATTTGTGGAATATCAGTGCAGCGCAAAGAAAGCTGACGGGCAAGAAACGCCATTGTATAAGTTTTACCGCATCCGGTTGCACCAAAATATGTACCACCTTTTCTGCTTTTTTCAATGACGGATTTAACAATACTCTGCTTTAATAGGCGTGCAGCAAAAAACTGAGGATATCTGCAAACAATTTCTTTTTCTTCACTGTCATACTCGCTATCCTGAAAATAAATGTAGTCACGAAAAATTTCAAGAAACCTTGCAGGACTATAAACGCCCTTTATCATTGTTTGCATTTCTTCGAATGGAAGTGTAGAAACCTTATCTCCGTCATTGACACGACGCCACGCATAAAAATGCTCATAAGGCGTACAAACAGTTCCAAGCCTTGTTTTGACCCCATCAGAAATGCAAGCAAGTGGGCAATAATGCAATAAATGCGGAATATCGCGCCAGTAGCGAATAGTAATCTGCTCATAAGCGTCGTGAATTGTTGCGTTAGCATCAGCGGGATTTTTTAGTTCTATAATGCAAAGGGGCATACCATTAACAAATAAAAGAATATCCGGGCGGCGGTTTTCTTTCTGTCCATTGTTTGTGTACTCAACAGTAAACTGGTTTACAACACGAAAGATGTTATTTTCAGGATGCTCAAAATCAATTAATTCAACCATTTTCGCATGGCCGCTTTGCGGTACAAACTGAACACCATTAACCATCCAGCCATATACTTTATGGAGTGTTGAAAATTCACTTTCTGCACCAACGAGACGCACCAAATCCATTATCTGACGGATTTCATCAGCTGTTAAATCAGAATTGGTTTTGCTTAAAAACTGCTCCATGTCATCTGTATATAACACGGCAGTTTTGGATTCACGCACAATACTGTTTCCAGAAAGATAATTCCAACCCTCATTCTCTAAAAATGATATAAAGGCACTTTCAAATTCTGATTCACAATAGCGACTGCTATATTCTTTTAATTTTGCCATTGTTGCTATCCTCCTTCATTTAAATATAAAAAGAATAGATATTATTTTGCCTCATTCACTCTAATAATTGTTTTTGCTTTTTCCCATCCAATATTGTCATAAAATGCATTAATATCACAATAATTTTCCAATCTGTTAATATAATCATCAAGCCAGTTGTAATATTTCCAGTCCCATACTTTAAATGCTGAAAGCGTTTTATAATTTACTTCAATATCAATATTAAATTTCCAGTCGTGAAAGTTATTGTTACTTTCTTTATGTATGTAGTATTTGTAGAAGTCACTCTCTATAACGGTAGTAAAACAACCAAATAAAGGTTTGATTTTAAGAACAAATAACTTTGTATCTATGACAATTGTATTACGATTTTCTCTATACACTTTAGTTCCCTTTGGCACGGATAAATCTAATCGACGAAACACCTCACCGTTTTCACCATACATAGTTACAATTGTTTTGACTCCAGTTTCATCGACTTTATGTATACCGTTTGAATACAGTTTGCAAAAAGAAGATCTATTTTCAGGAGGTTCTGAAAACAATTTTAAAAAACGATTTTGCTGTAAAATATCAGGTATATCTTCTCTTAAAAGCGTAATAACTTTAGGTAATAGATGTCTAGCGTTAAAATAACTTTCAATAAAAGTAGAAAAATCTTCTAAAATACAATATTCAAGCAATTCGATTAATAAGTTTACATTATCACTGCCTTCTGCCATTAAAGCTCCATCTTTACCAGTATATACAGTTCTTTTAATATTAAATTTTTCTTTTCCCCAAATATATTTAAATACTTCGTTTTCTGAGGAAGCTTGTTTTAAATACTGATACATATCATTTGAAATTTCGTAATTAGGTATATCAATTATTTCATTGGAGTTTTTTTCATCAACAATAAAAGCACAATCGAATCGTATATTAGTATTTAATTTTTGAATTTTTACAAATTGCATTATAATCAATATGACAATGCAGAAAAATAATAAAACAATAAGGTTTATCCACGACTCTATTTCAAAAATATTTGAAATAATTCCTGATATCATATTTATCAAAATGCCTAAAATAACCGATAAAATAATTATGTTATTCATTTCATGTCGTTGCGCTTTTAATTTGCTAATAGTGTCTTTCATTTTTCCTCCAATGATCCGCGAATGAGTATCGGGCAGATGTTTTTGATTTTTTCTTTTAGCCGCTCGTTAATTTGTTTCCGTGTAGTATAAACAGTAAAAATTTCGGCAATAGCTTTTTGCACTTTAATGTCAGGGATCGGAATTTGTACTTCCTCCATATCACTATATTCAAAAAATTCATGGGCACTACCTTTTGACATATAACGAGCATATCTGTCGAATTCTGAGCGCTTAAACCACATCATCAAATATTCAGGAATCAGTTCATTTTTGCGTTTTATTTCAAATACTTGATATGCAGATGACACTACACAATCTTCTCCATTTCTATAAGCAATAGAAATTTTTTCACCATTTCGTGTTGTTGCACGATTATAAGCAAATTGTCCATGTCTCACTATTTTGGCACTACGTTCTGCTACTGCTACTTGTTTTGGAGAAGCAAATACTTTTTCGATAGTTATTCCTTGAGCAAGAGTTATTTTTATATCGGTATTTCGTTCGTCAATCGGTGCAATATATGAACCTATTGGCTCTTTTCCTATCTTTCTTCGCAAATCTTCAATATACCCATCACAGACAAGCTTCAAATCTTCCAATCCTCGCTCATAGCTTTGTTGATTAGCAACCATTGCTTCGTAAATATCAACATATTTCTGCTGTATGGCAAGATCAGGGATATTAAGTTCAATATCGCAAAACCTATTCCAATCTAAGTTGGAACGAATGCTTCCGTCACTGTAAAACCAACCAAGACGATCTTTTTCTTTAGAACAAAAAATCATAAAAAAATATGTTGGTAACACAATATCTGTTTTGATTACCTCAAAAGTCGTATATGCTGGTGAAACAATTATCGGTTTATCGTTTAAATACATACTTAATCTGATACATTCATCTCTGCCAGTTTGCATGCCACTAAATACAAATCTATTTTTGCGAACAACTTTGTAATTTCCTTCATCAAGTCCTTCTGTATTTGCGACAGTGGGCATAAATTCTTTATTAATGTTTATACCATAAAATGTTTTAATTCCATAACTATTACGTTCATCAATAACTTTAATAATTTGTCCAATTCTGCACTTATTAAATCTCATATCCAATCCCCCTAAATGCATCCTCAAGCATCTTTTGAGATTGCTTTTCCTGTGCGAGAATTTCACCCATTTCTTTTTGGATACGGCTCATTTCAGCGTTAAAATCTATATCTAAATCGTGGTCAATAAACTCAATATATTTACTTGGCACAAGGCTCCAGCCCTGCTTTTCAATTTCGTCAATTCCGACGCTGCGATAAAGTTCTGGAACTTCATAATTTGTACCGTCTGTCCCTTCACTCTGCCAAGTATGGTATATATCTGCTGCTTTTTGAATCTGTTTCTCGTCCAAAAGAACTTTCTTTTTATTTTCGCCTTTGACCGGATTTTCTGTCCATGTGCGTAAATCCATAAACAGAATTTCACCCTCACGATTTCGCAAATTTCTGTTGTGATATTTGCCGCCCTTTTTGTTTTGATTCAGAATCCAAAGGGTAACACTGATATCAGTTGTAATAAACAGTTCACGAGGAAGAATAACGATGGCTTCCACTTTATCGTTTTGAATTAGTTTTTTTCGGATTTCTACGGTATCACTATCACCCAAAGCACCGTTTGCCAAAAGAAAACCAGCAACACCATCAAGTGCTTTCAAATGAGAAAGTATATGAAGAATCCAGGCATAGTTGGCATTGCTCTCCGGAGGAGTGCCATAGTCTGTCCAGCGAGAGTCATTTTTCAAATTGTCATCATACCACCCCTTAAGGTTAAAAGGTGGATTCGCCATAATGTAATTAAAGTAAATACCTTTATGAAGATCGTGGGTAAAGGTAGAGTCTGCTTCATCGCCAAGATTATGGCTGATTCCTCTCAAAGCAAGATTCATTTTTGCAAGGCGATAAGTTGCAGGCTCTTTCTCCTGACCGTAGATATTAATACAACTAATATTACCTCTTTTTTCTCTGATAAGATCAGCACTTTGAACGAACATTCCGCCCGATCCACAGCAAGGGTCATATAATGTGCCATCGAAAGGCTCAATCATAGTCGAAATTAACTGAACAACATCGTGAGGAGTATAAAACTCACCCTCCTCCTTTGTAGCATTTACGGCAAATTCTTTTAAAAAGTATTCATATACGTGGCCGATAAGGTCTTTTTCTTCGCCAAAAGCCTTATGGCTGATTTTATTCACTTCATCTACAATCTGCTTAATATCATTAGGCGCAAGATTACGAGTAGTAAATGTACCCTCAACAAAGCAACCCTTTAACTGTTTGCTGCTTGCAGCTATACTATGCAATGCAGTATCAAGAGCAACATTAAGTTTTGGTGCAGGAGTATTAATGATGGTAGACCATCTTGCCTCTATGGGCAAATTATATGTACCATCAGTAAAAGTTGCGTCGTCAAAAAATGCAGCAATAATATTTTCATCATCAGGGTCGAGTCCCTGGGCTATAAGATCTTGGCGGAGTTTTTTAACACCGTCTTCAAACTTTTCTCCTATGAAACGAAGGAATACAAGTGTAAGCATCATATCTCGTTTTTCAAAAAACGAGCCTGAATTACGAGCTTTACGCAATATATCACGGCACTTGAACAATATCGAGTCCAAATTTATTTTTTCTTCAGCTTTTTTCTTTGCCATTATTTTTTTACTCCTTATGGCTCATTATAGTCTTTTATAATATTTTTCAATTAAAGCAGCCATCATTTTTCGGCGTTCAACAAGGAAATCATCATAAGACGATACATCCATTTTATCAATATTATTAGGAATACAGTTTTCAGCAAGATTTGAATGAAGAACTTCTTCATCCGAAACATTGCCTAGTACAACCTGTTTATCTTTGCACTGCTGTTTTACTTTTGCAAAGTATACTTCAGGAGCATCATCACTAATTGCCTTATTAACCTGTGTATCCAGGTATGTGTAATTGGCAACTTGATTGTATTTTGTCTGACTTGTAATTCCGTTATTTTTAAGATAAGATTTCGGAAAAATATGGTGTACATCGCCTGAAATTGTGATAAGGTCTGCAATCTTAGTACCGTTCATGAGCATAGAATTACAGTTTAGATTAATCTGAGCCGCAACAAATGTATTAAATGCTGGACTATTAACAGATGATGTTTCTAAATTTTGAGGAAGTGTTACTGTCCAGAAAGTTTCTGAAAGTGATGACGCCTCTACTTCATCAAGAAAATTTAAAAATCCTTTTTCTGCTATACTTCTCATGTCTCTATCCATCACAGTTTCTGGAGAGCCTATATAACGAGAGGTCAATGTTGACATTACAAACCATTTTTGAACATATCTCTTAATTTGTGCATTAGGAATGGTTGGGTCACCAAGAAGCATTAAATATAATGTATATGCAAAATCAAGAGTCATATAGGAATTAAGTAATTTATGTGAAATATATCCAGCACCCCTAATTGCCATAACAAACTGTGCAAAATTATACTGATTTATAAAGTTTTGAATACCCGCGTCAAGTTTTTTATAAGATTCCTCTACAATATCATCACGGTACTCTTTCGTTTCAAAATCTCTGCCAGAAAGGAGACTCACAAGATCTGCAAGTTTTCCTCTGCGAAATTGATGCATAAATGAAACGCGAAGCATATCCCCATAATCCGGATCATAAATATCGTCATAATCATTCGCAAGCCATTTGATTTTTTCAGCATATTTAGAGTTTTGAAATTCATTATCGTGTATCAAGTGGGAGTAAAACTCAGGCTTAACAGCAAGATGACAGAAATAATCAACTGTTTTCCTTAGCATATTGCCACCGTGCTCGGTATCGGCTGCCATTTTAGACATAACAAAATCAGATTGGCTGAGAGCGGTTCCCTTAGAGTTGATTCGAATAAATATTTCTGTTACTTCATCAATATCAAGAGTATGGTCAAGTTCAATTACGCCAATTTGACGATTGGCAATGCCTTTCAGTTCGGTAATAGCATTATTTACATCATTTGGCTTTACGCCTTCATTGTTTTTACAATACTCTAAGGCAAAGTCAAACGGATCAAAATTACTATCGAAAACCACGGAAATATCGGGTATCCATTTTTTATTCTTTAAATGAGATGCATCTTGAACTGCAAACCTTTTAGTTTTATCTGTCGCTACTGGATTAAAAGCGATTTTTATACGATCTTTATTAAAATCTTGGTCTAAAACTTCTTTTCCAGCAATAGCTGCCATAAGTGCAGTTATTCTTTGTTGACCATCTATAAGAACCTTTTTGCCGTTGGCTTTTCCACCATCCTTCGTTTGAACATCAGGATTTTTCCAAGTGATTATGTAACCAGTAGGATAGCCATTATATAAAGAATCAATTAAATCTCTGACTTGACTTCTCTTCCATACAAAAGGACGCTGTATTTCAGGAATAACAAAGTCTTCTGCCTCTATTAATCCAAGAATTGCACTTACTGAATATTGCATTAAAGTAAATTTTTCACCGGTCATAAATTAAAAATCCTCCCATCAAACAAAAAATTATTTTTTATTTGTATTACGATTAAGCATTTCTGTATGTTCTAAAGCTAAGTTACACAGAAAAGGGATACTCTTTTTTTGTATTTCCCAATTATACTCAAGTAACTCTAATTGAATTCACTCAACAATTACTTGTCAGAAGCTACACCGGATTTCATCCAAGCATCCACTTCGCTGATTTTGAATTTCCACAGGCGGCCTATCTTTGCTGCTGGCATATTTCTTTTTTCTATCCACGCGAGTACGGTATCACGGCTGACTCCGAGATATTCGCAAATTTCTTTCATTGAATACCAGCGTTCAATACTAGAATCCATTAAAACGACCTCACTTTCAGGTAGTTATAAATATACAAATTTAATATAGCACAAAGCATCATCTTTATCAATGATTAATGCCGATTTATACGGAAAAACTAAGAATTTATTATAATTCAAAAGAAAAGGAGGAGCAATTTATAAAATATGCTCCTCCATATTATTTTCTTTATTTAATTTCCTGTTCAAGATTTCTGAAAGTATCTGTGTCAAAGAAATCTGCTATTGAAATATCCAGACCATCACAGATTTTCTTGATTGTGGTGATGCTTGGATTTTTACTTTGATTGTATATTATCGACTTGACCGTTGTATAGGGAACACCAGAAATGGTTGCAAGGCGGCAGAAATTAAGTCCGCGCTCATTGCATAGTTCTTCTATTCGCAATTTTGTAGCTTCAACAATAGTCATCAGTATCACTCCCAACAAAATTATGATACTAATTTTGTTGGAACAATATAGACTATATGTTATACTAATTACGATATATAGTCTTTTTTACTTTGCTTGATGCAAGTGCAATGAATATCTCAGGCTCAATATCATAGCCCGCAATCTTCAACGCTTTACCCATTTCATTTTCAATTTTTTCAGGAGTGGTATTGTTCTCTTTTGCCACCTGCTCCAATAATCTTTGATATCGCATAAGTTTTCCTCCTTTCAACAATATAGTACAATATATAGTCTATCAAAATTTGTCGAATTTAGCCGTTATTATAAAAATGTTTATTTAGTAGGTTGTTGTATTTAAATTTTTATTATGATATTATTTAACTGTGTAGCAAATAGAAGGAGATTAAACCGAAGAAGATATATGACGGAAGGTATTATTGGAGCAATAATAGGCTCTGCAATTACAGGCTTAATAGCATTTCTTTGTGAAATAATCAAAATTAAGCATCAAGACAAAAAAGAAAGAGCCAAAGAACAAAAGGAGATTTTTATCAATCGACCTGAGCTAAAAATATTGAACTATGTAAATAACATTCACAATCCAGGTGCCTCAATAAATAAAAAATGTGATATTGATGTTTTTATAGTGCCTATTGACGATGTTTCAATAGAGGATGGTTATTTAGATGTAAAATATAATTTGGATTATTTTGAAAAGAAAAATTGGTGCTGTGTAATATATACATTTAAAAATGTAGGAAAAACAGATATTTCAAGCATTGATATTATGACTGTTTTCAAAGAAAAATCTTGTTTATTTGCTTCTGATAAAGCTCTTTATTATGCAAATAACGGTCTACTTAATTATTCATATTGTTATGATAAAAAAATAAGAGAAAATGAAACTTTTACACTTAAAATTTGTTATTACAAGGATACAATCGCAACAGGATTGTTTTCTGCAACTATGTCGATTGGAATGATTGATAGTTTTAATCACCATTGGCAACAGCCACTATTTGCTCCTTCTGAAAAAATATATGACAGTTATCCTGTTGATGCAAAACGATATTATGCTGATATAAAAACAGATGATGCAATAGAGTGCTTTAAAAATCCATGTTTGTGGTGAAATACAACTAGATAGGAAAAAGCAATGCAAAAGATACTTTATAATTTTATAGATTGGATGAAAAAATATAGAACACTGTCACAAAGCACCATTGAAAAATATGCTCGTGCTGTGAATACGGTTTCAAATGATATGCTTGAAATTGGAGTAATAAATAATAGTCTGATTAATATGAGCCTTACAGAACTTGATTTAGCAATTTCAGCCATATTAGCTAATGATAAATTTATTGCTAAAAATACTAAAGGTAACCATATGTATAGTAACGGACTCAAGCAATTTCGCTATTTTATTTTGGACACCGTAGACACCATTGATAAAAAAGAAGTAGAAATTGTGGAATCAATTAAAACTGATAAAACTATTAGTGAAGCCGAAAGAACAGCACTTGTTAAATCACGAGTTGGTCAAGGAATTTTCAAACAATCACTTATTAAAAAATATGACGGAAAGTGCATAGTAACAGGAATAGATCTTAGTAAACTGTTAATTGGAAGTCATATTAAACCGTGGGTTAATTCAAACAATGAGGAACGATTGAGTTCTGAAAACGGATTGCTACTGAGTGCTAACTTCGATAAATTATTTGATAGTGGTTTGATTACTTTTAAAAATGATGGTACTCTTGTTTCATCATCGTTTATAAATGAACAAAACAAAACCAAGATTGGCTTGGACAATCAAATAAAAGTAGACTTAAAAGCAAGTCAAGAAATGCTTGCAAATTTAGAATATCATAGAGATGTGATTTTTATTTCATAAATTGCTGGATATTAAAACTCCTTTGTGGTATGTTGTGGTACTGCAAAGGAGTTGATTTTATGTCAATACTGCAGGAACTATGGTATGGAAATATAAATCCGAGTGAGGATAAAGAAGTATCTGACGATGAAAAAGAATTAGTTGAACTGATGGCTAGGCATCAGGAGTGTCTGATGTCAAAACTTAAGGAAAAAGAACTTGATGCGTTTAAGAAATATGTTGAATGTTGTGAAGAGTACACTTCCCTGGTTGAGTGTCAGGCTTTTGAAATTGGATTTAAGTTAGCGGTTAAGTTGCTAACCGAATAAAATAAAATTTATATGAATAGCAGTTTCTCAGTTAAGAGAAACTGCTATTTTTTATTTTTTTAATAGTTCTTAGTTCAATGAATTTCATATTGAGCAAAGATTAATGAAATTGAGATTTTGAAAAAGTATAATTACTCAAAAATACGTTGCGAAAATACAAACATAATGATAAAATTATTTATGAAAACTATGTTTAATAAAAGAATGATATCTTAACAAAACATTATTCAAATAAGAGCGTGGTTGCAATGCTATTCTTGACTTATTTGATAACAATGCTATTAAACTAGTTGTAGATTTTAACAGAAAGAACGGTTGCGTAAAATTAAGAAACAACTAAAATATAAAAATAGTAAATATATCATTATCCCACAAAGTAACTTGCCCCTAATTCAAAAAGTTAAGTTGTTAAACTTCGAGGTGATTTGCGTTGCGTTATTATAAATTGATTGAGAATGCTTATTCGTGCAAAAATCCACTGTTATAAAAAATTGATGCTAACAAAAACGGCTTTAATGACCGTAGTATTTATGAGGATGTAGACCTTAATTGCAGTTGCATTAACGCTGAATTAAATTGTAAAGGAAACGATGTTACAATTGAAGACTATATTTCTAGCAATATTGGTTTTTCTATAGTTACTGAAAAAGCAAAAGAAGTTATAGAAAAATTGTCTATCGGAAGTACAGTATTCATACCTGTTAATGTTACTGATTTTCCCGATCTGAGTACAAAATTATACGCTATGCATATAAGAAATCATATCAATGATAATGCTATAGATCTGAGCATAAGCAAATGTGCCTGGGAAACAATCGCCGTTTATGGTTTTCATGAAGAACAAATCAAAGGAAATGATTTATTCAGATTGAAAAAAGATCATTACGGAATATTCGTTTCTCAAAATTTTGTACAAGCGGTTCGCAAAAACAAATTGACAGGAATGGTTTTTGGTACGGTAGGAACATCAAAATAAAATTTTATGGCAATGATAACTAAATCTCCGCTCAAAATAAAAATGTACTCTTATTTTTAATTTCTCAAACTGTGTAAATTATGAATACTATAAAACATACATATCGCAGGAGGTATGCAAATATGATCGCAACGAATAAACTGATTGCAAACAACGCATTAAAAATTTTTAACGCAAGGCCAAAAATTTTCCGCTTTGCAGATGAAGAAGAAGTAAAAACAATTGATCTAATGATATGTGAGAACTGCCCGGACGAAGGTATTACATCTTATGGAACAATAGGGCTTTTTAACTGCAATATCGGGTTAACTTATGAGGAAAAGCCCTTGTGTATGGAGCTTTTGGCGGCTTGCGCTTCAAGTATTGAAGATTTCGCAAATATTGTCACTACAACTGCTTTTGAAATTATGGACGGAAAAAGTGTTTATCCCGGATATATCTTTGACGATGTTGTTTCCATGTATATCGGCAACAGTGATATGGAGCATATTTTGCTGACATATCCGTTTTTGTGGGGTGATGTTCACAATTCTGTATTTGATGATATCACAGTTGCTTATCTTATGGCAGTTCCCATTTCAGATAAAGAAAAAGAATATTGCCTGAAAAATGGATTAGATGCTTTAGAGAGTGTTTTTGAAGAAAAGCAGATAGATATTTTTGATATTTTCCGACCATCTGCATTATAAATTATTCAGTAATTAAAGATATTAAATCTTGATTGCTGAAAACACCTTTACGCTTATTACAAGAATAGCTTTTCGAAATACAATCTGATAGGGCGTAACAGGTTGAAGAATTAAAGGGGATTTATGAATTTACATTTGATTCAGATTAAACGTTCAAATAAAAGACCTAAAGCAGGCGATATTTTTGTTGTGCAACCGATGGAGGGCATATATTATTACGGAAAAGTTATTTATGAAAAAACATATAGCATATATGAAATGTTTAATGATTTTCCGTTGATATACATATACGATCACACAACAAATAAACTTTGTATGCCTCAAACATTGGATAAAATTTTAATAGCTCCTCTTCTTACTAATTATACGCCCTGGAGCCGAAGATATTTTTACACAATTGGAAATATTCCTGTTACAGATGCAGAAAAACAGCTTGACTGTGGGTTTAAGGCTTATTCTATTTTAGATTCTAAACATGAAGATCCATTTTACAGAGACATTCATGGTGAACGAATTGATTATACACCAAAATACGGCGCACCATTTGGATTGCATTCATATAAAGGCATTAATTATGAATTATGTAGGGCTTTAAATATCGAAGACTGATTAACACTTTTACCTTGAAGAATAATAAGATTTAAACTAATAATTAGGTTGTTAAACGAATAAAATTTATATGGATAGCAGTTTCTCAATTCAGAGAAACTGCTATTTTTTTGTTTGAAAAAGCGTTGTACAAAACGCTGAAAATAAAAAAGATATATCTTAGGAAGATGCACGCAATATGAAAAAATCTGTTATCTTTTTTTGTGATAAAAAAATTTGGCTCAAAAGTGTTTGCTTAACGGCTAAATATATGGAGGGGTATGTAAATATTTTGTAAATAAAATTGAAACGCCCTCATTTTTTGCCGTTTTCGCGGCTATATAGTGAAGGGGTTTTTTAAAAAGTTTGGCTCAAAAGGCATAAAAAGTGTGCAAGGGTAAGTGAGGGGGTGAATTTATGAATAAACAAAAAGGCAATTTCTTTCTTCTGCCTAATAAAATTTTTGATGAAGGCTTAACGCCTATGGAGTTTGTGGTATACAGCTTTCTGACAAGCAGAAGTGATGCTAAAGGAATGAGTTATTATTCCGTTCCCAACATTGCAAAGTACTGCGGTATGTGTGAGAACTCCTGTCGTAAAGCAATCAGAGGACTTACTGAAAAAGGCTATGTTGATGTTTCGGAAAGGTATTTTGCACATTCAAGGCAGAGCAATCTGTATACGGTACACAAAATATGAACCACCGCCGGTTCAGCAAACGGTGACAAACAATTAAAAGCCTTTGGAGTGAAAAAACAAAAGTAATCGGGCTGATTATAAAAACGCAAATTTGAGGCGTTTGTGGCGGTAATTTAAAAGAATCATGAATAAAGGTGCTTTGCACCGCACTACATCAGTCAGCAACGCTGACTGTTAGGCGAGTTTCGTCTTTGTATTACGCTACGGCGCAAACAAAGACAAGCGGGAGACCCGCACCCCAAATTTTGAAATCAGGAGGTGAAAAATCATAGATAATAACAGAACAGAAATTTTAAATTTCAGGGTAACAAAAACAGAAAAAGAATTGATAGAGATGTATGCAAGCACCAAGTATAAAAGCATTGCTCCCTATCTTCGTGACTGTGCTTTGCATAAAGAAATCAAAATCATTCGAGGCATTGAAGGAGTTGAATATGAGTTAAGACGAATAGGAAACAATCTTAATCAGCTGACAAGAGCAGTCAATTCAGGAATGTGTAACGCTATTGATTTAAAAGAAATGCGTCAGGAGGTGGCAAAGGTATGGCAATTATTAAGTTCACTTCAGGGAAAATAAATCCGAGAACTGTCATCAATTATGTATGCAACAAAGAAAAAACCACTGATAAACTTATCAGCGGTAAAGACTGCATGCCGGAAAGCTGCGAGTATGAATTTGCAGAAGTTAAAAAAGCATTCGGAAAAACTGACGGCAGAACTTACTACCATATGATACAATCCTTCTCTCCTGATGACAGGATAACTCCTGAGCAAGCACACGAGGTTGGACTGCAAATGGCAGAATTGTTTGAAGGTTATCAAGTGCTTGTAGTCACTCACACCAACAAAGCTCACACGCATAATCATCTTGTAATCAACAGTGTGAACTTTGAAAACGGAAAGAAGCTGACTATTTCTAATCAGGAACTTGAAGATATTAAAAATTATTCAAACAGTATTTGCTTAAAAAACGGCTGGGATGTTACAGAGGCAAAGACAAGAAGAAACAGAAATCCGAAATGGAAACAGATAATTATTGAAGACGCTCTTACTGCTATGGTTGAAAGTTACAGTATGGATGAGTACATTTCAAAATTAAAAGAGCTTGGTATTTATGTTTCATACAATCCCGACTACAAGTATATGACTTACAGTGATGCAGAGGGACACAAGTGCAGAGATGCAAAACTGTTTGATGAGAGGTTACTTAAGAAAAATCTTGAACTTTATTTTGACTTAGGCGGAGCGGAAACTCTGATTGGAGATACCATTCTCGATTACGAAACGCCGAAGTCAGGCAACTGTACTGACGGACTTACGAATTTGATTACAAATTTCATCGACACGATACAGGCTGACGAAGAAGAATACGATGACACTTATTACATTCACGACAGAAAAAAGTTAGAGAAAATAGTTGAAAAAATGCGAGCAAAGGGTTCCAAAATTACGCTCGCAAAACTAATAAAAATACTTAATTCAAAAACAGAACCGAAAGAAACTTATTATTTCGGTTGGTAATTTAGGAGGTTTACATATGAATAATGAAAATAAAAATGATGAGTTTGTATTTTTAACGCCCATGGATGTGGCAAAAATAATCGGTTGTTCAATACCTACTGCAAGAAAACTTTTCTACCGTAATGATTTTCCTGCAATCAAAGTAGGTAAGAATCTCAAAGTGCTAAAATCAGAATTTATAAAATGGTGCAGTGAAAGGAGAATGTAATTATAGAGAATAAAAAAATCATAACCACTATCAACTAGTGGTTATGATTGAACAAGGCTATATTAATCATCTTTTGAAGAGGCAGATTCAATCAGATCAACTACAACTTCATTTAGTTTTTTTGCATCATTTGATGTGATAACAGGTTTTCCTGTTTGGCTTTCAATGGATTTTCTTGCATCTCCTGCAACCTTACCGCCTTTGTTTGCAACGGCTTTGTTTTCTTCAAAATTTTTTGGATTTTCCGACTGAGAAATTTCCTTTGTTGAAGCTTCAGCCAACATGGTCAAAACAAGTTCAAGGTCACTCATATTGTCACGCAAATTTTCTTTTTTTAATCCCTTAAGATTTTTATATTGCCTTGTGCTCATACCTGACCAAGCCTTGGTTATTTCATCTGTAAGGATTGCATATTCTTTGCCTTTTTCAACACCACGCTTTTGCCATTCATCAGTAAGTTCATTTCTTATACGAATAGACAAAAGTCTTTGATGTATCCAATCTTCAGAATATCCTTTTTTCTGGTATGTTTCAACCGCTCTGTCTATTGCCAATTCAGGATCAATAGTTTCTTCTATTCTTTCTCTACCAACCTGTGCAAGCCACATCTTAAATGGCTCTGCTTTTTTCGATGGCACAGACTGAATAATGCGTAATAATTGTTCTGTATCAGCAACATCAGTTTTGTATTTTTTTCCATCTTTCGGCGACTTTAATTTCAGTTGCTGACAATTTATCAGCAACTGGTCTGCACCCTCTTCTTTCAAGCGTTGTTTCAATTTTGCCCAATAATTACTTGCACTTCTTTGTGTTGGTTGATCTGTCAAAACCGATATTACATCAACAATAGAAAAGTACCACTCTTCCTTTTCATCATCCCACGCAGTACGAATCGGCTTATCTTCAAAAAGTTGAATATTATTATCACCCATATTATTATTCTCCCTTTTATGATATTTTAATTTTATCACAAAAAAATCAGATCATCAATATGTTAAAAATCACATGCAGCATGCCATTGGGATGACATTCGGTTGGCATTCAACCCATCTTGAGCAATCTCAAGTTATCTCAAGGTGAAAATGGAAAAGGCTCTAAGCCCAGGTTTAAAGGGGTTTAGAGCCTTTTGGCATAAGAAAAAGACGGTTTAGAAAACCGTCTTTTTTGGTCGAGGTGACAGGACTTGAACCTGCGGCATCCTGCTCCCAAAGCAGGCACTCTAGCCAAACTGAGTTACACCTCGATAGGAATATAGATTTTTGATTTACGGCGGGGCTGGAAATTCTGCTTTGGTCGCCCGGCTTGCGAAATTGTCGCGCTGTGCCTATGCGGCGCATCGCTCTGTTTCGCTGCGCTTCCTCAGCCTCCCTTTTTCTGCCGCCGGCAGCGGTCGGCTTCGTCACCCAAAGCAGGCACTCTAGCCAAACTGAGTTACACCTCGATAAGAATATAGATTTTTGATTTACGGCGGGACTGAAATTTCTGCTTTGGTCGCCCGGCTTGCGAAATTGTCGCGCTGTGCCTATGCGGCGCATCGCTCTGTTTCGCTGCGCTTCCTCAGCCTCCCTTTTTCTGCCGCCGGCAGCGGTCGGCTTCGTCACCCAAAGCAGGCACTCTAGCCAAACTGAGTTACACCTCGATAAGAGTATAGATTTTTGATTTGCGGCGGGACTGAAAATTCTGCGTTGGTTGCCCGGCTTGCGAAATCTATGCATAAAATGAAGAGGTTTGCAAGGAATATAATAATATATGACGGGGCATTTGTCAAGCGATAAGCGAAGGAAAAGTGCTTGAAGATCGTGCGTATTATGTTTGCGCGATTTTTTGCGCGGCGCAGATTTATGTGCCGCTTTACGGGTTGCAATACATGAGAATGGGTTCCTTTTGGCAGGGTGAGCCTGCGCTTCCTTTTCTGCGCTTTACAAATGCACTTGCATTCGGGCGTTTTTAAGGGTATTATAGTAGTGATCATAATTATTGGAGTATGGGGTGCGGATATGAAACGCTGTTTGATTGTTGTGGATTACCAGAATGATTTTGTGAGCGGTTCGCTTGGTTTTGAAAAGGCAAAGGCGCTTGACGGGTGCATTTGCGAAAAAATAAGGGAATGCCGAAAAGCCGGTGGAGACATTCTTTTTACGATGGATACCCACGGCAGGGATTATCTTAAGACCCGGGAAGGCCGCAGCATTCCGGTGGAACACTGCATCAAGGGCACAAACGGGCACTGTCTGTACGGCAACACCGCGCAGGAGGCGCGGGAAGAGGATCTGTATTTTGAGAAGAGCACATATGGATCTGACGCGCTTTACGAATATCTGAAAACAGCGGCGTATGATTCAATAGAACTTTGCGGCGTTGTGAGCAACATATGTGTGCTCTCCAATGCGGTGCTTGCGAAAACGGCGCTGCCGGAGAGCGAGATCAAAATCGACGCGCGCTGCACGGCGTCTAATGACGATCGGTTAAATGAAGAAGTGCTGGACGTGTTGGCGTCTATTAATGTGGAAATTACCAACCGCGTGTAAAGGGGAAATATAGGATGGAAAACAGAAATTTGACCATGCTTTGCGACTTTTATGAACTGACGATGGCAGGCGGATATTTTAAAAACGGCATCCATAAAAGAAACGCTTATTTTGACGTGTTTTTCCGCTCTGTGCCGGACGGCGGCGGCTTTGCTATTGCAGCGGGGCTGGAGCAGATCGTAAATTATATAAAAGACCTTCATTTTTCGGCGGAAGATCTTGATTATCTGCGTTCCAAAAATCTTTTTGACGAGGAATTTTTGAACTATCTTGCGGATTTCCGTTTTACGGGCGATATTTACGCCGTGCCGGAGGGTACGCCTGTTTTTCCCTATGAGCCGATAATAACGGTACGCGCGCCGGCGATCGAGGCGCAGCTGATTGAAACATTTTTGCTGCTCCAGATCAATCATCAGTCGCTGATTGCAACCAAGGCAAACCGCATTGTGCGCGCTGCCCAGGGCAGAACCGTGCTGGAATTCGGCTCGCGCAGGGCGCAGGGCGCGGACGGTGCGGTCATCGGTGCGCGCGCGGCGTACATAGGCGGCTGCGCCGGTACTGCCTGCACGCTTACGGATGAACTTTACGGTGTGCCTGCCGGCGGCACGATGGCGCATTCGTGGGTGCAGATGTTTGATTCGGAATATGAGGCGTTTGAGGCGTATTGCAAACTCTATCCCCACAGCGCAACGCTGCTGGTGGACACATATAACACGCTGAAAAGCGGTGTTCCGAACGCGATTAAAGCGTTTAAAAACATTCTTGTTCCCCAGGGGATCACGGATTTCGCCATCCGGCTGGATTCGGGCGATATCTCCTATCTTTCCAAAAAAGCCAGAAAAATGCTGGATGACGCCGGTTTGCCGAACTGCAAGATCACGGCGTCCAACGCGCTGGATGAATATCTGATCCGTGATCTGATGATGCAGGGCGCGAAGATCGATACGTTCGGCGTGGGCGAACGGCTGATCACCGCCAAAAGTTCGCCGGTTTTCGGCGGCGTATACAAGCTTGCCGCCGTAGAGGATGAAAACGGCGGGATCATTCCAAAGATCAAGATCAGCGAAAACACCGCCAAGATCACCAATCCGCATTTTAAGCGCCTTTACAGATTTTATGACCGGGAAAGCGGCAAGGCGCTTGCGGATGAACTCTGCCTTAGGGATGAAGTGATCAACGAGAACGAGCCGCACACGATCTTTGATCCGAATGCCGTTTGGAAAACAAAAACCCTGACCGATTACACGGTGCGCGATCTTCAGGAGCCGATCTTCAAAAACGGCAAACTGGTGTACGAACTGCCAAGCCTGGACGCCATTAAAAATTACTGCCGTGAACAGATCGGCACGCTGTGGGACGAAGTGAAACGATTTGAAAATCCGCACACGTATTATGTGGATCTTTCACAGAAACTGTGGGATGAAAAAAGGCGCCTGCTTAAGGAAAACGAGTATATCCTGTAAGCGGCACCGGAAAATCTGAGAGGGATAACATTGAGCAAAAAGAAAAAAATTGCGGTTGCCGTGACCGTGATCTTGGTTATTGCTGCGGCGGCAGCGGCTTACCTGCTGTACAGCGGCGGATTTTTTGATAAACCTGTGGCAGAGACCGAACCGACCAGCGCGGCAGCACCGGACGAGACAACTACGGTGCCTGCTGTTTATCAGGAATATTACAACAGAAATCAGGATTTTGTGGGCTGGATCAAGATTGAAGGCACGGATATAGATTACCCGGTTGTTCAGGCTGATGACAACGAGTATTATCTGAACCATAATTTTGACAGAGAGCGCGAATCGCGCGGTACGATCTTTATGGATTACCTGAGCGATCCGAATCTGGGGTATATGAATACGGTCATCCACGGGCATAACTGGCTGGATGACACGGTCTTTTCCGAACTGCCGCAGTATTCGGACATTGAGTATTATCGGGAACATCCTATTATAGAGTACAACATCCGCACCGAGATGCACAAATGGAAGATCTTTGCGGTGTTTATTACTACCGCCTCCGCCGATGAGGATAACGGCTATGTTTTTAACTACGTTTATCCGGATATGGGCGGGTTGAATTATGACGGTTATATGGCAGAGGTGAACAAGCGCACCCTGTATTACACAGATGTGGATGTAAATGCAAACGATAAGATCCTGACCCTTTCCACCTGCACCAGAGAGGTGGATACGCGTTCTTACCGGGCGGACTGCCGCATTGTGATCCTTGCCAGAATGATTCGGGACGGAGAGAGCGAAACGGTGAATACCGCCGCCGCGTATGAGAATCCGAATCCGAAATATCCGCAGATCTGGTATGACCTGAAAGGCCGTGAAAACCCGTATAAAAATGAGGAGTTCTGGTATCCTTATGAAACGATGAATGAATCGCAGTGAATCAAAAGATCCCGCTTTCGGCAGGTGTAAATGCCCCCGATGCGGGATCTTTTTCTGCGGTTTTAAACAAACAGCAGTTGTATAAAACTGATGAGATACATAATTGCGTAGAGCGCCGGCTGGTGCAGCAGATACACCCAAAGGCTGTTTTTGCCCACCTTTTGCAGGAATGGAACGCGGCTTTTGTAAAACCCGCCGGGGAGGGCGCCGTCCTTTGCCCATTTGCCCAGAAACGCGCCGAACAGAAACAGAAACAGCCACGGAATCAGCGGAAAATAATCGGCAGAATAGAAACTGCCGTTGTGGAAACCGAGAAACGCGAAGGCATTGGAGGTATAGAGCCGCGCGGGCAGTTCGATCAGGCCGAAAAGCAGCATGCCCTCGCTAATGGAATACGACGCAAGAAAAAGCGCGGCGGAGACCGCCATGCCCGCTATGGAGCCTTTTTTGCCCAGTTTGTTGATCAGCGGCATAAAAGCGCCCGTGATGATCATGGAAAGCCCAAGGCAGGATAGCACGCCGAAATAGATCTCCGCGCCCGTAATGCCGATTGCCGGCATGATGGCGGCGGTAACAAGCGTTACGGCAAGGCCGGCGGCAAACACGATGGCGCCGCGCCGCACGGTGTTTCTGGAAAGACGGCTGCAAATGCCGGAGGTAATGATGAAGATTGCCCAGAACAAGGGCTGAAAGATGCATAAAAAATTAAAGATCCTGTAGCCGATATCGTAGTGCAGCACAAAGCCGATATCGTAAAACGTATGGTGAATCACCATACAGATAATGGCAAAGCCCCTGAGTTCGTCCAGCAGATAGATCCTGCGCTGCCCCTCTTTCATATTTTCCCTCCGTTTCACAAGGTGTTAAACTGAATAGTATTGTACCATATTCTTTTGAAAAATACCACTGCTTATTGGCGGCGTGCTCCGGCAGCCTGTTTTGCGGCGGATGTGTTTTGCATGATCCGGTGCATAATTATTAATATTGTATTACTAATAGAATTATGTTATACTTTGAAGAGAACCCGTGCCGTATTTACGGCAAATCCAAACACGCGCAAATGCGGGAAAGGTTTGTTTATGAAAGAAGTTAAGAGCGGCGCTTTTGCCGAAAAAACACTGGTTGTAAACGGGGAGAACACGGCGGTTGCCGCAGGCAGCGGATCGCTCCCGGTGCTGGGAACGCCGTATATGATCGCGCTGATGGAAAACGCAACGTGCGCGGCAGTTGAGCCCTATCTGGAAGAGGGCGAAACCACGGTGGGAACGCGCATAGACGTTACGCACGACCGTGCAAGCAAAACCGGCGAAACGATCACCGCCCGTGCCGAGATCCGTGAAGTGCGCGGCAGAAAGATCGTTTTCTCGGTTGAGGCAACAAATGAAAAGGGCGAAAGGATCGGCGGCGGCACAATCGAGCGCTTTGCCGTAATCCGTGAAAAATTTATGGCAAAACTCGGCTGACCAGCCGTTTCATAATTCGTTCAGATCACGTGCATACAGGGGTATTTTATGAAATTTAAAGCTGTTATTTTTGATTTTGACGGAACGATCTGCGCAACCGCGCCCGGTGTTGTAAAAAGCGCGAAATACGCGCTGGAGGCGTTTGGGTATGCGGTGCCGGAGGATGAAAACGAACTGGAGTTCTTTATAGGCCCTCCGCTGCTTGTTACGTTTCAGGAACGGTTTGGGGCAGACCCGCAGACGGCGCTGGAGCTGGTGAAAAAGTACAGGGAAAGATATACCAACCAGGGCGTTTTCGAAAGCGAACTTTACGGCGGGATAGACATTTTGCTTTCCGCTTTGAAGAAGGACGGTTTAAAGATCGGCATTGCCTCCTCCAAACCGCAGAAATATATTGAAACGCTTTTGGAGCGCTTTAATGTTATGAAGTATTTTGACTGCGTTTGTGGCGTCAGCTTTACTGCGGACTGTGAATCCAAAGCAAGCATCATTACCCGGTGTATGACCACCATGGGTGTGAACAATGAAAACACCTTTATGGTTGGCGACAAAAGATATGATATTGCCGGCGCCAAGGCAAACGAAATGCTTTCCGTTGGCGTGCTTTGGGGTTACGGCACCAAATTTGAGCTGATCGAAGCCGGCGCGGATTTCATTGCGGAAAAGATAGAGGATGTGGAATCCATCGCGCTTGGGTATTTTGAGCAGACGGAGGAGAGCACGGGCATCTTTAACGGCAGGATCATCACCGTGCACGAAGATACCGTTACGCTGGTGGACGGCACCCACGCCAAGCGGGAGATCGTGGATCACAACGGCGGCGTTGCCGTTATCGGCTTAACCGAAGAAAAGGAAGTGCTGCTGGTGCGGCAGTTCCGCGCGCCGTATAAGGAAACGATTTTTGAGATCCCGGCAGGCAAACTGGAAAAGGACGAGGATCCGGATGAGGCGGCAAAGCGTGAGTTCAGCGAGGAGTGCGGCTGCACGGCGGGCGAATTCAAATATATCGGCGAACTTTACCCCACGCCCGGTTACTGCGGCGAGATCATCCGCCTGTATCTTGCAAGGGATCTGCAGTACGGCGAGCAGCATTTGGATGAGGATGAGCGGCTGGATGTGTATAAAGTGCCGCTTGAAGAGGCGTTTTGGCGTGTGATGAACGGAGAGTTTAAGGACGCGAAAACGCAGATAGGAATTATGAAAATCAGGGAAATGATAAGAAATGGCAGTTTATCTTGACAACAGCGCCACAACCAAGCCGTGCAGGGAGGCGGCGGACGCCGTAAATTATATGCTTACGGAAAATTTCGGCAATCCCTCCAGCCTGCACGCGGCGGGAATAGAGGCGGCAAAATCGCTGATCTCGGCAAGAGAGGCGGTCGCCCGTGTGCTGGGCTGCGAAAAAGAAGAAGTTTATTTTACAAGCGGCGCAACGGAGGCAAACAACCTTGCCCTTTTCGGCGCCTGCGCGGCAAAGCGGCGCGCGGGGAACCGGATCGTGACCACGGCAATTGAGCATGAAAGTGTTCTTGCCGCTGCCGATGAACTGGAAAAGCAGGGCTTTGAGGTTATAAAACTGATGCCGGATCAGCACGGCAACATAAGCGCCGCGGATTTTGCCCAGGCGGTGAACGAGAAAACGATTCTGGTCTCCGCCATGTATATCAATAACGAGATCGGCTCGGTTCTGCCGGTGGATAAAATTAAACGAATCATAGAGATGAAAAAAGCGCCCGCCCTTTTCCATGCGGATTGTGTGCAGGCGTTCGGCAAAGTGAAATTCAGCCCCAAAAAATTAGGGGCGGACCTTGTTTCTGTAACGGCTCATAAAATTCACGGCCCAAAGGGAACCGGCGCGCTCTACATAAAAAAAGGCGCAAGAATCCTGCCCCGCACATTCGGCGGGGAGCAGGAAAAGCGCATGCGCCCGGGCACGGAGGCGTCTCCCCTTATCGCAGGGTTCGGAGCCGCTGCGGCGGCGCTGCCCGATTTGCAGATGCAGAGCAGGGCGGTCGGGGAACTGAATGCCTATTTAAAAGAAAAGTTAAGCGGCATAGACGGCATCCGGTTCAACAGCGATGAAAACGCGTCGCCCTATATATTAAATGTATATATTCCCACGTTTATGCGCAGCCAAACGATTGTGCAGGAACTGTCCTCTAAATACGAAGTATATGTCAGCAACGGTTCGGCGTGCGCCAAGGGCAAAAAGAGCCATGTGCTTGCCGCCATGCACCTGAGCGACGAAACGGCGGACAAGAGCATTCGCATCAGCTTTTCGCGCTTTAATACACGGCAGGACTGCGAACGATGCGCCGCCGCCATAAAAGACTTAACAGAAAAACACCCGAGGTAGACATGAAAGAAATTATACTTGTAAAAAACGGAGAACTTGTTTTAAAAGGGCTTAACCGCAATACCTTTGAAGATGTTTTGATCAAAAATATGCGCCGCCATTTAGCGGATCTGGGCGAATTTAAATTTACAAAAAGCCAGTCCACCATTATGGTGGAGGCGCCGGATGGGGTGGATCTGGACGAAGTTGCCGAAAGGCTTGGCAAGGTGTTCGGCATTGCGGCGTATTCGCGCGCGGCCGTGTGCGAAAAGGATATGCAAAGCATTGTGAAAACGGCAAGGGAATATCTGGCGGATGAGCTTTCCCTTGTTTCCACCTTTAAAGTAGAGGCAAAGCGCAGTGATAAAAAATTCCCGCTCAAATCGCCGGAAATCTGCCGCGAACTCGGCGGCGCGCTGCTGAAAAAATTTAACCATTTAAAAGTGGATGTGCATAACCCGGATGTTACCGTTACCGTGGAGATCAGAGATCATTATGCGTTTGTGCGCGGCAACAATATCAAAGGCGCCGGCGGCATGCCCACAGGCACCAGCGGCAGGGCGGCAGTGCTTATCAGCGGCGGCATTGATTCGCCCGTTGCGGCGTATATGATGGCAAAACGGGGCATTGAGCTGGTTGCCGTTCACTTTGCCTCGCCGCCCTACACAAGCGAACTTGCGGAAATGAAAGTGATGGATCTGCTGAAAAAAGTTTCCGCCTACTGCGGCACGATCACAACCTATGTTGTGCCGTTTACAGAGATACAGGAGGCGATCCGCGATTCCTGCCCGGAGGAGTATTTTACGCTGGTGATGCGCCGCATTATGATGAAGATCAGCAATATCATTGCCGAAAATCAGAACTGCCGCGCGCTCATTACCGGGGAGAGCTTAGGTCAGGTTGCCAGCCAGACCATCTATGCCCTCCAGTGTACGGACAGTGTGGCAAAACTCCCGGTGTTCCGCCCGTGCATCGGTATGGATAAGGATGAGATCATTGCGGTCTCCAGAAAAATCGATACCTTTGATACGTCCATTCAGCCGTATGAGGACTGCTGCACGGTGTTTACGCCAAAACACCCGCGCACCCGCCCGAAACCGCAGGATGTGGAAACGGCGGAAAGTAAAATAGAAAATCTGGATGAAATGATTGCCGCAGCCGTTCAGGGCGCGAAACGCAGGTTTATAAAGGCGGCAGGCGTATGAGCGATAAAAACGAAACCAAAAAGCCGGATGAGATCGGCGAACTGCTTGGTGATTACAAAAAGCAAAAGGAAGAGCGGGAAAAGAACTTTGGCAAAATAGAATTTCACAAGCCGAAACAGAGCGCGGCTGTGCAAAGCGGCGCGGACGCGGCGCCGCCGGAGGCAAACGCGAAAAAGAAACGGCACAAAGCCGGTAAAAACAGCCAAAATACGGACCGCGAAACCGGCGCAGAACGCAAACATTCCGGCGGAAAAGCAAGATCCGCTGCGCATGCCGTCAAAGCCTTTTTCAAAACCCAGAAAGGCAAAAAAATCATGATCACGGTTGCGGCGGTGCTGTGCGCCGCTGCTGTTGCGGCAGGCGGTTTTGCATTGATCCGCTATGAAAAGACCGCTTATTTGCGCCCGTATATTGAAAAGTACCCGGATGTGGATTTCCCCGCCGGGATCCGGGAAAATTACTGCGAGCAATACGCAAGGGTGCCCGCAACAACCGGGTATCTCTCCATAGAGGCGTGCAGCTACGGCAGTTTCGTTGTGCAGAGCACGGCGTCCGCGCAGCCGGCGCTCAGCTTTTCAAACCGTGCGGACGGGCTTGATTTTAACACGGTGATCCGTATGCCGGACGGGGCGTGCGATCTGGAAAGTGTGTTCGGCAGTGCGGAAAGTTACCTTGCCGCTTCGCAGAAGATCACGTATTCCACACTGTTTGAGGATTATGATTTTACCGTGATCGGCGCCTTTTATACGAATACCGATCCCGATGAGGACGGCGGCTATGTGTTTCCGTATGATGTTACGCAAAAAATGACGCCGATCAGCTTTAATGATTATACAGACCGCTTGTATCACCGCTTTTTATATGAAACCGAATATAAACTGGATTATGATACAGATCAGATTCTTACGGTTGTTTCGGATTCGCAGCGGATGCCCGGCTTTGAATTTGTTGTGGTCTGCGCGCTCGGCGCGCCGGCGCAAAGCAGCGCAACGCCCAATGATTCCGTTCATTATCCGCAGGCGTGGTATGACGCGCGCGGGGAAATCAATCCTTACAGATTTTCGGATCCGTGGTATCCCACCGTTTATATAGATGATTCAGAGGAAGAAACAAGCATTCAGTCAGAAAAAGATTATCAGTAACAGACACAGAAATACACATATACAGGAGGGGTAAAAAATGTATGATGTTGCCGTTATAGGCGCCGGAATCGTCGGCGCGGCATGCGCTTATGAACTCAGCAAATATAATCTGCGTGTTGCCGTGCTGGAAAAAAAGAACGATGTTTGCTGCGGCACCACCAAGGCAAACAGCGCTATTATCCACGCCGGCTATGACCCGCTGCCCGGCACGCTTATGGCGCGTTTGAATGTTGCCGGCTCAAAAATGGCGGGTGAACTCTGCAAAAAACTGGATGTGCCGTATCAGCAGATCGGCTCGCTGGTTGTTGCGTTTTCTGAGGACGATAAAAAAGAGGTAGAGGAACTTTATCGCCGCGGAACCGAAAACGGCGTGGAGGGGCTGCGGATCGTAGACGCCGAAGAACTCAGAAAAATGGAGCCGTATATCTCTGATCAGGCGATCTGCGCATTGTATGCGCCCACGGCGGCAATCGTAAATCCGTGGGAATACGGCATTGCGCTTGCCGAGACCGCTGTTCGAAACGGCGCGGAGGTAAAACTGGAATTTGAGGTTACCTCCATAGAGAAAAAAGACGGCGTTTGGCATATTGAATCGCCCAAAGGCAGTGTGGACGCAAACTATGTGATCAATGCCGCCGGGGTGGACTGCGATACGATCCATAATATGGTGGCGCAGCCTGCCTATAAGGTGCTGCCCAGCGCGGGCGAGTATTACCTGCTTGACCTCAGCGAGGGCAAACGGGCAAACCACGTGATCTTTCAGTGCCCGGATAAGGACGGGAAAGGCGTGCTCGTAACGCACACCTGCCACGGGAATCTGCTGGTTGGCCCCAATGCGGACCCGAGGGATAAGGACGATACTTCCACCAAATCCCGCTGCCTGGATTTCATCCGGCAAAAGGCGGTTAAATCCGTGCCGTCCATCGCTTTCAGGGAAAATATCAGGAATTTCACCGGCGTTCGCGCGGTTACGGACAGGGATGATTTCATTATTGAATTTGCGGCAGAGCATTTTCTGGATCTTGCCGGCATTAAATCCCCCGGCCTTTCCGCCGCACCGGCGATCGCGCTGGAGGCTGTGAAAATGCTTGCGGATCAGGGGCTTGCGCTTAATAAAAAAGAAAATATTGTGGATTCCAGAAAGCATCTGCGTTTCAAAAAACTTTCCAACGAAGAAAAGAACAGGATCATTGCGCAGGATCCCGCATACGGCAGAGTGATCTGCCGCTGTGAAACCATTACGGAGGGCGAGATCCTGGACGCTTTAAGATCACCGATCCCGCCGGTGTCGCTGGACGGCATTAAGCGAAGAGCCGGCACAGGCATGGGCAGGTGCCAAAGCGGCTTTTGCGGCCCCAAAGTGCTGGAGATCATTGCAAAATTCAGAAATGTTCCGTATGAGGATGTTTTGCAGGATGATACCGGCAGTTATATTTTGACCGGAGAAACGAAGAGCGGAGGTGTAAAGTGATGTATGAACTTATCGTGATCGGCGGCGGCCCGGCAGGTCTTGCCGCGGCGCTTTCCGCTTATGAAAACGGGCTGAAAAAGATTTTGATCATAGAAAGAGACCGCGAACTCGGCGGTATTCTGAACCAGTGCATACATAACGGTTTCGGCCTTCACTATTTTAAAGAGGAACTGACCGGCCCGGAATACGCCGGCAGATTTATTGAAATGCTCAAGGATACCCAGGTGGAAGTGATGACGGATACCATGGTGCTGCAGGTCACGAATGACCGCTGTGTGCACTGCATCAATTCCAAAAACGGTTATCAGATTCTGGAGGCGGGCGCCGTTGTGCTTGCCATGGGCTGCCGGGAGCGCACAAGGGGCGCCATCTCCATCCCCGGCACACGCCCTGCCGGAATCCTAACCGCCGGCGCGGCGCAGAGATATGTGAATATAGAGGGGCACATGGTGGGCAAACGCGTTGTGATCCTCGGCTCCGGCGATATCGGCCTGATCATGGCGCGCCGCATGACGCTGGAGGGCGCAAAAGTGCTTGCCTGTGTAGAACTGATGCCCTATTCCGGCGGCCTGCAAAGAAACATTGTGCAGTGCCTGAATGATTTTAATATTCCGCTTTATCTTTCCCACACCATTATTGATATTCAGGGCAAAAACCGTGTGGAAGGCGTAACGGTTGCAAAAGTTGGGGCGGACAGAAAACCGATCCCCGGCACGGAGATGCAGTTTGACTGCGATACCGTTTTGCTTTCCGTTGGCCTGATTCCGGAAAACGAACTTACCAGAACGGCAGGGATCGAAATGGATCCCCGCACGAACGGCGCGGTCGTTTTTGAAAATATGGAAACCTCCGCAAACGGCATATTCGCCTGCGGCAATGTGGTGCACGTTCATGATCTTGTGGATTTTGTAACGGGCGAGAGCCAGCGTGCCGGCAAAGCGGCGGCGGATTTCGTTTTAAACGGGGAAAAGAGCCGGGAGGACTGCATTGAACTGAAAACGAACGAATTTGTCAGTTACACGGTGCCGCAAAAGATCAGGCGCACGGCACAAACGGCGGAGATCTTCTTCCGCGTGCGCCGCATCTTTGAAAAATCCGGCATAACGGTAACGGACGGCGATACCGTGATCGCGCATTTCAAGAGGGAGCATATGGCGCCCGGTGAAATGGAAAAGATCACCCTGCCGAAAGTGCTGCTGGATAAGATCCGTTCCGGTCAGATTACGGTTTCGGCAAAGGAGGAGGCGTGAGTATGACACATTTGATCTGTATTACCTGCCCCAAGGGCTGCCACTTAACGGTGGATGAGGCGCAGGATTATAAGGTTACCGGAAACGCCTGCCCAAGAGGCGCCGAATACGGCAGAAACGAACTGAAAAACCCCGTGCGTGTGGTTACCTCAACGGTGCGCACAAACAGCGGTGAATATCCGCGCTGCCCCGTTAAAACAAACGGCGCCATACCAAAGGGCAGAATGTTTGACGCCATGCGCCTTTTGGATGATATTACGCTGGAAGTTCCGGTAAAAGCCGGCGATACCGTGATCCCGGATCTGTTCGGAACCGGTATTTCGTTTGTGGCTTGCAAAACCATAGAAAAATAAACGAATCAGAAAGATCCCTTTCCGCAGAACGGAAAGGGATCTTTTTTTGCCTGCATGTGTATTTTCGTTTTCGGCAGGTGTTTTCGGTTTATTCTACGGTAACGGATTTGGCAAGGTTGCGCGGTTTGTCTATGGGCAGGCCTTTTTCTTTTGCCGTGTAATACGCCAGCAGCTGCAGCGGCACAATCTCCAGCGACGGCGTTAAAAACGGTATGGAATCCGGGTAAGTGATCACCGTGTTGAATCTGCCCAGACTCTGCGCCAGGCTTTCCGGGGCAAATACGGTTACATCCGCCCCTCTGGAAATGACCTCCTGTAAATTGGAAACCGTTTTGGGCAAAAGACGGCTGTTGCTGATGATGCCAAAGCACACCGTGCCGTTTTCGATCAGGCTGATCGTGCCGTGTTTCAGTTCGCTCGCAGGGCAGCCCACGCAGTCTATATAACTGATCTCTTTGAGTTTCAGCGCGCCTTCCAGCGCGGCGGCGTAATCTGCGTTTCTGCCCAGGAAAAAGCATTTGTCCGTATCTTTGATCCGTTTTGCAAGTTTCTTTATCTTTTCCGTATCGTTTAGGATACGTTCCATTTTTTTCGGCAGCAGCAGGCTCATATTCAGCGCGATCTCCGCAAAAACGGAGGAACACGCGCCGCGCCGCAGGGCAATAGAAAGGCAAAGCATGTTCAGCATTGCCGCCTGGCAGGAAAACGCCTTTGTGGTGGCAACGGCAATCTCCGGCCCCGCCTTGGTAAGCAGGCTGTATTCGCTCATTTTGGCAATGGAGCTTTCGGCAACGTTTACAATACTGATCGTTCTGGCGCCCTGCTCGCGCGCCTGTTTCAGCGCGGCAAGGCTGTCTGCCGTTTCGCCGCTTTGGCTGATGATCACAACCAGGCAGTCCGCGCCAAGCACGGGATTTTCATACCGAAATTCACCGGCGTATTCCGCAAAGCAGGGGATTCCGGCAATCTTTTCAAAAGCGTATTTTGCCATCAGGCCAACATGGTATGCGGAACCGCAGCCAACGATATAGATTCTGCTGAGGGCGCGGATCTCCGCATCCGTAAAAGGAAAGCCCTTAAAATCAATGCTTTCGCCGTTGGTTACGCTGCCCAGCGTTGCGCGCACGGCGTTTGGCTGCTCATAGATCTCTTTGAGCATAAAATGCTCGAATCCGCCTTTGTCGGCGGAGGAATCCGGCAGTTCCACCGATTTGATCTCTTTTTTCACGGGTTCAAAATTTTTGCCGAAAACGCGGATCTCCTCCGCGGTGATCCGCGCGGTCTCGCCGTCCTCAAGATAGACTGCCCGGTTCGTTTTTCCAAGCAGGGGATTGATGTCTGAGGAAATATAATTCTCACCGTCTCCAACGCCGATAATTAGCGGCGAGCCGTTTTTGGCGCAGTAAAGCGTGTTGGCGTCATCCGTGCAGAGGATGCCCAGCGCATAAGAGCCTTTCAGCAGCGGCAGCGTTTTTCTGATCGCCTCTTCCGCGTCGCCGTTATAATTCAGTTCCAGCAGTTTCGGGATCACTTCCGTATCCGTGTCGCTTTCAAAAGAAGCGCCGTTCAAAATCAGGCTTTCCCGAATCTCTCTGTAATTTTCGATAATGCCGTTGTGCACAACGGCAAAATGGGCGCTCACCTGCGGGTGGGCGTTTGTTTCATTTGCCGCCCCGTGTGTTGCCCAGCGTGTATGCCCGATCCCCAGACTGCCGCGAATCTCATATCCGCGCAGCTTTTCCTCCAGATTTCGAATCTCTCCGGCGGCTTTGACTACCCTGAGATCTCCGCCGTTCAAAACGCCGATACCGCCGCTGTCATACCCGCGGTATTCCAGCCCTTTGAGCCCTTTGATTAAAATGCCCGTTGCGTCACTTCTGCCTACATAGCCGATGATTCCACACATAAAAGATCACTCCGTAAAACTAAAATTCATCTTCAAATCTGTGTATTCTTGCCGCGATCACGCTCATATCGTCCTCGCGCATATCCCTGGTTATGTTCAGGGCGGTCTTTATGATTTCGTTTGCGATCTCGTCCGCGCTCATTTCTTCCGCGCCGGAAAGCATTGCCGTCAGCCATTCGCCGCCCGGCTCGGTAATTCCGTCGCTCACCATCACCACAAGATCGCCGTCTCCAAGCGCTGCCGTGCGTTTGGCGAATTCTATGTTTCGCAGGATCCCGGCAGGCATGGAGGAAAGTTCGCATTTCGTAACTTTATTGCCTTTTACAAGATAGGTTGCCGGCGCGCCGGCTTTGTACAATTCCACTCTTCCGGTAAACAGGTCTATGCAGGCGCAGTCCAGCGTGGCAAGGCTTTCATCTCCGGATTTTACAAGCAGCGCGGAGTTGACCACTTTCAGCGCGCTGTCAAACCCGAACCCGGCGGCAAGCAGTTTGGAGAGCAGCCCCGCTCCCATAGCGCCGTCGATCGCCGCTCTGCCGCCCTGTCCCATTCCGTCGCTTATGATCAGCACGCTCCTGCCGTGGCCGTCGTTTATGGTCTTGATTGTGTCACCGCAGAGGGCGCCCTCGGCGCTGTGCTGGGCAAAGCCGATCTCAACCGAGTAATTCGGCTTTTCCGTAAATGTGATCATGGTGTCATTTTTAAAATGGGTAACGGCGCATTTGTCCAGATACCGGGAGCAGGCTTTGGAAACTTCCTTCTGCAGTTTGGGGTCTGAAAATCCCGTTTCACGCCCGCTTGTAAGGATCTCGATCCGAATCCTGCCGTATTTATCCTCAATTACGGAAATGCTTTTCGGAAAAATATCGTATTCGCCCAGCGCGCGCCGTATTCTGCCTGCCGCAACGGTGTCAAAATATTCCGCTTCGTCAAATTCACGCGCCAGGTCGGAAAGCATGTCGGATATGGAAAAGAACTGATCCGCCGCCACCATGCGGATCTCATTTGTTTTTTCATTGATAATCTCCTGAGAAAAATAATCCGCATCGCTCATCTGATCCCGTGCCTGCATGGCTTTGCGGCTGTTCATTTCATCTATCTTTTCACGCACTTCGTTTACACTTTCGCTGATATAATTGATCGCGCCGGAGGCAAAACGAAGCCGCATCACAAGACTCTGGCGCAGGGAGCCGTCCGGCGTTATATTTTCGCCGCCGCGGAAGAACGCCTCAATCTTTTCTCCTGCCGCTTTCGGCAAAACGGCAAGAACGGCGCAGGCAGCGGCGCTTTCCAGAACGAAACCGATACCGGCGCCGGCGGCAACCGTAAACAGCGCGGAAGAAACGCAGAAAGAGGCGGCGCAGGCGAGTGAGCCGAACGGGCAGAACAGGCATGCCAGCAAAGCGGAAAAACCGTAACTGCCGGTCAGAAACAACGTGTCTTCCGTGCCGAGCGAAAAGGCGAATCCAACACAGAGCGCCAGCATGATCCCCAGCCGGTCAGATCCGTAGCGCACGGTGAAAAGCACAAGGAGCAGCGCGATACAGCGGGCGGGGGAAAATCCGCCGATGGAGATTCTGGAAAGGCTCATCAGCAGCAGCGCGGCGGAGATCACAATGCAGGTCAGATCTGACGCCGGCAGCGCCCGAAGCCGGAAACGGCGAAAACTGCAGTTCAGCGCCCGGTAAAAGAAAAAGGAACCTCCGCCGGCAAGAATGCTCTGTGCGGCGGTCAGCGCAAAGTCCGCCGCCGCGCCGCCGGTTTTAATGTCCACAACAAAGCCGGTTGCCGCCACCGCGCAAAAAGAGATCGTCATCGGCAGGAACACGGCGGTTTTGCAGTCTGCAAGATCAAGCGCCAGCGCGCCCAAAAACACGATCAGCACCGCTGCGGCGCATCTTGCAAGATCCTGCGGGCGGAACACAAGATAGCCGAATGCCGCGCCGGCGGCGGAATAAAAGTAATTTTTCTTTTTGGATACGGAGATCAGCGATACGGCAAACGGAGAAACGCTTTGCAGCACAACATTTTGCGCCAGCAGAAAAGCGGCGGCAAAATATGCCGCGCCCTCCAGTATGCCGCGCGCCTTTTTGCTTTTCACGGTGTTCTTAATTTCGCTTAATTTTTCCTTTTTAACAGCCGTTTTCATTTTTTTCACATCCGTATTTTTAATAACACGGTATGAGTATATAGCAAGTGAAATAAAAAAATTGTCAGAACGCGGGACAATATAAAATAAACCGGGCTGTTATCACGATCCCTCCCGCGGCTTTTTGTTTTTGGGCGCCCCGAAACGGCAGCAGTTATTTCGTTTTGTTTTCCGTTTTCTTCTTTTTGCCTTTTTTGCGGTTTCGCAGCACGATCATAAAAATCATGCCGATCACGCCGCCAACGGCGTTCATCATCATATCCGTCATGGTGTCAAACAGCCCCAGATAGCCGTATTCGCCGTTGTATTTTGAAAGGTCAAACATTGCGGTCTCCTCGCCGGGTTTGGCAAGCTGCAGGTTTGTGCCGTGCAGGGTGTCCATCAAAAATTCATAAAATTCCCAGCCAACGGCAATGGAAAGCGCAAACATCAGGCCGAATATGGCGGCAAGCGTTGCGGCGCACTGCCCCTTTTTGCGCTGGATGATGCAGGCAAAATCATAGCCGAAAGAGGCGCACACAAAGCCGGAAAGAATGTGCATAAAGATATCAAACCACCATATTCTGTCAAACATGCCCATATATGAGCCGATCACGATACCTATAAATATAATAATGTTCAGCAGGGTCTGTGAAAGCGGCGGCACTTCTTCTATAAAAGAGCCGTTGCCGAACACCTGAAACATATCCCACAAATGAGTAAAGATAAAGCAGAATACGGATTCAAATCCCATCACAAGATCGCCGGTAATAAAGGAATAGGCGGCGCAGATAAGCAGCGCTATGCGCGTGATAATCCAGAATGCAAACTGCGCTTTGGGAATGCTTTTGGTTGGGTGTTTCTTTATTTTATATGCCATAGGAGCCACATAGCCTTTCTTTGCTGTAAATAACAGATATAATCATATCATAAACTGTGCAAAAGTCAAATAAAATAAACGGTCTTTCCATGGAGATTTTGCTGTTTTCTGCACGGGCAGGTGCGGCCGAACCATGCAAAAACCAGAAATGCCGCTATAAAACGCAGAGCGGTTTGCTTGATTTCGGTCTGTTTTTTTAAGCGCGTTTTTTAACATTGATCTTTACTTTGTATAAAAATGTAAATAAGTTATAAACAAATGATAAATATTTGCATTTTGTATTGCAAGTTTGCTTTTGTTTTATTAAAATGATACAGGAAAACACTAAAAATCAGAAACGGAGAATTATTCAGATGGAATACACTTCAAAGTATAATGTTAGAACTACCATGTATCAGCAGTTCGAACATTCGGTGGATGAAAGAGGAGATCATCCCTGTCTGTATTATTACAATAATACGTTAAGCTGGAATGAAACGGCGGATCTGGTAAACCGCTGCGCGGCTGCGCTCAGGGCAAACGGCGTGAAAAAAGGGGACAGAGTTGTAATCTGCCTGCCGAATATGCCGCAGTGTATCGCCGCAATCTATGCTGTAAACAAAATCGGCGCCGTCGCGTCCATGCTTCACCCGCTTTCGGTAAAGTCAGAGGCGGATTACGCCATCAAGCTCGTCGGCGCGAAATTCGCGTTTTGTTTTGACGTATCCGAAAAAGCTTTTAAGGACAATCCGGATGTAACCGTAGTAAAATGCAAAACGGCGCATTATTTCCCCAAAACCGTATACGGTTTTATGGCAAATCTGGTTTACAAGAAAAAGATCAAGGGCAAAACGGCGCCCGCAACCAACGTGAAAAAGCTGATCGACTGGGCGGATTTCTTAAAAGAGGGCGATGCGTATATCAAGGAAAACGGCATTCCGGAAACGCAAACGGATTACGCCGCCACTGCCGCGGTCATGATGACGGGCGGCACAACCGGTAACCCCAAGGGCGTTATGCTCTCTTCCGAAAATATCAACAACCTTTCCTATGAACTGGTGGATGTTGTTACCACTGTTTTGGATATGCAGATCGATCAGGATCATGACGGTATGCTGACCGCGCTTCCCGTGTTCCACGGTTTTGGTTTCGCGCTTTGCATGCATGTTTCCATGTGCGTTGGCATGGCGCAGTCCCTCTGGCCGCAGTTTGACGCCAAAATGTGTTCTGAGGCAATCAAGAAATATCATCTGAATTATATCTTCGGCGTTCCGGATTTCTTTGAAAAAGTGTATAAAGCCGGCTACCTTAAGGGCATCGATATGAGCAATATGAAGCTGATCGGCTCCGGCGGAGACGTTGTGCCTTACACCCTTACGGAAAAAATGGATCGCCTGCTTAAGGAAAACGGCGCAAAATGCCATTTCGTTACCGGTTACGGGCTTACGGAATGCGTTACCGTCTGCACGTTTACGGATCCGCTGCGTGAGGCGCCGCAGGGCTGCATTGGCATTCCCACTTACAATATTGAAGTGATGACCGTTAAACCCGGCACAACAGAGGAAGTTAAGGGCGAGGACGGCGAACTCTGCGTTTACGGCCCCACGCTGATGCAGGGCTACTGGAACGACCCGGAGGAGACGGCAAAGATGCTTGTTCAGCATGAGGACGGCAGAGTATGGCTCCACACCGGCGATATGTGCTATATAGATGAAAAAGGCGATATCTATTACCGCCAGCGTTTAAAGAGAGTTTATAAGATCAGCGGTTATCTTGTGTATCCGTCTTTCATTGAAGAGACTTACAGAGCCATGGCGGAGATCTATGACTGCTGTGTGATCGGCAAAGAGGACGGCGGCAAGACCATGCTTAAGCTTTTTGTTGTGAAAAACAAGAAGTTTGCCAAGGATGATGAGGAGCAGCTCACCGCCAAGATCAGGCACTTCGGCGAACAGAACCTTTCCAAATGGAGCCTGCCCAGAGAGATCGTTTATATTGATGAACTGCCCCGCACCAAAGTCGGCAAAGTGGATTTCAAGGTGCTGAATTGATCATTCGTTGTTTTACAGGTTTTGTATAAGAAATATACGCCGCGCGGCTGCTGCAATTGCCGCGCGGCGGTTTTATTTTGTGTGGAAATTTATTTTTCTTTTATATGATTTTTATTGAAGTTCGTGCCGCCATTTGTTATTATATTTTTAAATAATAATAAAAAACAAAGCTCACAGGGGTATTTTATGAAAGAAATGATGGAAAAGGCGGCAAATGCCGTTGGCAGTTTTTTTGTTTCGCTCGGTTCTGTTTCACAGAAAAAAGTAAAGGCGGATGAGAGCGGCGCTGTGGATAAAAGCTACGCGCGCCTGTTTGCAAGGGCGGCGGCTGAGGGCGCTGTTCTGCTGAAAAATAACGGCGTTCTGCCTTTGGAAAAGCAGGCGTGCGTTTCCGTGTTCGGGCGCGTGCAGTGCAACTGGTTTTACACCGGCTATGGTTCCGGCGGCGAGGTTAACCGCCCGTATGAGGTCAATTTGACGGATGGGATCCGCGCGTGTGAAGAACTGGAAC
>ENA-OPCA01000142-OPCA01000142.1-human-gut-metagenome-genome-assembly--contig:-NODE-142-length-69447-cov-3.522077_pt1 | contig 69447 bp, 74 predicted proteins | sample MGYA00241076_ERZ501468 | MGnify/ENA primary metagenome ERZ501468 (study PRJEB25962, sample SAMEA2042633) | human gut metagenome | biome: human gut; feature: human-associated habitat; material: faeces... | reverse complement strand
GTAATTTACAGACATTTTTGACTTTCCTTCATCGAATCTTCCAATGCTAATACCGTTTAATGCAAGTAACCGTCCACCAATGAACCGTACTCCTGGATGACTCAAGGATAACTCATAAATAGTTCTCATATTCACGTTAGCATTCGGAAAATCTTCTCCTACATTTACTAATGGAATATATTCAGTTTTCATACCGTTCTCCAACGCATCTTCTAATGTGTATGATCTGAATACCGGAAGATCTGTATCCACAGCAATATCTGAATCGACTGTAAAAAACTTTACAGTACCCTTTGGTATCTTTTTTAACATCTCTGGTACATCAGTATCACTTTCACTAATTTCAACATTTAATAGTACCCTGTCCGACTTATTGCCTTCCTCATCGACTGTTACTAATTTACCGTTTACCTCAACAGCCTCGCTAAGACTACAACTCGCTACTATTAACATCTAACTTACCTCCATAGTAATTATATAAAAATGACATAACATCTGATTTTGTAATCCACATTCCCGAACTCTTTAAGACCAGATACAACCTCATTATATCATCGTACTGTGTTTCTATAATCTTTCCTAAACAGTAATTATACCTAGATAACTTACGTTCATCATAGATCTCTGGAAGATCTCTTATCGAATTATATATTACCCCTTGTAAATACAAGATTTTGATATCCAGAATATCTCTTACAGACGATACTAAGAAATTTCTAAAAGATCTTATACCGTATGCATCTATCATGTCTTCTGTCTGCAATACCTTGTTTCTCATGACTGTGTTGAAGCCTTTTTTGCTCTTAGGATTACTAGAAATCAATCCTAAGGCAAAACTTACAACAGAACCGGAGCTCGCACCGCACAACTTAACGATATCATGATCCTTAGAAACCTCATACCCATTCAGCATTTCTTTTCTAAGCATAAATACCTTTTCAGGTTCACGCATATACGATTTACATACAAAGTCTAAACATTTAGAAGATATCTTTATATCGTTGAACAGATACAATATATCGTTTCTACGTATCATTGACAAGTATACATCGTTACATCTAGGGTACAACTCCTTAAATTCCTTGAAGTCTGCATACCCCTTTACCTTAATCAGAAATATTGACGTATCTGCTTCGAATATTCCGCTTATCTCTTTTAATGACTTCTTTAACTTACTGTAGTCTATTATGAACAGCCATCTGTCAGACATATAAGGTTCCATTCCTACTAACTCTTTCATGATGCATATATCAGAGACTTTCTCTATGTTGTAAATACTATCTAATGTTGCATTACATCTTTCCTTTAGAATATCATATACATAGATATCAGCAAGGTTGGAATTTGTTACTAACAGATGGACATTCTTATCAACAGCCTTAAGATCTCTTAAAGTACCCATTATTCTATCTTCCTATATAGTGTACTGATAAAGTCTTTTAAGTTTGTTACAGCAGACATATACTGGTTATTTAACACAGGGTAATTGCAGATTTCACGGATTTCCTCAAAAGTTTTTCCTTTTGTATTACAGTGCATAATTTCCCTGAGATATTTCATAAATCCGCTACAAATATCCAGTAACTGTTTAGATTCGAATGAGTAATACTCCTCCCCATCCTCAAGCATCTTCTTAATCACTGGATTATCTTCAGACAGCAGATTCGGATTGTTTACATACCCACTGATAGTAAGCTCTTCTACACTCTTACATTTATTTCCGGTATCGAAAAGGAACAATGGTAAGCAATTATAGAACAACTCCATATAATCTTCACTACCAGTAAGAAGCTCAAATACCCTGTTCGATAATCCAAACCCCTCCAAAGATTTTGATACGGCATAGTAAACAATAACATCTCTTAAATTATTCTCAGTTATCTCAATGCCGTCCTCGCTTCTTTCGGATGTTATTACTAATGACGTACCTCTGCTTTCCTTAGATAAAGTACCTAAGAACTTACCACTAGTCTTCATATCCAAAAGAGCATCATACATATCCCTAGTAGATCTAGAATATCTTCTGTATTCTACGACAGTATCTCCGGAATAATAAGGAAGTACGATACCATTGCTAGACTTACTTTCTACAGTCTTAGGAGTGCATACAAGAAATGCATAATCGCACTTCATATAAGATGCATTCATCAGATCTCCAGCACTCATAGCAAACCCTGAGTAATCAAAGTACTGTAAAAAATAATTCCAGATGTCTTCGTTGTCCCTGTCACACAAGAACTTAGTTGATGTTAAAATTCCAAATCTAAAGTTCTCTGTACACTCATCAAAAGCACTTACCATCTGGCATACCCTATAAAGCATAAGTGCTCCAGCGGATTTACAGCTTAATCCAGTGTTTCTAGCATCGGAATATAAATCGCTACTCCTATCTGCTCCATCAGAGCTTACACGGTATACCAGCGAAACCTTATCATCTAAGAAGTCTTCACGGAACTCATCCGGTAACTCCGATACGAACTCGCTATTCTCGCTGTTCATGTCGATTCCATTAAACCAATCCGTGTCAACAATATCCACATCCAAATCTTCCATGTTTACAGTATACAGAGAGTTATTGGAGTTATCTAACATCAAATCTTTCATCTTTGATATTAAAGAATCCTTGATATGATTATCAGAGTAGCTCTCTATAATACTCTGAGTAATTGCAAACTTCTTTACAAGTAACTGAGTATACCCTACCCCTAATGACTCACACAATTCAATGATCTTACTAGCAAGCCATCTTCTGTAATCGTCTCCTTCGTACCCCTCAGAAGATTTGATTAAAGAAAACATCTCATCTGGAGATACACCTAAAGTCTCTACACCGTATCTTACTGCTTCTACTACATTATTCATTGTTCTCTACTCTAAACCTCTCATTATATCAGTAGCTCTTGTACCCTCTACTTTACCTACAGTTAAATTTCTAACGCAGTGCCCAGCTCTCTGACTTTTGTTGCACACACTTGAGTACCTGCAATCACAACTATCTAACAGAGTGTTGATGTTGTCTAACAACTCTAAATACTCCTTAGGCTCAGTATAGCCATTTAAACAACGCTCTAAGTATCTGCTTTCTACCTCGATTACAAGGTTATCCATATGTGTCAAGTACCCTCTAGCAACAGAAATCCCTTTCAGAACTACATTTAAGGAATTCTCCTTAGAACTAGAAGATACTTTCCTATAAGCACGGCTCTCTAATATCCTACCACCGCGTTCTAGTGTAAAACCCATCTTATCTTCATCTTTTAACACTACACAACTTAAATTGTAGTTCATACCTCTTAACACCCCCTATCCAATTCTGACCACATATCTTCCCCCATGACAGCACATACAGCCGCATCCTCACTAAGAAGTCTTCCATCTGGAAAGCAAGGTACTACCCCACTCTCACTTCCATACTTAAAGTAAATCGGTTCCCCTACATAAGCATCCAAAATAATCATATTCTTAGGATTGTATAAAGGAACTCTCCGTACTCTATTTCCCTGAGCTGATATTACTCCTATCTTATCATAGTTTGTAATATTTCCCTCGTAATCGAACTCGGCATCGTCAATACCCTCAGATACTATTGCTACAGGACTCAGTTTCAGCTTTCCCTTTGTCCACAGGATCTTCTGAATAAAGCCACAATACTTATCCTGTTTCCAAACACCTACCTTTAGAGCAACGTTTCCAAGATTATGATTACCTTCCTGACCCATCTCGTCAAATTCATTTCTATCGTTTAACTCGAAAACAACACCATCACAGAAGTACCCAAAATCTTCATACTCATCTTCAAAAGACTGGACAAGAGACTTCATAATATCTAATAACTCTTCTCTACATGCAGACTCTATTAAAGCATATCTAGGAGTCTTGAAACCACAGCTTTCGATTAATGAAAACTCTTCCTGTCTTTCATTAAAATAAAAATCTGGCATAATCATACCATAGCATAAGAAATCAAGAAGCTCAATCTCCTCATCTGTTGCATATGGTCTAGACAAACTAGCCACAGCTGAAAACGCTGATATAATCTTAGGGTTGAACTTACGAGCCTCCTCTAACCTATCTAACCGTAAACACAGCTCTCCACGTAACTCTACCAGTCCATACCCTTCTAGATTCTCATTATGGTCTCCTAATATTACCCTAAGCTGTCTAGTTAAGTCCTTACCAGCAGAAGCTCTAGCTCGGCTAGTTGCAGATACCAGATCCCCATCCTGATACACTACACGTATACCATGACCATTTATCTTAAAACTTGCAAAGTAACTAGTCTCCTCTTCCGGCATACGTTCTATGAAGCTGTTTAAAGCTGGACAATCGTAAGACTTAGCGGTCTCAATACTCATCATAGGATGAGACTGGAGCAATTCAGTATAGTCCTCAATATCTCCATCCTTCTCCCAAATATCTTTTAACACATCTGAGTCTGGTTTAACCTGCTTTAGCATATCATACAGAGTATCATAGATACTATCAGCTACCTGATCTGTATATGTACCAGTCATTAAGCTGTTGCAGTCCATTATGCATCTTTCAAGTTCTTCTATTTTAGAGTCATCAAACCCTTCAGCACCGTTGCTCTCTATAAAACTTAACATGTTCTCTAACTTTAAATCCAATTTATGCATGACCTGTCCTCCTATAGTACCAGACCTAAAATGTTTATACGATTATTTTAACATACCTTCTATAAAAATACACCATCTCTTAGTAAAATTTTTAAAAGTAAAAGACAGCTACCATCTCTGATAGCTGTCTTAGATCTTATCCTAATTTATGCAGTTTTCATACCCTTGAAACACTCAGGCATATCTCCTACCTTGTAATCATAAAGATCTCCGGATTCATCTTTGTAAGACAGATATGTGTCAAGAGGTTTCCATTCACTCTCACCCTTGGATCTCATCCAGCCTACACCAGACCCAGTAAAGATACCGTCCTTACACAGTACCCTACTTACATCAAACCGGTCTCCTGGATTAAAATCTGCATTGAACATACAGTGCTTAAACATATAGCTTGCATCCCCTACATTATCTAAGGTAAATTTACTACCTAATGTGAAACCAGCAGGAAGATTACATCTGCAGAACATTGATTTCATAGCACGTACCTCTCTGGTGTCGAAATTGTCTCCAAGAGAAAAATCACCTAAGATAGCACAAGCCTCGAACATACCAGACATATCCAGTACATTACCCGTATTAAAACCACTACCAAGAGTAAATCCAGCAGGAAGTTTTGCATGGTGAAACATTCCATTCATGTCTCTTACAGAACTTGTATCAAATTTAGACCCAAACTTAGCACCATCACCAATAGCACAGCAATCAAACATGCCAGCCATGGTAACAACACTAGATGTATCTAAATCTAATACGAAACCATCCGGAATAATAGAGTTGGCATACATGTAGGACATGTCATCCACACAAGATGTATCGAACTTACCCAGTTTAAAGCCATCTCCCATAAATACCCAGTAAAACATCCCACACGTTGAGTAACAGCCACTAGGCAAATCTACTACACAGTTATCGTCTTTACCGATATAATGCAGAACTTTCTCATGTCTAACTGGAAAATCTACATCAAACAGCTCATCACTATTTCTGATCTCGAATACGTTTTCATCATAATCAAAATCAGAAATAAGATAGCTATTACCAAGGTAACCTCTAAAATGTTTCATATACTAAACCTCCTAAAATTTTATTTGATACAAGTATACCAAAAATCAAAACTATTGACTACTCCATTGACTAAAATACTTATATTTTATCATAACCTTAATAAGACTATCTTTCTACTTAACAACACTACCCTTTCTAATAACTTAAAATTGTTAAAGAAAAAGTGCATATACCATGAGCAGGTAAATGCACTTTTTCAATACGTTATTTAGTTGGTGTTGTTTAGGATTGATGATGTACTTAATAAGATACACTACTCTATAAGGTTAAATACTGATCCACTACATAATCACATATACATCTAAAACTACTGTTTCTGGATACACCACACTCATATGACCTAAGAGAAGCTTGCAATCATCTCATCTGTACCCTTTCTTTATACATCGTTTATATCACATATCTTCTTATAGATATTTTACCCTACACTGAGTAAGTCTCCTTTGAGCTGCATAAATACTTACATCCTCTCTGGCGATATACAATACATCATCTAAGCGTAATGTATGAAGCTGACAGCCAATCCTCAGCATCTCCATCTTAGCACCTTCAATAATCTTAGGGTTAAAACCATGTGATTTTAATACCTTATTTAAATCGTAAGCTGAAATGCAGTCTACCATTCCTCAACCTCCTACTCTTTCCTTAATGATAAATTACCCTCATAGACCTCAACTATACACTCCTCGCCAGAAAACTCATCCACATGCAGACACTTTGCGTAAAGCTTACCGTTTTCTTTCTGTATAACCTCTACTACCCTATACGGATTTTCCGCCATGTCTACATTATCCCAGTATTCTTTGCCTATCTCTAACCTACATAAAGGAGCATTCATATAGTTCTTGAACTCCTCTATTAAAGACAGACTACTCATACAATCACCTCTAGCGAGTATCTATACGATTATTTTAACATAATTATAAACTGCTTAAAAGACTATTCTTAAATACATTAAATATTACAAATTAGGGGTTGGAAACTTCCAACCCCCAACTCTTACCATCGAAACTCTTTTTTCTTTCCTGCTGTGTAAGCCTTTCTTATATCCTGGACAATTCCTTCCAGATACCCCAGCATATGTTCTACATCATCTTCGGAGTACTCTCCATTATGTAAGGTTGCCAATGAGATTAAGTTATCTGATAACTCAGTAATATCATTTAAAACCTTGCAGGATGCCATCTTAAAATCAAGTTTAGGTTTTTCTGAAACATTCCACGGAAGATTAGGAATATCCTCTAATGCAAGACTCTTCTGTTTAGGTTCTTCTGAAACCTTACTAGGAATATCCTCTTCCGGAAATACCAGATTCTCCTGCTTGTAATCACTTACAACAAGTGTACCGTCCGAAATGCGTTTAGACTTATTCGCATCCTTGACTTTTTTAGGTCTTCCCCGTCTTCCTTTTACCTCTTTAGGCTTTTCAACAGGCTTTTCAACGAGTTTTTCAACAGGCTTTTCTTCTTCGACAACCTTAAGATCAGGATCTTCCCAGTACCCTTTATCTTTTAAAAGACCTAAGATATCCCTCTGAAAAGCTTCTCCCCTCGGGATATGCGCACATACAGCAATCCGGAAGAATGCACCTAAATCACAACTACTGAAGTCAAAAGAGCCATCGCTCTTAAAGCAGATACTGCTACCCTTTGCATAGTCTTTAAAGACGAGATCATAATCCCCGTCTACACATACCAGAAAAACACTTACAAATAATTTCTTTTTTGAATATTTCTCCGGCAGTTTTAACACCCACTCTGTTTTAAAATCTTCCGGTACATGTAACCCTTCTAAAAGTCTTCTTACATTGTTAAAGAATTTCTCTAAAAGGCTGCACATAGTACCCATAGACAATCTAGCACAAGGCTCCAGCTCCATATGGCTGAAATCCTTAATAACCCTGCCATCAATCTTAACACCATATAATTCACTTAAGATTGACAGGCTCTCTCCTTCATCATAACTAAGCGGATACCCAGTGTTATTGATTAAATTACCTAATGAATAAATATTTTTCAAATTCTTTCACCTCCTACTATACCTAGAGTATAGCATATATCTAAACTACATACAACCAAATTTAGCAATATTTACATTAATTCAAGACATCTTCATCCTCATCTTCTGAACGGAATAAATCGTACTTTAAACTATACCCTTCCTTATCAGACCAGTAAACAAACTCAAAACCGTTTATTCCAGCGTCATCCATAGCATCTTCATAACTATAGGAATCAAAATCACAGCAAGCCTTTAACTCTGCAAACTTCCCGCTATATTTATGGAAATTCCAGTAATCATCACTGTAGATATTCTGATCTGCATACTTCATGAGTTTCCTTCCGGACTCTGTCTCTCTGAAAAACTTAAACAGAAACTCTCCAACATCAAACCCACTATCAAACGAAACCATAATGCCACTCTCGTAAGAGAAAACATCCATTCTTACTACCTTAGTAAGAGCGGAAACATCTCGTAAGAACTGCTTTGCAAATGCCACACTATCTACAAGTGGTGTTCCTACTTTTAATGCTGATAAATCTACAATCCCTGTTCTAGTGCTTGGTTTTCTAGGTTTCATACCTTTCAAATTAAACCCTGCTGCACAAAGCCAATTACCGGTTTCTGCGTCTATTATATCCTCATCATGATCAAACAAATGCGGTAACGTATCTTCTGTGTTTAACCCAACTACGTCAGCCACTGAAGATCTGTAATTGAATGCGTGGAACCATGCCTCTTTAAACTTGTTATAGTCTTTTTTATCCTTGAAAGAAAACATAGCAATTAAAGTACCGTCACTATAATCTTTGTTTTCCTCCCATGAGAACTTAAGATGTTTAGAAGCGAAAACAGAGACATCTTCTTCTTTTTTATCCATTTCTTCCACAAGAATATACCCTAAATAATCTCTAATAATCTCTTCTACTAACTCTTTTGTAGCATTTACATCCACTTCATCGTATGGAGGGGTGAATACTTCCTCCTGATTCTTGTCTAAGTATCTAACTGCTTTCTCAGACACCTCTACAAAGTCTCCTTCAATGTACTCAATACCTTCACCCTCTTCCGGTAGTCTCACACAAGAATATCTTACAAACAATCCATACCCTGCTCTTCTTGCATTGGTAAGTATATTCTTTAAACTTAAATCCCCTAACGAAGCATACCAGCGTGTTTCTCCAGATGAACATTTATGCTCCATGAACTTAAGTTTATCACCATAGATACTATTTAAAAATCTTACAGCCTCTTCTGACTTACTCATACCTTTTCTACCTCCTGTTTATACAGTATTTAATATTCCTCTACAAGCACAATCTCATCTGTATTCTTGTCGTAACAAAGAATATACCTACCTTTTCCGTTTGCCAATAAAGACATTACCTCATTGTATAACTTTCTGACAGTATCATTATGCAAATAAGCCCTTACGGTGCTTCTCTGAGTCGGTATCTGTTTTAAAAATTTGTTAACCTGAGATGCAGACAACCCTGGGAAGTTTCTAACGTACTCAGCGTACTGTTCGAATACCCAGTTGCAACTTGTTGCTAATCTGTAATTCTTATCCGGAGATAATTTTACTAAAATATAGTTAAATACCTTATCTTCACCATTTAACTCAGGACATCCATCCGTAATAAGACCATATTCGCCGCTGTCAAAACGTTCTCTGAATTCCTTGTTCTTTGTAAATAGCCGTACCGCATACCTACATGTACCATATTTTATTTCTCCTCTACCATAAACATATCTTTTTCTTGCAACAGCTACCGCTCTTTGATATAGCGATGTTAATTCCTCTTTCATATTTAACAAGACGAAATCCATACTTTTTGCTAAGTCAGCCACATCCTTACCCGATATTGTACAGCAAACTACTACTGGTCTTTGCAATCTCTCTAAAGACCCGTCATCTTTAACTACATAACAACACTTCTTTGCACACCTTTTTGCATATTCTAAATTACCCTTTATAACCATTAAGGAATTAAACAATTCAATAGATATTTTATTCACCCGTTGCACAGTTGTGGTTAGCCTACTTCTTGTTGAAATTACACCGTTCACATCTATCTCGAAACCGATAGAATGTAAAGGTCCTGCTCCTTCTTTATACTTTTCAGCTCTATCTGACAGTAACTCGTCTACTTTCTTTAAAGCTTCATAAAACTTAGATGTAGCCGCGATATAAACCTTCTTAGAAGAACCGTCTATATGCTTAGAATCTACGCTGAAAGCCTGACCGCTCTCATGCGTTACAAAAAAGTACTCTTTATCATCATTACAGTATATTTCGTATACCTTCATTTTCTTTTCTCCTTTGCTATTTTACTACTTTTCACAGTAATATGCTACTCAAATTTTCTATATTGTCTAGAAACTCTTTGCAGTTTACAGTTCCTTGTTCATAATCTTGTCCTTCTAGTATTTTATATTATTTTTTATAAAAAGCTCCACGTTTCTCAGCGTATCTCTGTCTGTCTAACTCCAACAGTTCAGTATCTGAGATACCCTCTAATTCGATATTCTTATCAATAGGAGTATTTGATAACAGGTCAGATACCTCATTAATATCATAACCATACTTCTCTGCTAAACCTTTTAAGAAGTTTTTATTTTCCTTAGCGTTCCAGCGTACAGCGGAAAGCGTTCTCGGATTGTCGCTATCCGGAACTACAATAGCATAAATAACAAAATACCCCCCAGCATCTTCATCGACTTCATTAATAAAAGTATTCATAGCTCTACCTAAGCACTTAAAGTACGAAACAGATTGTAAATTGCCAAAGTCTGTAAACATACTGCCAAACACTACAAAGTCCATTCTATCTACTGGAATACCCTTCTGTGTCCACTCCTCGAGAGCATTAGCTACTACATTAGGAACTGGGCTATCCTCAGGATACTCTTCGAAGAACTCTTCCATAGGCATCTCAACGAACCCAAATGGTTTTCTAAAATCTTCCTCTATATCCGGATAACAGTATACACTGTTATCTTCCTCACATGTGATACTTACACCGTTTAAATTATAACCATCATAAAAGTCATAGTTCAGACCTCTCTGCGTAGCTTTTACTACTTTCATAGCTAACTCTGTAATACCAATTGGGAAACCGACTACTTTCTCACAAAGCATAACATTACCAAAATCCCCAGCATTCTCGCCATGAAAATAGATTACATCTCTCATTCCAGTACTCAGCATAGCATCGTCTATTCCAGTACTCAGCCTAGCATCGTCTAACCCTGGTATAGATCTTAAACCATACATATCAGAAGTATCTTTATAATGGCTTCCACGCCATGATACAGAGTATACACTATGGTTCAGTTTGTTTTTCTCTGGTAATGCCAAGATATGCTTAAAGTTGACTCTCAATTCTGCAAGAACTTTACTGTAGAAATCATACATATTAGTGAACTCTGGATTTTCAACATTGTCTGTATCCTCATAGTTCCAGCCTTTAAAACCCTCTTTATTAGACTCTAAATACTGGCAAATATATTTCAGTTCCTTGTTGCACTTCTCTACAAGATCTTTAGATACCCATCCTACCCTGGAAGCCTTTATTGTGTTAATTTGAACCGAATTTTTCTTACCGTACCATCTCAGTGTGACATTCATACCATAGCTACTGCTAATCATTGCACACACATATGCAGTACCATCAATATGATTATCATGACCTCTCATACCTTTTACCATTTTCAGATAGTCTTCCAATACGCCCATAAGACCATAATCTCTAAATTCTACACAAAAATCCATAACAGAATCACATTGTCCTACTTTACATCCAATTTTTCCCATACTAACTACCTCCATATATTCATAATATATTTTAAAACGCAATACAATGCGTCTCTTATTTACTATAATTCTTTCATTTCCTCTATAAACTCCTCAGCTGTTACTACAGGAATACTAGCTTTTCCACTTGTATTCCAGCCCTCTACCGTTCGTACCTTAGATGTATATCTCGCTGGACTACCATCAGCACCCTTCCATACAAGGTAATCAATACCCCTAGTTACACTTCCTAAGAAGTTTACATGTACTTTATAACCAAAAGTATTATGTACATAGTCATAGAAATCCGCTTTCTTACGGAAACCACCACCAACCTCATCCGAGCATACTACATTAATCTCCTTAATACCCTCTAAGTTAATGATCTCTACGTCCTCAAGACACTCAAACAGATCCTGTTTGTACTCTATGAGAGTTGAATATACTTTCATAGCCTGAACAGTGCTTTCATTACTGAGTCCCAGCTTTTTATTTATGAACTGAACACCGCCTTCTTCGATGTCCTTATAAGCGTCTTCCAGTGTTGAATACCCCTGAAAGATCTTTCTAGCCATGGTCTTCACATACGGCAAATTCGAATACATAACGTATTCCCACAACGTAAAACGCCGTTTCTCCATAAGCTGTTCAATGATCTTATTTGAAGTCTCCACTGATACCTCATCCGAAACAAGCATTCCAGGACGTAATGCGAAGATTGACATTGGATTAGTAACGTTCTCATAATACTCCATGAACTTTCGAATTGTACTTTCTCCGAAATACATGATGTTTAAATCGTTACAGATCATGTTAATTCTCATAACAATCTTGTCCGGACATCTTGGGTTGCTGCATTGCAACTCTGTTAATGATTCGTTCATCCATAAAGGTGCACCGCACTCTTCGCAGTACTCTGGCAGGCTATCAGCGAATCTCTCTGGCAATCCATAAGAATCATAATTTTCTTTTATATCTGAAATGTAAAGCATAAAACAAATACCTCCTATACCTATATACCCAGTATAGCATATCTTAAGACGAGTTACCAGAGATCTTATAATAATACTCTTTCTAACGATTTTCAATTATAACCTCTATGCTATTGTCCTTTGCCTTATCAAGCAAAACACCGAGATGACAACCCAATTCTGGATATTTTAAGGTTATACATTCTCCAGACTCTTCTAATTCATGCCAGATCCTGTGAGTCATATATGAGATATCCCAAATACTGTTCTTTCTGGTATATTTCTCTATATAGTTAATGATGAATGTTGCTGCTATCGCAACGCTATTGCCACAATCTACACAAGATCTAAATGTATTATCGTCTAACCATTTTGACGTAATTTTTACATCTTTAAGAGCGACTTCTTCTACATCAGGATCCCCCATTATAGCATCTTTTATGCAGGAAACAACCCATTCATCTGCATCAATCATCTTCATATAGTCATACCTATTAATCGACAGCCATTCCCTATGATTGTCACCATACAGCTACAGCTTACTAATAAATGGCACAGCATCCACCTATTCTTTTATAAAGACTGAATCTGTTTCTTCCCCTGATACATACGTTCCATTGACTAAAGACATTTCTACAATACCCTTCGCTACCTGGAAAATACCCTTGCCATACTGCTTTACAATCTTTTCAAACTGGCATACATATCTAACACAGAACTGCATCTAAAAAGATTGCTTAACCTAACACCTACTACATTATTATTAATTACAATTTTGCTTACATGAATCTTACCTACTTCTGACATACTTAACAAATTATCAAAGGAATTTAAATCTTTACTCATAACTGCCTCCTATTTTTAACTTATACCCTAGTGCTTTGCACTTAAACTGTGTTGACAGTACCTCTCCGTCTTCTGCGTAGACTCATTAAATATAACTAGACTGTAACCAACCTACTTACCCTTATAAGTAAGCATTGAAGAACTTACCATAACATTCTCCTTTTCACTATCAACTAAATCACTAAATACCCTACCAAATGGAACGTTCCCTCTCCACTCATGTCCTCCAACACAGAACCACAAGCCTCATCGAAATCAACGCTAAAATCATTAGTCGGATCTCCTACCGTGCCTACACATACGAAATAACGATTCTCAGAATCCTCTGTTTTAAGCTGGTAAGCTATTTCAGCAGAGTAACTCATTTCATATTTACTAGATGTTTTCTCGAACCCTAAATGTTCTAAATCGGTTGCAGTCTTAACCTATACAAATACATTTTGTACATCTTTATCTACATTCTTAGCTGAATTCCAGATACTAGGCAGGTCTTTTATAACACCTATTACCGTCTCTACAATAGATTTCTTAGTTACTTTTCTAGAAGATTCAGTTTACATTTGACTGTCTAAGCACGTCGCCTACTTATATAACTACAAAACCAACTGAGTGAAAAGTTCCATCGTGACTTATGTCTTCCAGTAAATCGTCAAAAGCATACTTATTACCAGTAGAAAATCTCTTGGACGGGTCACCAATCTTACCTTTTGCAATAAAATATCTGTTGTCTGAAGCTTCATTTTTAAGTCTTATCGAGTGTCCGCTAGTACCCCCGATTGTCATCTGGTGGTCGTCTCTGCAACAATCAAAACCAAGCTCTTTTAAATCTGTGCCATTATTAATAAATATGAACATATTCTGCACGTTGCTATCTACATATGTTCCACGAACCCATAACTGAGGTAATATTTTAATAACACCCATAACATTCTTTACGATGCTGTCCTTACTTACCTCTACCTTGTAACCTCCTCCTACTCTATTACATTTAAACATTTTAAAATTTTCTGCTATATAACCTGATATCCTTTTCGTTGTAAAACTATTCTCTTGGACAAATACATAAAAATCATATAATTCCCCGGAACAAAAGCACTGCACAAAATATCCACCAATTACCTTTGTAACTTGGTACATGTATGAATGACAAACATAGTGTCTCTTTTTAAATCGTTCACTTTCTGCAATCATTGCAGTAGTTTTAGTCTGAATATTTTTTAGTGTACCCACTACACCCAAATCTTTAACTACACTTAGATCATACTCATTAGAAGCAAGAGTATAAAGGTTACACAAGCATAAAGTCGATTTGTTGCTGGATTCCTCTTTCGGATTAGCTAACCCAGTTCCAATGGTTAGTTTAGATGATTTATGCAAATTAACATACACTATAAAATCTTCTAAACTTTTACACTCTACTGCATTATCTTCATCGTCCGATACATATATTCCATTAACCTTTTTTACTAAAATGCTTGGATAGAAATGATTACCATGACTATCCTTTCTAGACAGTTCACTGTTGCCATCAATTACGCCGTTCATCTGCATATAACCTATGCAGTCTACAGCTAAATCCACAGACATATCGTATTTCTTGCCGTTAAACACCAATCTTCTACCAACAACATCCTCATTGGATGCCATGTATAGTTTTCTATTAACGATATGACTTTCTCCTGGTACTGATTTTTCTTTTGGAATAAGATTGTAACTAAACAACATATTTGGCGTGCTGTCTATAGGTAAACTTCCGAATACTAATGGCATATCCTTACCTCCATTTCTCTTTATACACATCCTACGAACCGTATATCATGTTCTCCCTAGGCATTCTAAACTCCTTAACCTGCTCTTTAGTTCCATACTGTTTGTATCCTCTACACATTTATAATTGCTATTTATCTTTTATACCATGCTGCTATAGCACAAAGTTACAACAAAGACATCTGTTCCGTTTCCTCTACTGGACTCTATACTAATCTTCATAAGATACTCTCCAGACTCAGCACCGTCTACCCTCTTCACAGAACCAGTAAGCGTTACACTATTGAAACCATACCTTGGACGATTTCTATTATAGCCTGACATTGACAATATAGCCTTAATTACCCCACAACTACTTCCACAGTTTGTCAAAGACATGGCACTTTCTCTGGAGAAAGAAACACCATTTAAACTAGCGAAACTGTATATAAACGTACAAGCCTCATATAAACTCTTAAAACCTAAGTGATACATAGATTTATATGTACCCTGCTCTTTCTTGATAATCGGTCTAGGCAGAATGTAGAATCTTAAATGGCTATCAAAAGCAACCTGAATAGTTTTTAAGATGTCTTTATTTAACACACCGTCAGTTTCATTCAATGCAGACAGTTTCTGCACTCCGATATATACCTTATCTTCTAACAAATCCTTGTCTTTGATGATACTGAATGCGTCAACCCAATTATCACATGGTATAACGCCATGCTCATTGTAAGTTACAAGAACTCCATCATCTCTTAAATACAAAGCTAGCTTATCTTTGCAACTAATCAGACTACGTGGTACAGATTGCTCAAACTCTGTGTAATCCTCATCAGAAAGATCAAATACCTTTCCGCCGGCACTTACACGATACCCCATAAGATTGCCATTGTATATTAATTTAGCTACATTTACTTTCTTTTCTTTCATCATAAAACCTCCTTAAGACCTTTCTTTTTTGTAAATTAGTTAATCTGTGCTTACTTTAATTCATTTTACGTACCTCCTACTCTATGTTAAAGTTGACTACTGCTACTACCCTACCACTAATCACCTCTATATCAACAGTACCTCCCATGAATGTAAAGCACAAATCATCTTCCAGTGTACAATCTTTTTTAAAAGCATTATGATTAGTTTTTAAATCTTTTAAAGCTAATTCTAACCACTCTCTCAAAGATAAATTTGCTAAGTTTACATCCACTGAACTACTATCGGACAATACCCTACAGTATTTCATTTCTAGTTCCGGATTGACCTCGTAGAAGTACTTAACAAATCTCATACACTCAAATAATGTATCGAAAGACATTGAATACAATACCCCTCCGACCATTCCGGGATCATCTACACACTTAGAAACACTTATAAGACACCCAACCATATCGTTCATAGCCTTAAAAGACTTTGCGATATACTTCTTCCCTAAGAAACTACCATCTAAATCGCTTATTAAGTCTGATGGGTTCTCGATGCTTACTAAGTCTGGTCTGCATTCCCTTCTCATCCAATCGCTTTCAGGTACTTCTAACAGAGCGTCAAGCCAGTTATCTACCATAACCTCGCTCTTGTCAGTACCCATTTCTTTTTGGTTGTTAATTTGAACGCTTTTCCCATACCTTATACAGTCCTCAAAAGGAGTATAGTATACATCATCTTTCAGTTCTGATGGCATATCTATAACTTTCTCTTTAGTTTCGAACTGTATTCCTACCAAACTCGCGCCATCTAGTATCTTTCTAACTACCATTCCTAGTACCTCCTTTCATTCTTATGAACTTTTATCTGTACAGCTAAATTTTTTTCTGAGCTGTCAAGGCTAATTTCTGACAGTTTGTATTTTAAGAGGTTTGTAACACTGCTCTAAACACCATAGAACATTTCTATTTCTAACGGTTGAAAAAATATTAACGTTGAAACGACGAACGATGCATAAACCATACAAACACTTCAAATCTTAGAATTTTCTAATCTTTAGAATATTTCTGGCAAGTTTTATCTACATATTAACCTACAAAATAAGAAATTAAAAATCTTCTATTTAATACGCATCTTACGTATGTTTCATACAATAACGTAAGTTTATCTTTAAAGTACAGAAAAAACTTAATTTTTCGTACAAAAAATCCAAAAACACAAAAATAGCGTATTAAAAACTACCACCAACACCTAACAAAGAAAGTTTTAATATACCCATTTACACAACAACCTATATTCCAAATCTACTTTCTAAAAGCGTCAGCCCATACCCTATTCTCTATAATATTTGCATGGCTTCCCAAACGCTGATATGTGATGATTCCTAGCTCATCATCCTCTGTATAAATTAGGATACAGTCTGGTTTGACATGAACAGCACTCATTCCGTTTAATCTACCGATTAGCTTATGTCTGTAGTATCTAGCGTCAACTACATCGTTTTTTAATTGGTTAGAGACAGCATCAATACAACCATCAATGTTCTTATAACGCTTTCTTGCCTTCTTTAAGTCTTTTTGATAATTTTTTGATAATACAATATCGTAATTCATAACCATACCTCCTTCGTATACTATAATTATACCATAAATGACAAAATGGTACAATCAATCTTACACTCCCGCAATCTAGCAATTAAAAAAAGCATTGCATGAATATCATGCAATGCTTTTATTTTACTTTCTCTCTGTTATCTTTGCACTAACACACTTAAAGCACTTTCTAAAAAGATCTCCTCAGTGCCTTCAATCCTACCACACATATCCATCTTCATCCTAGCACCTTCTTTCTACACTCCGGTCCTAATCCAGCCTGAATACTTTCGATATCTGTAAGTTTTCTACCACATCTGGCACACTTACCATTATGGATAATATGTACAAATCTGGGCATTGCTACAGCATGGTTGAATACCCAGTTCAATCCTTTAATTGCTTCTGCATTATAATCTGGATCGAGCTCAAAACCTTTCTTTGGTTTAATTACACAACCACCTTGTCTTTTTACAATGTACCCCTGGTAACTCATCTTTTTAGACAGTTTACCCTTGCAATATATGAAGAATACTGTTCTGTTCTCGTTGGAATTTATCTCGTACTCTACTACTTTCCGATCAGATTTACTTGTCTTATCCTGTACAATACTAAAACCAGCCTTTCCAGCAAAGAAATAATCAATTAAGTTGTCTTTAATCTCATTCTTCATATCACACACCTCCTACTATATGCCTATTATAGCATACATCCCAAGTAAGTGATACTCTACTCCTAATAATTCAGTCTTTCTTCACGATCTATACCATGTTCTCTTGCGTATTCTTTCCAATTTAATATAGCCATTAATACCCCTACTTAACTTTTAAAAGCCAATAACCATTCTCCAACCTAACTTTTTGAACAGCTACATCCCTTTCTCTAGTAAATGCTACAGACTGCCTAGTAAATACTATACTATCTACTGATTCTGGCAACTCATCAGATATTTTATCTAGCATCTTTTCCATAAGTCTTATAGATGCTTCGCTGACTTCTAAAGTATTCATACCTCTTAATACTATTTTATCGTTGTTCTCATATAACTTGTACTGACAATTAGCATTGCAACCTTCCCTAGATACAAGCTCTCGTATAAAATCTACAATATACCCAGTAGATTTCTCTGAAAGATATTCCTCTCTCATATTCGGTTTTAATATAGTATAACTGCCAACCTTAAGATCTACTATCTTGCAAGCATATGCCTTTCCATCCTTTACCAAGCCAGTACCCTGTCTTAATAAGTTGTTGAAAGACTGCACGCCACACTTCCAATATCGATTCTCCTGAAGTTCTCTATTATCTCTATACAAGTACATTTTATATCTCATCTGCTTAAGTCTCCATTTTTAACATTTAATATCTTGCTGGATGCCACTTACTTCTATCATTTGCAGGTCCATACCTCCAATCTAAAAAGGCATTTACATACCCTTTATACGTATTGAACTCCTGACCAGTATTCATTATCTTGCCCTCAAAATCAATATTAAACAGCATTGCATGATGTAGTGTAATTGTAACATCTCTTTGTCTTGACAACTCTACAATATACTTAGCGCAATTATCACCACATCTACTAGCATATACATTGCTATCTGGAAGATTATACATCATAATAAGACATTTACAACCAGATGAAAGATCATTAGGAGACATCGCACCTATTACTGGTGATATCATGTACTCATCTTGAATTGCATCTACCCTGTCTATGTCCTTTATTACTTTTCTTACCCAGTTGTGGTTAAACCAGTCAGATTTTTTATACGTTTTAAAATACAAATTTACATCAGTAATGCAATCATCTCTAAATGGTCCTAGCCAAATTTTTAGCATGGTTATCCCTCCAATATATCTATTACATAGTCAAACTGAGTTCCTTCTAATATAGTTCTCAATCTGTCGTCTTCTCTGCACTTTGGACATCTACCATCGTTGTAATTCGGACATCTCTTACAACTAAATCGTACACACTTATTTACATGATTGCCATGCACTAAACCAGATCTTAAAAAGAATCTGTTATCTCTGATACCCCTAGCTAACACTTCAAAGTATTGCTCCCATGAATTATAATCATTTGCTTTACTAAAGTCTATTGGCTTGCTGTATAGGTTTGATTTTAACAGCATGTACTCAAATGATTCAAATTCTATGTCTATATAAAAATCTATATCTGAATACAAACTAATGATTAGCATAATATCATTGAAGTATGCACCAAAAACAGCCATATCTACACACAACAAGATATCGTTAGCATTCAACCCTTCTAGTACATTTCTTAACTTATTTATATATGAATCTTTCCCATATGAAGATAAAACAACTGTGTTATTTGTTTTATGGCAATCGAAAAACTCTCTGGAACCAAAAGCATCTTCACATAGTATGTACTTTGTATTTTTTATAGATTTGCTACCAGTTGAAACACCATCTATTGGGAATTCTATGTCCTTTATGATATCTACAGTTATATTATCCTTTCGTTTAACAGCTCTTAATATACTAGAAATACTGTACCCTACCGAAATGTCAGGCATCTCTGAATAGGCACTTGACAATATATCTACCCTATTTATTATTAATAAATAATTATCGTTCTTTGCGAGAGACTGTGTTACAGCCTCTGCAAAGTCCTTATACTCTATTAAAATACTATCATCTGATAAAAATATTGTCTTTTTATTATTTCTTATACTAAAATCAGTGTTCGAGCCTATCAAAAAAAGCAATCGAATATCCACTTGTCCATTTTAGATAGGTTTTCTCTGTGGAATACCCTGCTAACAACTCATATACAGTTGTTTTACCTTCGCCACTATCACCTCTTAAATAAGTTATTCTCCGCTCTAATGGTATCCTTGCCTTACATGTGTCGTAATCTACGACCAACTCAACACCAATCCTACTATTCATTCCAGGTTAAATCTCCTATCGTTGACTTAATGATGCCTAACATCACAGAATCTGATATACTGCCGTCCTGCATACCAGCTATAACCTCATTCAGAGTCTTTCCGGTGTTTCTGTACTCCTTTTTAAATCTCTCTGCTAAAGCAGTTTCTTTATTTTTAGACTTGCTCGTATTGTTATTGAGGATACTCATAAAGAGTTCAGCATTTCTGTTTTTCTGCTCCATAGGTATCTCGCTAGTTCTGCGGTCCATCTCTTCTCTGACAAAGTTTACATCGTCATCTGATAACTTTTCAATAGCTTTACAAAGTCTATCACAACTAAAACTCATAGCCTGCTTTAACAATGTAAAGCACTCCTGCTCCTTATCCTTGTTGTAAGCTACGCCGTCTTTATGTATTCTTACAACTACATCATTTCCAGCAGTTATCACTACAACAAGATTACGTAACTTATTCTTAACTTTAGGTCCGTCTGGCATAATACCTATCTTCATCTCATCCTTACTGTAAGGTAAGGAAGTTACATCCCGTACAACATAATCACAAGATACTTCCATGATTACCTTCGGTACCCACTGATTTACTATATAACTCTTCGGATACACCTCTAAAAACTTTGCTATGAACTCTTTCTCTCCAAATTTTACCATGTTCATTTTAATTTTCCTCCTTATTAGTACCCATAATGGTTGTGCCTACAGCCTGCATGTTCTCCTTCTGTACTACACCTGGCATCTGAAATCTAGGAACACTAGCTTCCTTACGTACCTGCTCTCTTGATTTGCCCTGACGCTTATTAGCTTCTACAGCAATTCTCGCTATCTTCATGACACCCTGAATGAACTTCTGATCTTTCTCATCCAAAGCATCATACTGTTCCTTAGACATACCCAGCTTGCCCATATTTCTCTCGATGATGTGTACTAAAGTGTGAGCATCCAGACTAAGCGTGATTAAATTGTCCATGGTGTCCTTGCCACCGCAATGTACAGGAATCTTATGGTGTACATTAAGAATGGCTAAAGCAATATTCGCCGGAAGTCCCCGACCAACACCGGACACCTGACAACAATACCCATCTCTCTGTAAAACGGCTGCACGTAACGCAGGATCTAATGGATGACGGTCTCCAACTGTCTGCTGTTCATCTGGAATATTATTACCCATAAGCTCATCGAAATCTTCCTCAGACAGCTCACCATCGAAGCCAGAACCCATCTCAAGAATATCCTTAATCTCATCATCACTTAATACTGTATCACCGGCTTTCTCTACTACACCACTAGCCTGCTCCATATTAGATATACCAGTGTTATCTTCCTCCGCTAACTTATCTACCTCTTTCCTTGCCTTCTCCAGCATATTAAAAGCCTGCTGTAAGGTTTTCTTATTGCTGATCAGATCCTCTTTAGGCTCCGGAAAACGGTCTGCATTCTCCATAATCGACTTCAATTTCGTAGAATCTCCGCTGTCTAAGTGCAACAGGTAATCCAATGTTCCTTCTGATAAAGGTGACTGTGACATAAGAATCTTATACATATCCCACAGCTCTACCCACGAATGGGATTGAGACTTATTCAGTACCCTAGATAAAACTAAAGATATCTCGTTTCCCTTATCCTTATCCTTGAAGTCCAATATAATCGAGTTACATCTGGTAATACCATTCTTGTATCCACCCCATACCCTTCTAAAACCATCTAAAAGGATGTACTTAAACCCATCAAATTCCTCATCTGGATTTTCCTTTACATGTTCTGCATAAGACTCAGTAATCATAACATGTATAGGGCTTAAGATACCCAGCTCCGCTATAGAGGTCGACAAACCACTATACGTCTCACTACGGAATTGCTTCAATGGTTCCGGTATTAGCAAATCATCAAAATCCACAACACCATTATCTAGTGTGAAGCTGTCCTTAGACAACCCCATAGCATGAGAAACCTTTTCCTCATTACTAAAACTATTCTCGTACTCGTTCAACAGTTCCTCGTTTTCCATTAAATCCTCATTCATTTTTCTATACCTCCTATTATAAGTTTATATGTTGTTCTACCAGTACTCATAGAGTAAGTTTCCTTTATCATTATATCTGAGTAGTCACTGTTTACTGCAAAAGATATACCTCTTATATGTCTGTTTAAATGCTCTATAAACTCTACAAAGCTCTCTACATCATCGCAGAACTTCTTATCTTTTACTAGACCGTCCGGAAAATATACCCACTTCCTGTTTAGCCTGTTTATAAATATCTTATCACTACTACCAATTTCACCTACCACTATGAATGCGTTTCCTATAGTTATCTCTGCATTGTTATACGAGCTTAAGCTATCTGAACATAATTCAGATAGCTTACTTATTAATTCGCTCTTGCTATTTTTTAATCTACCTCTTATATACCTCATACTACTCTAAACCGTTTCTAATACCCTTAATACTTCCAGCTTCTCCTCTTTCTTCTCTGACACAAATGCTCTCGGAGCAACCCCAGTATGCATATCTACAAGATTCTGTTCTACCACGTTGCAGACTCTTTTTCTCATTCTCAACACCTCATTCTTATTTGTGCCTAAACGAGATACCCTAGGTGTTGATATCATCTGAAGTACGTCTATTACACAATTAAAGATATCACTGGTGTTACTGATCTCGTAACTAAACACAACCTTCGACATCTTACAGAGACTTACAACGTAGATACCATCCTTAGAAGTGTAATCTACTACTGAAAATCCCCTGGATAAGGCTAACCTAGCTGCCTTCTCGCAAGCATCGTTCAAAATGCTACCCAACTGCTCCCAGTTAGACCATTTATATATGATTTTACTGCAACTGTAAAAGGTGTCTCCAAGAAGTTCTCCAATATTTTCCAGCTTATCTCTGGAAAATCTTTTCAGCAAGTTATTGTTATCCATAGTCATGTATAGCTTTGTGTAATAGTCCAGCTTCTCAGTCTTAGTAAGTTTAATACCGTTTTGCATAAGACGCTCATAGTCAGCGACAGCGTCCCCGATATGCTCAAAGTATTTACCAGCTCGATTTAAATTTTTCATCTTTTGGATCCCCCTACCGATTTAGTTTATACCATAATTTTACAGCATAATCTATTTTGCTACAATCGGTTTCTAAAAGATTCTTTAAGTTTATCCTATAATCTTATATGCTTATCTAACCTACTTAAAGTAGATCTAAACTTGATTTGTTTACTATTAACTCCCTACATTCCGGACACCAGAAAACCTCAACTGGAACATACCCTTTAACTGTTGGAACGTTAAATACAGTCTTATCCAGCAGGACTATCTTCTTTATCTTTGAGTTTTTGCATACATGTCTAGCCTTCATAGTCTCGAACTCATCTACACTAACAACATTCTCAGTACCTAAACTAGCCTTCATATAGTCTACTATTGCCTTTCTAGTTACTGTACCGCTCGAATTGTAGTCGTAATACCCATTTTGATTGTAATTCATATTTCCTAACATAACTATTCCTCCTTAATGTACTTAGATAATTTCTTTCTTTTTACCCAAAATCCTAAAACGCCACCCCCACTAATTACAGGTAAATCAAATACTTCCGCTACCCTACCCAATAATACGTAGTCCAAACTGATAAATCCTTTCTCAGGATTCTCGGTGAGTAAATCTAATATCTTAGTTTTTGATACATTTTTTATATTTACATTTTCATAAGATTCAACACCGTCATTGTACATCTTAGTGAACACATCACTTCTCTCAAAATCATAGCATACCTCTATATCCTCTATCGCTACCCTTTTCATTGTTTTCTGCAATTCTTTTTTGTCAGCCTCTTCCTTACACATTAAGTACCCTAAGATCATTCCAGTTGCATCCAATCTATCCTGATAGCCAACACCACTCTCAGATACCCCTAACATACCTAAACATGTCTCTATTCTCAACTTATCATTATAACCCTTGGTAACGTTATCTTTATCTACCTTGAATAACCACGACTTCCAACGCTTATTACTAACTCTTAAAAACTTCTCACAAGACACTTCTCCATCCAGTATCATCTCATCTATAGCTGTATTTAGAGCGTGTAGTACCCTGGTTGTACTTGGATTGACACCTTGAAATACATCTTCTATGATAATGACATCGAAATGTAAACAGAAAATAATACTTCTTAGATTTCTTTTAAGCTCTCTTCTAAGTAATACTTCGTAATGTTGCTCTTTAGAAGATGTCTCCGAAGTAAAATTGTATGTACTCTTATTACCATTCCTATATAAACAAACTCCCGTAGAAAGTTCAGATATATCCAACCCTAGATAAACACCATCCCCAACAAGATCTTTTTCTATAGATTTATCATTGTTTTCGTCTGATACACTGTCGCTATAATCATCTAATGATAAATCATCATCTAAACATTGTTCCACTTCTAATCTCCTATTTTCTAATTCTAAATTTTTCTTTTGATATTCTACTTGTAAGTGTATTTTAATATTTCAATAACTGATAATCTACTTTTGTAAAACTAATATTGAGACCTTGCAAAACCAACTCCAGTTTTGTACTTCTGAGCAAGCTCTTTAAACTTCTGATTTGCTGTATTCTTATCTCTGATACCCTTAATCTCTTCTATCACTGGTTCAAAAGAAACACTTACAAGTACAACACGAATAGCCATGCTGCTACCCATTTCACACTCTATTGCAAAATCTTTATTTAAAATGTACTTTTTAATGTCGCTCATCTGTCTCTCCTACAACATATTAATCTTTTAACACATTAAACAAAGCTTCTAATCGGCATTCTTTTGTACCCCTTTTACTAAAATTTAATGCATCTCATATTTTGCCTTACATCTACAATAGGGTTTTTACAGCTGTCACACAGCACACTGCAACCCCATTCGTCAGAGTCCCCGTTATCGTCGTTTGTTAATAACACCCATACCCTTGTTGCTACCTTATCGTCTTTTGTTGGTATAAAAATAAAACCATCTGGATAATCTTCGGATAAGTCCGTATTATCTGAAATGTATATCATATTAATACCATTAGATCTTAGATACCCTAAAGCCTTTTGTACATTATCTGAGAAGTTTGTCATATTGTTACCTCCTATCTTTTACTACCTAATACATACTCGTCTTTTAATACGTTAAACATGGCTCTTAATACAATATCTCTACTACAACCAGTCTCGTTTATTACTGAGTTTAGAACGTTTTCGAGAGTGTCACTATCCTTGTCCATAATAAGTTTATTCTTTAATATACTCTCTAATCTCTCATTCAAAATATTTGTTTTTAATAACGTTGTAACTACGTTGTTAAATTTTCCTGAAACAAAGAAATCTGACAAAGCACTACCGCCAGATAACTTGTTTACACATAACTTAATGTCTTCTGAAGTTGCAAGAAGTAAAATCATGTCTACCTTATCAAACGAGTAATTCTCATGTCTTAATATATCTCCATAGTCTTTTAGTCTTGCTATACTTTTACCTTCCTCATCTGTAAAAACATCAAATTTTGTTTTACTGCCATTCTTTCCACTATTTGTTTTGAATGTTGTCCTTGTAATCTTAATATTCTCTCCGCTTCCATACTCTTTTAAGTAAAAGCCAATCTGCAAATACTCTGATAGTCTTAATATAAAATACATTACACTTCCAAAAGACACACAATTATAGAAATCGTTAACCAACATTTCTAAATTTTCTCTATACCCATCTAAATACTCTTGAGATACAACCTTGTATATTGGCATAATTTCCTCCTAAAAAATAACCTTTCTTTTTCCTCTTCGTAAATCAACACCAAGTCTATTATTTAACTCAGCTACAGCTATAGAACAGCCAACATCCTCTGAATCATAATTGGTTAGAGTATCATATACAAAACAATCCACATCCTTACTATTGGATATGATATAGATACTACCAACAGGATACTCGCTACTAAAGTCTACGTCCTCAGATACCCATATCTCATGTATACCTTTACTTTTTAGGTACTCAAATACTTTCTTGAAATTATTTGATAAATTCTCTAACATACTACTCATCCTCCTTAACCTCGTTTACCATAATCATCGTTAGGGTATTAAAATAAGCAATGCTCTTCTTCTTACGTTTACCCTCTAAGTATAACTCTCTATAATCAGATACATCAAACCGCTCCATAGCCTCTGTTAAAGCTATCTCCTGCATGATCTCTTTACTTGCATCTGTATTAATATCCGGCTTAGGCAGACTCTCATAATCTACATCAAATACCCTACAAAGATCCCTTAAGGACTCATCATAGGTCATGTAAATACCCTGTAGCCTCTGCCTAACTCCTATATTCAGCTCAACTACATCTCCCCATCTACCACAGCCGAAACAATGAAATATCTCTCCACGTTTCTTATTCAACATAATACCCATTGATGGATCGTGGTCATTATGCAACGGGCAAACCATCATCTTCTCACCCTTCATCTTGTAACGCCTCGGGTTCATTGGCTCTACAACCCTACGATAATATTCTAATATAGGAAAATACTTTGAGTAGTCCATCATCTTTCTCCTTAAAATGTAATTACTAATATGTTACCCATGCCACTAGTCATTGATGGGAATGCTTCTCCCTTTACCAATACACATTCATCTCTGAACTCTGAGTATACCTTTGGCACTATCGTTATCATGTTTATCGGAACGTTTACATCCTTTAAACTATTTATGCAGTTTTCTACAATGTTACTTAGCTTTTCTCTTACTACTTCATTTTTACATTTTAAAACCTTGAAAGACTTGTTTACTACAAAATAATCTGACTTAGCTTCCCCACCAGTAGATAAATCAGAATTATAAACATATCTACAGACCATTCTATTATGTTCAGAATATACAACTACTCCACAGAAGCCATCACCAAAACTCTTGCATACCCTTACTGCTAAACTCATCCTATCTGTAAAACTTTTCGGAAGAGCATTTACATTCACTACTACCCTACTCATATTGCCCTCCTACCTAAATCAATACAACAGCTATATTCCTGCAACCCTTGCTGTCTAAGCCAACAATTTCTTCTCCATTATAATTATCTATATACCCTACTTCTCCCTTATCTCCACGTATATCTGAACTGTTTTCTACAAACAGAATCATATCCAAAATCCCATCTCCTACAACCACCAACAACTCATTCGCACAGTCTAACAGCTTATTCAGCTTCTCCTTGAAAGATTCGTTTACTTTTGTAGCTTCATTAGATATACGTATAAATGTTCTGTCTACAGGATAATACTCGTCTTCTACCAATCCAACACTATCATCATGCCAACCGTACCAACACCAATACCCCTCATCCTCAAATAATGAAAATCCAAATATATCCGGACTAGTTTCATAACATGTTTTTAAAACTCTATCTACAAGTGACTTAGGACAACTGAGTTTTGTAATTTCCACACCATTAATCTCCATATCCTATACCTCCTATACATAGATTGTAACATAAATCTAAAAATACTACAAATCTTCTTACCATAAAACAGTTCGACAAACTCTAACAAAATAGGCTACCTTTCTCAAGATAGCCTATTTTAAAGTCTTTCACTATTTATCTCATTGGAGCAATGCTGATGAACATTGCATTGCTACTCGGAGCAACAACCAATGCTTTCAATAAAGCATCCTCCTTAGCCATAGCCGACTGAGGATCACGTACAGACTTTCCAAATACGATTCCATACCCCATCTTAGATGCTACCTGTAACAGTTCTCTTAGCGTTACAGAGAATGCTGGATACGTCTTACCGGAAGCTGTGATAGTCTGAGAATCGTTCGTACAGTAAATTCCAACTACACCTCTATACCCTGCTTTCATCTTCTCGATTAATCCCTTAGCCGCTTCCTCACGGTGCTTCTGCGCCCTAGCAAGATCATTTCCATCAATCAGACCAGGTGCCTCCTTACGGAGTATATTACATAAGTAAGCCATATCCATATATACAAGATAACCAGTCTTACCCATATTGTGATCATAAGTTACATCCTGTAAACTAACATTAGGGTTGGCATCAAAAGCACCCTTTAAGCTTCTAAACTCCGGCGTACTCCGAACAAACTCCCACGGACAACCATTTAAAACATTCTTTGAAATAGTGTTAACAGCAAGCTGTTCCTCATCCGGATACTTCAGCATATTCCTTGCGAACTGCATAGCACGTTCATGTAAACTAGCGTTATTTGTTGTATTCATACTCAGAATCCTCCTTTTGAAATATACCCTAAAACTGGGTTTCTCACATCATGTCTTATAAGCACAAGTCATCATTTCTCTCTAGCACTATTCCATTTGATATATCCTTTATGCTGTAATTAGTACCATACATCATACTCTTTAAGGCTGAAATCTCATTTTCTCTCATGAATCTCATTTTACAACACAAAACCTCTCCAGTAGACAGAACTGTTGCTTCTATTCTACCATCCTTACTTTCGTATATAGAAAAGTCATTCTCATTTTCTATATCATACATTTTAACCTCTCTTAAAGAGTCTGCATTTGATATTTTGCATACGAATAAACTATCTACAAAGTCCTGTATAGAATTTAATGATAACTTAGAACGCTTACTATTTCTATTGCAGTACACAAAATTATCTTCTACATTCACATGACGTATCTCTCGTATACCCTGGTCTAAAAATGGGTCACTAGTTATATCATTTACCCATACACTTAGACAACTTGACAGATACCCTGCCCCTACCAAAGAAACAACTGCAAAACCTTTTACTATATCCTTAATTTTCCTCATATAATCCTCCTAACTATACAAACCTGCTTACAACACTACTAATAACATTCAGAGCAACAGGAAGTACTCCTCCGGATATTAGTGATCCACCTATTAGCAACAACATTCCTGATACGAATACCATTCTATTAAATGTGACAAACCCCTTCTTTCCCTTTACATCCGGATCATCGCTATATTTTAATAAGCCAAATGTTACAATTCCGACTAAATTTATATCTATAAAGTTATTTGCCTTATCAAATACAGCAGATATAGTTATTAACACTGCATAGAATATTAAAATAATTCCTATACATACTACCCCTACCCTTACTATATCTATAAGATTCGCTTCATGCATTAACGCAACACTCTCTCCTATTACTACAGTTGAGTACTGTTCCCCAATACTTAAATCTTCTCTCTTAGCCATGCTAGGTGTACTAGCGTTATCAAATAGATTTTTATAGTAATTCTCCATACCTACAAGGCTAGTTTCCGGTACGATGCTGTTACCCAACGAGTCTGTGTGTTGTACATCATCGTCTCCTGACTCCGTTGTGCTACCGTTTATCGTAACACTTCCCAGACTATAACTAACTTCTTTACCAACACCATTACCCCTGTCTGGGGCATTGTCAATTTTTAAATTGTACATTCTATAATATGCTATTTTATTCTGGTTATCATTACTACCCATATTGTACTTCTGCATGAACGCTGAAGCTACAGCTGAAGAACTACCCCACAATTCCAAACAGTTACCAGCCATAGCTGCAAATAAATGATTATACTGTGGTAGCTTGCTTGGAGCATATGTAATTTTACAATCGAAAGTACCTTCTGTATCATCTCCACCAGCATTTGTATGCTGTATTGCATTTGTATCTTTAACAGCAAAATGAACTACTGTTCCATCTGTCAATACAACATCAAATAGCTGACCTCTATTCTGACTCGACCAACCATAAAAATTATTTGAACCGACACTACTACTCCTATAGAAGAACTCCTGTATCGCTGTTAAATAATACTTATTACCCTTAGGGTCTGTTGCTACCTGTAACCCAGTGCTAGGTTCAACAGATATCGAACAGTTATGCCATGAACCTGATCTATATCTACCCTGGTAGTTTGTTCTGACACCAACTTTTTTCTTTTTATTAGCCTCAGTCATTGGTTTGTAGTTATTACCATTGTAATTGACTACATTCACAGCATACCCACCAACATCCTCATTTGTTAATGCATACGGTATGTAACAATCATAATAAGCACCTGAACCAAATGAACTCGGCAATTTGCTATCACCATAAGGATTACTCTTAGCTTTTCCATCATTATCTATCGTAACTGCTCCAACAGCCACAGCCGAAGCAATTACTACAGCCACAGCAGTTACCAATCCGAATATATATTTTCTCAAGTACAATCATCCTTTCGCATAAATCACAGTGTAACCTTCAATATTCTTTACGGAACATGATCCTTTTGTTAAGTACACTGATCCAGTATCTCCTAAATTCATAATACCCTTAGATTCTCTATTGAATAATGTATTACTATAATCTACACATACAATTATACTAGGATTCGATATGTACTCATATACTACAGACGTTTCATTGAAAAAATCTGCTATACACAAATCCTGACGTACAAGCACATTGACCTTTTCTTTTAATAAATCCTCAGACAATTCCCCAGTGTCGGACATTACATTGTATATACCCTCTATACTATTATCCGGAGCAGATAAACCACTGAATTCATCAGAAGCTGACTCCTTTATTCTACTTAACAAATCTGTCTTTAACAATTCTGGATAGTTATTCTCTAAAAATACATTTCGTCTCTCTTCTAAATTATTTGGATTATACAGTAATGAAACCGTGCTAAACTTGTCTCCTGAAGTAAATACTTTCTCTAAAACATCCGCAGACTCTTCTGAACTAGAACTGCTGGTATTCTCTTTATCCTTAGAAGCCAGAAATTCTAAGGAACTATAACTTCCACTAACTATTACCCTAGACAGAGATACAACTCCCCATAAAAATAAAAAAATTAAAACTATTTTAACCAGTATCTCTAGTTTTCTTCTCATACTGCACCTCCGTATACCCACCATATAATTTTTCTCACTACCCCCATACCTTTTCTAAAAATAGGCATTAAAAAGGACTATGCCACTCTTAAATGACATAGTCCTGAAAAACTATTCTACCTAATTGTTTACACTAATGAACTGACAAACAGCCAGATCATGGTTGACCTCTATCTCCGGAAAAGGCTTACTCATACGAGCAGGAGCAGACAGTATCTTCATTTTACCATTCAACAAATCCTGAGTAGTTGCCCATAATGTAATAATAACATCCGGAGTTCTAAATACCTCAGATGAACCACCACCAGCCGTTCTTACATCCGAATCAGTTGTGCTAGTACGGGAAAGTAAATCATTAATAACCTCCTGCTTAAACTGACCCGGTGATAAGAATGCAATATTATTATCCTTGCAGTATACAAGAGCTGACCTATAAGCCTCAGCCACTCTCTCCCTCTCGGAAAGGTTTCTAGCACTACCCATCAACTGTAAGTAATCTATGATTACAAGCTTACTATTGTTCTTTTTCACAGAAGCATCTATTGAATCTAAGAATGTTTCTACTTCAAAAGGTCTGTCAATGTAATCTACGTTACCATAATTCATATTAGAAGCTAAATCCTGCTTACTAGACAGCTCTAACTCTCTTAACTCATCTGATGGGTATGTGTCATTCAAAATTACTTCCTGAGAAATTCCATACTTCTTATCAATTACATCTTTGCCTGAGTTATAGGTATAGTCAAAATGAATAGCTCTCATCTGAGCTGTCCAAGCATTCTTGCCACCCTCCTGCGCCCATACAGTAACATTATTGCCGTACTTCACAGCAACAGTATGACAAATCCTTGCACAAAACTTAGTCTTACCAGCCTTCGGCGGTGCAAGAACCTGATAAAACATACTAGTGTAGATACCCCCATACACCTTGTTCAAAGCTTCAAGTTTATCAAAGTCACCGATCTTATAGGGCTTCTTTGTATCTTCTACCTCACCTTTTAAGATGTCTCTCATTGATACATACCCATCACCCATCTTAGGGTTTACCAGACCTTCTATCTCAGCAAGTTTTACCCTAGAATAGTTACTGCTATCCTCGAACCCGAAGTATCTTTTTCTACCGATTGTTAAACCTTCTGTTAAAATCATTCTTGACTGATTATATACCTTATCAGCCTCCTGTACCTTGAACTCTATAAGGTACTTTTCCAGACAGGTCTCAAACTCCTCTTCATCAAAATCCTCAAAATTCTTTAACCGTGTAAAGTGCTTTACTACACCACCAATATACCCTAGTTCTACAGAACCTTCAACTTCTCCATAGGCATTGATATCTATGAAGCCACGGGATCTCTGTAGCAGATCTCTATTTCTGTTCAGAAATAGTTTTAAAAACTCCTCATCTATTCGAATCTTGCGCAACTTAGAACGGTAAGCATACATTACGCTAAAGATTATGTAATTCTCGTCCCTAAAGAGTCTTGGACTGTAGTTTACAAGACGCTCCATAGCATACTGCCTAATTTCTTTATTGCCGATACAGCATGATAACAGTTCATTAGACATAACCCTAAGACGTTCCTCAGGACTTAAAATATCATCCTCTTCTTCGTCATCAGAATCTTCTACTTCTAAGTCCATACCCTCTAAATTCAGAGAATACGATTTAGCTAAAGCCTGTTCATCTTCCTCAGAATCATACCCATCCTCTGGAACCACACTACTACTTTGTGTAGAGGAATCTGTTACAGGAGCAACACTACCACTCTGTACAGAAGAGTCTGTTTCAGGAACAGACTCTTCTACGGTGGTTTCAGAATTTAAATCTTCCTCACGGTAGAGATCATCGTCATCTTCATCATACGTATTTCCCACAATCATCCCTCCGTTCACTCAACTTCCTTGCAGATACCCAAGTATTTTCCATCCCGTAACTCTGTAGGGTCTCCGGTAAAGTAATCTGCGCTAATCGGAATGTAATACCCAACATATGGATCTGGATTCTTGATATAGCTGTAAAGATCTGAGAATGTCATCTCATGAATATACGATGCGTGTACCTTTCCTGGAAAAGCTTTACATCTTCCTAATCTACCCTTGACAGTAATATCATACATGCTAATAATCCCAGCCATAATCTGATCACCGCTATCATCAGCAAGCATAATATACTCTGGAGTGTTATCTTCCTCGTAAACTTCCAGCAGTTCAGTACCAACATACTTATTTACACCACTCGTTACGATCTTAACAATGTTCTTTCTGTCCACAAACTCACTGGTATCAAAGAATCCAACATATCCGTCCTGATAAATCAACGTTCTCGTTTTTCCATCCAGAATACCCATGTAAAGAACCTTGTAATAGCTGTCACTACCCATATCAAAGTATCTAGGAAGATAGAAACCGTTTTCTCTATTGCCAGTGTAAGGTACATCCTTACCCTGAACTCTAAGGATTCTACCATAGTTATCAAAACCAATCAGAACACTATTAGCAAATCCCTCAAACTCGTACAGAATCGGGTCCTTACCATCAGAATCTAACGGTAAAGTACCTCTCCGATAGTCCTTAGACTTCATTAAGAAACCATCTCTTCTAAGAGTCCATACGCACCAGCTATCATCCACGATCTCTTCGTTACTTGATCTACTGAACTTATAATCACTATAAGTTACGGCTGTCTTACGCTCATACTGACCAGCTTTTTCTTCTTTCAAGTTCTTTAATTCCTGAATGATATACTCTTCCGGATGCTCTCTATATCTATTGTACTCAGCAATACGTAACTCTAACGATTCATATCTTGCTAAGTACGTTGTAGCTTTTCTAGACAAGCTAGAAAGTTCTCTCTTTAAAATCCATTCTACAGCATCACTCGGAACTTCATCAAACTTATCCTTGAAATAATTCTGAAGAAATACCCTAGCTGCCTGCTTACCATTTCTAACATACGTCTCAGCAAAGGCTACACAGCTCTCAACATCATCAATAAGAACCTTAATGTACTTCAGAAGATTTCTTTCAGTCTCTGCGCTGTTGATTACCTTGTTGCACTTTTCTACTACAACACTTTCACGCCAGTTACACCATCTCTCGATGATCTTATGTACCCCTAAGATAAATGGGACTTCGTTCTCCGTTACAACAATATTTGATGAGAATGGGTACTGCAAGATGTTTCTCCGGTATAACTCCATTAAAACGTACTCCACTACCCTCTTACTTCTACACTCAATAGTGAGCAACGCTGGAGCATTTCTACCGACCGTAATCGAACAGAAAGAAATCTCTTTCATACCTGTATTATCTATCAGATACTTGATACTCTCTACCGTTCTGCCAAAAGGTATCTCCTTCACTAAGATCTGATTACCCTCTACTTCTACTTTGGCACGGATCTTTAATTTTCCTTTACCAGTAGCCATGATCTTAGCAAGTTCACCATCATCTCTAACAAGTACGCCACCAGTTGGAAAGTCCGGAATAATTACATCCGTTACATCAAGACTACCCTGCTCTAAGTATTTAATTGTAAGATCAAGTACGTCTCCGAAATTAAAACTTGGAATCCTAGTTGCTACAGATACTGCAATACCAAATGTACCATTTACCAACACGATCGGGTAAATCGCATTCAGTACATCCGGCTCTTCGCCCTCGCCCTCTTCAGCAGGTACTAACTTCATGACGTCTTTTTCTCTGAAGAAGTCCTCAAGGTTTTTTCCTACCCTAGCCTTAGGATATCGCATATCAGCAGGTGTCTTACTGGAGTACACCTTACCTAAGTTTCCTAAACCTTCGAATAATGGCATATTACAGGAACCATTCTCATCAGTCATTAGAGTAAATGCTCCATATACTGCCTGATCCCCATGAGGATGCAACTTAACTGCATCTGAAACGAATGGAATACATTTCTGCATAGTTGGTTTCTTATTCATGTATGCACTGTAGATAATTCGTCTTGTTACCTTTTTCTGACCATCTCTCAGATCCGGTAATGCTCTACGACAAATTACTTCATTAGCATAGTCTAAATAGCATCCAACCAAAAATTGAAAACTATCAGAATTACCTTTATATATTTCTGACATATGTTCCTTCCTCCTAACGTACTAACTAAAACAAGTATAACAACTATCTAAAATAGCAACAACTCCAATTAAAAATCTTTTTAAAATTGATCTTAATTATAGAATTTACTACCCATAAGCATAATAACTCTTACTACTTCTATAGTATACTACGAATCAATATTAGCTGCTACCCTTTTCATAGCACTATTCTTCTATAATTGATACATTGTTATAATATTTTCCGTTTACAGAGTCGGCTTTCTCAATCTTTATGAAAGTATTCAGAACCTTTGCACCACTACTTCCTTTTGGGATATGTATCCTCATGCTAGTTCCATCTAAAGATAGTAACGAACCCTTACCTATAGACTCTAAATCCTTAGACAAGTAAATATCACAGTCATCCAGACCTACAAAACAACCCTCTCCAATACTTCGTACAGATTCCATATGGAGCTCTTTAATCTTTTCACAACAATAAAAATTATCGTTACCTAATTCTACTGAACTACCCTGCAATACTACTTCCTGCAAATTCTCGCAGAAATGTATGCACCTATTTCCTATAATAGTAACTGTATCAGGTATTGTAATACTTCTTAAAGTTTTATCACCACTAAATAAACCCTCATACAGACTTGTTACTACCCTGCCTTTAATCTTTGATGGTATTGACAAGGTATCTCCCTGTAGCTTCTCAGTATCTACAAACCATAGCTCACCCTCCTCATTCACCTTACAAATATCTTCTACATTACTCATGCTGTCAACAGGTGTCGAAATGTCGTTTGCGTTTGATGATACCTTATTATCCGCTCTGCATCCTCCTATCACAGCTACCACAACTAGCATGATTACTACTACTTTCTTTTTCATCTCTTCCTCCTAAAATATGTATTTCATAGCCTGGTTACTAAACATGTACTCAGAAAATACCTTTACCACTTCAGTTCTCTTAGAACCGTAAACATACACTAACAGCAACAGAGAACCCATCTCAATACCCTCTCCTCTAACAACTGATAACAGCTTACAGGTCTCTCCTGCATGAGAACTAAAACGGACATATACTCTTCCTGAGCGATCTAGCATACGTATCTCGCAAACACAACCGTTTATTACTTTGTATTTATGATTTTTCACTTTATTTAGAAGTCTCTTCTTACTGGCTATACCCAGTAACGAACCTACTCCAACAATCAAAAACACACAACAAAGAATACTGCACACCAGACTACCCTTAATTCCAGCTAATGACGTAAAGAATGCACATACAAACATTGCAACAGCAAGCATCCCTCGAAACCTTATATTCTTCGCTGTTAGTAATGTGAAATACTCTTCTATTACAGAACACTCACTGTCATAAGGTCTCCTATAGCCTTTTAAATCCATTGCATATACATAGCTCTTACCGCTCATACCCTTATTCCTTTCGTAAATTCACTATCGTATTTACTTAGTAAAAACTTATCTGTTGTCTTAGAATATATTATTCTTTTCGACTTGTACACTTTCTCTCCTGTCTTAAAACAACCTGTAACATAAAAATATACAGTCATTAAGATAGCTGGCACACTGTATTCGTTTTTCTTACAATATACCCTATACTTATAACATTCATTGTCAATAATATTATTGCTATCTATCTCGGCTATCAGTTTATTCTTAAGATATACTGGCATCTTAAGACCTTCTTTTCCCATACCCAGTGCATACCCTTCATAAACATCACTACCAGATGTAAATGACAAATAAGTTCTCGTTTTAAACCACCCTAGCTTTCTCTCTACATAAGTTACAACTCCTAACTGTTTTGCTCTAGGCAAAATACTCACCTTGTAAGGTCTGTAATACTTTATCATTTTTGGATCTGGACTAACCTGCCATGTATCTCTATGTAACTCATAGGTTACCCCAAACAAGTTTACTATAACGTTAGCGTCTATACTACCTAAAGTACCTTTTAAAAATGCACTCCCTACGTTTACACCACCTCTTAAGATTTTAAATTCTGCCTCACGCAACTCTTTTCTAGTCTGAACTACATCTAAAATCATCTCTTCATCCTCCTTCTCCGCCAGAAACCCACCAGCTACCCCTACCCACCTACCACCCATACTACCAAACACCAGAAACGCCAGCAAACGCCCTAAACACCGCCTATAAGGGTTAAAAAACCAGTAAAGCCACAACTGCCCACTAAACAGCAAAAACGCCTAAAAAGACGCAAATACAAAGCCACAACCAAAACCAACAAAATTCGACAAGTCTACCCAGTAAAAATGCCCTTATAGAAATAAGGGCAAGCATTTACATATCCATATCCATTTTGCAGTATGCTTAGCAAGACATTACTAAATCATATACAGTTTTTAATCCACTATATTCCCCTATACCCTCCTAAAGCAATATACACCCATACGCACTCTAACTGCTAAACCGATATAAGCTGCTGTCATAATGTAATGTGTAGTACAAATTTCTTAGGATTAAAACACCTATCTCTATACAAATGTATCAAGATAAACATTACAAGAACCATAACATTTAAAATAAGATTCATACAAACTCTCCTACTACCCTCTATGTCTCCGTAATCCAACAATGCATATACCCAGCAATGCAATCATCATAACAACTGATGCAACTACAATCCTAAAACCACCCTTAAACACGAATCCATATATTATCCAGCATACTAAACCGAACCAAACACTATATAAAACCGATGCAATGCCATACAACAAAAACTTCCAGTCACTAACCGAATAACAAGCCATAACAAAAGAATTATACCCACAGCTATGAACGGTCTCAACATACTAACTACATCGTTTACTGTAATCTCGGCTGCCATCTTATCTTCTGGTATATACCATGTACCAGCATTTTTCTCAACTCTAATATACTCAGATATTTTATCTTTCTTTACTGTTGTACCATCTTCCAAAGTCAGGGTCTCATCTTTGTTTACTGATGCTACCCTGACCTTGGTTGAATCCTGACTTACAAGTCTTGTATTGTGTATGATATCTAAGCTCCACCCTATCACAGACAGACCTAAGACTATCCAATAGGATATTATGAAACCCAATATCAATTTCTTCCATATTTTCATACCACTATGCTCTCCAGCCAAAATAAATCAATACCTGCTCTGCTATCTAGTTGGCTCTAGTACCCTTTCCAGATCTTCAACACATCTGACCTTTAGTCAAAGATCAGATGTGTCCTCCATCTCGTTCATAATATTCACGCCAATTACCTAAACTGCCAGACCTACATTAACTATACATAGACTGACGTACAAATCTACTCATGCGAATTATTCTAAGAAACTTCTTAGTAACCTGACTAACTCTTGCAGGAGACACACCACAAAGCATTCCAATCTTTGCAAAAGATAAGCCTTCTCTGTAATACAGATAAGTGAACAGCAGATACATAAACGGCTTTTTAGAAGAATCTAACAGTTTCTCCCAAATCTCTAACCTTACGGTCCTCAACAACTCCTCGTTGTCTAATATATCTTCTGGTAAAAATTGAGCAAACACACTCATATTTTTATTACTTACTTCACTTATATCGCTTACTAACTTTTCGCATATATCTACTGCAACAGCAAGAGCATTTACCTCATCACAGTTTTCTGAGTATTCATCATACCCTCCCTGTGTCGCTACCTGAGCTATATCCTCTCTGTCTAACTTTGAAATATTACTGTGATTTCTCTCCAGATACCCATTTAAATAATTGTACATGTTTCCCATAAACTTATCCATACTTTAACCTCTCCTTTTCTTAAGCAAATGGCTATGAGCTTAAACCCATAGCCACCCATCTTCCTAATATTAATATGTGATCTCTTCTACTTCAACCTCTGACAGATCCAGACTATCAATGTACTCAGATACACTTTCCATGTCATCGACCGTCTCATCATAGCTAGTACCCATCAGCTCACCAAGGATTGCTCTCTTACGAGACTCAGTGGATCTACCGAACAACACCTCCAGAGTGTCCCAAATATCCGTATCTCCCTTTTCGATGTTGATCTGTTTCAGAGTTCTGGTCTCCGGATTCATAGATGTATTCCACAGACCCTCAGCCGTAGTCTCACCATGACCTTTGAAACGGTCTACCGATGCAATATTACCTTCTCCAATCTCTGCACGCTTCGCTTCCATCTCAGACTGAGTCATGCAGTATACCTGCTGGTCATCCTTAGTAGTGATACAGTACAATGGAGTAACCGCAATATATACCTTACCCTGATACAGAAGCTCCGGAAACAGCTTAAAGATCTTAACGAACTCGATCATATTAATATGCTCACCATCGACATCTGCATCGGCAAGAATAATGATCTTGTCAAATCTCAGCTTGTTGATATCGAAGCTCTGATACTCATCAATACCCAGTTCTACTCCACAGCCTAAAGCCGCAATCAAATCCTGTACTTCTTTATTAGCGATCAGCTTATCTAAAGGTGCTTTATACAGGTTCAAGGATTTACCTCTAATCTGTAAGATACACTGGAACTTGCTGTCACGAGCCGTCATAGCTCTACCACCAGCTGAATCACCTTCCACGATAAACAACTCCAGACCAGAATACTGCTTCTTCTCATATGCTGCACAGGAAATGAACTTATTTGATGCCTTAAGAGATTTCGTTACCTTTTCTACCTCTCTCAAGCTCTTAGACATCTCAGCGATCTGGATACGGTTATGAGCATCTTCTACAGTGCTGTTGATTACTTTTACTAACCAATCAGTACCCTTCTCCCATTCCTGGTAAAGAGCATTGTACATGCAGTCCTGTAAGTTCTCCGTTACATACCCATCATCTACACTATCCTTAGTCTGACCTCTCGGAGACATCTTATTCGCTAATGATGAGATAATGAAAGAGAATTTACCAGCGTAATCAGACTCTCTAATCCGCACACCGTACTTATGACTTACGTCAAAGAAGAATCTTGATACAGCATAACTTACAGCCGTAGAATGACTTCCTCCACTAACCTCTACCATGTTATGGTAGTACTCGTTTCCTCTGCCCTTCGGTCCGATTGCTACACTCGCATCACAAATACAGATATCTCCAGTTCCATCTACAGTATGCGTGAAATTATGTACCCTAACACAATCACCAGTGCTCTCCTGCATTACATCAAAGATGTTACTCTTCGGGTACTCCTTAATAGTACCTTTATTATTGAATGTGACATTGAATCCGGCAACATAAGACAAACTCATGCATAACCGATCCAACCACTTCGCAGGAATATTTACATCTGTGAATACCTCATTATCTGGTTTCCAACGGATAAATGTTCCATTCGGCTCATCGGTATCTGTAACCTCGAGTTCCTCAAGTACATGATACCCTTTCTGGAATTCCATTTTACTTGCTTTTCCACCCCTGTAAGAGATTACAGTACAGAACTCTGATGAGAACTGTGTAGCTGCTGCTCCCAGTCCATTCAAACCAATCGAAATCAGATATGGGTAATCGGTCAGCTTAAAATTGTCCCATCCATTCTCTTCATCGATCTTCTTAAGAATGTCCTGGTTCTTATCATACTTACCGCCAGCAAACAGCTCCTCGTAAATTAAGAAGTAATTCCATTTCTTCTCTACATCATTCCATCCCATCGGAACTCCACGACCATAATCCCTAACAGAAATACTTCCATCCTCATAAAGAGCAAGGTCCAGCTTATCACCATACCCTGAAAGCTTCTCATCAGTAGCGTTACCGATGATCTCGATTACCGTATGTTTAGCACCATCCAGACCATTCGAACCTAACATTGCAGCTGGAGCTTTTCTAATACGGTCAGCACCCTTTCTCTGGCGAATGGAATTGTTATCGTACTGTTTCATGATACCCTCCTTAACTAACTTACCAACTAACTATAATAAGAGTATAGCATCTATCACAATCCAAAACAACTGTTTTCTGAAATTTGTTGAATTGAACTCTTAATCAAAAGACAGTTGTCTTATAAGATTCTTATACATAATCAATGCCATATAATTCCGTTATCAGATACTTCAATCCCATCAGATACTTGCACCATCTTGTTTTGTACATTTAAACTCATTAATAATTACCTCCTTAACTTTGAATATAGTGTAACACATCTATTAAATTACTACTACCATACTCATAATAAAAAGAACCATGGATATACCATGGTTCCTATCTTCCGCTGAATCCTTTCTACTAGTCTATATTTCCTGATTGTAACATATCACGTACTTTATACTCTTCGTCATTCTTTATCAGTACAGCCATAGGTCTGATTTCGTAATCATAGCTGTCCTGATAGTTGAACTCTGCTAACCAGAATGATTCGATCATGCAGATTTTAGATACATTAATCATTACACTAGATCCATTAACACGCTTGAACTCTGTTATACCACTATCTGGTAAATCATAGCCAGGTCTTATGTAATCTATGAAAACCCTGTCACCTACCTCTGTTATGAATCTATCAACTTTTGAAAACAATGGTTTCGAATATGCAACTACCGTACGCATTACAGATGACGCATTATCCTCAGTCATAATCACAAGGTCATCTCCGAATTCAACACCATCTAATGCACTTACACGTTTGCGACCGCCTACAGACCAATCTAATATCTTCTTCATGTAAAAATACCTCCAAACTGTAGCTTATTTAGATACTATACCTATAGTATACCATACAAACACAAAACAAACTACCACTCTTAATAGAAAAATTCAAAATAAAAGAGAATGCAGGTTACCCCACATTCTCTTTATTGTTTTCATAATTATAACCTGAAAAGTAAATCAGTAACAGTCTGCTTTCCGATTGAGTAATTACACTCATGCCTACTAAGCATTCCAGATAACCTACTAATTTACCCTTACTGAACTGATATAAAGCCTGACTACTATGACTCTTAAAACTTAACATAATCGACCCTAAAGTTAAGCAATGATTTAATTGATTACTACTGAGCTTATCTAATGCACTCTTACAACTCATACTAAAACCACCTATCCTTTAAAATGACTATCAGTTACATTAAAATCTGTGATACCCTAGCCGCTTTTTAATTGCTACTACTTAACAACCAATCCTCCGGCTTACCGTCCGGCTCTCTATTGCTGTTTCTGATAAACTTCTCTGTGAGTTCATCCACGAATTTTTTGGCATCTAAGAAAGAAACATCACTATGCTGGCTACGATATAAAATGACCGCCTTAGCTCTCTGACCAGACTTAATCAAATCATCTACAGTGGGTTCACATTCCCTAAGAATACCCTTGCAGGTCAGAGCATAGCTCTCAACATTGTCATCGCCTTTTATATCAACGCCATCGGCGATGTATGCTACCATTTTAATATCTTCATCGTTGTAATAAAGACCATTAGATCCTTTAAACCACATACACTTTACCTCCTAATATTTTACTATAAACAGTATACCATTTATTTAAACTGTATGCAATACATCTTACTGAACTAATACAACGATACCACCAACTGTGCTAGGGTTCACACCGAAAAATGCTTTAGCAATCAGAGCCACTACAAACAAAACATTAGACAGTCGATTACCAGATTTACTACTAAAAGATACCCTAGTCAAAACAGATTCTCATAGCAGTTCTAATTCTTCCTGAGTATGTCTCCTATACTTTACTTTTCCGTCAATCATCATACCCTCCTTGACTAAGTGTACACTCTATAAGCATACAAAAATTATCTTTCGTTTGTACTCATTTCATTACAATCTTTTAATGCAAATAAAAAAGGTGTTGCGGGTCATGCAACACCTCACATGACCCGAACACCTTCTACTTTTTAACCTTACTTAAAGTTCCTGACCACAGCCACTGCAGTATGTTACAGTGTGCGCTTTTACATCTACTACCCAAACCTGCTCTGTCTCAGCTTTGTGGTCGATAGCTTCTGTCCAAGCCTTCTTATCCACAACCCACTTTTTCTCTACTACAGCATCGCTGTCTTTAACTTTGATGAAATCAGACTGCTGAGGTACATCTACTACCCACTTGTGCTCTGCCCAAGCTGCCTGGTCAATCACTTTTTTCGTCTCATAAACGGCTTCTTTGTCGATGACTTTGACTTTCTCAATCCAAGCTTCTTTGTCGACTACTTTGACCTCTTCGTCCCATGCCTCTTTATCGACGATGGTTTCTGTCCAAGCTGCTTTGTCTACGACTTTTTCAGACCATGCTGCTTTGTCTACGACTTTAACCTGCTCAGTCCATGCTTCTTTGTCTACGACTTTGATCTCTTCATCCCATGCTGGTACATCTACAACGGTTTCTGTCCAGGCTTCTTTGTCTACGACTTTAACCTGCTCAGACCATGCTGCTTTGTCGACAACCTTAACCTGCTCATCCCAAGCTTCCTGATCGATTACATACTCATCCCAAGCCTCTTTGTCGACCACTGTTTTCTCTTCTGTCCATGCTTCCTGGTCTACAACTTTTACAAATTTTGTTGAATAACCTATTGACTCTCCACGATTATCGTGGTATTCTATATGTGCATCGATAGTATCCTGAGTCTTTCCCATATCAGCTCCACACACATTGCACACATAATGGCGTTCCTCATGGGAAACCTCAGGGTGCTCGATGTACTCTGTATGGGTCTGTGCTTCATGATGTACGTAGTGACCTACTTCCTCATGATGCACAGTCTCCATGTGGGATTCTTCCGGATGGTTTACGGTCTCATAATGGAACTTCTCGTCATGGTTTACCGTATGGGTTACAGCATCATGGTGTTTGATCTCAGTATGAGATTCTTCCGGGTGGTTTACGGTCTCCATATGACTCTCTTCCGGATGATCTACCATATGGAACTCTTCCGGATGATTTACGGTGTGAGTCTCAGCCTCATGGTGAACAGTCTCCATATGGAACTCTTCCGGATGATGAACCTCTTCGATATGGCTCTCCTCAGGACTCACCAGAACCTTTTCCTCATGGCTCTTTTCCGGATGGAAAGTGGTCTCGATATGACCCTGCTCAGCCACGTTTACTACTTCTTCTACATGGTACTTAGCCGGTTCTACTTCTACTTCTTCGTAATGACCCTCTTCTTTATGCTCGATGTACTCTGTCCAAGCATCTTTCAGAGTCTTAGTAACGTAGTGACCTTTCTCAGCTACCTCTTTGGATACCCAGTTGTGAGTATGTTTAGCTTCTGTAGGGGCAGAGCTGCCAGTGTTATCCTTATTGGAAGTTGTGTTGTCTTTCTTTGTTGCAGGAGTAGTATCGTTCTTCTTTGTTGCGGAAGATACAGTATCATAACCAGTACCCTTGTTGGTGTTCGATGGAGTAATCTCCGGTTTTACTACGTCTACGGTCTCATCTTTGACCATATCCAGCAGTTTGGAGATGATCTCGGCTACCTCTTCCTTGTTGATAACCTCATTCGGCAGAAGTTTGTGCTCATCCAGACCGTCCTTGGACTCTCTAACTACCAGAAGTTTGTTACCTACAGACCATTTAACAGCTTCTACGTACTCATTCGCTACGTCTTTGTTGTCTTCGAAATTGTCAAGGTTCTCAGCTACATCTTTCTCCACGTCGATCTTGAGAAGATTCTTAGCAACGTTCTTGAAGATTACTGCTGCCTCTGCGCGGGTGATACCCTCTTCCTCATTGAACTTGTTGTTTTTGAAGAAGTCAGATTTCAAACCTTCGAAAATCTCATGTTTGCTCATGTACACCAGTGCGCTCTTGTAATCCTTATCAGCTACATCATCATATGTAACACTGCCGGTTACGATAGGCTCTTTCATCATCTTGTAGATGTACTCAACCAGATCTTTTCTTTCGACATCTTCTTTCATACCGAATTCATCTTCGGCTTTGCCGTCCATGATACCCAGATCAACGACATCTTCAACATACTCAAATCTTTCATTCTCTTTCGGCACATCTTTGTACTTGTCAGCAGACATCGCAAATGCGGATGTTCCAGTTGATACCGTAACGGTCATCGCTACCAGCAGTGCCATAATCTTGTTTCTCTTCATAATCCTTAACCTCCTTGGTTTTGTAGAGTGGCTAACCCCTTAAATCATTTTCTACCATCTATAATATAGTAGATACCCAAACTCCCTACGGAAATAATATAGGAAATTTCTAAAAAACCCATAGCCTACTCTAAACTATAACTACTTTTTAAAGTAACCCCCGAACAAGAACCTTACCTCCCGTTCGTTGAAATAAGTATAACATACCTCTCGCAGAACTGAAATACCTTTCCAGAAAAATTTAAAATTTTTACAAAAAATATTTTTTCCTTCGACCTACAACAGCTAATTGCATAAAAAACAGGGTACTCTATCTACTAGAATACCCTGCTACTGCTACTTATTTATTTTCTTTAGGTGTTTCCTGCTTATCGCTGCAGTTGATCCTCTTTCTTGTATCTCTCAATACCCATAATGCTGCGAACATCAATAACCACATTAAAGCCATCATAGTGAGCATCACGTATAATACCTGATGAAGCATACCCATGTAAACAACCCCACAAATGATGATACCACCCAATACAACGATTACAGCTGTCTCCATGTTTCTTAACTGTCTTAAGTTATTAGTGCCAATCACACCAGACCAGTAAAGACCTAACAGCACAACCGCAATCACTACAGCCAGTACATTTACAATCATCGTAGTCTCATCAATGTCCAATGCTACTGCAACTACCCCAGTAAGGTTGATCGAAAAACAGTAAGCACAAACACACATAAGAACACTGCATACCAGCCGGACTACAATTCCAAAGAATTTCTTCATCTTAAATAAGTCCTCCTATGTATTAAATGTAAGTATTCTATATATTCCTATAACCTATCCATCCATAGCAACCACCACCATTCTATATAGTAGAAACCCTAAACGATCGTAAACCCGACCGCCTAATATACCATAGATTTTACAGAATAATTAATAGGAATACAATAGAACTCTCCTATTTATTTTCAAACTTATAAGAGTCTAATTCTCCACTCTCGCTGTCATTACTTTTCTCCTGAGTTTCAGCTTCAGACTTATCATCTGTGACCTCTTCGGAGTCTACACAAACTTTTCCATCTACGACCTTCATATCCTTTGGTAAGTCTCCAGTACCATTGAAATAGTTCTCGTACTCTTTCTTAGTACCAGTCCATTTAAGGTAAAGCTCCTGCATAATATCGTCACATTTCGTAAACTCTTTCAAGAGATCTTCATTAGTGTTAATACTGTTAGACTGATTAAGAGCATTCTCTATGTTTTTGAACCACTCAGAATTAGAATTATCTTCTCTTATTCTATCAGAATACCCTGCCAGCTCTTCAATATTACTGCTTATCTTCATGTACATTAAGAGATTTTCTAAACAACTTTCTGGAAAATCTAAAAATGCACTGTCAGAGATACCCGTACTCTCCTTACACATCTTCATAAGCTCGGCTGAGTCTAAATCATCGTACAATTTATTAAGGATAATACCCTTGAACCAATCTTTAGTGTTTAAAAGCGTCTTATCCATTACATCAGGATTCACATATAAAGCAATAAACTCTTTACCACAAGTAACAACACCAGTTATACTACTCCAATCCAGATGATAAAAAGAACTTCCGGCTCCATAGAAATCTTCATGAACAGAAATACCATCTTTATTAAAAGTAACTGTTCTTCCTACAGCACTAACAGGTACTCCACATACGTATTTAGTCCATTTCAATAAAACTGAGTCAATATTAATTCCACTATACTGACCTAACAACTTTCCTACCATCTTAAGTAAGAGGTAAAACGATAATGTAAATAAGGCATTAGCGAATAACGCTTTTACGATCTGACCGATCCCAAAATACCCTTCCTTAATTACATTGTTGTACAACAATACCGAAAACAGCATCATAGCCACACCAAATACCATACTAATAACTACATTACTAATATGATCTACTAAACCAACCTCCTCAGCCTTTCTCAGCTTCTCTCTCTTAAATCTTGATCTGTTTAAACTAACCTTCATACCCATAAATAACCTCCTTACTAATTTCATATTTAGGTACAACCTAGTATACCATGAGTTAAGTATACTTAAAACTTATTTTAGTATAGAAAAAGGACTCTCCTAAGAAAGTCCTAATTCATTAGTCTAAGACATATTTCTCTTTGGTTACTGTGAAATGAACAGTTAACCTAGTAGAAACTCCACTTCCGCCATTACAAGTTGATAATGTAAATATCTGACCAGCATTTTCTGGTAAGTCCAATGCATAAGAACTTCTCTGATTCAGACTGCTTAACCATTCATCTAAGCTCTTCACAGCATCCTCTTCCTTCAAACCGAACAGCTCATCATTTCGATAACAGATAAACGTACTGAACAACGTACACTCCTTAGTCCTATCCGGAGTATATATGTATGCTTTCATATGGCTTTTACCATAATCGCTACTCTTGTACTCCCTTAGACAACCAAACATCTGTCTAGTCATCATATTATGACCAAAAAGAACGATCTTATCATCATTATCTAACTGTACCCCAGCAAAAGCAAATATCGAACCTGGATAAGAATATTCTCCCTCATAGTTCCTATGTATATATTTCTCATCACTGTCTCCTACTAATATTGGATAATCTATTGTAGTATCTGGCACGTATAACCACCCTACTATATCCTCATTCGTAGCTTTCAGCGAATCAAAATCTATATGCCTATTAAAAGGATCATTAGGATCAAGATAGTCCTCGCTATCCTGATCCTTTGGATCTACCTTAGGAACTTGCACTACACTATCACGTAATGCATCGTTTTCCTGTTGTAAATCCGTATACATAAACAACTCTCGAAACCCTAACACAAGTAATATCGCTATTGCACTGACGAGTATTACATTAACCAACCTCTTCATGCATCTTAAGCCCTTTTCTTAGTCTTCTTCCAAACCCGATTAACTACTACCAGAACTACACACAGTACCCCAGCACCACCAAAGTACCATCCCATGTAACTATCCAAACCAGTATCCGGTGAACCTTTCTCTCCGGATGGATTACTTGGAGTTCCAGGTGTTCCAGGTGTGTTAGTAGGAGTCGGAGTAGGTTTAGCCGTATGTTTAGGAATTACATTCAGCTCATAAACCATACCCTTTTTCTCAGACCAAGTTGGGATCGAGATCAGCAACGGAGTAATCATATCGTACTGAGCTTCATCTGTAGCTCTTATAAGATATACACCAACCTCAAGATCCTTGAAGCTAGTCTTACCGTTTTCATCTGTCTCTGCCAGATTACCCTCACCAGCTACTTTAGCAATCTTGGTTGCTGCTGATTCCAGATCCTTAGCATTCTTAATATCGTTCAGATCGATATCCAGATCCCCATAAGTATCATCGATTACGTACTCACCATCAACCAGATCTGCTACCTTTAAGCATGACATTGTAACGCCAGCCTTAGAAGTACCCTTAGCACCATTTGATAATGAGATCGAGATCTTACCAGTGTCCTGCTGGATCTCAGTCTTACCAGATTTAATATCTTTCTTAGTTTCTTTTGGAAGCAGGGTGCTCTCACCCTCAGAACCGGACTTGTCTACAATTAATGAGCTCTGTGTACTTACCTTTTTAGTACTGCTAATACCAGTAGAAGCAAATACCGGAACAGAGAAAGATGAGATCACTATAGCAGACAGCACAACTGCCACAAATTTACTCAGATTCTTTTTTCTCATTTCGTTTACTTGTCCTCCAATCTTTAATCTTCAGCACTACCACTACACCTATAAGTATAAACGGTAATGCCGTAAATAACAACTCCCTCCAAGATGGTAATTCAGAACTTATACCCTCATAGGTTGCTTTCTCATAAGGAACTCGTTCTCCGGTGACTACAAGTCTATGCGTATTAATACCATAAGGAGTACATGTTACTAATGAAACAATATCTTTTCCAGACTCAATCGTTGTAGCTTTCTCAGCTGCTTCTTCAGGTGTGTATACCTCAATATCATATACCTGATATGCATGTACCTCACCTAACACATTGATGAAGAATAAATCCCCATCTACTATCTCATCCAATCTAGTAAAAAGACTAGATCCTGGAAGTCCCCGATGACCTGTTAAACAGCTATGTGTGCTTTCTCCACCAATAGGTAAGCTAGTTCCCTGCTGGTGACCTACACCTGCTGCTAAAACATCATCTTCTGTTCCATGATAGATAGGTAAATCTACATCAATCTTTGGTATCTCAATGCTACCCATGATGCCACCATCAGTTGTTTTCAACTGCTTCTCATAGCTCTCATCGCTTAAGACACCAGTATCTAATCCAGCTACTATAGCTCCCTGTGACTGGAAAAGCATATCATTATACTCCTGAGCATCCTGCATCATCTGCTGTCTTTCTTCTTCGCTCTTATTGTCTACCCCTTCATTATAGCTGTTTACTTCGCTCTTCTGAGATCTTGAAGTAATTTGACTATTAATTAAAGGGTAGCATAAGAGCAGAAAACCAGCAGTGAAGATAATCCCTAATACCCATTTTCTGCTCTTGTCGCTCATTCTACCACCCTATTAAAACCTGTTATTCTTTTTTAGATTATTTGGTTACTTTTTTCTTACGGGATACTACTACAGCTCCGCCACACAGTGCAAGTCCTGCACCAAGCATCAGAAGCATTGCAGAAGAACCAGTTACTGGCAGTTTAGCACCAACCTCATTGACTACGGTCAGGTCTGCAGAACCATGCTCCAGATCAGTTGTAAGGTTGCTGTCGCCCTCTTTGTAAGCTCCGTCGTAGAACTCTTTGATATGAGCCGTAGCGGTCAGAGTTTTCAGAACTTTGTCTGAAGCACCAGCACCCTCAACATACGTATCTCTCTCGCCGTAAGTAGCACTTACAGTAAGTGTAATCGGGTCAAGGAGTGGACGGTATCCGTTCGGAGCGGCTGTCTCTTTCAGGTAGTATACCCCAGTGTCAAGACCATAGATGTTGAAATCACCGTTTTCATCAGATACCATCTCAACAGCATCAGCCGGCTGAGTTCCACCAACATGATCTGTTCCGTTTGCAGAATCACGGTTGATTACAATGTATGGATTCTCACCAAGTGTAGCTTTGTCGCCAGCTTTTACAAATACTTCCTGAGTGCAAGCCTCATCGCTGTACAGACGGAATTTAGCACCTTTCAGGTTGTAAGCCGGAGTCATGTTGTTTACTTTAGAACCATTCAGTTTGAATGTGAATGCTACTACAGTATCCCACGGAGTATGTCCTACACCATGGCTGTCAAAATCCGGATTGTTGGAGTACTCAAGACGAACTTTGTTCTCAAATCCAGGTCTACCAGTATCCTGTGCTGCCTTGTCGTTCAGAGTAGCTTTATAGGTAGTAAGTACAGTCAGACCGCTGTAGTCATCCAGTTTCTTATCCTCATCAACAGAGTCTCCTGGGAGCTGTTTGTCGATGATAGCTTTGATATCGGAGATCTGCAGTTTAAAGGTCTCACCGTCAGTCAGAGACGCTTTGTCGGTGATTACATCATACTCATTGTCTTTCAGAGTATAGGATTTGGATTTGTTGCCAGTTCTTCTGGTAATGGTGATGGAGATCTCGGACTTGTTGTTGTGGAAAGTCAGGGAATCGCTCATCTTATCCTGCATTGCATAGTAGTAGGTGTCATATCCGTACAGGTTCGGAATGGTTGACTCATACTTAAACGGTACAGTCTGACCGATCTCGTAGTCAGCTACATCGTTCCATCCTTCGTTTCCGACAGTACCCTTGTTGTCATCCTCCTGAATCTTTTTGATGATGGACGGATAATCGGATTTCAGCTGCATCTCTGCATTCGGGTTAGCGGTGTCTACCATGATCAGAGCGGATGCAAAGTAATCGTTACCCTCTGCTCCAGTGTTGCCAGAATCCTCAGTGGAAATCTCATCTACAATGTAGTAACCAAATTTCAGACCGGAGATTGTAACTGCATTGTTATTGTCAGCAGTTTTAACGGTGATTGTGTCACCTTTACCGGTAATACCCTCTGTTTCGATCTCTTTACGTACATCCTCGATGTAGCGACGGAATGTAGAATATCTGCCGTTCTCTTCCTGTTTGTGTGCAACATCTCCGGTTACTTTATGCTGGTTCAGAGAGTTGATGTAGTCAATTACCTGATACTCGGTAACATCGTTAGCCTGAATCGTGTTGCCAGCCTTAGTCATGTATTTAGCAGTTACAACCTGCAGAGCGTGTTTGAAATCTGCATTCCAGGTGTAGTTAATGCTTTCCATTCTGTCTGCATTAACAGCGTCGAACAGTTTGTATACTTTGAACTTTTTGTTCTCCATGCTCTGATCTGCGTTACCCTGGATTTTAATGGATGCGTTGCCGCCCTGGTTCATGTCTACAACACCCTGTGTTGCATTTACCTCAGCTGCGCTTACGAACATTGTTGCACTACCTGCAATACCAGAGAATGCTGTTGCAGACACTGCTGCTGCCATTGCTGCACTATAAAGTTTCTTTGTAAATACATTCTTTCTCATAACACATTTTCTCCTTATTGTTATTTTTTCTTTTTATTTTTTCTTTCGAAAACCAATGCTCCAACTACTAAAGCCAATCCTGCAATAACAATGATAAGCATTGCATGTGATCCGGTGTTAGGAAGTTTCGCCTGTCTCTGGTTTACTACCCTAAAGTGTGCATATCTATCAGATCCAGATCCGCTGACATACCACTCGCCGCTTGATCCACTATAGGACTTATCATTTACAACAATTGCAAAATTATCTTTAGAGCTACTATCACCTCTAATAGTGTAAACTACAGGTTTACCATTTTTAAGAGGTAATCTATAGCCATTAGGAGCCTTTGTTTCAGCTAAATAGTATATCTGACCGATGGTTAACTGTTCCATCGTAAGAATACCATTGCTGTCTGTTGTACCCTTCTTCAGTACCTTCGTACAAGCTGCATCACTATACAGCGTGAACTCAGCACCAGCAAGTTTGGTATCAACATCGTTTACCTTATGCATCTGGAGTTTGTAGTAAGCTGGCTTGTCTTCGATAACTGCATCATAACCGTCTTCCTTATTAGCAGTTACCTTAATGCTACCATTTGTACCACTTGCTTTAAACTGCAACTTGTCAAGACCCTCTTTACTAATCTGACCACCTGTTACAGTGAACTCGATCTTATGATCGTTTAAGAAGTAAGCTGGGTCAACGTATGTCTCTTCGATGATATGTTTACCATCGATAAGACCTCTGAATGATGCTTTACCGTTTTTATCAGTTGTTACAGTCTCTACCCTACCCTTCGGGTCTGTATGTTTAAATACAGCACCGGAGATTACAGATTCTGTTCCATACTGTTTCTTGACAATGTTGAAGTCTACAGAGTTGTTTGGTATTGTAAGAGCTGTGTCATTTGAAATACCATGATCTGTACCATCAAGTCTGATTACATGAAGTTTAGAGTCAACTACATATCCTGCTGGTGGATCTTTTTCCTGAATGGTGATTGTGCCATATGGTATAGAGTAAACACCTTCAGAATCTTGATACATTGGACTATTATCAAAAGTCGTATCCAAATAAGATGGGTTATAATGTACAGTATAAAACTTTCCATTCGAAGATTTCTTTGTCTTAAATGTCCACGTAGCTGCTGGCTCAATACCCTGAGCTGCTGGGTCAGTAGTCATCATCTTCGTATAATACTTAATGACAAACCTAGCGTTTTCGAGTGATTTAGCCACATCGCCCTTCGAGTCCGTTTTCTTTAACAGAATCGTAATAGGGTCCAGATCCGGTACTTCCTTCGATGTAACCGTCTTACTGATTACCCCTGCACTTGCTTTACCATCCGATGTAGCATCTACAGTGTACACCGTCGAGTCTATTGCCCAGTTCTTCGGGGCTGTAGTTTCTTTGATGTAGTAAGTACCCTTCGGTAAGCCACTTACACTTGCTTTACCATTCTTATCAGTTGTAAGAGTTACGTTCTTTCCATCCTTCGTTGCAGGAGTTTTGCATTTTTCATCCGTATATACCGTGTACACCGCACCCTTTAATGAGTAGTTCTCATTATTGTTGGTGCAGTCTGGTAAAGCAGATACTTTTGTCAGATTAATAGTTAATGTAATAGGATTATCTTCTACAGGAACCTCAATGGTCTTATTCTGTGGAACATCTACCGGATACACTGTACTATTCAGAGTATAACCCTTCGGAGCCTTGGTTTCTTTTACATACCACGTTCCGGCTGGTACATCTTCTACAGTTGCTGTGTAAGTACCCTTAGAATCCTTCTTAATTGTCATTGTATAGGAAGCTTTACCGGAGCAATCCTGTTTTTCATATACTCCGTATTCAGCTCCTTCCAATGAATAACCTTCTTTACCGTCGGTAAGGTCTGTGTTGGTTGACTTCTTAATCAGCTTAATATTACCTGGCTGAACCTGCTGTGGTACAGTTACATAGAACGGAAACTTAGCAATCTGATATCCACCACCAAGTGACAGCCAAGCCATATCCTGATATTTATTACCTGATGTAGGACTATGTTCACTACACGTAAACTTCGTAGCATAAAGACCGTTTGGAACTGCTGCCTCTACCTCGATACGATATGTAGTATCTTTGGCAATCTTTTTAAATGATGAATCTGGAATGAATACCTGAATGTTAGCATTATTATCGATCTCAGCTGCCTCTACAGAACCGGCAGGTCTAATAATCTTAGAACCAGCAGGAAGTTTACTCTTATCAAAACTAAGCTGAGCAATGTAATACTTATAATCCTGACCAGATACTTCGTAATGTGGTGACCACTGTAGCGTACAAACCTTACCCTTAACACCTTTGTAAGTTGTGTCTACCCAGTCTTTACCTGTGGATATTGTATTGTTATCGTTTGAATTAGAAATATAAAATCCCTGGCAAGTTACCGCATTATCTTTATGATCGGAGTTAAGTTTTTTACTACCTACATATGCATACTGTGTTCTTCCACCAACAGAAATCGCTTTGTAATCATTGTTTCCACCGAAGTTGCTTGCATCCGTTACCATCAGCTTTACAACATCGTACATTATTTTGGAATAACCAGAATTTGCACCGTCAACCATATTAGCTTTTAATGTTGCTAATGAGTATTCACCACGCAGTACATGTAATGCAAGAGATGCTGCAATATAATCTGCCTGCCATTCGTATGGAACACCTTTTACACGATACTTATCGAGTGGGGCTCTGTCTCCAACACACTTAGGAGCGTTTGCAAGAAGATAAGTAATATGGATATTATTATCGTCATTTGCTGAGTTCCAAGTAAGCGTATTACCGTTAGGAGTTGGGTTTGCATGTTGTACACAATATGCCCATCTCCAACCTCTTGCATGTACAGTTCCTCCACCGTAAGAAAATGTAAATGTTGGGCAAGAAGGCTGTGTTTTTGTTATGTCTGCATCAATGTACGCCATGTTTATATGGTAGCCATAAGTTGTGTAATATCCAGTAGACATACCCGGATTACCTGGAGCAACGTACCTTACTACAACAGAAGTATTCTGATCGATTTTAAGATTTTTGTTAATTTTGTCTACAGTCAATGACCGAGCCGATCTGTTTGAAAATGTTGCAACAGAGTTTTTAGGATCACTTTGGAAATTCTGCTGTTCAATCATTGATGGATCTTTTATATCCATCTTAGCTTCATAAATCTTTGTATCCTCACCAGCAACAGCTTTCCAGAAATCATTATCTTCTTTGTCGGTTACAATCTCACCATTTTCCTCAGCATATTCAAGACCACTCACAAAAGGAACCATACCTTCTGTACTACCAGACTCAGAAGAACTGCTGCTTGCAGAACTACTGCTTGCAGAACTACTGCTTGTAGAACTTCCATCAACTACAGGGTTCTTGTCAGTCTCAGAATCGCTCAAACTACTCGAACTACTCTCGGTACTAATCTCCTCATAGTTTGCAACTACAAAGGCATCCTCAGAGATCGTAACACGATTGGTAACAGGACTGCCATCATCCTTGCCCTCCTCGGAGTAATGCTCACCGTCCGCTGTATCAATCTGATACACACCTACCTTGTACCCTTGATCTGGAATTGCGGATAGCGTAATCTTCGTTCCGCTTTCCATCTCAAAGGAATTTTCTTCATTCTCGGAGCTAGTATAGACAGTACCATCAGGAAGAGTTGCCTTTAAAGTACCACCACTGCCGGATTCTAACATTACCGTAACACTGTCTGTACCCACTGACGATGATGAGACGCTAGTGCTATCAACATCGTCATCTGCGAAAACATTTGTCATTGGAAACGATGACATCGCAGTTGCAAAGGCAAGAAGAAACGCCATAACCCTGCCCTTGCAAGTAATTCTCTTACTAGACATCCTTTCTTCTCCTTTCTTTTGTATTTAGTTTTTAACACTACGCCAAAAATAAATTTTTTCTCACTCCCCCTATACCATATCAAAAAAAGAACACAGAATGTACATAAAAACAAACTGTGCCCTTCTATCCTACCTATCAATATACAGCTATAAATCTAAATCAGCCAACAAAGTACCCTTCTGCTTAGAACTGTCAACGGATCTGTTTTCCATTCCCAATAAACCGTTGATATAGGTGCTGTGTTTCTTTCCTTTCTTATACCGTGTAAATATAGGTTTGGCTAACATCATGCTACCCTCTCCTAGTAAACCACTACAAGACTCAATATCCCACGTAGTTACAAAAATAGTTGGTTTACCACTAATCCCCCTATTCTGCATCAACCCCTTAGCTGCTGATACCTCCGCAAAGTTTACTCCATCATCTATCAGCATGAATACCAAATCAGATGTCATTAACCCATCCAGATCCTTATCGTTTCTCAACCTCATTCGATAGAATTCAGAGCATGAAGTAAACTTACCCACGGAAATACTCGATAAATAAGCCTTAGCAATCATAGGATACACAAACCGGTCTACCCTACCCTTAACCGATAATCCAAAGCATAAGTTTTCTTCTGGCAAATCACCAACAGTCAACCCTAAGTATAACTTATCAGCTTCCTCTTTCTGCCATTTCATAGACTCTTCATCTATGAATACCTTCTCGCCATCTGGTATTACAGCCTCATAAACAAACTTAGTAGATAAATACTCACTCCTAATACCGATAGCATCCTGAATATTCACCTGTTCGCTGTTGTCATCTTCTACATACCCCATTGCCAGCATCTCTTTCTTTTTCTTTAAACAATGAGGACACTGTACAAACTTACCAGTATTCGTATCCAACAACATACCCTTAACATTACAACCATAAGGGCAATCATCATAATGATTTTTAGCTATCATAACTCAACCTCCGCTCTCTATCCTACCAAGTTCCTCTTCACTTAAACTCTATGACCTACTACCCATAACAGATCCCCTGGTCTTAAAAATTCCTTACACTTAGCCTCATAGATAGGATCAAGATTGTAATCTCCTACCCATGCATCTACAGATTCATGGTAATCTACACTAGATGTGACAATCTCATAATCCATCAGATCCAGACCGAATGCATACTCATTGATGATCTTACTAGGATCTTTACCTACTCTAACACCCAGTAATGGCTTGTTGATCTCATACTTATTCATTCCAGTTACAATAGACGAAAATGACATTCCACTACCTACCGGAACTACTACCCTACTGCACTCTTCTGGAATGTTCTGTACCTGTTCAGATGTTACCTTAACATTCTCAGCGCACTCCATACCGAATGGAACGTATCCGCATCTCCGATTCTCTGCATACTCCCTAGCCCTCGCAACAATAATATTGTTGTATCCTGGTCGTACACGTATGATCTCTGTATACTTATTTTCCTTGATATGTTCAATTACTGAGGTATCTCCACCGAACGGCATGAACACCTTACAATTTACCTTAAGATTTTCACAAATGTAACTAACGATCTCGCACTGTGGAGACTGTCTGCTTCCAGCCGTTACAACTGTGTCATACCCCATTTCTAACAACTGAAGAATTACCTGATAGGCACTTCTAGCTTTTCCACCATGTACTCCATACACCTCAAATATATCATCCCGTTTCAGCCAGATACCCTCTTCCTCACAATACACTACAGGAGTAATATCACTTATCTTCATCTACTTCCCCTCCACTAACTACTTTAAATGGTTCTTCTAATCTATATGAACAATCGCCAAGACCATATCTTCTCAGGATTTCTCTTCTGCAAGAATCACACTCCTTAAGACTGCCCCTAGCGATCATAATTCTGTTCTTTACTCCATAATTAGTAATAAACTCTACAGATAAACTATAGGGTGAATAAACAAGTTCAAAACCTCCATATAATTCCACAAGTCTATTTAAGTCCACACAACCACTCTTAAAGTAAATTTTCATTTGTACCTACCTCCTAATATACTATACTCGAAGTATAACATAACTCAAGCATACATAAAACATATTTCCAAACAAAAGTCGGAAGCTTTTAAAGCTTCCGACTTCTTATAAAAACTTGTTACCTATCCATACGTAAATTGCATATATTAGATCCCCAACCTTACCACTTACAAGCACCACGCCTATAACTTCTACTACAACAGATCTCATGAACAGCATTCCAGATGTTAGGTAAGTTACATGTCGCTTTTTATCAAAACCACCTTTTACAGAGCCATCTTTTATTTCATCTTCCGACACTACCCTAAATCTCCCTAAAGATATGATAGACAATAATGAGAAATCTAAGTACACATTAGCATAATCAAATATATAGCATACTACCATTAATACCCCGTAGAATATTAATACTATTCCGAAAATAGACTGTGCTATGCTGAATATCTTACTTAAAGATATTTTACCATTGCTGATAGATTCCTTAATCAATGCTAAAGAGTTCTGTTCATTCGTTGATAAGTTATCTTTTCCCTTTAATGCTATGTACTGTTGTTGCTCTAGTATTGTCTCTTTTATTATCATACCCGTAAGGTCTGACTCTGTTACAATACTGCCTATTGGATCTGCGTCCTTTACATCATTTATTACTTTATCTGATTCCTTATTTTCTGTTATTGGCTTTAAGATTGAAGTATCTGTAACCATTCTTAGAAAATACGTTGGAAACCTATAGTTAGCACCATCACCAGAAATCTGAGATACATGAGGATAATTTGTAGGAGGATCTGGATTATTCGTATGCATAATCTTACCCTCTCCTATGTATATAGCTACATGACCTTGCCACCAACATATATCACCTGGAATTGCCTTAGATTCATCTGTAAACCGATCAACAGCTGCATTATACTGTGCACTAGACTGAGCAGGTATCTCTAGACCAAAATGCCGATAGACCATTGATGTGAATGCTGAACAATCAAATCCATCTCCATTCTTCTCGCACTCCTCTAATGTCATCGAACCATACCTACCGCCTGGTCCACCAAAAACATATTTCATGTTTGTCTTACCGTCCCACTGTAAAGCGTACTTAGCAAACTCTGTTGTCTTTATTGTTGAAGCATTTACAACAGATACCCTACTACTCAGTAGGACTAATAAAAATATGAATATGATTCTTTTTATCTTTCGCATAGCAATACCTCCTACTCAAACATCGTACTGAAAGGTTCACCATGAACTGAGACAGAATTTTTATCCAAATCTTCAATTTTCTGTTTGAGTAAACAACCACTTAAAGCATACTTACACTTCTGACACATATATTCCATAAAGCCTTCATTAGAACAATCTGAAATCCAACATGAACCAATATCCGACTTGCTGACCTTCCATGTGTTTAGCATACTTCCACTTATTCTTTTTAACAACTGAAATGATAAATTTTCTCTGTTTATTCTACCTTTTGAGATTTCAAAGCAGTTTAACTTTCTTAATAAGTTGTCGTATTTATCTGAACTTCTCAGGATACTGTAATAATTCTTACCAGATATCATATCATCTTGAAGCAGTTTAAACTCCTCTAACTCTTTTTTTGATAACTTTATGCACATGTCTTGCAGTCTTGTATAAGATAGTAATAGCTCTTCAAAGCAGTAATAAGTTGTATACCTAAACACACAGCAAGCATCATTACATAGCTTATCCAGTACCCCTAACAAGTTTACAACAGGGATGTGACCAACCTTTATATCATCCCCAACATTATCAAAAAACAATATTACATAATCTCCGCATTTCAATTTTCCATCTAATGAGCTAATTATGTTTATTAAGTTATCATATCCTCCAGCTGCCAATATACTAAATGGTTTATTGTTTGCATACAGAGTCACTACTGCCTTAACAAATTTATACTCTGACTTATTTTCTTCTCCTTCACATATTATGTAATACATTCCTACCACCCCTTCTGGTTGTATAAATATGACAACTTTAACACACCATTATCGTTAAATAGTGTTGCATAGTTGTTTGGAGAAATTCCCAACCCATATGCTACCCTACTTATTATAATGTATTGGTTCTTCTCGTCCCATCTTGCCAAATCTATAGAATCTTTACTGGAATCAAATAACAACTCTGCATTGTCTATTATAATTAAACATTTTTTTAAGTTATCTACAGCATATTTTAATTCTCTGTACTCTGAAACAACATAAACATTCTTTGCATAACTCGTATTGTTTGCTAAATCCATTTGCTTATAGATCTGTACTAAATCTATGAGCATACTCTTACCTGTTGCGCTGTTTCCAATAATCTGAATCTTATTTCTACGCAATTCAAGATTATATGACATTTTCTTGTACACAGCTATAAACCTGTTTGTATTGTAATTATAAATACCCGACAATTACATCACCCCCAAAAATAGCTTTCTATAATGCTTCCCATTTATATTAAAATCTCGTTCTCTGCATACCTCTAAACCGCCTACATGAGCTAAATAAAATACAGTCTTACTGTCTTTGTTCTCTTCTACACAATCAAATAGCACATCTAAAGCATTTGGTCCAGCCTGTACAATATTTAAACATTTATACACACCATTACTATTATTTACTATATACAACAATACAACCTTGCAACCAGTTGAAAGATGTTGTATTGTAGTTGCACCATACGGAGTTGAAATAATCTCAGTATTTGAATCAATCATCTTAGCACTATCTATTTTTTTCATAACAGATGCACATCTTTCATTATCCAAATCTTTACCATTTATATAGAAGTTGAATTCAGCATCTATGCCATTTACAAAGTTATGTTTTGGTTTCTTAGTAACTATATTAATCATGCACAGCACCCCCTACTCCACTTTTCCGTTCTTATACCGATCCAGTAACAACTCTAAAACACAGCTAAAATCACTTCCAGCAAACACATCACTTGCATTCGCTCTATCTGATACGACAGTATTAAATGATTTTAACTCTGCACCCTTAGATAACAGCAAATAAACATGCTTGCCAACGATATCAAAACTACGGGTCATTCTTCCCTCAAACTGTACCATCTTACTAGGACTAGGATCGAACGTATAGAAAATACAAACATTACAGTTACCGAAGTTTAATCCCTTCTGTACATTCGTTACTAATACCCTAAAGTCTCCCAGTTTAAAGCTGTTAATTACGTTCTCACGTTCCTTCTGACTAGAATCACCATTCAAAACCATAGTGTCAATTCCGTAAAAATCTAACAGCTCCTTAATACTTCTCTGAGTTTCCTTATATCTTGTATAAACAAGAACCTGTGGTTCATCCACTAAATCCTCGGTTATTAACTTCAACAAAGCACGTAACTTAGGTGTGGTATCAATATTAGTCTCAACTCCCATCTTAAAATATGATGGGCAATCATATACCATCTGAGGAATACTTGTCTTTTTCAGCAACTCCCTCTGTTCCTTAGATAACGGTACTACTACTGCCTCTGCACTACAATCTACCATAGTAGCACCGAAATCCTTACGAGTTCTAGCAAAGTACCGATACCCTACCAACTTCCTAAACTGATCCTGATTCTTATACTTTCCTGAGAATGTAGGATACGGTCCATAGTAATCATACACCTCGTAAGTCTTAGAAAACTCAGTCTTAGTAGGAAGAAAACTCTTATCTACAAAATTCAACTGTGCATAGAACGCCCTAAGCTCTTTCTCAAAAGGCGTGGCATTTAATAAAACAATTCTGTCGAACATATCTGCGATGTAACTACCATCCTTGTAATACTGGGTGGTTGTATTGGAGAGAATATCTCCACTCTCATCTACAATCAGCAAATCAAAAGGACACTCTCCAGCGTCCATCATAAAACTTCTCATATGTGACTGAAAATCTACGCTCTTTAATAATGAATGTGCACCTACAACATCATAATTAATAGAGCTGTAATTCTCATCAATGAACTTCTTAACTAAAGGTTTCTCACCGTACACCTCTCCAACATACTCCCCAGTAAACCGGATAAGTTCCCTCCGAGCCTGAGGAATCAGAGTCTTAGCTGTTAAGAATAAAAAACGGAACTCTCTACCCTGCTGTCTGTATAAATTCCTTAACAAATTAACAAGACCAGCAACCTCTACAGTCTTACCAATTCCTACTGAATCTCCTAAAACAGCTCTTCCGGCAAAAAACATAAATCCGACACCAGTAGTCTGTATTGGTTCCAAAGTTCCTACTTTCTCTTTTAACTCAAGGAAATCTGAACTACCTGTTCTAATAACCTCATCAATATCCGATGGGGTTAAATCGTAGATAATATGCTCTAACTCTGGAATTTTACCATACTTTCCTGTCTTCTGGAACTGATAATCCAAAGCTCTTATCATATCCAATTTATCGCAATCCTCATCGCTAAGATACTTACCCTTCCATCTACCCTTGTAATATTCTACTTTCTTTTTTTCTCTTCCCATTTACCCTATTTCCTCCTGGTCTATAACTACATCTACCTAAATCTTTACAGGAGTTATACCCCTCTATAACAGTGTTTAGCAAGTTCTGGTAGAAATCTGAACTTACAGGATGGTAAAACTCCTCGCATCTATCTTTATTAGATTGTAACCTAAATTCCGGTAAATTAAAAGATGTTTCAGGATTTAAATTTTCTATTTTACGAACCGTATTCATTTCGCTGGGCATTATAATAAATTTAGTACCACTATCTCGCTTCTCGCACAAACAAAGATTAGTTATCTTAAACACATCATCAAATATTACAGAACAAACAGCTAAAACATTCTTAGGATAGTCCTTTGCATCATTGTAAATAATCTTAGTAATTTCCATAGCCACTCACCTATATAAATAATTTACCCTTTCTCTTGTATATTCTTCCCATTGCTATATTCTTCTCTATTACTTTTTTACTATAGAACTTTGCTACATACCCTATCTCAGACCCTTTATGTTCCCTGATAAAATCCCTTATGTCCTCTGGTACGTGTTCTTCTGGCTCTTTTACTTTCTCTACAACTGGTTCTTTAATTTCTGATAATATATTTTCAAGTTCTGATTCAGTGTTTTCTGATTTCAAACTAATGTCAGACTGCATTTGCAACCAAAAATCATCCAACAAATCAGAATCTTTCTCTTTCTGATTTACCTCATTTGTAAAACTAAAAATACCACTATTTTCTTTATCTACTTCTGGTTCGTTATTTTCTGCTTCTAAAGCATTTATTTCTGTTTCTAATTCTTCTGGATTAAATAAATCGTCAATATTTTCATTTTCTATTTCAGTATTTTCAACTTCTACGGGTTCTTCTTTTATTTCTGTTTCTTCTTCTTTAACATAGTCCTCTACGTATCTACCGTGATCTACGAAATCTATCGTTTCCTCTGCTTTTGACTCGACATCATTTACTACTACCTCACTATTGTCTTCTTCTATATTCTTATAGTCTTCTACATATCTGCCATGCTCTACAAAATCTGCTGTTTCCACTACTTTCGGTACAGCATCATCTAATACTACCCTATCACTATAGTCCTCTATATATCTACCATGATCTATGTATTCTTTATTATCTTCATGTACAGTAACTTGTTCTTTTATCATATCACCCTTAGCAGGTTCTGGTTCTATCGCATCATCATCCTTAACAGTTTCTGGTTCTACCATATCAACATCCTTAACAGGCTCTGTTACTACCATACCCCCATCCTTGACAATATCCTTAACCTCGGAAGTTACCCCTCTAAATAACTTCTCTATTTCATTTAGTTCATCTAATATGTTGCTTTCATTATCTTTAAGATCATCATGAGAATCTTCTCTTAAATCACCAAAGTCTTTCATCTCGGAGCCTAAAGAACTACCCTCTCTATCAGTATCTACGGAACTATTTTCTACTTCCTCAGCTACAACACCGTCAGCTACAGAAACAGCATTCAACTTCTCGAGATTTAATCTCTCTTCTTGTTGCTTCTTTAAAATCTCCTGATCTTTCTCCCTATATTCTCTAATAACTTCTTTCCTAAATTTGTTGATGTCTCTAACATCATAAGTATTTGAGAGATTTAGATAGTAATCTAAATCTCTCTGAAACACTTCCATATCAATATCTAGACCTATAGTACCCATTCAAAACACCCCTATAATATATCGTTCAACCATGACTCATCCACATCTGGCTCTGGCAATACCAAATCACTATTCTCGCCAGCAAATACATCGTCCTCGTCATCCTGCTTTTTAGGATTGTACTTGTAAGACTCCTTTCCAGCAGTATGATCTATAACTTCTCGCTTCTCAGCTAACCGAACAGCCACAGGAATACCAATGCTACCGCCAACTAAACCTGTATCATCAAATTCAATATTTTCAATCTCTGGAATTAACCTCTTCCATACACCCCCAATAAACTCAAATATCTCAAAGTTAGCGTTATTACTACCAGACAATACCTCTGCATGACAGAATGTAGCCTTGCCGTTATTGATGTCTCGTGATACAATACCCATGTCACCCTTATTACACAAATGATAAGGGAACTGCTTTCTAGTTACCCCTATAGAAGCCTTAACCTCATCCTCACTAAGCTGTCTAACAACCGCTCTACTAGATATTAATGTATAGGTATTTTTTCTAATTACATCGTTTACAATACGATGTGGAAATAGTATTACCCTTATTCCAAAGTAAGCATACTTAGATACTATCGAGGATAAGTAATCCTGAAACTTATTACCATCATCCTTGTCTAACTCCTTAGTCATAAGTGTCATAAGCTCATCTACAAGAATATATCTATATGGCAACTTATTCATTGGAAATTTCTTGTTATAGTCTGCAATGTTTAGTAAACCAGCTTCTTTTAATGCTTTTCCAGTAGTATCTTCAACATACTTAAACAGTCTATCTAAGTACCCTACCATCTTTTTAGGTTCACCACAGAAGAATCTAACATGTGGCAAATACTTACTTGGGTAGTAGTAATCAGACTGCATACCCTTCGGATCAAATATGTAAAATTCTACCTCCTTAGGCGAACTAAACATACATATCTGAGCAAGTACAGACTGACCTTTCCATGACTTACCACATCTAGTCTCACCACAGAATAACATACTCTCACAGCCCTCAAGATCACATTTCAGAACATCTCCGAACTCATTAATACCCCAAACGTATGGCATTTTTACATCCGTGTTTAAAATATAATCTGGTATTGTATTGTAAATATCTTTTAAAGATACCATACAATTCTCACCTGTAAATAAGTTTATTACAAAAGTATCTCCAGAACTGTCTGTAGTTGCATATGTTTTCTCGTTTACAACCTTACCATTCTCATCTCTTGAATACATATTAGCTACTTCATTAGCAATATCTTCTTCTTTTAAACCTGGTGATCTCGTACACTCCAACCTATAAAGGAATAAGTTCTTAGTCATTCTCATAAGGTCAGGCAGGTTCTCTTCCTTACAACCATACTGTCTAGCTGCCGTTCTAATATATTCGCTAAACATCATAAACTCGCTATCGTTATAATCAAGTTCTGTTGTCCTAGCATATCCTGGATTTAAAGATGGCAAGATACCCTTGAATGTCTCAAAAAGATACTGCCTAGTCCAAATACCCTTCTCTGCTACCACACCTTCTACAGCTTTCTCAGCATCAAACCCATCTGAACCAGCACAGTTACTGTTATCTACATATTCTTCCTCTGGTTCGCTAAAGTCATCTGCAAATTCATCCGACATGCTATCCCAGTCAATACCATCATAATCTGAACTATCCGATGTATCACTATCTTCTACTTCATCATCTAAACCAGCAAACATGTCATCAATATCTTGACTGTTATAAGAATTTATGGCTGGATTCTCATTAGTAACAGGAGTTTCTACTACATCCTGAGTAACTTCATTACCATCAACCTCTATAAACATAATCAATACTAAACCTACAATTACAGCAAGTAAACCCCCTATACCCAGCCACCAAGGTTCTCTTATAGACGGTACAAACGGTTTTAATAAAGTAAAAAACAATCCTATACCAGCCGTGCAACCTCCGAACACAAAAGCTCTCTTGCCTAGCTTTCTCCAATCAGACTTAGTATTATTCATAAAGGATCTTCCGAACTCCCTACATACAACAGAAACAACATGAAAAGCAGTCTTAGCAGCACCCCACATAGCATCAAACTCCGGAGTTAGAGATTGCTGTTGTATCTGAGTATTATTCTGGCTCTGTGAATCATTTCCGTTTAGTACAGAATTTATATTAAAATTCCCATTATTATAGTTACTACCCGAAAAGCTATTCTCACTACCCACAGACGAACTTCCAGTCGGTAATGAATCCCAATCATCTCCATCTATAGGAGAACTCTGAGGTGGATTTAACCTAAAATCCCTCTCGGCTCTTGCATTATCATAATCGTCCATCTTAAATACCCCTCCCTAGAACACTACTTTGAAAATATAAAATACTATTGTAAGTACCATTAACCCTACTCCAGTATACTTTATAGTCTTATTAAAGTCACTATCTACTGATAAATGACTGAAAAGCAATATCAAAAGCATTATTAAAAATGAACCACCAAAACCACTCATATTACTCATCCTCGCTACTATTTTCTATCATACTAGAGCTGCTCTCAGTAGCTCGATCATTAGCTTCCTCAATGGACTCTAAATAATCTGCACCTTCATCATAATACATCTGTCTGATATACTGAACGACAAGGTTTCCATCCGTATATCTACATGCAGAGTTTACATCAGTATCAATGCTTACTAACCATCCAGTATCCAGATCCGGATAACGCTGTAATGTTATATCAAATGTTACATCCCTCATAGCTGCATCTGAACTCTTGTAGTAATTCAATACATAGTTGTATAAGTAAATATCACCCTTAGTGCTATCTGACTCATCTCTATTATAAATATTTAAGTTTTTATAGATCTCTGGCTTGTCTTTAGACCAAAAATCTTTCTGTGACAAATCAAGCATTTTTACATTAACAGTAAACACCTGCTTATTCTCAGCGAACACAGAAGAATTCTCAATACCCTGTACCTCTATAGAAAGCATTGCCTCTCTATACATATTTCTTATAAACTGGTCATAGTAATCAGAAGTCTTGTTAGTTGAATCAAAGTACCCTTCGTAAGTGCTTACTACAGTGGATCTTCTAGAATACTTCTGAACAATACTCATATCCAAAGATCTAATACCATTTAAATATGCATATACAACATCCTCAGCAGACATTGACTTATCACCTAATGATAACAAGCTACCATCAAGATCCCAAATATACCCCTTCGGCAGTTTACCATAGGTTTCTATCAGGTTGTCCTGCATCTGAAGTAATATGTTGTCGGACACCTCTTCTGACTTTTCCATAGCCTCCTGCTGCTGTTTTTGGTACTCTTCATGAAGTCTTTCAGACTCTTCTTCCTGTTTCTTCTGTTTTACCCCTGATGCAATAAACAATATTGCAAAACCTACCAATGCAATTATAATTATTTTCTTATGATTATTAACAAAATCACTCATACCAACACCCCTATTCCGTTAAACTTACACCAGTTCTAAAGATATCACTCTTAGCAATATGCTCCGGTAACATCATCTTTGCAATCGTTGTTACACTCTTATCAAGATGAATTAGAAAAGCCTTATCATACATACTAGACATATCTGAGTCCGTCTCAAAGCTCTTTGTATTACCTCTCTTAGTTACAAGGTTATCCAAATCTCCCTGTAACATTGGAACAGATAACTCCTCACACAACCTCTTGCGAGTATTACTACTAGCTATAGCACCTATGCAGAAAGATGTAATGTTATCAAATATTGCAAACTTATCATCGTCAAGTAACTCCTTAACGTTATTCGTTACAATGAAGTTTACATCACCTAACTTTCTACCACCCGTAATAGCAGTCTTAATCGTGTTCGCTGAATCAGGGAAAGCACCCCACCGCTGGAACTCCTCCCACACCTTAAAGTTGTACTTATTCTGAGCCTTCGAAAAGATAGATCTAATGTGGGAAATGTTCGCCGCAGACAACTGGGTTAAAGCCATCTGAGTCTTATCAACCGTATCGGCAGACTTACCAGCCATTCCAAAAGAATTTATAACCAACTTAGCGTTTACGATATCACTCAATGCTACCCTATTCTTGAATACATTACTCTTAATGCCACCATGTTCAAAACTCTCAAAATAAGTTGCTAATCGTGCTACTACCTTATCCAGAGTGTCCAAGTAACCTGGGTTTATTTTATACCTGTCATAGAGGTTTAAACTGTTGTCATTGGAACCTCTTTTAGTTAAAGCAATACATTCCTTATACAAATCCTTAAACTTACCATACACATAAAACAAATCATACCCTCTGGTGTTAGTCCATGTGCTAGGATCATCCTCTTTAACTCCTAGATCTGCATAAGCCTTAGATATTGCATTATCTACAATTACCTGCGCCCACACATCAGATTCCAACAAATCACTACCAACCAATACCCTGAAGTACGAATTCGTAAATGACTTACAGAATGAGAAGATGTCTTTGTCTAAATCTGGAGTACCGGTTAGTGTAATCTCGAAAGGATCATAATAACATCCCTGACCCTCAGCCATATTTAAAACTACTACATCATCCTGCCTAGCAACAAAGCTACCCATCGGAATGTATTCAAAACCCTCTATATCATTAATAGTACCATTATACTCATCTAACGCCAGCAACTGCAACAGTAAAAACTTTAAGAAGAATGACTTACCACCACCAGTCTCAGCAGTTACAAGTATGTTCTCGGCATCTACAGAGGTTTTCTTAATTGTCTTATATACAGCAAATCCAGAGTAAATATCGGTTCCAAAAATAATTCCTTTCCTACCAATCTTACCCTGGTCATATGTGCTAAATCTTGCTATCTGTTCATCCGGTATCGTATTACTACCAACATCCTTAAGAACCTCCGGAGTACTCTCCATAGTAAAAGGACTAAAAGCCTTCATCATTCCGAAAAGATTCTCCTCTACTCTTGTTACCACGAAATTCTTATTCTTACAGTAACTTAATACTTCGATTACAGTCTTATCAAAGTTTTCTCCTCTCGTTCCAGATATAATCATCATAGTTCTGAATCGGAAAAACTTTCTTCTTCTACGAATGTCTGCATCTGACAGGTAGATCAGTGAGTTCTTACGTCTCGTTGTACTGTCCATGGAACCAATGTTTTCCTGATAGTTGTATGCATTTACATCATCTCTATCCTCGTCTATCGTTTTCCATGTTCTAATCTTAGAACGCATCTGAGGGCTGCTCCAATCTATTCTAGTAGGCTCATACAACTCTATGAATGATACCCTAACACCCTGTCTAGCTTCATCTCTAATACTATCTTTAAAATCTATAGGTATCTTAGAT
>ENA-OPCA01000115-OPCA01000115.1-human-gut-metagenome-genome-assembly--contig:-NODE-115-length-75910-cov-7.056252_pt1 | contig 75910 bp, 67 predicted proteins | sample MGYA00241076_ERZ501468 | MGnify/ENA primary metagenome ERZ501468 (study PRJEB25962, sample SAMEA2042633) | human gut metagenome | biome: human gut; feature: human-associated habitat; material: faeces... | reverse complement strand
AGGTGCTGGAAACGAGTCGGGTTTGTGGAGTTACCGGTGATGGAAACGTCTACGCCTTCGTGTTTCATGATCGCAACGCCTTCCAGAACGTCGTTTGCGCCGTAGCACTTAACAGCGGCTCTTTCGCCGTCTGAGAATGCTCTTGTTTCAACGATCTTCAGTTCGCTGGTGTAGAAATCATAATCGGTCTTTACATAGGTAAAGCCGTTGATTCTTGAAATAATATAAGCAGCGTCTTTGCCAAGACCGTTCAGGATAACTCTGAGCGGCTCTTTGCGCACTTTGTTTGCCGTGCGCGCAATGCCGATTGCGCCTTCAGCAGCGGCAAAACTCTCATGGCCTGCAAGAAATGCAAAGCACTTTGTCTCTTCTGAAAGCAGACGCGCGCCCAGATTGCCGTGGCCGAGACCAACATTTCTCTGCTCTGCAACGGAACCGGGGATGCAGAATGCCTGAAGACCGATACCGATCTTTTCCGCTGCCTCAGATGCGGATTTCACGCCGCTCTTGATTGCAACTGCCGCGCCGAGCGTGTAAGCCCAGCTTGCGTTTTCAAACGCGATCGGCTGAACGCCTTTTACGATCGCGTCAACATTTATTCCTTTTGAAAGGCACAAATCCCTTGCTTCCTCAAGACTTGAAAGACCGTATTCAGCAAGACATTTTTCAATTTTGGCCATTCTTCTCTCTTTGCCTTCGAATTTTACATCATTCGCCATTGTACGTTCCTCCTGTCTTAATTATTCTTCGCGCGGGTCAATATATTTCGCAGCATTGTCAAATCTGCCGTATGTGCCCTTGTTTGCCTCATATGCCTCGTTCGGGGATTTGCCGTGGCGGATATCCTCAAGCATCTTGCCGAGCTTTACGAATTCGTAGCCGATCACTTCGCCCTCTTCGTCCAGTGCCATGCGTGTTACATAGCCTTCCGCCATTTCCATATAGCGAACGCCTTTTGCCTTTGTGGAGAACATGGTGCCCACCTGGCTTCTGAGACCTTTACCAAGATCCTCAAGCGCAGCGCCGATTACAAGACCACCCTCAGAGAACGCACTCTGGGAACGTCCGTAAGCAAGCTGCTTAAAGAGTTCTCTCATCGCAACGTTGATCGCGTCGCAAACCAGGTCTGTATTCAGGCATTCCAGCAGCGTTTTGCCCGGCAGAATCTCCGCCGCCATAGCTGCAGAATGCGTCATGCCGGAGCAGCCGATCGTCTCAACAAGCGCTTCTTCAACAATGCCGTTTTTAACGTTCAGGCTCAGTTTGCAGGCGCCCTGCTGCGGCGCGCACCAGCCAATGCCGTGTGAAAAGCCGCTTATGTCTTTGATTTCGTAGGATTTAACCCATTTACCCTCTTCCGGGATCGGAGCAGGGCCGTGATGCGGACCTTTTTTTACGGTGCACATCTGTTCTACTTCTTGCGAATAAACCATAGTATCTACTCCCTCGCTTAAATTTAATAATTACTAAAATTATCAATAGTTATTATAACCAATCTTGTGCTTATCTGCAAGTAAAAGAATATAAAATTTGTTATATTTCCTTATTTTTTCCGTATCGCTTGCAAGGTTTTGTGCAAATTGGTATACTATAATCGAAATCAACATAAAAAGGAAAGATGAAAATGAAAATAAAAAACGGTTTTGTAAAAAGAAATATTGCCGGCTCGGAGATCGTTGTGCCGGTAGGCAAAACAGCGTCTGAATTTAACGGCATGATCACTTTGAACGAATCCGGCGCGTTTTTCTGGGATTGCCTTTTGCAGGAAACAACTGCGGATGAAGTGGTAAAAAAGGTGCTTGATGTTTATGAGGTAACGCCGGAAAAAGCCGCCGCAGACGTGGATAAATTTATCACTATGCTCCGCGAAAACGATCTGCTGGAGGAGTAATATAAAAATTATATTTACAATGTGTAATGCCCTGCAAGCATCTAAGGTTTGCAGGGCATTATTTTAAGTTTCGTTATTTGTGATTGATATTATTTATTAACTTCTTTTTTGTTTGTCAATCCAAGAATGTAATCTATGGATACGTTATAAAAAACGGAAAGACGTATTAATCTGTCTGCTGTTATTTCGGTCGTGCCGTTTTCTATGTTTGAATAGTTTTGCTGTGTCATATTCAAAATTTCCGCTATATCTTTTTGCGTTAGATTTCGGTCTTCTCTTAGATCTTTTATTCTTTGATACAATGGCTACACTTCAAAATAATTTTATCATACAAGCACGAATTGTATTTACAATTACAAGTAAAACTTGTACAATGTTGTTACAATTCATACTTGTAATGATTCTATAAGGCGATTTTATGAATGAGAATCAGATAAGTTTTAAAGTTAACTATAAAACAACAAGCAGTAAAAAAATCTGCTCGCGTTCCCTTGTCCGTTTAAATGAAGCACTTAATTTTATCTGCCGCAATTTTTCCAAATGGTCGGATTGCAGGCTGTTCAAAATTGATTCGGGATCTGTGTTCAATAAATGAGGTGAATGTAGAAAATGAAAGGCGAATCTGTTATCAACCTTGACTTAGATCCCGAATATAACCAAGTAAAACAATAAATCCGAGGTCACATATCGAAATCCAGCGATATGCACCTCGGATTTGCGCGTTTATTTTATATTTGTGTTTATAATCTTCATCACGAGTTCCTGCGTTGGGAAATCCATATAAATGGCGCCGTAGTATTTGGCGGGGTCAAGCGGGTATTTCATAAACTGCGGGTTGATATATTCCGCGTTTTTGCGCGGGCCTTTTGCTCCGCCCGCTGTGGAAAGATAATCTATAATATAAGTTCCGTCAAATGGCTTTGCCTTGTCAAGAAACGGCTTTATGCACTCGTTCCAGCGTGGCTCGGGCTTGTATTTATACCGGTCCTGCACAACAAATTGAGCGGGATATGTACCGCCGGTGCTCAATGTCAGCGGATCGGGAGAGATCGTGTCCTGCTCTATCCAGCGGGAAAAATCCAGCCCGGTGTTTTCAGCTGTGAATTCAGCCCTGTCCGTCATTTTACAGCGGCGGATCAAATAAATTTTTCCGCGTGTTTCATCAAGCTTCGGCACCCGGTTTTCACAAAACCACATGTTTGGCGCTTTGGCTATGTACTGGAAAAACAAGTTGTCAAAGCACTTTTCATTTTCTTTGCCGCTGTCATTCTTAAACTGAAAAAGGATCGTTTCGCTCGGATTCTCACGCAGAAAGTCATAGCAGGCGTTCAGCACGTAATCCAGATCCATCTGTTTGCCAAACTTGTTGGGCGTGGTAAATACTTTCGCAACGCCGTGCACCATTTTCAGCCGGTTGCCATTGCTCTCCACCCGGATATCCAGCGCTCTGATCCCAAGCATCAGCTGCGCATAGATCGTCAGATCCTGTGTTTTGCATATGTGCGCAAACTGCACGTATTTGGTTACACAGTCATGCGTGCCGGGAATGGAAAGAGACAGCAGATCCCGTTGTCCGTCTATATCCGCCATCCAGTTTTTCAGTTTCATAAAATCCCTCTTTTCAATACGGCGTTGTATGCGCAGGCAAGTTCCTTTAAAGCCGTTTTGCGGCAGGCGCCCTTTTGCCTGCTTGGCTATTATAACATTTTTTGCCCGTTTCATCAATCGTTGAAAAAAGAAATAAGATTTAGTATAATGAATATATATAAACTTTGGGTTGTGCTCGGGAGGCGCGGCAGTATGATCCTATTGGAAAAAAAGGGCGTTATAACGCCCGATATGGATAAAACAAATATTGCGTTCAATTTTGATGTGCCGGACGGCGTTTCCGCTTTGAACATGGATTTTTCCTATTCGCCTAAAACGCTTGATGATGAGAGCGCTGCTGTCAGATTGATTTCGTCAGCGCTTGAACAATATCTCGGCACGGATCACGGAAAAGATCCGCGTGATTTTCTGCCGGTCAAAAATCTTATAACCGTTTCGGTGGATGACCCGCTCGGTTACAGGGGCGCGGCGCACCGGCAGCCAAATGAGCAGCATATCGTGATCGGCGGGGCAGAAACTTCGCCCGGCTTTACAAAAGGCGCAGTCAGCAGCGGAACATGGCGCGTGGTGCTGAACGTGCACTGCTGCGTATGTGATGCTGCATACAATCTTAAAATAAGCGGAGGTACAGTACAATGAGTTATCTTCCCTGCGAACTGCACTGCCATACCATCCATTCGGACGGCGGCTTTACTCCGCTTTCCCTTCAGCAGGCGGCGGTGGAGGATCATCTTTCTCTGATCGCCTTAACGGATCATAATACCTACAGCGGTTTTGACGAGACGGATCCGAATCTCATCCCCGTTGTGCGCGGCATTGAATGGACCACCTATTTCGGCCATATGCTGGTGCTTGGTGCGCGTGATTTTGTGGACTGGCGCGACGCCGTGCCGGATAATATAGATGAAAAGATGAAAGCTGTTCGGGCGGCGGGCGGCGTTGTGGGCATAGCGCATCCGTTTCAGGCGGGTTCGCCGATATGCACCGGCGGCAGATGGGAATTTCATGTGCGCGATTTCCGCAATGTGGATTATATGGAAGTCTGGCACGAGGATTTCAGCCCGGAAAATACGGAGAATGACCGGGCGCTTGCCATGTATACCTCTCTGCTGGATCAGGGGTACCATATTGCCGCAGTATACGGCAAGGACTGGCACAGACCCACCCCGCCGGAGAAACATTACGGCTGCACCTATCTCCATTTTGACGGCGGACTTGCCACGCCGCAGGGCGCGTTAAAAGCGATCCGCCTTGGCAAAACGGTTGCCTCAACGGGCGCGAAATTTATATTTCGTGTGCACCGCCTTGGCAAAACATACGGTCTCGGCTCAACGATTCCCAAGGGGAATGTTACGTTCAGTTTCTTTACGGATCTGCATTCCAGAGAAAAGAATGCCGGAAAGGAAATCCTGGAATACAAGACGATCCGGATCGTTACAAACGGCGGAAAGACAGTACTGGAAACCAGGTGCGATACACGCCACGAGCGCTTAAAGATCGAGCGCGGGCATTGGTATCGTGCAGAACTTTGGGGAACGGTCAACGGCGAAAACAAGATCCTTGCCGTTACCAGCCCCGTCTATTGCGAATAAAAAAGAAAACCGCTGTGCTCTTTACTGCACAGCGGCTCTTAAAGCGTAATGTATACATTTTATCGCTTGGAAACATTAATAGTCTTCCGGGCGGTAATTTTTTTTGCCTTCCGGCGTGTCTCTGTAATACTGGGTAAACGGTTTGAAACGCGCTTTCTCCTCCCAGATCTCTTTGGCCTTCGGCGCCCAGTGTTTTGCGTAGTCGTCGCATTTAGAGCAAAGTTCATCCGCGCTTTCGGCTTTGATGAGATTCGTGGACTTCGCGCCGCTGCGCTGCACCATTTTGCGCAGTGCCTGCGGATTTTCAAGCATAGGGCAGGGGCGCAGCATGTTTTTGTTAAACGGCTGGCCCTTGTAATACTCTTTGAAAAGGGGAGAGTTGAGGCATTCCATGATAGATTTCTCCCGGATATTCGAATCGGAATAATGAATGAAAACACAGGGTTCCACATCGCCCTCGGAGTTTACGTGAAAATAATTCCTGCCGCCCGCGATGCAGCCGCCTACAAATTCAGCGTCATTCTGAAAGTCAACAGTGAAAATGGGCTTTCCCGTTTTGGAATCCCGTTTTGCCCGGATGGCGCGGTAAACATGCTCCCTTTGTTCGGGCGTCAGCAGCAGGCTTGTGTCTGCGTTGTCGCCCACCGGCATGTAGTGGAAAAACCACATGTATCGTGCGCCCGCCTCAATCATTTGGTCATAAAATTCGTCGCTGGTTACCGCCTCATAGTTTTTGCTTGTGTAGCAGACGGAAGTTCCAAAAAGGCAGCCGTGCGCTTTCAGCATCTTCATGGCGTTCATCGTTGTTTGATAGGCGCCTCCGCCTCTTCTGCCGTCGTTCGTTTCCTCTGTGCCTTCAATAGAAAGCGCCAGACCGAAATTGCCGCATTCAATCAGCTGCTCGCAAAAAGCGTCGTCGATCAGCGTGGCGTTTGTGAAAGCAAGAAAAATGCAGTCCGGGTTCTCCTTGGCAAGCGTGATCAGATCTTTTTTGCGGATCAGCGGTTCGCCGCCCGTGAACATAAAGAAATGCGTGCCAAGCGCCTTGCTCTCACGAATGATCTTTCGCATTTCATCCAGAGTAAGGTTGGATTTATACCCGTATTCCGCCGCCCAGCAGCCCTTGCATTTCATGTTGCAGGCGGATGTTGGATCCAGCAGAACCACCCAAGGTATATTGCATCCCAGTTCATCCCGCTTTTTTCTTAAGGTGGATGTGCCGATCAGTCCCAGATCTATGCCGAAGGTCAAGACTGCTTTTCTCAGAAAATCAGCGTTGACTTCTTTCATGCCGCGAAACAGAAAACGGTGCCAAACGTTGTTTTCGTCTGATATGATCTCGATCGGTTTGGTAAAAGTGCTTTCGGGATACATTTTTCCCGCAAACGCTTTGCCCACCTTTACCAGCCGCAGCATATTGCGTTTCGGATCCTTGTAAATGTATCTAAAAAGCCCGTTTCCTATTGCGTGAAGCGTTTTGCTTTTCATAGATGGCATATTTGCAGCTCCTTACATTGTTTCGGGTGCGGAGATCTTGAGCATTCCCAGAATGTTTTTAATGGTTTCTTTTACGGCAAGGCAAAGATACAACCTTGCCTGCATCAGACCTTCATCCTCCGCGATCACGCGGTGCGCGTTGTAGAATTTATGGAAAAGTGTGGCAAGTTCAATCACAAAATGGGTAATCTTTGCCGGGTCATACGCCTTTGCAGCGGCGATCACCTCGTCCGTAAGGGCGGAGAGATGGCGGATCAGTTCTTTTTCTTCCTCCGAATTCAAAAGCGCCAGTTCTTCATCCGCAGGCGTGCGCATGGTAATGCCGTCCGCCTGCGCTTTTTTCAAAATCGAACAGATGCGCGCGTGGGCGTACTGCACATAGTAAACAGGGTTCTGATTCGTTTTCTGCGCCGCAAGATCCAGATCAAAATCAAAATGAGAATTCGGTTCTCTCAGGTTAAAGAAGAATCTTGCCGCGTCGATCGGGATCTCTTCCAACAGGGTGTTCAGCGTGATCGCTTTGCCGGAACGCTTTGAAAGTTTAATCGTTTCGCCGTCTCTGACCAGCCTTACCATCTGCATGATCACGCAGTCCAGCCTGTCCGCGTCCAGCCCCAGCGCAGTCAGCGCCGCTTTCATTCTCGGCACATAGCCGTGGTGGTCCGCGCCGAGCACGTCAACCGCCTTGTCAAAGCCGCGCGTCACAAGTTTGTTGTAGTGGTAGGCAATATCCGGCACAATATATGTGGGTATGCCGTTTGCGCGAACCAGCACAATGTCTTTTTCATTGCCGAATTTGCTTGCCTTAAACCACAGTGCGCCGTCCTGCTCATAGGTTACGCCCAGTTCCTTGAATTTGTTTATGATCTTATCCACAGAGCCGTCTGCGTGCAGGGTGCTCTCCTTAAACCAGTTGTCATATTTTATGCGGTATTCCAGCAGGTCGTTTTGGAGCCCCTCAATGTTTTTCGGCAGGGCATACGCCACAAGCGCGTCGCGCCTTTCTTTTGAATCTGCGTCAACATACCTGTCGCCGTATTCGGCAGCAAAATTTTTGGCGTGTTCGGTTATGTCCGCGCCCTTATATGCGTCCTCCGGCAGTTCGATCCCGTCCTTGTAAAGCTGAAGATAGCGCACTTCAAGTGAAGTGGCAAACTTTTCAATCTGATTGCCGGCGTCGTTTACATAAAACTCACGGCGCACATCATAGCCTGCCCATTCCAGCACAGCGGCAAGGCAGTCGCCAATGGCGCCGCCCCTTGCGTTTCCAATGTGCATCGGTCCGGTAGGGTTGGCGGAAACAAATTCAACCAGCACTTTTTTTTCGCTGCCATAGTCCGATTTGCCGTAGTCGCCGCCCTTTGCCATAACGTCTTTCACGATCTCGCCGTAGTAGCGCTGCGAAAGGTAAAAGTTCAGAAATCCCGGCCCGGCGATCTCGCATCTTTCAAACAGGGTGTCCGTCAGATCCAAATGCGCCGCTATGCTTTCCGCAATTTTTCTGGGCGCGCATTTAAACGCTTTTGCGCCGGCAAGCGCCACGTTGGCGGAAAAATCGCCGTTTTTGCTGTTTGCCGGTTTTTCTATGTTGAAATCCGGTATCGGCTCTGCCGGCAGTTCGCCGTCCGCAACGGCTCTGCCAAGGGCGTCTATGATTTTTGTTCGCAGTTCTTTTTGTGTTTCTTTCACTATTATGGACATGTTTACCGTCTCCGAAAATAAATTTTATATATTACTTACTGGGCTGTTTTGTAAAAACTGAGCCGCACTTTGTTTTGCGAGGCAACCGCGCCGTTAAAATCAATATCGTATTCAAAATCAAACCGGCCGTTTTCTATATCCGCCTCAATATCGCGCCCGTATACACCCATCAGCATATTGCCGAATTCTGTGCCGTAATTGCAAAGGTGGCGCTTGGATCGTTCTATGAGCAGGCTGGCATGCGATCTGCCCGATCTTGTCATCTCCACCGCGCTTTCATCCTTGTTTACCCTAACGGTGACCGTAACGCTTTCTTCCGGCTCTTCCAGTTCTTCTTTATATCTTATAATATAGGCAACGCCGTCATCCCGAATCGTCCCGAATGTTGTCAGCTCCGTAACATCGGTGTCTTTTCCGTAGCGCTGGGTGCCTTTGATTTCAATCAAAATCTTTTCCATCAAACCGCCTCTAAAATAATACGTAATATTTTATCATATAAAATAGCGAAATTCAACATAAAAAAGCAAAATACAGCCGTGTTAAAATACTGTTTCGTATAAATTTAAAAATTTTTAATGACAAAATCCTTTTCAGATGCTATAATACAGAAATGTAGACCCCGAAACGGGAGATCACTGTTTTACAGGAGCTGTTTAAATGGAACTTACAGAAGCATACAGATTAATGGATAAGACCCTTGGCGAAAATCTTAAGGATCTTGAATTTAAAAAGATGAAGACCACTGAAGGCGAACTCGGCTATAAAAGCGACAAAGGCCTTTTCCGTGTTGTATATGACGTAAAAACAAACATTATGAGCCTGGAGTGCTCGTATGAGGATAAGGGCGCGGACACAGCGTATGAAACCATATCCAAATCCCTTTTTGAATTGGATGCCGCGGATGAAAAGGAATGCCGTTCGTTTGCAAATGAGGTGTCTGATGAGATCCATTCTCTTTTTGCCTCCAGAAAAAAAGTGGATCTGGATAAGATCAAAATGCCCAAAGCGGTTTCACGTTCCAAGGCAAAAAACGGCGTAATCAGTTATGATGTGGATTCTCTTGCAAACCGTTTTGGCGTGCTTTTCCCGGATCTGAAAGAGGCGGTAAAGCAGAATATTGCAGATTACAGCGAGTTCCTGCCCGAAACGTTTTTTAAGGAGACCGGTACGCCGCGTGTGCTGGACGTGATCAAAAACGGCAATGAGGCGGAGCGCAAAAAGCTTTTTAAAATGCTCAATGAGGTCTATGAGGACGGCACCAACGAAGTGCAGGATATCATCGGCGTTACGATCCTCGGAGAGATGAAAAACGATCCCGCCATGATGGAAGTGGCAGATAGATATATGACCGATTATTTGTCCGCTCCCGTGCACGAGATCAACAAGATTACGGCAAAGAAAAACAGATTTACAAGAAAATTGGCTCATCCGCCGGCATATAAACCTAAAAAGAAGAAGAGCAATATGCTGCAAAACGCGCTGACCCAGCAGCCGAAGTAACGCAGACCAAACTCAAAACATATAATGATCCTATAAAGTCGTACGGCAGTCTAAAAGATTCCGTACGGCTTTTTTATTGTGTAAAGAAAAGTATGCCGTTTTTTTTATCTAATCTTTAAAATGCGGAAACTATATTTTGAATACACGATTAAAGTGCATAATATTGTTAAATAATTAACAAAAAACATAGATTTTCAACAAAGTTTGCAGAAAATCATTGACAAAAAAATAAACATCTTTATAATAGAAAGCACGGTTATTTTTTACAAACAGAAAGGGAGGCAATTTTTATGTCAAGAGTTTATAATTTCAGTGCGGGTCCCTCCACGCTGCCCGTATCCGTTTTGGAGCAGGCAGGCGCCGAGATCCTGGATTATCACGGCAGCGGCCAGTCCGTTATGGAAATGAGCCACCGCTCCAAGGTATTTGACGATATCATCAAAAGCGCGGAAAAACTGATGCGCGAACTGTATCAGGTTCCGGATAATTACAAGATCCTTTTCTTACAGGGCGGCGCGTCCGCGCAGTTCTCCGCCATTCCGCTCAATTTTATGAACGGCAGCGGAAAAGCGGATTATATTATCACCGGTCAGTGGGCGAAAAAGGCGTATCAGGAGGCGCAGAAATACGGCGATGTCCGGGAGGCTGCTTCCTCTGCGGATAAAACCTTTAGTTATATTCCCAAAACAAAGCCGGAAGATTTCAGGGAAGACGCGGATTATGTTTACATCTGTATGAACAACACGATCTACGGCACCAAATATACTGAACTTCCTCCGGTTGGAGATAAAGTGCTGATTGCCGATATCTCATCCTGCGCGCTTTCAGAGCCGCTTGATATCTCTAAATTCGGCATGGTCTATTTCGGCGCGCAAAAGAATGTTGCCCCCGCCGGTCTTGTGGTTGTGATCGTGCGCGAGGATCTGCTAGGCAACGCAAGGGATATCACCCCTGTTATGATGAATTATAAGGTGCAGGCAGATGCGGATTCGCTTTATAACACGCCGCCCTGCTGGACTATTTATATCTGCAAACTGGTGCTGGAGTGGATCAAAGATACTTTCGGCGGCCTGGAGGGCATGAAAGCGCATAACGAGAAAAAGGCAAAGATCCTTTATGATTTTCTGGATCAGAGCAAGATGTTCCACGGCACCGTTGTGCCCGAGGATCGTTCTCTTATGAACGTGCCTTTCGTTACGGACAGCGATGAACGCAACGCCAAATTTATCAAAGAGGCAACCGAGGCCGGTTTCGTAAACCTGAAAGGCCACAGAACGGTTGGCGGCATGCGCGCTTCTATCTATAATGCAATGCCGATAGAGGGCGTTGAAAAACTTGTTGCGTTTATGCAGAAATTTGAGGAGGAAAATCAATAATGTTTAAGATCAAAACTTTAAATAAGATCTCTCCCGTGGGCCTTTCCAAGTTTGACCCGGCAAACTACACTTACGGCGATGATGTGCAGAACCCGGACGCGATCATGGTGCGTTCCGCCGCCATGCACGATATGGAACTGCCGGAATCCCTGCTTGCGATTGCAAGGGCGGGCGCCGGCGTAAATAATATTCCCATTGAAAAATGCACGGAAAAGGGCATTGCCGTTTTCAATACGCCCGGCGCGAACGCGAACGCCGTTAAAGAACTTGTGATATGCGCGCTTCTCCTTTCCAGCCGCAAGATCACCAAGGCAATCGAATGGTGCAAGACCATAAAAGATGACGAAAATGTGAGCAAGTCCGTTGAAAAGGGCAAGTCAGCATTCGCGGGCCCTGAGATCAAGGGAAAGACCCTTGCCGTTATCGGTCGCGGCGCCATCGGCAGGCTCGTTGCCAACGCCGCCGTTGATCTCGGCATGACCGTTATCGGCTACGATCCGTTCCTTTCCGACGAAGCGGCAGAGGCGCTCAAAAGGGAAGTAACCGTGGAAACGGACCTCAACAAGATCTTCCCACAGGCGGATTATCTTACGGTTCACGTTCCGCTTACCCCGGATACAAAAGAGATGATCTGCGCCGCAAATATTGAGAAGATGAAAGATACCGTTCGCATTGTCAACCTCGCCAGGGGCGATCTTGCGAATTCTGCAGATATCGTAGCAGCGCTGGAGGACGGCAAAATGGCGGCTTATGTAACCGATTTTCCGTCTGCGGAACTGATCGGTGTAGACGGCGTGATCGCGCTTCCGCACCTTGGCGCCTCCACGCCTGAAAGCGAGGAGAACTGCGCGTCCATGGGCGCTATGGAGCTTATTGATTATCTGGAAAACGGCAATATCAGAAATTCCGTCAATCTTCCCGCTGCAACTCTGGAAAAGAGCGGCGCGGCAAGGATCACAGTCATCCACAAAAATCAGCCGAATATGATTGCAACGATTACCGATACGATCAGCAGGGACGGCATTAATATAGCAAACTTTGTGGATAAAAACCGCGGTGAAGTTGCTTACAGCATTATTGATGTGGATTCCGAAGTTTCCGAAAACGCCGTTGCGGATATTAAAAAGATAGACGGCGTTACAAGAGTAAGAGTTATCAAATAAGTGCATTTCTGCCGAATTTATCGGCAGCCTCGGCGGACCGGGTTTTTCCGGTCCGCTTTTTGCGTGCTGCGAAAGTGCGCAGTGGGTTTTGCCTGATTTTTTTCTTGACAAAATAAGACCGCTTTGCTATAATAGCACTAATCCGCTTTAAAGCATAAACACTTTAAAGCAACAAAGTAACGAACGGGAGGTATACCTATGGCACCCAGAAAAGGGAATATGATGACGGTCAGAAATGATATAAAAGTGCTGGATGCAACAATCAGAGACGGCGGCCTTTGCAATAATTTTGAATTTACGGATGAATTCGTAACGGAGCTTTATAAAACCAACATAAAAAGCGGTGTGGATTATATGGAGTTCGGTTACCGCGCGTCCAAAAAAATGTTTGATCCGGAAAAATTCGGAAAATGGAAATTCTGCACGGAGGAAGATATACGCAGTATCGTGGGCGATAACATTTCGGATATGAAGATCTCCGTTATGGCAGATGTCGGCAGATGTGATTTTAAAGAGGATTTTATCCCAAAGAGCGAATCGGTGATCGATATGGTGCGCGTTGCCTGCTATATCCACCAGATTCCCGCGGCTGTGGAAATGGTAGAGCATTTCCATAATTTGGGCTATGAAACCACATGCAATATTATGGCGGTCAGCCAGGCGAATACGGATCAGGTGGCAGAGGCGCTGGAAATGCTCGGCAATTCCAGTGTAGACGTTATTTACCTTGTGGATTCCTACGGTTCGCTTTATCCCGAAACAGCGGAAGAACTGGCAAAGAAATATTTAGAGGCGGGAGAGAAATACGGAAAAGCAATCGGATTTCATGCCCACAACAACCAGAATCTTGCCTTTGCCAATACGATCGAAACGATGTCTTACGGTGTTTCTTATTTGGATGCTACTGCCATGGGCATGGGCAGGGGTGCGGGCAACTGCGCCATGGAACTGCTGCTCGGTTTTCTGAAAAACCCGAAATACAATTTATACAGCCTTTTGACTTTTCTGGAAAACTATATGGTGCCGCTTAAGGAAAGCGGAATCACTTGGGGTTATGATATCCAGTATATGCTCACGGGCCAGCTCAACCGCCACCCGAGGGAGGCTATGGCATTCACGGCTGAAAACCGCCGGGATTACTGTGAATTCTATAAATCACTTCTGGAAAACTTCTGATCAGAGCAGACGATTCTTTTAAGGCGCGGTTCAGCCGACTTTATCGACAGTCTGTCAGGCGCGGGCTTATGCCTGCGCCTTTTTTGCACCCTTTGTTTCGGCAGCCGTATTTCTTTATTGACAATGTGCCGATATCGAATTAAAATAGAAGCAGAAAACCGCTTATTGCGGTCGTTATGAGGTGATGAAATGGAAATTGTTGCAGATCATTCTATGCAGAATATGCGTTTTATAAGAAAACTCCCGATCCCCAAAGAGGTAAAAGAGCTTTACCCCTTAAGTGAAAAAGGCGCAGCAGTAAAGGCGCAAAGGGATGCGGAGATCGCCAAAGTTCTGAAAGGCGAAAGCAGTAAATTCCTGCTTATAATAGGTCCCTGTTCCGCAGATAAGGAGGACAGCGTTCTCGATTATGTCAGCCGCCTGGCAAGAGTACAGGAAGAGGTAAAAGATAAAATCATCATCATTCCGCGTATCTATACCGGCAAGCCGAGAACCACGGGCGCCGGATACAAGGGTATGCTCCACCAGCCGGATCCGGACGGTGTGCCGGACATGTATGCCGGCATCCTTGCCGTTCGTTCGATCCATGCCAAAGCAATTGAACAGCTTGGCCTTTCCGCGGCGGATGAGATGCTGTATCCCGCAAATTACAGGTATCTTTCAGACCTGCTCTCCTATGTTGCCGTGGGTGCAAGAAGCGTGGAAAATCAGGATCACCGCTTAACGGCAAGCGGGATGGACGTGCCCTGCGGCATGAAAAATGCCACCAGCGGCGATTATTCGGTTATGCTCAATGCCATCACAGCGGCGCAGAGCGGCCACACTTTTGTATACCGCGGCTGGGAAGTGGAAACAAAAGGTAATGAACTGGCGCATGCCATACTGCGCGGCGGCGTCAACAAACACGGCATAACCCACCCGAATTATCATTATGAAGATCTGATCACGCTTTATAATATGTATGCCGCCAAAGAGCAGTTCAAAAACCCCGCGGTTATTGTGGATACGAACCATTCCAACAGCGGCAAAAAATATCTGGAGCAGGTGCGCATAGCAAACGAGGTGCTGCATTCCATGCGTCACAGCGCGGATATCAAAAAGTTTGTTAAAGGCTTTATGATTGAATCTTATATAGAGGACGGCAATCAAAAGGTGGACGGCGGCGTTTACGGCAAATCGATCACGGATCCGTGCCTCGGCTGGGAAAAATCCAAAGACCTGATCTATACCATCGCGGATCAGTTATAATCGCTCATTATGCACAAAATTAAAACTTAATCTTTGTATAGAATCACAAAAAGACTGCCGGGCAATTGATTTTGTTTGACAGTCTTTCTTTTTTGTGCTATGATTGTTTCATAATCACTTTATCACTTAAAAGCGCCAACGCTTAAAAGCGGCAGAGTGAACTACTTTTAAGGAGAAATACATATGAACAAAACCATAAAAAAAGTTTTGGCTCTCGGCCTTTCCGCAGTTTTGGTAGGTTCTGTTTTCGCAGGCTGCTCCGCGCAGGATTCAAAGTATAAGATCGGAATTATACAGTCGCAGCAGCATGCCGCGCTTGATGAGGCTACCCGCGGATTTCAGGATGCGGTTACACAGGCGCTCGGCGCGGAAAATGTGGAGATCACACTTCAGAATGCCAGCGGCGATTCCGCAACGTGCGCAACGATCGCAAACCAGTTCGTGGCGGACGGCGTAGATCTGATCATGGCAAACGCCACGGCTGCGCTTCAGGCGTCCATGCAGGCAACGGCAAGCATACCGATCGTTGCAACATCCGTAACGGATTACGCAACCGCGCTTGAGATCGCAGACTGGACCGGCGTTACAGGTATTAATGTAACCGGCACTTCAGATCTGGCCCCGCTTGATCAGCAGGCGGCGATGATTCAGGAACTCTGCCCCGATGCGCAGACTGTGGGAATACTGTATTGTTCTGCAGAGCCGAATTCCGTATATCAGGCAAATGTAGTGGAAGAAAACCTCACATCCATGGGTCTTACCGCCAATATTTACACTTGTGCGGATACAAATGAGATCGCCAGTATTACCACGCAGGCTTGCCAGGAAGTAGACGTTATTTATATCCCTACAGATAATACGATTGCTTCCGCAACGGCTGCCGTAGATCAGATCGCCGGTCCGGCAGGCATCCCCGTTATTGCAGGTGAGGAAGGCATATGCAAAGGCTGCGGCGTTGCCACACTTTCTATCAGTTACTATGATATCGGCGTAAGAGCCGGCGAAATGGCAGTAGAAATTCTGCAAAACGGTGCGGATCCTTCCACAATGCAGATCGAGACTGCAACGGATCTTACCAAAAAGTATGTTCCGTCCCGCGCGCAGGCGCTCGGGATCACCGTTCCGTCTGATTACGTTGCTATTGAGGAAACAGCGGAATAAACCTTTGCTATTGACTAAAGCATGATATTTTGATAACATAAAAGGCGGCGGGTTTTCGGCTCGCCGTCTTTTATCTATGTGTATCGGAGGAAAATTTATTATGATGTCATTTTTATCCGCTCTTCCCGGAGCGGCTGCGCAGGGCATTATCTGGGGCCTGATGGCGATCGGAGTTTACATCACGTTCAGGGTCCTTGATGTTGCGGATCTAACGGTAGATGGCTCTATGGGCACGGGCGGCGCGGTTTTGGTTATGTGCGCCACAAGCGGTATGAATATTTATGTTTCCATGATCATCGCGTTTCTTGCGGGCTGTATCGCCGGCCTTGCCACGGGCATTTTCCATACCGTATTTGGTATTCCGGCAATCCTTTCCGGAATCCTAACCCAGCTTGCGCTGTATTCTATAAATCTGAGGATTCTTGGGAATAAAGCCAATCAGTCTATCAATGTTATGAATTATGATCTGATCGTTTCCCTGCGCAATATCACGCAGTCCATTATTGTAGGGCTTGTGATCGTGTTTATTTTCATTGCCATTCTTTATTGGTTCTTCGGCACGGAACTCGGCCATTCCATCCGCGCAACCGGCAATAATCAGGCAATGGCGCGCGCAAACGGCATCAATACAAATGTTAATAAGATCATCGGTCTTGTGCTCTCAAACGGCATTGTTGCGCTTTCCGGCGCTCTGCTTGCCCAGTATCAGGGCTTTGCGGACGTAAATATGGGCAGAGGCGCTATCGTGATCGGTCTTGCCGCCGTGATCATCGGCGAAGTCATTTTCGGCAAACTCTTCAAGAATTTCGCGCTTCGTTTGGTTGCGTGCGTGATTGGCGGCGTGATCTACTATGTTGTGATCACATTTGTACTTCGTCTCGGTCTTAACGCGAACGATCTGAAACTGTTCTCGGCGCTTGTGGTTGCGCTTTTCCTTGGTGTTCCTTACTGGAAAAACAAGATCGCGGCGAAAAAGGTAAAGAGAAACGGAGGTGCCGCAAATGCTTGAGATTAAAGGCGTTTATAAAACATTCAATCCCGGCACCGTTAATGAAAAACATGCTTTGAACGGCATTGATCTTGTGCTGAATGAAGGCGATTTTGTAACCGTTATTGGCGGAAACGGCGCAGGTAAATCCACCCTGCTCAATATGATCGCAGGCGTTTATCCGGTGGACAGCGGTTCTATTTTGATAGACGGAAAGGACGTTACGAAACTGCCGGAGCACAAAAGGGCAAAATACCTCGGCAGGGTCTTTCAGGATCCTATGACGGGTACTGCCGCTGATATGCAGATCGTGGAGAACCTTGCGCTTGCCTCTCGCCGCGGCAAATTCAGAACGCTTGCCCCCGGCGTAACCAAAAAAGAAAAAGAGCATTATAAAGAGATTTTAAGTTCGCTGGATCTGGGGCTGGAAACGCGCCTTACCTCCAAAGTGGGTCTGCTTTCAGGCGGTCAGCGCCAAGCAATTACCCTGCTTATGGCAACGCTGAAAAAGCCGAAAGTGCTGCTTTTGGATGAGCATACGGCGGCGCTGGATCCCAAAACGGCGCATAAGGTGCTTGAACTGACCACAAAAATCGTTTCAGAGCACAATCTGACCACAATCATGATCACCCATAATATGAAAGATGCCATTGCCATCGGTAACCGGCTGATCATGATGAACGAAGGCAAGATCATTTATGATGTTTCCGGCGAGGAAAAAAAGAACCTTACTACAGCCGATCTGCTTGAAAAATTCAAGACCACCAGCGGCGAGGAACTGGATAATGACAGAATGATACTTTCAGAATAAGATAAAAATTGACCGCCCGGCAAATCACCGGGCGGCTTTTTTGCGCATATTTTGGTTGGCTTTCTATTTTTGCTCATCTGCTTGTGGCGTGGAATTACTGTCTGCAAGTTCATTAGGTAATTCTAAAGGATACATACTTCTGGTTGCCGAGTTGCATGAATTATTTAAGTCGTCAAGTTCTTTGTTGATTTTTTTTGATACTATAAGCGGAACTATTATACTTAAAGCTGCTGCAATTGAATATACTATGCTAAAGATGGTGTATTTATCGCTCAAATCATTAAACTTTGTGCAGTAATTGTTGTATTCATAATATAAATCTTCATAATAACTGTATTCTGAATATAAATAACTGCCGTAAATTCCGCTTAACTCAAAAATAAGGTCTTCATATTCTCCTAATAATTTACTGGCATTATTTCTTAATTGCTGAAAGTAGACTGCCTGTTCTTTGTAATATTCAGCATTATTATACGAAGTATATGCTTGGTAGCAACTGAAAATTAAAGTCAGTATACATATTATAATGATAACTGCTTTTGTTGTCTTAAGTTTTTTTGTTTTTTGTTCAATAAATGATTTATCCGCTTGTTTGGGTTCAGTTGGATTCTCTTCATCGTTAATGTAGTGTGCTTCAATTGGGTTTAAATCATTTGCTAAGTTTAAGTTATCGTCCATAAATTTACCTCAAATTTCGTTTAATTCTTTTATCGTGAGCTCTTTTCCGGTTATATCGGCAACTTTATTTTGATTTCCGCAATAGTCAACTATTACATTTTTTGCGCAGCTTTTCGGATTTGGATTTAAAATAAACTCAGGAATATCTATTCCGGGATTACGTAAGTTTTCGACATGAATAATTGCGGAGCAGTTTTGACATCTCATGTGATATAAAGATTTTACTTTTTCAAGAGGGAATAATTCTACAGATATATTTGCAATGTGTATCTCCCATGCAGGGTTTGATTTGCAAAACGGGCATAGCGGGAAACTTTTGTCGGCAAAATTTTGGATATACTTTCCTCCAAAGCTGTCGCATCTTTTAAAATCCATTTTCTCTATTTCCGTTACTTTTTCCTGTTCAAGAAGGTTTTTCAGTTTGTTGAATATACCCATACTAATTCTCCTTTATTCTCTACACATGATTTTTATAAGATTTAAGTGTTTACCTATAAAATTCGCTCAAATATACCAAAATGGGATATTACAATAATACCATTTTGGTATATTAATGTCAAGGGGATTTTATGAGATTAAAGGAATTGAGAAAAGAAAAGGGTATATCGCAAGTTAAACTTGCAATGGATCTTTGCGTGAATCAAAATACTATTAGCAGATATGAAAACGGCGAAAGAGAAGCAGGCTATGATATGTTAATAAAAATAGCGGATTATTTTAATGTCTCAGTTGATTATCTGCTTGAAAGAACAGACATCAGAAAATATATAAAATAAAAGGCGTTGCCGTAGTTTGAACTACGCCAGCGCCTTTTTTGTTAATCTGTCTTTATTTATTGAATCTGTATCCTTTTCCCCAAACCGTGTGGATGAAATCCATGGAGGGATCCACTTCTTTAATCTTATCTCTGATTCTGTTTACATGCACGGTGATCGTGGAGGTCTCGCCGATCGAATCATAATTCCAGATCTTGCTGAACAGTTCTTCTTTGCTGTAAACGGTGTCCGGGCTGGAGGCAAGAAAATAGAGCAGGTCAAATTCCTTGTTGGTCAGCGTCAGTTCCTTTCCGGTTACAAATGCCCGGCGTGCTCTGCCGTCCAATTTCAGCCCGTCTGTTTCAATGGTTTTGGCGTCGCTGTTTTCGTTTTTTGCGGTCAGCCGTTCATATCTGCTGATATGCGCAATCACCCTCGCCACAAGTTCTTTGGGAGAAAACGGCTTTACTATGTAGTCGTCCGCGCCGTAACCCAGCCCCGTAATCTTATCCAGATCCTCTTTTTTGGCGCTCACCATCAGTATCGGTATGTCTTTCTTTTTCCTTATGGCTTTGCATACTTCCATGCCGTCCATGCCGGGCAGCATAATATCCAGCAAAATCAGGTCAAAATTTCCGCTTAAAGCGGTTTCCAAACCGTTATTCCCGTCCGCCGCGGTGGATACTTCAAATCCGTTTGCCTCAAGATAATCCTTTTCCAGCGTGCAGATGTTGGCGTCATCCTCAATGATCAGAATTTTTTTCATTTTTATCTTCCTCCGGTTCTTCCGTTTTTGGCAGTGATATAAAGATAGAAAGTCCGTTCTCTGCGTTTGTCTGCGCCCAGATCATGCCGCCGTGCAGTTCCACGATCTGCCTGCAAACCGCAAGCCCGAGCCCGCTGCCGTCGCTGACGTTTGATCTGGCTTTGTCCGCCCGGTAGAGCGTGTCAAATATACGCGTTAGGCTCTCTTTATCTACACCCATTCCGTTGTCCGCGATCTCAAAAATAACAGAGTGGTCATATTCGGAAATGATCAACTCTATTTTGCCGCGAACGCTTTTGCGCCTGTATTTTATGCTGTTTGAAATAATATTGTCCACCACGCGGGCAAATCTGTCCGTATCGATCAAAAGCACAGGATCCGTTTTCGTATTGTTTTTGATCGTAAATTCAAAATCGCTTTTTTTCAGTTCTTCACCTATTTCATATGCAAAAGAAGTAAAATCGGATATCTTAACCTTTTCTTGGTTCAGCGTAATGTTCCCGAGTTCCAGCTTGGAAAGCGTAAGCAGGTCGTTGAGCATTTTTTCCATGGAAACGGCGGAGTCATAGATCGTTTCCAGATATCTTTTTTGCTTTTCAGGTGTGTCCGCAACGCCGTCCCTGATCCCTTCCAGATATCCTTTTATGGAGGTAAGCGGCGTGCGAAGATCGTGCGCAATGCCGGCAATCATTTCTTTTTGCTGCTGATCGGCTCTGTTTTTGCTTTCTATGGATTCCTTCACGCGCAGCCGCATATCGTTGAAACTGCGGGTCAACTGCCCCAGTTCGTTGGCGGATTGGTAATCGATCTCATAATCCAGATTGCCTTTTGCAATTTCGTTTGCCCCTTCGGTTATTTTTTCAATCGGGCCTATGATTGTTTTTGATGTTATAAGGGAGATCACGATGATTGCCGCAACAAAGGTAAAAACACAGACGCCCATAACCACCGTTGCGTTATTGGTAAGGCTTGCCAAAATGTGCTGGGAGGCATAGCCGGCGCCGTTATCCTGCTCGCTGTAGTTGTTGTTTGCCGCGATGATCGTGTAGTTTAAATCGTGATCCGTTGCCGTATTCACAATAACAATGCCGGATTCGCCGTAATAATAGGAGTTCACGTTTTTATTGATCGGCGCAATCTCATTTGCTTCTTTCAGCGCAAGATCCGAATCGGTTGTAGAATAGTACAGCTCGGAATTTCTTTCTATGTAAAGGATGGAGCCGAATGCTTCCAGTCTGTCCGCCGTTTCTTTTATTTTTTCAAGCTTTTCGCTTTCCTCATCATCTCCGGCAAGTACAGCGGCAATGTTGTTGACCGTTTGGCTCCACTGGATCTGGTTTACAACATTGTAACTTTCCGTGTTTACGGAAGTAAAATCATATCTGTCCATTGAAGTGAACACAAAGATACATGCCGCAATGGCAAGAATAAGAATCGGTATCACGATCGCAAGCACAGAGGTGATGATGATCCTTGTATTTATCTTAAAATCTCTGGTTTTCTGCGGAATCGATTTTTTCCTTTTTCCTGCCATTTGATCTGTTACCTCCGGAGACGTGGTGCGGTTCGATTACATTTATAGTACCATAATTTGCTTTTTTATTCAATGTTTTGTATATGAACATTTTATAATTGTAAACCTAAAATCTTAAATTAGGTTGACAATTATGTTCTTTCGCAGTATAATCCATAAAGTAAAAAGAAGGCGCAGCCACATCAATCGATATGCAAAAGAGGTTCCATACTATGAATTCTAAAAGAGAAAACAAAAAAAGATTTAAAACAACAGATGTGGTATATATAGGCATTTTTGCCGCTGTTATTGCTGTTTGTTCGTGGATCCAGATCCCGCTTGCCGTGCCCATCACACTCCAGACTTTTGCAGTGTGCGCCGCTGCCGGTCTGCTTGGATTAAAAAACGGTTTGCTCACTGTGATCGTATATATTCTTTTGGGTCTGATCGGCGTGCCCGTGTTTTCCAATTTCGGCGCAGGGCCGGGCGTATTGTTCGGAATTACAGGCGGCTATATTGTGGGCTTTATTTTTACCGCTCTGATCGTTGGCGGCGCCGTAAAACAGTTTGGCAGAAAGATCGGCGTATATATTTTTTCCATGATCCTCGGCGTGGCTGTGTGTTATGCTTTCGGAACGGCTTGGTTTATGGTTTGGTCTGCAAACAGCGGGTCGCCGGCTACGCTTGGTGCAGCGCTCATGTCTTGCGTAGTGCCTTTTATTCTTCCGGATCTGGTTAAGATTGCCGCCGCCTCTGTGATCTGCTCAAAACTTGCAAAGCATATCCGGATGTGAGCCTTGCTGCGTGAAAAATATATTGATAAATTTTTATTTATCCTTGTAAATTTTTCCGGAATTTAGTATAATAAAAAACATAATCATTCCTTATTTTACGGAGGGTCTAAATTATGTCTAACTGGCTTGACGGAAAAACCTGTATCGTTACCGGCGCGTCCGGCGGTATGGGCGCGGGCATAGCCGCAACACTGATCAAAAAGCACGGTTGCCGCGTTATCGGTATTGCAAGAAGCGAACCGAAAATGCTGAAGTTTATTGAAGAACTCGGCCCAAGTTATGCCGAGCAGTTTTCCTATAAACTGTTTGACGTTTCAAAAAACGAGAATTGGGTTGATCTTGCCGCAGAGCTGGAGAAACAGAATATTCAGGTGGATGTTTTGGTGAACAATGCCGGCATCCTGCCGAAGTTCAAGCGGTTTGACCGCTATGATATGGATGAGATTGAAAAAGCTATCAATATCAACTTTTATTCCTGCGTTTATTCCATTAAGGCGCTTTTGCCGATGCTGATGAAGAGCAGTGATCCCGGAATCATCAACATAGATTCCTCCGCTGCGCTCATGAGCCTTGCAGGCACAAGTATGTATTCTGCATCCAAAGCTGCTCTGAAAGGCTTTACCGAATCCCTCAGGGAAGAGTTCAGAGGCAAAGTATATGTAGGCCTTGTTTGCCCCGGCTTTACAAAAACGGATATTTTCCGTGATCAGAAGAATGACGGCGACAAGGGTCAGAAAGTGATCAATATGATCTCCACGGATTGTGATCTTATGGTTAAACTGATCATGTTTGGCATAGAGCATAAGCAGGCGCTTCAGATCCACGGCGTGGATGCGCATGCCATGAATATCTTCGGCAAACTTCTGCCGGTAAACGGATCCCGCCTTTTCAGCGCAGTGATGAAAGCGGCGGATATCGATCTGTTCAGCGAAGTGTTTAAAGACTGAGTTATTTATTGCAAAGGAGCGAAATAATGCGGCACGGCATTATTTCGCCCTTTTGTCTTTTTGGCAGAACATGTTATTGTAAAAGGAGAATCTTATGAGCGTAAATACCGATGTTACAACGCAAAAACATATGAAATTTAAAGAAGTGCTTGCCTATTCGCTTGGCCTTTTCGGGTTTCAGGCAATCGTTGGCCTTCTTAATTCCTATCAGGCGGAATTTGACGCCTCCGTTCTCGGCGCGGATATCGCGGTGGTGGGTGTGCTGATTTTGGTTGCCAAGATCGTTTCGGCAGTCTTTGACCCCGTTGTTGGCAATCTGATAGACCGCTCAAAAAGCAAACGCGGCAAATTCAAATCCATGATCCTCTATTCGCTTCTGCCGCTCTTGGCTATGACGGCAGTGGTCTTCCTAAACGTTCCTTTTAAAGAAAATAAGATCGCGGTCTATGTATGGATCTTTGTAACCTACCTGATATGGAGCCTTGCCATGACCTTGGGCGATGTGCCGTCCCAGGGTATCGCTTCCGTGCTGACCCCGAACCCAACGGAACGCACCAATGTGGTTTCCATTTCCAACACCTTTAAACAGATCGGATTTTCCGCCTGCGTTGTAATCGTTCCGGTGGTATGCCTGATCATCCCCGGCGGCTCCAAGGTGTTCGTCTCCTCCGGAGAAACGGATACACCCATGATCTCTACGGAATATTTCTGGACGGCAGTGCTCACCGCAGTGCTCGGCTGCTTGCTTTTTGCGCTGATCCCCATGCTCAATAAGGAACGTGTACCGTATGTTTCCGGCGAAAAAACAACATTTAAGGATATGCTGTCCGCTCTGAAAAACAACAAGCCGTTCCTGCTGGTGATCCTTTCCTATTTTCTCGGTTTTGGCAGGCAGATGGCAATGGGTATTCAGGTGCAGGCGGCAAATGTTCTGCTCGGTTCGCAGAATCTGGTTGCCGTTTTGGGCATCGTAACCGCAGTCGGCTCCATGATCAGCATGGCGATCTGCCCGCTGCTCATCAAAAAGATGGGGGAGAGAAATGTTTATCTTCTGCTGTCTTTCTACGGCTTTGGTGTTTCTGTTCTATCGTTTGTGGTAGGCCATTTCTGGTTCCTCCATCCGGATAATATGGTGCTTACCGTTTTGTTTTACATCACGCTTTTCCTGATCGGCCTTCAGTTTGCGGCAGTAACGCTTATGCCGATGATCATGACCGCAGATTGTGTGGACTATTATGAATACGAAACCGGCAAAAGAATGGAGGGCGCGGCCTATTCTGTGCTGACCCTTACCATTAAAGTCTGCCTTGCGCTCGGCACGGCGCTCGGTCTGGTGTTCATTCAGTTTTCCGGCTATTCGGATACGGTTGCGCAGATCACTGCCGGCACGGTTTCCGGTTTCAGCACCAAAACCAAGGATATTGTTTTCTTTGCCTATACGGTTATGCCCGGCATTCTCGCCCTGCTTTCCACGATTCCGATGTTTAAATACAATATCGTCGGCAAAAAGAAAGCGGAGATCTCCAAAGCGCTGGCAGACAGGCGTTCCGGTCAAAACTGAATCCGCATTTACTGGTAAAACAGATATAATGCACAGGCATTCCGCCCGGGACCACCCGGGCGTCAGACTGTCGATAAAGTCGGCTGAACCGCGCCGGCTTATACTTGAAACACGCAAACAAAGGAAAATAACAAACTGCAGAAAACCGCTTCGCCCATAAAACAATATGCATAAAAACAGTTGAATGCCGCATAAACACTTGGTTTATGCGGCATTGCGCTTTCCGTTTTTTGCTCGGGGGCAGTACCGTTGTACGGCACCCGCTCGCAAGAAAACGAAATTCAGCCCGATTTCTCGCAGTCTCCTCAGCGTGTAGAACGGCACTTTTTCTAAATGAACGTCTTTTTCTACACGCTGCCGCCCGGGACCACCCGGGCGGTTTTCGTTTGCAGACAAAATGTAAAAAAATTATAAATAATTTGGATTTTTCTTTATTTTAAATCCTCTTTGCGCTAATATAATTTAAAATTTTAATAAGGCGGTAATCAATCCTATGAAAGCGAAAATGACTTTGGCGCGCGAATTTAAGATCGGCGATATTGATAGAAGAATCTACGGCTCTTTTATTGAACACCTCGGCAGGGCTGTTTACGGCGGCATCTATGAGCCTGGGCATCCTGCGGCGGACGAAAACGGCTTCCGCACGGATGTTTTGGAACTGGTCAAAAAGCTCAATGTGCCCATCGTCCGTTATCCGGGCGGCAATTTTGTTTCCGGCTATAACTGGGAGGACGGGGTTGGCCCTGTTGAAAAAAGACCGAAAAAACTGGATCTTGCATGGGGAACCACAGAACCCAATACGTTTGGCACCAATGAATTTATGGAATGGTGCAAAAAAGCGGGCACGGAGTGCATGATGGCGGTTAACCTTGGCACACGCGGCGCGGATGAGGCAAGAAACCTTGTGGAATACTGTAATCATAAAAGCGACACCTACTGGTCTGATCTCAGAATTGCACACGGGGTCAGGGAACCGCATAATATAAAACTGTGGTGCCTTGGCAACGAGATGGACGGCGCCTGGCAGATGGGCGCAAAAACGGCTGTGGAATACGGCAGGGCAGCGCTTGAGGCGTCCAAGGTCATGAAATGGACGGATCCGTCTATTGAAACCGTGCTTTGCGGCTCTTCCAGCCGGAATTCCAAAACATTCGGCGAATGGGAAGTGCAGAGCCTGGATATTGCGTATGACAGTGTGGATTATGTTTCTCTTCACCAGTATTATGATAACAAAACGGATGATGTGCAGAGTTTTCTTGCAAAGACGCTGGAACTTGATGAGTTTATCTATTCTGTGATCTGCGCGTGTGATTATGTAAAGGCGAAGAAACGTTCCAAAAAAACGATCTATCTTTCTTTTGATGAATGGAATGTTTGGTACCATTCCAATAATGCGCCGTTTGAGAAGTGGAGCATCGCGCCGCCGCTTCTGGAGGATATTTATAATTTTGAAGACGCGCTTATGGTCGGCTCCATGCTCATAACGCTCCTTCGCCATTGCGACCGCATCAAAGTTGCCTGCCTGGCGCAGCTCGTAAATGTGATTGCGCCGATCTTTACGCAGACCGGCGGCGGTGCCGTTGCGCAAACGATCTTTTATCCGTTTATGCATCTTTCCAACTACGGCCGCGGTTCGGCGCTGCTTCCGCTGATAGACTGCCCAAAATATGACTGCAAAGAATTTACAGATGTGCCTTATCTGGAGTCTATCGCTACCTATAACGAGGAACAGGAAGAGGTAACGGTATTCTGCGTTAATAAGAGCCTGGATGAACATGCGGTTTTAAGCGTGGATCTTATGGATTTTGACGGCTACAGACCCATAGAGTTCCTTTCAATGGACGGCTATGATAAAAAGACGGAAAATACGCTGGCATCCGCGCCGGTAAAGCCGCATGAAAACGAACTTCCGTCTATGGACGGCCGTGTGCTCACTGCGGAACTCAAACCGTTCAGCTGGAATGTGATCCGGCTGAAAAAGACAAATTCGTGATCAGCCGCTCACGATATTCAAGTCAAATTAACCGAAAAATATGAAAAATCGCCGCCGTTTTAGTACAAATGATGAGAAAAATTTTCATTTGCTTGTTATCGGCGGCATTTTACATTATAATCTTTATAATCTTACGGATTATTATTAAAAATGATGCGATCCATAGGATGTAAAGTTAGCAAACGGAGAGATTCTGTATGTACAAGATACTTAAAAAGGAAAAACTCAATGACAGCGTTACCAGAATGGTGATCAAAGCGCCGTTCGTTGCCAAAAAGGCAGAACCCGGCCAGTTTATCATACTGCGTGTGGATAAAGACGGCGAACGCGTTCCCTTTACAATTGCGGATTATGACAGGGAAAACGAAACCGTTACGATCATCTTTCAGGTGGTGGGCGCGGAAACCTCTATGCTCAATCTGAAAAACGAGGGCGATTACATAGAGGATTTTGTCGGCCCGCTCGGCAACCCCACCAAAACAGAGGGCTATCATAAAGTTGCCGTTGTCGGCGGCGGCGTAGGAACGGCGATTGCATATCCCGTTGCAAAGAAATTTCACCAGCAGGGCGCAGTTGTTCATTCCATAATTGGTTTCAGAAATAAAGATCTTGTGATCCTTCAGGATGAATTCGAAACCGTTTCCGATAAATATATTCTGATCAGTGATGACGGCTCCACCGGCAAACAAGGCTTTGTAACCGACGCGCTGAAAGAACTGATCGATTCCGGTGAAAAATATGATCTGGTTATGGCGATCGGCCCGATCCCCATGATGAAGTTTGTTTCAAAGCTCACCAAAGAATACGGTATCAAAACCATCGTTTCCATGAATCCGATCATGATAGACGGCACGGGCATGTGCGGCGGCTGCCGCCTGACCGTTGGCGGAGAAACGAAATTTGCGTGCGTGGACGGCCCGGAGTTTGACGGCCATCTCGTTGATTTTGACGAGGCCATGGAACGCGGCGCCATGTACAGAAAATTTGAGCGTGAAGAAGAATGCAACCTGTTCGGCAAGGAGGTGCAGTAAGTTGGATATCAGTAAAAAGCACCCGATGCCGTGCCGTGATCCCCTTGTAAGAAATAAGGATTTTAATGAGGTCGCGCTCGGCTATGATGAAAATACGGCAGTGGAAGAAGCAAAACGCTGCCTGCACTGTAAACACCGCCCGTGCGTTTCCGGCTGCCCGGTCAATATTGCCATTCCGGATTTTATCGCGCTCGTGGCGCAGGGCAGGTTTGAAGAGGCGTATCAGGTGATCGCAAAAACGTCTGCGCTCCCCGCAGTCTGCGGCAGAGTGTGTCCGCAGGAAAAGCAGTGTGAATCCAAATGCGTGCGCGGGATCAAAGGCGAGCCGGTCGGCATCGGCAGGCTGGAAAGATTTGTTGCTGATTATCATAATGCCCATACACCGCTGGAAAAAGCGGATATCGCCAAAAACGGCAAGCGTGTTGCCATCGTTGGCTCCGGTCCCAGTTCCCTTACCTGTGCGGGTGATCTTGCCAAAATGGGATATGCCGTTACGATCTTTGAGGCGCTGCACATTGCCGGCGGCGTACTGGTGTATGGTATCCCGGAGTTCAGATTGCCCAAAGCGATCGTTGCGCGCGAGGTAGAAGGTCTTAAGGCGATGGGCGTTGATGTGGAAACCAATGTAGTCATCGGCAGAAGCATTTCGGTGGATGATATGCTGCAAAAGTATGACGCTGTATATATCGGCTCGGGAGCGGGACTTCCGCGCTTCATGGGCATTGAAGGGGAAAACCTGAAAGGCGTTTATTCTGCAAATGAGTTTTTAACCAGAATCAACCTGATGAAAGCCTACCAAGAGGGCAGCAGAACGCCGGTTCAGCACGGCAGGCGTGTGGCGGTCGTAGGCGGCGGAAACGTAGCCATGGATGCCGCAAGATGCGCCAAGCGCCTCGGCGCGGAAGAAGTCTGCGTGATCTACCGCCGCTCTATGGAAGAGATTCCGGCAAGAGCGGAAGAGGTGGAAAACGCGATCGAGGAGCAGATCGAGTTTAAGACCCTAATGAATCCTGTGCGCATCATTGGGGATGCGCACGGAAATGTTACCGGCATTGAATGCATCAATATGGAGCTCGGTGAGCCGGATGAATCGGGCAGAAGGCGACCCGTAGCCATCAAGGGCAGCGAGCATGTTATGGATGTGGATAGTGTGATCATCGCCATCGGCACTTCACCGAATCCGCTTATCAAGTCCACAACAGCCGGCCTTGAGGTTGATAAAAGAGGCTGTATCGTTGCGGATGAAAACGGCAGAACTTCATGTGAGGGCGTTTTCGCCGGAGGCGATACCGTAACCGGCGCCGCAACCGTGATCAAGGCAATGGGCGCGGGCAAAGCCGCGGCAAAGGCGATTGACGAATATATAAAAAGCAAAAATTGATTAAAAAAATACAAGTTTCATTATTTTTCTTAATAAACGGAAAGAATAAAAGTGCAAAGCGCATTTTTATTCTTTCTTTTTTATCCCAAAACGGCTTTTTATGCAACAGGCTTGTGCGCATTTTCCGTATCGTTTTTTATAAAACGGTCAAAATCAGTCAAAATTAAATGAAATCCTTGTGCAAATAGCTATAAAAATTAATTTTTGATTGTTTAAATGAACGAAAATGACGAAAAATGATTGACTATTTTTTAACGAATTGCTAAAATTTAGGTGTAACAAGGTTGTTAAAACCTCCGGAGGGAATATGCTGAATCAGGAAAGAAAAAAGAAGATTCTTGAGATCATAGAGGAAAAAGGCGCGGTCAGCGTAACTGAACTCACAAAGATGCTGGGAGCGTCCGAATCCACAATCAGGCGGGATTTAATAGAACTTTCAAAAAAGGGCAACATTAATAAGGTACACGGCGGCGCAACGCTTACCAACAGGCAGTTTATCGCGCAGGAAGCGGATGTCACTGCCAAGGAAACGGAAAATACGTTTCAAAAGGAAAAGATCGCCGCATATTGTGCGGCACAGCTTCAGAATGATGATTTTGTATATATCGATGCCGGCACAACCACCCTTTTTATGATCGATCACATTGATTCCTCCTGCACTGCAAGTTTCGTCACGAACGGAATCATGCATGCAAAGCAAATGGCAGATAAGGGGCTGAACGTGTATGTTTTGGGCGGCAAACTGAAAAAGACCACGCAGGCGGTTGTCGGCCTTATGGCGGCGCGCAGTATACACAACTTTAATTTTACCAAAGCGTTTATCGGTGCAAACGGCGTTTCCGATACCGGCGGCTTTACCACCCCGGATACGGAAGAGGCGTTTGTAAAAGCGGCGGCAATGGAAAATGCTTTTGTTTCCTATGTGCTTGCCGATTCCTCAAAATTCGGAAAGATCTCGTCCGTGCGCTTTGCCGCAATCGATACGGCGTGTATCGTTACGGACTGTGAACCGGAAGAGGTCTATAAGAAAAAAACCGTTGTAAAAGTTCTGGATCAGTAGGCAGCCGCAGCAGGCGGTGTGCCTTGCAGAATGTTTGATTATCCTTGGGGGCGATACTATGATCTATACCGTAACCTTTAATCCGGCGCTTGATTATGTGATGAAGGTTGAAAAACTTCAGTTTGACGATATCAACCGCACATACGGCGAGGAACTGAATTACGGCGGAAAAGGGATCAATGTTTCCGTGATCCTGTCCCGCCTCGGCGTGGAAAACACGGCGCTTGGCTTTCAGGCGGGCTTTACCGGCGAAAAATTGGAGGAACTCCTGAAAGCGGACGGCATCAAAACTGATTTTATCGCGCTGAAAAACGGCATGACCCGTATCAACGTTAAGATCAAAGCACAAACGGAGCTGGACATCAATGCCGTCGGCCCGCCGATAGAGGCGGACGAGGTGGAGCGCCTTTTTGAAAAAATCAAGGCGTTTCAGAGCGGCGATGTGATCGTGCTTGCCGGCAGTGTGCCGGGAACGCTGCCGCCGGATATCTATGAAAAAATCCTGTCCGTAACCTCAAAATCCGGTGTGGAGTCGGTGGTTGACGCCACCGGAGATCTGCTGCTCAATGTTTTGAAATATCATCCGTTTCTGATCAAACCGAATCATTTTGAACTGGGCGATCTCTTCGGGGTAAAGATCCGGGATGAGGCGGAGATTGAAAAATACGCAAAACAGCTTCAGGAAAAGGGCGCGCGAAACGTGCTGGTTTCCAGAGGTAAGGAGGGCGCCACGCTGATCACGGAACACGGCGGGGTGCACACCATCGGCATCATACCCGGCAAGCCGTTAAATTCCGTTGGCTGCGGAGATTCCATGGTGGCGGGTTTTGTTGCAGGATATATGGATAAGCGGGATTATGCTTATGCTTTAAAACTGGGCTCTGCCTGCTCGAATGCAACGGCATTCAGTTACGGCCTTGCGGATAAGGCCGGCATAGATGACGCGTTCGGCAGGTTATAAAAAATAATTTATCAAAATTATCTATTTAAAACGGAGGGTGAAAATTTATGAGAATCATTGATCTGCTAAAGCCCGAAGCAATCACGTTAGGGCTGGACATTTCAACGAAGGACGATGCGATAAACGCTCTTGTGGGGCTGCACGCAGCGGCCGGGAACCTTAAGGATAAGGACGCTTATAAAGAAGCGATCCTTGCAAGGGAAGCGCAGGGCACTACTGCAATCGGTGAGGGAATCGCGGTTCCCCACGCAAAAACAAGCGCTGTAAAAGCGCCGGCGCTTGCGGCAATCACGGTTCCAAATGGTGTGGATTACGGCGCGCCGGACGGAAAACCGTCTGATCTGTTGTTTATGATCGCTGCCACGGAGGACGGAGATGTGCATCTTGAGATCCTGTCCAGGCTGATGGTTATGCTGATGGATTCGGATTTTGCGGCAAAACTCAGGGCGGCTAAGACCCCGGCGGAATTTCTTGACATTATCAACGAGCAGGAAAAAATCAAGTATCCGGATGAGGCGCCGAAAGAGGAAGAAAAGAAACCGGATGGCTACCGTATCCTTGCCGTTACGGCTTGCCCAACAGGTATTGCGCACACCTATATGGCTGCCGAGGCGCTTGAAAAAGCGGGTGAAAAGCTCGGCTATACCATTAAATGTGAAACAGACGGTTCCGGCGGTGTGAAAAACAAACTCACCAGAAAAGAGATTGACGCGTGCGACTGCATTATCGTTGCGGCGGATAAGAATGTGGAAATGGCGCGTTTTGACGGCAAAAAAGTTTTGAAAACTTCCGTTTCGTCAGGTATAAATAAACCTGAGGAACTGATCAATAAGGTCATTTCCGGCAATATTCCGGTATATCACCACGATGGCGCTTCGGATTCTTCCGAAGGGTACAGCGAGGAAAAAGAAAGTTTCGGCAGAAAAGTTTATAAACACCTGATGAACGGCGTATCCCATATGCTTCCGTTCGTAGTCGGCGGCGGTGTTTTGATCGCCCTCGGCTTCCTGATCGATACGATCGCCGGCACACCTGCCGGCCCCACGCTCGGCTACACAAATCCGGTTGCAGCGATTATTTTCTGGATCGGTAAAGCAGCGTTTGCACTTATGCTGCCCGTCCTTTCCGCATATATCGCAAGTTCTATTGCAGACCGCCCCGGTCTTCTTCCCGGATTTATCGGCGGTGTGTTCGCGTCAAGCGGTTACACGTTCAGCAGTCTGATCGAAAACCAGAATCTGGTTGGCGATGATACAGCAGTTTCCGGATTCCTTGGCGCGCTGATCGCAGGTTTTGTTGCAGGTCTTATTATGCTGCTGCTTAAAAAGATCTTTTCTTTCCTGCCAAAGAGTATGGACGGTATCAAGCCTGTATTCCTTTATCCGCTTTTCGGCACGCTGTTGATGGGTCTGTTCATGTGCTTGATCAACCCGATCATAGGCTTGCTCAACACGGCGCTTTCCAATGGTCTTACCGCGCTCGGCGAGACCAGCAGGATCCTGCTTTCCATTGTGCTGGCGGCAATGATGGCGACCGATATGGGCGGCCCGTTCAACAAAGCGGCTTATGTATTCGGCACGGCTATGCTTACGGATGCCTCAACGGCCAATGACTGGACGATGGCGGCCGTTCTTATCGGCGGTATGGTTCCGCCTATCGCGATTGCGCTTGCAACCACATTCTTTAAGAACAGATGGACGGAGGAAGAACTTAAGAGCGGTCCTGTAAACTATGTTATGGGTCTCTGCTTTATTACAGAGGGCGCAATCCCTTACGCTGCCGCGGATCCGGTGCGCGTGATTCCGTCCTGTATCGTTGGCTCCGGTGTAGCGGGCGCGATCTCCGCATTGTTTAACTGTTCGCTGCCTGCGCCGCACGGTGGAATCTTCGTGTTCCCGGTTGTTGAAAATGTGGGCGGATATATCGTTGCTCTTGTTGCGGGTTCTGTTGTCGGCTGCTTAATGCTGGCTCTTCTGAAAAAGAAACGAGTTCCGGCAGAGAAAGCCGCAAAAGCAAAATAATCAGTTTCGGAGGTGTGAACGATGGTAAGCAAAACCGTTAAAGTTGTGGATAAAATGGGGTTTCACATGCGCCCTGCCAATGTGTTTGTAAGCGAAATGGCAAAATACAAATCAGATATTACTCTGGAGGCGGGCGATAAAGAGATAAACGGCAAAAGCATTATGAATATTATGTCAGCGTGCATTAAGTACGGCACGGATGTAACGATCAAATGCAGCGGCCCTGATGAGGTTGAAATGCTTGAAAAAGCCGCTTTAATGATAGAAAACGGAATGGACTGATATGGGAATTTCTAAAACTTACAAGGGCACGGCAGTGTCCGAAGGGTACGGAATCGGAAACGCCGTTGTGATCAAAGAGGCAAAACTCGATTATTCCGGCGTTGCCTTTTCCGGCGCGGATAACGAGTGCAAAAGGCTGGATGATGCCGTGGCGCGTTACACTGCGGAAACGAAGTCGCTGATTGATTCGCTGAAAAAAGAGGCGGGCGAAAAAAACGCCGAGATCCTTGAAGGGCATCTCGTTATGCTTGCGGATCCGTTTATGATCGGGCAGATGAAAGAAAATATCACGTCTTCTTCCATGACGGCTGAAAAAGCAGTGGACGAAGTGTGCGGCATGTTCTATGCCATGTTTTCCGCAACGGAGGATGAACTTACCCGTCAGCGTGCCACCGATGTAAATGATATTAAAAACAGTCTTTTGAAAATACTGCTTGGTATTGAAGAAGTGGATATTGCGCGTGTGCCGAAAGGTTCTGTGCTGATCGCGTCAGATTTTACGCCAAGTATGACCTCTAAGATCGATCCGCAGAATGTGGAGGCAATTATCGGCGAAGTGGGGGGCGTTACCTCCCACAGCGCCATTATTGCAAGGGCAATGGGTATTCCCTGTATCTTGGGTGTAACGGATGCGGATAACCTGTTCACGCCCGGCGAACGCCTGATTGTAGATGCTGTAAAAGGCGAGATCCTTTCCTCTCCGTCTGAAGAAGAGGTCAATCAGTATTCCGAACTGAAAGAGCGGGAAAAACAGGAACGGCTGCTGCTTAAGGAATATATCAATAAGCCCACCGTAACCAAAAGCGGGGTCAAAAAAGCCGTTTATGCGAATATTGCCAAGGCAGAAGACGTTCATTCCGCCGTTGTAAACGGGGCAGAGGGTATCGGCCTTTTCCGCACGGAATTTCTGTATATGGACCGCACGGAGGCGCCTTCAGAGGATGAACAGTTTGAGGCATACAGTACCGTTGCCAAGGCAATGGGCGGCAAAGAAGTCATTATCCGCACGCTGGATGTGGGCGGTGATAAGCATATTCCGTATCTGCAGATCGAAAAAGAAGAGAATCCGTTTATGGGACTTCGCGCAATCCGTTACTGCCTGAAAAATACAGAACTTTTTAAAACGCAGTTAAAGGCATTGCTCCGCGCGGCGTGTTTCGGCAATATCAAGATTATGCTGCCGCTCGTATGCACTGTGGATGAAGTCCTGCGGGCAAAAATGCTGCTCGGTGAATGCAAGGCGGAACTGGAATCCAAAGGCGCTGCGTTTAAAAAGGATATCCGGCTCGGTATTATGGTGGAAACGCCCGCCGCGGTATTTGTTTCCGATGAATTGGCGGCAGTTACCGATTTCTTCAGCATCGGCACAAATGATCTTACCGGCTATACGATGGCGGCGGACAGGGGTAACCGGGAAGTTTCCTATCTTTATGATTCAGAAAACCCCGCCGTTTTACGCGCAATTGAGACCGTGATCAAAAATGCAAAAAAAGCTGGCATTCCCGTTGGCATGTGCGGCGAGGCGGCGGCAGATGCCAAGATGATCCCACGCCTGATAGAGTGGGGGCTGGATGAGTTTTCCGTATCGTCGTCCGCTATTTTGAAAACACGCAAGATCATTTGCGAATACGAATAAATAAGATTTCTTTAAAGCGCTTCTGAAACGGAGCGCTTTAAAGCGTTATTTTTGGAGGTATTACTATATTAAAAGATTTAGGCGTTAAGCCGTATTTGTTTCCGATGCCCGTACTTATGATCGCAACCTACTGCCCGGACGGCAGTGTGGATGTTATGAATATGGCGTGGGGCGGTATCTGCGCGGAAAATATGGTTGCGCTCAATATTACGGAAACGCATAAGACCGCGCAGAACATCAAGGAAAGAATGGCGTTTACGCTCAGCATTGCGGATACGGATCATATTGAGGCGGCGGATTTCTTCGGGATCGCAACCGGAAATAAAATGAATGATAAGTTCGCACGTTCCGGTCTGCATGCGCAAAAGAGCAAAAATGTGGATGCGCCCGTGGTTACGGATTTCCCCATCACGCTGGAATGCAAAGTAAAAGAACTGCAGCATTCCGATGCCGGGTTCCGTGTGCTTGGCGAGATCGTGAATGTGCTTGCCGATGAAAAGGTGCTGGATGAAAACGGCAGGGTGGATCCCGCCAAACTCAACGCTTTTGTTTTTGATCAGTTCCAGAGCGGCTATTACGCTATCGGTGAAAAAGTCGGTCAGGCTTGGAAAACCGGTGCGGGTCTGATGAAAAAAGATTGATTGCTGTTTCTTCTTGCGAACAAAAAAACGCAGCCTTTAGGCTGCGTTTCAGCGTGTAGAAAAAGGTGTTCATTTAGAAAAAAATGCAGTTCTACACGCTGAGGAGACTGCGAGAAAGCGAGCAGGATTTTGCATTTTGCGAGGGAGGACGTACATAGGTACTTCCCCCGAGCAAAAGGCAGAAAGTGCAAAAAACCGCACAACTGTGCGGTTTTTATTCTTTTCTAAATTCTGTCTTATGGAAACGATTTTATGATTGCCATTAATGTGCAAGAAAACAAAATCTATTTTTAAATTACTATTTATTTAATTCTTTTTCTAAATCTCTCATATATCTTTTTTGTTGGCTTTTTAAATACGACTTTACCAACAATTTCATAATAAAACTATTTACTTCTATTTCTTCAGTAAAATCTAGTTCAATATTACCATTTGGAAGTTCTTTAAAAATACCAATCCATCTACCTTTTAAATTAGCATTTTTTAGGTCAAATTTATATTCTTTTAATTTTTCTTTCGCAGTAATAGTAAAATATGTAGGAAAATTATTTGTAGTATATTCAACAAAATGTGTGTCATCTATAATTACGATTTTAGATAAATCACTTCGCCAAGCATAATTAGAATTATCTGTAATAATATTCCACAACTTATTTCTATCACAAGAAAATTGCTTTTTAATATTTGATCTAATCATAATTCCTCCATTAAATTTGAATTATAATTCTATTAAACTATTTTCAAAATCTTTCACATAGTATTTTATATTTTTTGTTCCTTTTGAAACGATAGTGTGTCCTTCTTCTTCAAGTAATCTTTTTTGTAGTTCTATTGCTTCAGGATATTTTACATTTAATTCGCCATCTGATTTTAATGTTCGCCAATAAGGGGTAATATCTTCATTTCTTTGGTAACTAGCCCAAGCAACTATATTTACAAATATTCCTGCTGTCATTGGATCAGTAAAATCTGCATTATTTTGTTTTGCAAGATAATCTCTCATTTGACTTACTGTAACTAATTTTCCTTTTGGAACTTTTTTCATAAGGGTATCATAATAAAGTGGTGGTGCAAAAAACATTTTAGTTCCACCATATTTTTTAATAGTCTTTTCATCTTCTACAATTTGAATTTTAGGCATATCTTTATTGTTTTTCATCATAGCATTAAAATCCTTTTTGCTTTCATTAGCCATACTATCAACTCACTTTCAGATTACTATATTTCTTACTAAATTAAATTGTAATTTGTATTACTGATAATTTTTTATTTTATCAGCATATTTTTCTATTAAGTCTTCTGTATAAACTTTTGCTTTTGTTGAATTACGAACTTCATTCCATAAAATTGAAGCAATTTTTATTTTGTTTTTATATGTTGAATTTCTTTCATCCGCACAAAAATCTTTTAAAAATTTATTCCATTCGCAAGATGAATTATCATATTTTGCATATTCTTTTTTACCATAATAAACATCAAGCATATCTTGTATTGTAAAGTTTGTATCATTAGTCTTTTTTACAACTCTCCAAGTAGTAGCCATATCAGCATTAAACTTGAAATTATCTATATTTGTTAATTTTGAAAAATATTCTCTAAATTTCTGATTAAAAGAAAAACCACATTCTAATAATTTGGAATCTAAACTTATAGAAGATTCCTTAACCTTATTTACTTTATATGTTTTATCTTTTATTATGTTTCCATTATAATATTGTTCTATATAATAATTCAATTCTTGTTTTGTTCCAATATTGGCAACACCTATTTTTTTACATATCTGTTTTAGTTCTTCTCTATACCAATAATATTTGGAAAATTCTTGATAATCTTTTATATTTTCAAATATTGGTCTTTCCATATTCCGCTCACTTTCAAATTCCGATTTGCACGTTCCTGCCGACTTTATCGACAGTCTGAAACGCAGCCTTTAGGCTGCGTTTTTTGTTTGCGCTTTTACAGTTTGCTATATTCTTCGTCTGTTACGGGTTCGCACCACTCGTTGGATGTATCCTCTCCCGGAACCTCCACCGCAAGGTGGGAAAACCAACTGTCTTTTTTTGCGCCGTGCCAGTGCTTAACATTGGCCGGAATAACCACTACATCGCCGGGCTTCAGGCTTTGCGCCGCTTTGCCTTCTTCCTGATACCAGCCTTTGCCGCCGGTTACAAGCAGGATCTGGCCGCCGCCTTTGGTGGCGTGATGAATATGCCAGTTGTTACGGCAGGCTGGTTCAAAAGTAACGTTTCCAATGCCCACACCGCTTGTTGTAAGCATCTTCAGATAACTTTGACCGATAAAATACTGCGCAAATGCATCGTTTGGATCGCCGGTCTCAAAAACTGCACCGCCGCCGAGCGCTTTTTTGATTTCGCTGTCATTCATAAAATCAACTCCTTTTAGGATTTAAGTTTATTATATATCTTAAACCATACTTTAAGTCAATACCCTTTTTATTTTTCTGTTTTCTGCAGACAATTTTAAATAATTTTTGTGATTTGGAAAAATATTCTTTTTTTATATTGTTTTTGTGCGATTTATTTAATATAATCAAGTAGTAGTGAAAATTTTTATTAAAACTGCCAATGAGAGGGATAAAATGAATAAAGTTTTGAAAATCGCCCTGCTGATTGCCTTGGTGTGCGTGATCGTGCCGTTGTGTGTATGGGGCGTTTCCCGTGTTATGCTTAAAAACGCGGAAACTACATTTGTCAGCGGCAGTGTGGAAGAGATAAACTGGAGTGCGCAGCAGACGTATGATCCGCTGGATGAATCACTCTATCACACGTTTGATGTGCCGAAAGGCACACCGTTTCGGGTGCTTGCCTTAACGGATATCCATTACAGAAACGGCGGCTGGTACGGCACGTGGGCACTGAATTACCAAAATGATAAAACGGATTCGGATATCAGAAAACTTGTTCAAGAGGCAGATCCCGATCTGATCATCGTTTGCGGCGATATTGAGACCGGAACGCTGAATGATAAGAATTACGCGCATTTTGTAGCGCTGATGGATGATATCGGTGTTCCGTGGACGATCGTTTTCGGAAACCACGATGCGGAACACAGAGCGGATAAAGCAGCGCTTGCCCGCTGTGTTATGCAGTCTGCGTGTGCAGTTTTCCGCCAGGGCCCCACAAATCTGGGCATTGCCCAGTCCGAATGTTTGGATCCGTCGCTTTATGACCCGGCTGTTGATCCGTATGCCGGCGGGCTCGGCAACACCGTGATCCACCTGCGTGATCCCGGTTCGGGGGAGATTTATTATGCCTTTATTCTGATGGATACGGGCGACTGGCAGAATCTGCTGAGTAATCAAACCGCGAAAAACCGCGCTGATCTTGGCGCAAGACCGTATTCCAGAACCGGCGTCGGGCTGACGAACCGGCAAATCGAATGGTATAAATGGGTTGTGGACGGCTTAACTTCCTATAACCGCTCCGTTGGAGTCAGCGCCGGTCAGTCCACGCCGGAAAGCATGCTGATCTGCCATATCGGCATGAAAGCAATGGATTACGCGGCGATCCTTTCCCAATATGAAAACAGCTGGGGCGGCCATTACACCGCGGGCGGCTATCCGAACAATGATCTGCCTTTTCATACGGAGGCGGAATGGTCCCGCCCGGCGGACAGACCGTATATAGAATACGACACCTCGGATGAACGCATCACATCCGATCCGGATCTGATGGAAAAGGTAAATCAGTATAATGCAAATGCGGCTGAAAAAGAGGGAAATGACGCGATTGCCCAATATTGGATACTTGCGGATAGCACGCAGTGTACGGATTATTTAAACGGCAAAAATGAAACGTATCCCAATCCGCTCCATATTCGTGAACTGGTTGCTGTCATAGACCGTGCGTATGCCGTTCATCGTGAAAATGATCTGTTTCTGCGCGCCGTGCTGGAAAAGGGCAGCACCAATCGAATCGTTACGGGTCACAATCATTGCGACGGCTATGAGGTGGTGTTTGACGGCATTACCTACACTTCCGTTGTGAAAACGGGTGATATCTATTGCGATAAAGAATGCGATATGGGAAATCACGGCGGCAGCCTGTTTGTGATTACGGAGAATCACGGCGAGATTAGTGTAGACAGCCGCGCAATATACACCAAAATGCAGAATATTCCGTCTAAGCGTTATCCGCGCCCTGTGCAGGAATGGTGAAAAATTCATAAAAACGAATAAACAGCATGCTTTGCAAAACAATAAATAAGAATGGCTTATCAGGCATGTTCTCTTGCCTTTTAGAAATAAATATCCCCGGAAATGAGGTATACCTATGAAAGAAAAAGCAGTAAAGCCGTTTGGAATCAAAGATAAACTCGGCTATATGTTCGGTGATTTCGGCAATGATTTCACCTTCTTGCTCTCGTCCACGTTCCTGCTGAAATTCTATACGGATGTTATGGCAGTGGATGCATACGTGGTCGGCATCGTAATGATGGTGGCAAGAATTGTGGATGCGTTTACGGATATCGGCATGGGCAGAATCTGCGACAGAAGTAAAGACACAAAAAACGGCAAATTTAAGCCGTGGATCCTAAGAATGTGCGGCCCGGTGGCGATCTTTTCATTTTTGATGTATCAGAGCGCACTATCCGATATTCCGTATGCCGCTAAAATTGCGTATCTCTTTGTAACGTATATCCCCTGGGGTTCTGTTTTCTATACGGCGGTCAATATTCCTTACGGTTCCATGGCGTCTGCCATTTCTCCCGATCCTGGGGACAGGCAGTCCCTCTCCACGTTCAGAACTATGGGCGGTGCGCTTGCCGGCGCGGTCGTAACTGCCGGTATTCCGTTGATCGCATATGATAAAATCAACGGAAACGATATTTTAAACGGCCCGCGTTTTACCATTATCGCCGGTGCATGTTCCGTGTTTGCCATTATCTGTTATCTGCTTTGCTATAATATGTGCACGGAGCGTGTAAAGGTAACGGTTACGGCAGAACAGCTGAAACGAAACAGCGTGGGCGTTATGTTTGTAAACGCGTTTAAAAACCGTGCGCTGATCTCGCTGATCGTTGCGTCCATTTTAATGCTGATCGCGCAGCTGACCCTGCAGCAGATGGCAAACTATGTATTCCCCAATTATTACGGAAACGCCAAGGCGCAAACGCTCTCCATGGTTATGATGGGCGTGGGAATGGTTGTGGCAGCGTTTTCCGCAAAGCCGCTTGCAAACCGGTTCGGCAAGGCAGAGATCGGCGCCGTTTCCAATTTTGCGGCGGGTATTCTTTGCATCGTGCTGTATTTTGTCCGCCCGCAAAACGTATTTGTTTATGCCGCGTTTCAAATGATCAGCTGGATCGGTCTCGGCGTTTTCCAGATCGTTGCGTGGGCGCTTGTAACCGATGTGATCGATTATTCAGAGATCAAAAACGGCATCCGGGAGGATGGCGCGGTTTACGGCATGTACTCCTTTGCGCGCAAGTTAGGTCAGGCGGCAACTTCCGGGCTTGTCGGCGGATTGCTGACGCTGGTGGGCTATGAGCAAAGCACAGCGTTTGATCCGGCGGTGAAAGAGGGCATTTTCGATATTGCCACGCTTGTGCCTGCGGTTGCTTTCCTTTTGCTCTCCATCGTTTTGTGGTTCTGGTATCCGCTTCATAAAAAGCAGGTGGATCAGGTTGTCAGCGTTCTGAAAGAGAAACATCAAAACGATTCCCCCGAAACACAGCAATAAAATCACCCCCCTGCTTTTTGCAAGGGGGCTTTTTTGAATAACAACAGCGGTTCGTATGCGTTGCGAACCGCTGTTGTTTTTAGAATGTAAATTCTATTGTTTTCGCTTCGCCTGCGGCAAAGGCAATGCTTTGCGTTTCACCGGAAAGTCCGCAGGAGATCTCAATGGTCTGCGCAATATCGGAAGTAACGGTTACGCTTGCCGTACCGGCAGCAGTGTCCCATTTCAGGTCGTTGATCAGTGCTCTGGTTCTTGCCCGGATGCCGGTGATCTCGCCTGCGTCAAATCCGCTGTTTGGCAGGCAGGGCAGGATCTCGATCACGCCCGTGTCAGAAAAAGCAAGGCTCTCGCTGAGGATTCCGAGATAGCCGATCGCAAAATCTGTGCAGTAGCAGCTGCCGCGGTCAAAATCATGATTTGTCATAAGCGAATTGTAATAGATCTTGCTGTTCATCAGGTCTGTAAGCGCCTGCGTCAGCGCGTCGCGGTCTTTCAGCCTTGCGGCAATCAGGCTTCTGTGCACCAGTGCGTGGCTCGCCTCGTTTTCGGATGCTCTGTTCTCAACCGCCTGCATACATGCCTTTCGGAGCTCCTCGTTGTTTTGGGTTTCCGTCATTGGCCATGCGCAGTACAGGTGGCTCAGGTGCCTGTGCTCGTTGTTTTCCTCAAACTGGTTGCACGCCCATTCTTTCAGCGCGCCGGTTTCGTCATAAAGATACGGCGGCAGTTTTTGCTTTAATGCTTCCCATTTTCCGGTATCTGCGTTCGGATCGGTGCTTTTCATAATGTTGATCAGCATTTCCAAATTGCTGTTGCAGGCGGAAATGTCTATTGCGCAGTTCGCGGTGGAGGGGCTTTTGTAATTGACCGGGTTGTTCTCCGGCGAGTAGCTCGGCAGAATGCAGTAATACTCATTTTCCGCAAGTTCCGTTTTGCCGCTTTCATAATGAATGTTGCCGTCCGCATCCGTATAGTAGTCGGGGGAAAGCATCTGATCCCAGTAATTTGCGGCTTTTGTCAGCAGCGGCAGCAGGATCTCTGTTCTAAGATCCAGATAGCCGCGTTCCCTGATCGCCTGAATGTCCTCATCCGTCAGGTCGTCCTCCGTAACGGAAAGCACGCTTTTCAGTGCTTCCAGATCAAATTCATCGCTGAGCGGGATCTGCATATCACCATAGCACTGCAGTGCCTCATACAGCGGATAAAGCATCCATGCCGTGCCGGCGTTCCAGTATCTGAACGGATAGGGATAGGCAGTCTCCGTGATAACGGCTTTGTCCCCGTCCGTGTTTACCGGTGCCTGAATCGCGTCCGTGTAACCATGAGTCGCAAGCGCGTTTTCCTCCCAGTCCGGCATCTGCCGCAGAAGAAAATATACATATCCAACGGGCGCCGAGCTGATGTTGCCCGTGTTCATGGAAGAAATCTGCAGGTTTACATTTGCGTCCATCGTGTATTTGCTGCCCCAGCTTGTATTCCACTCGCCGGTCCACATGCCGTAAAGCCGGCTTGTAGAAGTTCCGGCACAGCAAAGATATGCGTATCTGCCGGAGTAAAATGCTCTTTGCGCCAGTGCGCTGCTGATATCGTCTTCACCTCTGGCGTTCTTAAGCAGCGTTTCGTTGGATGCATTGCTGGATCCGCCGTTCAGGGTAAAGGTTACGGCGTCAAACTGCGGCTGATGCAGGGCAGTATGCGCGTTTAGCGCAGCGTCATAATCAAAGGCGCCGCTTTGGCTGTATTTTTGTGCAACGGCTTTGCAGTCGTCTGCCAGTTCGTTAACCAGCGCATATTCCTGCGCGGCGGCAAAATCCGCAAGCGCGCCCATCTCATACGTGCGGTCGGAAACGGTGATCAGATAAACCTGATCCGCGTCCGTGATCTGTATCTGCGGGTTGTCTTCGGCAGCGTACTGTTCGTCATCCACAGCTTTGCCGCTTATTTTTTCCTTTGTTCCGCCCTGAGTGATTACATAGGTCAGCGTGGCATAGCCGCCGTTTTTCAGTTCGCTGTTCTCATAATTCGGATAGTGGGCAACAAAAGCAATGTATTCGCAATCGTCCGCCACGATTTTTTTATATTGCATATCCTTTTCGTTTCCGTCATTGTAATTTGCCATAACGGAAATATCGTCAAAAGAAAGCGTCAGATCCACTTTCGTACCCGTATCGGAAGCGGAAATCTTCGTGATCGTAACATCATCGGCTCTGGAGGTAAAGGTGCTGCGCGTCCAAGTACCGTTTTTATCCGTGTATCTTACGCCGGTTTCCGCCGTTTCGTAATCCGTGTAGCGCACATAGTCGCTCTCGCGTTGCGTTTCCTGCGTGATCCGCAGTTCCCCGCCGGGATGATAATAGTAAACGTCGTCATAACTGGAATCATCCACTATATCCTCGCCGTTTATGATATGCTGCTTTACCGTTTCCAGTTCATCAGAAGTGACCGGGCAGGTGCGTGCATTCTGGTTCGGCATGATAAAATGAATGTTTTGGTAGATCAGTGTGTCGCTGTACGGCGCGCCGCTCGTGATCACGCCCTGCCTGCCGTTGCCGCTCACCATGCCCTGGCGCCAGCTGTCGGTCTTGTTTTCTTTCGTTTCGGAAAGTTTTTTGTAAGTTGTGCAGTAGGAGATTTTGTTTTCCTCATCAAAGATCTCGCTCACGTCCGCCGTTTCCGGCGCGCAGGCGGCAAGGGAAACCGCAATGCTGCCTGCCAGCAGCAAGCAGATGCCTTTTTTTATTGTTTTAAAATTCATAAGTATCACCGTAAAAATTATAGCATATTACTGCAATGTAAAATGCGACATCTTTCTTGATTAATTGTCGCATTTATGCTATGCTTGCAGTAGAAAAGGCGGTGGGGTTTTGATTGAATTTGAGTGGAGCGGCGTGCGGTTTTCCCTTGCGGACTGCGGCGGGGGCATACTGAAAGAAACGATCCCCATGCACTGCCATTCCCAAAACAGTTATGAACTGCATTTTGTGCTGAGCGGGCAGGGAACTCTGCTTACGGATTCCGGCGCATATAAAATGCGCGCGGGAAATTTTTTCGTTACGGGCCCGGGCGTGCCGCATGCGCAGATGCCGGATTTGGAAGATCCCGTAAAAGATCTATATATCTATATTCAAAAAAAGAACGCGCAAAAATGCAACAGCGCGGCAAAACTGTTTTTGGAAACGCATTTTTTCTATCATCAGGAATTTGAAAATCACTGCGCGGCGGAGATCGTTAAGGAATTTAAAAGCAAGTACCCCGGCAGGGAATACGCTGCCGCCGGGCTTATGATCAATCTGCTTACAAGAATTACGCGCCTGTATGCGCCGCAATGCGGAACCGGCGCGGATAGTAAACACGAAAATCTGAATGACCTGCGTTTTCTGATCATAGAGAATATGTTTCTATATGAACGCGGGTTTACTTTAAAAGAACTGTCGCAAAAATTGGGCGTATGCGAGCGGCAGACTCAGCGCCTGCTCAAAAAATATTACGGCAAAACTTTTCGTGAAAAGATGCGGGAAAACGGGCAATAAAAAACGTGCGGACTTATGCCTTATGAGTCCGCACCTTTTTTATATCTTTTATACTTTTAATATTCTGATCAGAAATACCCACGCAAGGCCGTAATAGGATATTGCCGCCACAAGATCATTTACCGTTGTGATCAGCGGGCCGGACGCCACTGCCGGATCAATCTTTAATTTCTTAAACACCAGCGGAATGGCTGTTCCCGTAAAGCTGGAAAGCACCATGGAGATCAGCATCGCCGCGCCGATGCAGGCGGAAACGGCAAACGCGAACACGGCGTTGTGTTCCTTGAAAAAGTAGATGTACAGACCGATAAATACCAAAGACGCAATACCCAGTATGATCCCGTTTAAAAACCCCGTTTTGGTCTCTTTTGCCATCAGGCGGATCTTTTCACGGAATTTTAAATTCTCATTTGTCAGCACCCGTATGGTAACGGCAAGGGATTGCGTGCCCACATTTCCTGCCATATCCAGCACAAGAGACTGAAAACATACCAGTATTGTAAGCTGCGCCACAATGTTTTCAAACAGGCCGATCACGCTGGAGACGATCATGCCAAGCCCAAGCAGAACAATGAGCCATGGCAGGCGCTTTTTAACGCTGGTTTTGATCGGTTCCTTAATGTCTTCTTCAGAGGAAAGGCCGCCGAGCTTTGCGTAATCCTCTCCCATCGCCTCGTCCACGATCTCAACAATATCCTGCGATGTGATCACGCCCAGAAGCCGGTTTCGGTCATCCAGAACGGGAATGGAATCTTCCGAATAGTCCTTCAATCTGTCTACGCAGTCATCCGTTTCCTCATCTGCGTAAACATAGGGGTAGGAAGTCAGGATAATATCGTCCAAAACCGTGTTCTGCCTCGCAACAATTAAATCTTTCAGATCGATCGCGCCGTAAAATTCCTCTTTCTCATCCACCACGTAAATGGTGGAAACATTATCATTCTCGGCAGCTTGGGATACAAGTTGGGTCATAGCGGCTTTGATGCTGATCCCCGCCTGAATCTTAATGAAATTCGTGGTCATTTTGCTGCCGATCTCGTCTTCTCCAAACGAGGCAACCAAAAACACGTCTTTTTTGCTGTCGTCATCCATTAGATCGATCAGCGCTTTTCTTTCTGCTTTTTCAAGCTGTTTCAGGTATTCGGCGGCGGAATCTGCCTCCGTTTCGCTCAGCACCTGCGCCTGCTTTTTTGTGCTCAGTTCTTTAAAATAGGTTCCGAAATCTTCTGCGTATTCCAAAATGTCGGATAAAGCTGCAGGATCGAGAATGTTGTAGATTTTCATTCTCTCATCTTTGCTGAGCAGTTCAAGAACTGCGGCAATGTCGTTTTCATGGTAGTCCAGCAGCTTTTCTTTCAGTGCTTTCGGGGGCAGGTTGCTGCGGATAATGCCGATCAGTTCCTGCTGGTAATCCGGGTGCTGTTTGATGCGTTCTTTTCTGTTTTCCATTTGCAAAACTCCCTTCCTTGTTATCACGTTTGTTCAGGGCGTTTTTGCGCAAAAGGGCATAAAAAATCCACTGCCCCTTTTCAGGCGCAAAAACTTTGAAATCGCGTTCTTACGGGGTAGGGCAATGGTAAACAATACTGTTTTATCAAAGATTAAAATGCAGGATACGGGCGGCCGAAATCCGCCGCGTATCTTATAACCGTATTGCCTGCCGCGCCCGTACTTCGTGAACTGCCGTCCATATTCTCACCTCTTTTTTACAAATTTCGCAATTACTATAACACACAAATCAAAGCCTGTCAACGCATAAAATCAAAGGCACAGTTATTTTTAAACACCGTTGTATGTTGCAAAGATATGCCGCATTATGTTAAAATAAAAGCGGATTTAAAGGAGTGCACAGGAGGTGTGTTATGGGTTCTTTCCTTCCCATAAATGCAAAAGAATGCAAGAACCGCGGCTGGGATGCTGTGGATTTTGTTTATGTAACCGGAGACGCCTATGTGGATCATCCGTCTTTCGGCGTTTCTATCATCTCGCGCGTGCTGGAAAACGAAGGGTTTAAAGTGGCGGTTTTAAGCCAGCCCAACTGGAAAAATGACCGGGATTTTATTCAGTTTGGCAAGCCCCGGCTTGGATTTTTAGTTACGGCCGGGAATATAGATTCCATGGTGGCGCACTACACTGCCGCTAAAAAGATCCGCCGGGATGACGCTTATACCCCCGGCGGCAAAGCCGGGAAACGGCCGGACAGAGCGGTTACCGTCTATTCCAAAATCATCAAGCGGCTGTATCCAGATTCCCCTTTGATCATCGGCGGGCTGGAGGCGTCTCTGCGCCGGTTTGCCCATTATGATTACTGGGCGGATAAGATCATGCCGTCCGTTCTGATTGATTCCGGCGCGAATCTTTTGATTTATGGTATGGGTGAAAAACAGATTGCAGAGATCGCGCATCGCCTGGATTCGGGCGAACCGGTGGATTCGCTTACCGATATCAAAGGCACCTGTTATACGGTTGATGTGCGCAACACGCCCTATACCGGCGTGGAAGTGCCCTCCTTTGAAAACTGCGTAAATTCCAAAAAGGAATATGCAAAATCCGTGCGTGTGGAGCAGGATGAGCAGGATCATATCCGCGGCAGAGCGGTGCGCCAGCGGCATGGCAAGTTGATGCTTGTTCAAAACGAGCCGATGCCGCCGCTCAGTACAGAGGAGCTGGATAAAGTATATGCTCTGCCGTATATGCGCGCGTATCACCCGTCTTATGAGCAGCTCGGCGGTGTGCCCGGTATTGAGGAGGTGCGTTTTTCCATAACGCATAACCGCGGCTGTTACGGCGGCTGCAATTTCTGTTCTATCCAGTTTCATCAGGGGCGCTATGTAACTTCAAGAAGTAAAGAAAGTATCCTTCGCGAGGCAAAACTGATTACCGGAATGCCCGGCTTTAAAGGGTATATTCATGATATCGGCGGGCCAACGGCGAATTTCAGACGTCCGTCCTGCGATTTTCAGCTGACGCACGGTTTATGCAAGGGCAAAAAATGCCTGGCGCCCAAGCCCTGCCCGAATTTAATTGCAAATCACAGCGAATATTTGGATATTCTGCGTTCTGTGCGCAGCCTGCCAAACATCAAAAAAGTGTTTATCCGCAGCGGCATAAGATATGATTATCTTTTGCAGGATCCGGATGATACTTTCTTTAAAGAACTGGTAAAATACCATGTTTCCGGTCAGCTCAAAGTGGCGCCGGAGCATTGCAGCGCTGCCGTGCTGGATAAAATGGGCAAGCCGCATATTGAGGCATATATTGAATTTTCAAAGCGCTATTTCCGTTATACGAATTCCGTGCATAAAGAGCAGTATCTGGTGCCGTATCTGATGTCCAGCCACCCCGGCTCCACCCTAACTGACGCAATCGAACTGGCGTGCTTTTTAAAGAAAAATCATATCCGGCCGGAACAGGTGCAGGATTTTTATCCAACGCCCGGCACAATCTCCACCTGCATGTTCTACACGGAACTGGATCCGTATACTATGGAGCCGGTTTATGTGGCAAAAACACCGCATGAAAAGGCGCTTCAGCGGGCGCTGCTGCAATATTATGATCCCAAAAAGCGTTCCCTCTGCGAGGAGGCGCTCCGCACGGCACACAGGCAGGATCTGATCGGAAACGGCAAAAACTGCCTGATTCCCGCCGCGCATGTCCGTACTTACGGCATGGATCATAAACGCCAAAATACCGCGCAGCAGCGCAGAAGAAGCGGCAGGGGCAGAACAAACTGATTTTGTGCTTTTTGCACCAATACAAATGTTTTTAGGCAGAGAGGGAACTATGAAAAATGTTTTAGCAGCGGTTTTATCCGCAATACTATTGATCACCGCCGTTCCGGCGCTCGCGTCAGGCGAGGAACATGCCGTGATGTCCAGTGAAACGCTGGATATCGTTTCACATCTGAACGATTACAACGAGGAAGAGGCAAGAAAAGCGTTTGCTGAGGGCAGCGCGGAAGAGATTCTTTTCGCTAAGGACGGATCCAGCGCTTTTTGTATCGTTTATCCGAGTTCTGCGTCTGAAACCGTTATTGCGGCGGCGCAGGAACTTTCTAAATATCTAAATCAGATCATCGGGGCGGGCGGCACCATGTTTCCGGTCGTTCCGGAAAGTGCGTTCAGCGGCGGGCCGTTCATCAGTCTCGGGCATACGGCGCTTGCGGCGGATGTGGACACTTCCGGCATCCGGGATGACGGATATCTGGTTCATTTGGATTATCGGGAGATCTACATACTGACCGCGGCCGATGAAACGATTTTTAACGGGGTTTATGGTTTCCTTGAGGATAAAATGGACTGCATGTTTGTGCGTGAGGATTATGATTATGTTCCGCAGTTCCCAACCATTTATTTTGAGCCGCAGACTTATGTGAGCAATCCTGATTTTGCATGGCGCAAGGTGTTTCAGTATGAAGTTGCGCAAAACGGCTGGTACAGGAAACTGAAAAATAACGGCGCTGTTGCCGAAGATATTGAGCAGAACGCGGGTTGGGGCACCTGGTGCCATTCCTGCTTTACCTTTGTGCCGCCTGAAGAATACCAAGCAACGCATCCCGAATATTTTTCCTATAACGAGGCAGGGGAGCCGGCGCAGCTGTGCCTGACAAATCCGGATATTTATCCGATCATTGAATCCAAAATGGCACAGCTTATGGCGCAGGAGCCGGATAAAAAATACTGGGATTTCAGCCTGAATGATAACTATGATTACTGCAAGTGTGAAAATTGTGCCCGGGTGCTGGAAGAAACAGGATCCATGATGGGCACAATGTTGCCGATCATCAATAAATTGGCGCAGAGGTTTCCCGATAAGATCATTTCCACTCTTGCCTATTTCTATAACGAGAGCGTGCCGCAGGGTATGACCTGCGAAGAAAATGTCAATATTGTGCTTTGCCCGATCAATACCGGTCAGTTATACAGTTATAAGTTTGGAAACAGCGAAAAGGCGCTTAAAACAAAACAGCTTGTGGAGCAGTGGAGCGCCGTCTGCCAAAGTCTGATGATCTGGGATTATGTTGTGGATTTTCAGAATCTGCTGATGCCGTATCCCAATTTTGATGTGCAAAAAGACAATCATGATTTTTATATCGAAAATCATGTAAGAGAAGTCTTTCATCAGGGCAGCAGGGAAAAGAATGACGAAATGGCGCGTCTGCGCGCATATGTGCTTTCCAGACAGCTTTGGGATAACAGTGTGGATGTGAGCGCCGTAATTGCCAAGTATCTGAATGTTACCTACGGCCCCGCCGCAGAGTATGTTGCAGAATATATGGATCTGATGAACAGCGAACTGAAAAACAAAGCAGAGGATCTGGACCTATATGACAGCGTTTGGCAGCACAGCGGCGATTATCTTTCCAAAAAGAATAACGATCGGTATCTGGAACTGATCAATTCTGCGATTGATGCCGCCGGAAAGGATGAAAGGATCATCAGTTATCTTGAAGAAATCAAAATCAATGTTCTTTATGCTGTAATGAATGAGGGCAATCTTCTTTACAACCGAAAAAAGGACGCGTTTTCCGAATTTTCTTCCCTTGTAAACATCCATGATATAGAGCAGCCATACGAAGTCGGCGCAACGATGGAAGAATATATTTCTTCTGAATATCCGCTCGTGTTAAGAAACACTGCCCTGAAGATCACCGCGTGCGTTGCCGCGTCGGTTCTGGTCGCGGGGATCGCGGCAGGCATTGTGCTGGCAGTGAAAAAAACACGTCGTAAAAAGAAACCAAATTCTATTTAGACAGGAAAGCGCCCCGAAAAGTAAAATGCTTTTCGGGGCGCTTTGTTTTTTATGATTTACAGAAAACTTACCACGCGTTAAAATATCTGTGCAGTGTGTTTTCGATTCCGCAGGCAACGCTGTTTGGATCATCCATCGTTTTGTCACATGCAACTCTGAATACCATAACGCCGCCGCAGCCTGAAAACAGTGCGTATGCGGTTTTGTCTCCGGAAAGGGCAGGGGAGCAGAATGTGCCTTCATATACCTGATCCGCGTCATGAACGGTATAATATTTGTTGTTCCAGTAATTCGCTTCGTCAAGGTCGCGCCATGTTGCCCAGTACGGCGTGCCGTTTACCGGTCTGCCGTATGCGGCAATGCCAATGTTGATCTTGCTGATATCTGCGCCGTTATCTATAAATGCCTGCAAGCCTTCCTGCGCCTGCTGCAGGGAACTCTGGTAACCGTCTTCATCGCTGCCGTCATATGCCATAAATTGAATTTGATCCAGTCTGTCCAGCGTTTCTTCGCTCATGCCAAGGCTGCCTGCTGACAGTGCGGCGGTGAGTATGGCGTTTGGATTCGCCTGCTGCAATTCATCATCCAGTTTTGCAATGAATTTATCATAATTATCCCAGTCGTCGGGCGTCTGCGGATATTCCCAGTCAATGTCCACACCGTCAAATTCATATTTTGCCGCAAAAGCAGCGATCTTATCCGCTATGGATTCCCAGTAATCCGCCATGTAGCCGTTTACACCGTTGTGGCCCTCACCCCAGGTGCCGTCCGCCAGCGCAGTAATCACCAGTTTTACTTCGTGATCCGGATTGGAGCGGTGTGAAATGATCTCTTTAAGTGCTTCAATCTCACGTGCAAACTGCTCTTCTCCGCCGTCGCCGAATCCCATATTTCCGTTTTCATCCCAGTGCACGGCACCGAAAACGATAATGGTGCTGTAAACATCGTAAAATCTTGCATAGTTTGCCACATATTCGTCTCCGCGCGCAAGAATCTCTGTGGGCACATCACCGTCCAGTCTCTGGTATGCGGTAACCTCAAAGGTTTCCGCGTCACGTTTCGGCTCGTTATACAGTTTTATGGATTTGATTTTTACCGGCGTATTGCTGTCCCTGAACTTATCTATGCAAAGGCGGATGCTGTCCGTTGTTACCGGGTCAAAACTGCAAAGACGCTGGGTCTGAATTTTTTCACTTTGGTAAATCGTTACCCATTCGCCGCTGATCAGTGCCTGCAGTCTGAAATACTGCGCCTGATTTCCCACTTCTTCAATAATGGCGGTGTTAAAGGTCTTTTGACCGTCCAGTTTAATTTCCACATAACTGTTGTTGATGTCCGCCTCTGCGTTCGCCGGCATGCGGTCGGGATCCTGCGCCGTCCAGCATTTGCCGTTGTCCTCCAGCAGATTTTGCGCGTCTGCTTTTTCGCCCTGTTTCAGACTCTCATAAACGATCTGCGCGCCGCGCATCAGATCTTCAGACTGCAAAGTTATGGGCGGAAGATCCTCGCCAGAGCCGCTTGCGCCTATGCCGGAAAGCGCGGAGGGGCTGATCACAAGCGTGGCGATCACAACACAGGCAATCACTGCTTTAGCCGCCTTTTTCGGCGTCTGCACAACCGCAATCACAAGCGCGGCGGCAAGTGCCGCTCCAAGGTAGCCTATGTTAGGCAGCAGGCTGCTGAATCCCTTGGCAAATCCGGCAGCGGAAAAGCCCTGATCAATGCCAAACAGGAGCACGGTCGTGTAAAGAAATGTTATAATGCCTAAAACGGCAGAGATTATATGTATTATTTTAAATGCCTTGATACCTTTGCTCTGCATTTTGCCGCCGCAAAAAGCATGGATGAGCAGCATGATCCAGGAGATGGCAGCGCATATCCCGGTAATGCAAAGCATCAGCGTGATAAATCCGTTTCCGAGCGGGTAAAGTTCCGCTATCCAGCCGTAAGCCCAATTGCTGCTGGAAAAAAACGTAAATGCCGCGGCGGACAAGGCAAAAAAGATAAATGCGCCGGTGCGTGAAGTAACCGCGTTGGCAATTTTTTTGATTGCTTTCATAAGATCGCCTTCCTGTGTATTGGGTATAACCCTGCTAAGTAGATTTTAGCATAAGAGAAAATGTGAAACAATACAAAAAACAGAAATTAACACCCATGAAACGGTAGTAACCATGTATAAAACGGCAGTTTTGTACAGCTGTTTCCATATATTAAATTCGGCGAGAAACACGCTTCGGATCGCAGCCTGATCCTAACCAGCCGGTGGAAACGATCAGAAAGTCTGTGGAAGGCAGCCTGAAACGGTTCGGCATTATATCGATCTGTATTATCAGCACAGGATCGATCCAAATGTTGCGCCGGATGAGGTTGCCAATGTTGCGGAACTTCTGATGAGTGATAAGGGCGCTTTTATTACGGGCGCGGATTTTCTGGTTGACGGCGGCGCAACGGCGTCCTATTTTTACGGCCCGCTCAAACCGCAGGCGTAGGGCAGATATTGCATTCTGTGTGCGATTTGCCCGGAAGAGGATCTTATTTGTGATTTTCACTTTAAAAATCGTGCCCGTTTTGCTATAATGAAAAGCGGATAAGGTAAAAATATTTGGAGGGATCAGTATGAAAAAACTCGGTTTCGGTCTTATGCGTTTGCCCAAAAAGGGGCCGTTTACGGATATTGAGCAGACCAAAAAAATGGTGGATATGTTTCTGGCTGCCGGGTGCACTTATTTTGATACAGCGTATGTGTATCTCGGCTCAGAGGCGGCGGCAAAAAAGGCGCTTGTTTCAAGGCATCCGCGTGATTCCTATACGCTTGCAACAAAATTAAACGTGAATGTTGCCGCCAATAAAAAAGCGGCGGAAAAACAGCTGGAAACCAGCCTTTCCCGTACGGGAGCCGGGTATTTTGATTATTATCTTTTGCACGCAATTATGGATAATAATTATAAAAAGTATGATAAATTCGGCCTGTGGGATTTTGTTTCGGAGCAAAAGCAAAAAGGCACGCTGAAACATATCGGTTTTTCTTTTCATTCCGGTCCGGATCTGCTGGATAAACTGCTGGCGGCGCACCCGGAAGTGGATTTTGTTCAGTTGCAGATCAATTATGCAGACTGGGAAAATCCGTCCGTTCAGTCCCGCGCGAATTATGAGGTGGCAAGAAAGCACGGCAAACAGATCGTAATCATGGAGCCGGTCAAAGGCGGCAACCTTGCCAAACCGACGAAAGAAGTGGAAACCCTGTTTAGATCATATGCGCCCGATGCCTCACCGGCGTCATGGGCAATCCGTTTCGCGGCGTCTCTGCCCGGCGTGCTCGCCGTTCTTTCCGGTATGTCGGATACGGCGCAGATGGCGGATAATCTTTCTTATATGCGTGATTTTAAGCCGCTGAATGAAGAAGAGCAAAAGATCATTCAGCAGGCACAGCAAATACTGGGCAAGTCCTCTGCCATTCCGTGCACGGCATGTCGTTACTGCACGGAAGGCTGCCCCAAAAACATACCGATTCCGGATGTTTTTGCCGCTGCCAACAAATGGCTTGCAAACGGCAGGATGGAAGAGGCAAAGGAGAGTTATGCCGCCGCTGTAAACGGCGCGGGCAAAGCTTCTGATTGTATTCATTGCAGGCAGTGTGAAAAGGTTTGCCCCCAGCATATTGATATCACAGCGCAGCTTGAAAAGGTATCTGATTTTCTGGAACCGTAAATTTTTACGCAAAGTTAAAGCATCGGCATTTGCCGATGCTTTTTAGGTTAATAGAAATTGAATGATAATCTGTTGTTTCAGCGAAGATTTATGTTGATTTACACATAAAATTCCTCCAGTGTATCCAGACAAACGCAAGCGAGGGTGCCGCCGTATACCGCGCCGCAGTCTATGGCTAAGTGATTGTTACGTTTAAATATCCTGCCGTTGCAGCTTCTGTCTATCAGCTTTGTTGGAGTGTGTCCTGTTACAATTATTTTGTTTTTATAATACACTTTGTCATACTCCGGTTCGCCGATGATGAATTCCTGCCAAAACAGAGTGTCAAAATTCAGCATGCGCGCCTTTTCCGGCACCGTGTGCGCCAGAAAATAGTTTCTGCCGCCCGCGCGGGCCTCATCATAGAGCAGAAAGGAACGGAGATAGGCGAGCACCTTTTTCTGCTGTTTTGTGTTCAATTTTCGGTATGCCGTATAGGTGGGTTCACCCCCGTCATAGAGCCAAAGTTCAAAAGCATCCCGCAGTTTTTCCCGGCTGCTTTTTGCATCGCTCTGCCCAAACGCTTTCAGCAGGGTGCAGGCGGTGTAGTCATGGTTACCCATGATCGGAATGATGTTGTCTTTGTGCATCATATCCAGCAGAATATTGATTCCGCTGCTGCCGCGGTCAACCACGTCGCCGAGGATATACAGTGTATCGCTCTCTTTAAAGCGGATTTTCTCCAGCATTTTTACGTATTTTTCATAACAGCCGTGCAGATCACTGATTGCGTATAACATAGTTTTACCTCCCGTATTTTCTGATAAAAGCGCAAAATCACCTATTATAATTTATACCATAAAAGGATGAACTTGGTGTGAACAGAACTTCTGTAATATCAGAATAACAGGCGGCATGTGGTGAAAAAGGGACACAATCAAAATAGCTCTTGAAAACAATTCGCTGCTTTTACGCTTTAAAAAATAGATCTTCATTTAGATAAACAGATCATCTTTCTTATTTTAGAAATGCGTTAAAACTATATTTGTCAATACAAAACAGGTATTTGCGCATTGCCGGTTTGCATGTTACACTTAAGTTGAAAGAAAAAATTTTGAAAGGAGTCAAACACATGAAAAAAGCAGTATCCCTTTTGATGGTTATGGTGCTGGCAGTTGTATTCACAGCATGCAGCGGCAATGCGGAGGAACAGACCGAGATCACCTCGCAAAACACAACCGTATCACAGCCAAGCACGGATACCGCGGCGGATAATACGGCAAACGGCGGCAAAACACTTGTAGTGTACTTTTCCGCAACCGGCAATACCGAAAATGCGGCAAATTACATTGCCGAGGCAACAGGCGCAAATCTGTTTGAACTTGTGCCGGCAGACCCGTATACGGATGCGGATCTGGACTGGACGGATGAAAACAGCCGTGTTGTTCATGAGTATGAGAACGAGAGTGAAAGAGATGTAGCGCTGGAGCAGAGCACCGTAGATAACTGGGCGGATTATGATACCGTTTTCATCGGCTATCCGATCTGGTGGGGCATTGCCGCATGGCCGGTAGATACATTTGTGCAGGCAAATGATTTCACGGGAAAGACCGTTATTCCATTCTGCACTTCTTCCTCTTCCGGCCTTGGGCAAAGCGGCGAACTGCTTGAGGAAGAGGCTGGCACCGGCAACTGGCTGGAGGGTGAACGCTTTTCCTCAGGCGTATCACAGAGCGATGTGACCGAATGGGTTGAAAGCCTGGATATCTGAAAACAGCGTTTTATGCTGTAAAGAATCGCAAAAGCCGCACGGTTTTTATGAACCGTGCGGCTTTTATTGTTTGTTTATCCATAAATCTGTGCATTCAGAACGTTTCCGAAATGATCTCCCGGATCTCTTCTTCCGCCTGCTGCACCTCAAACAGAAATTCTCTGGAGGAAACACGCAATGCGCCGTTCCCCAAAATGATCAGCTGTTCCAGCGCATCAGAAGTCACAACCCGTACCCTGTTGTTTTTTGCCAGTTTGTAGGATGCTTTTTCAATATACATATCTGCCGTTTCCGCTTCTTTTGTATATACGATCGTAATGTTGTTTACTTTCTCCACTTCACGGGTTGCGCCTTTAACTTTATACGCGTCAAAAACAAGGATCACTTCGCACTTTTTATAGCCCTGATAATTGCATAAAATATTGACCAGCGCACTGCGCGCGCCGTCTATATTATCTTTTGCAAAACGGCTGAGATCCTCCCAAGCAAAGATCACGTTATAGCCGTCAACCAGCAGATATTCGGTGCCGTCATATTTTGGAACGTTTTTAGACTTGTATCTGCTTTTTTCGGCATTTTCCGTAAACGTGAAATGACCGCGGTTTCTGTCGTGCGAACGGTTTTTGATCGGCCCGTATGTCTGCTCAAAGATCTGCATCAGTTCTTTATCCAGCGCAAAAAGATCTTTTCTGTCTTTATATCGTGACAGCGTTTTGCTGCTGCCGGTCTCCACATATTCGCTTTTCGGCGCGGAAAGCACACTCGGCAAATGCATATGGCTTTTGACTTCATTCCATTTCACAACATATCCGGCACCGTGCGCACAGAATACGGAATCGCAGGGGTTGTCAGTATCTCCGTCGCAGTCATAACCTATGGCGGCGATCACCTCTTCGGCATTGTGGCAGGGCGCATAGCCCTTGAAACTGCAGGTCAGTCTGCCTTTGCCATGGGTGTATTGCATCACATCCCGCGCGTAGTCATACATGGTGGAAACGGGCGCTGTTCCGTTAATCTCTGAAAATTCCCCGCTGGTCTGGGGCGGCTCAAAACTGCCGTGCCTATGCTGAATATCCGCCATTGCCCTGCCAATGTTTTCCGTGGGCACTTCCAGCGTGAATTCATAAATCGGTTCAAGCAGCACGCAGTTTGCGCTGCGCAGGCCCTGCCTTACCGCCCTGTATGTTGCCTGCCGGAAATCGCCGCCCTCAGTGTGTTTTGGGTGTGCCCTGCCGGATCGGAGTATGATCTCCATATCCGTGATAGGCGATCCGGTCAGAACGCCGATATGTGTTTTTTCATACAGGTGGGTCAGGATCAGCCTTTGCCAGTTTTTATCCAGCACATCTTCCTTGCATTCGGTTTTGAATACCAGCCCGCTGTCTCTTTTTCCCGGTTTCAGCAGCAGATGCACTTCCGCATAGTGCCGCAGGGGCTCAAAGTGGCCGATCCCCTCAACCGGTTCGGATAGGGTCTCTTTATAAATGATATTTCCCTTTGAAAACGAAATGTTTAATCCAAACCGATCTGCAATCACACTGCGCAGAATCTCCAGTTGGATATCGCCCATAAGCTGCACCTGGATCTCGCCAAGCCGCTCGTTCCACACCACTTTCAGCTGCGGATCTTCACTTTCCAGAATCTTCATGTTCTGTAATACGGTGTGTGCGTCTGTATTTTCGGGAAGAATCAGCCTGTATGTAAAAACAGGTTCCAGTATCGGCGTGCCGCTGTTTTGCTCTGTTCCAAGCCCATCGCCGGGCAGGGCAAAACCAATGCCGGTAACAGCGCAAACTGTGCCAGCCTGTGCTGTGTCTGCCGTGCTGAACTTTTCTCCGGAATAGATCCGGATCTGGTTCACCTTTTCCTGATTTTGGTTTTTGGCGCTTTTCAGGATTTCTTTTACAGTCAGTTCTCCGCCCGTCACCTTTAAAAACGTAAGCCTCTGGCCTTTGTCCTCGGCTATTTTAAATACTTTTCCGGCAAATTCACCGCTGTATTGCGGCATCTCGGTATAGTTGTAAAGGCAGCTTAAAAATTTTTCCACGCCGCTCAGTTTCAGCGCAGAGCCAAACATGCAGGGAAAGATCTTTCTGCTTTTTACGGCATTGCGGATATCCGCTGTTTCCAGCGCGTCGTTTTCGTAAAAACGGTTGAGCAGTTCTTCATCGCAAAGAGCGATGCTTTCAAAAAATTCCGGGCTGCCTTCTTCGGTAAAATCCACACAGCCGTCGCCGAATTTTGTTTTCAGTTCGGAAAATACGCGGCTTTTGTCCGCGCCGTCCAGATCCATTTTGTTTACAAATATAAAGCAGGGCACATTGTATTTGGAAAGCAGTTTCCATAAAGTTTGTGTGTGGCTCTGTATGCCGTCCGTTGCGCTGATCACCAAAACGGCATAGTCCAGCACCTGCAGTGTGCGCTCCGTTTCCGCGGAAAAATCCACGTGCCCCGGTGTGTCCAGCAGGGTGAATTCCGTGTCTTTATATTTTAAGACCGCCTGCTTGGAAAAGATCGTTATGCCGCGGCTGCGTTCCAGTGAAAAGTTGTCTAAAAAAGAATCGCCGTGGTCAACGCGGCCGAGTTTGCTGATGCTGCCGGAAAGGTACAGCATCGCTTCTGAAAGCGTTGTTTTGCCGGAATCCACGTGCGCCAGAATTCCTGTAACGATCTTTTTCATCTTCTCACCACACTTTAAAAATCTTTTGAAACGGTTTGCGCAGTCCGTTCCTTTTATCGTCAGGTTATTATACCACACCCGGCAAAAGTTGTAAATTCTATTTGCACATAGCAAAGCAATAAAAATATCCCGCTTTTACGGCAATGTTTTTGCAGCCAAAAGCGGGAATATGTTGTTTAGCTAAACTGAAATGTGACCTTAACATCTCCTTGCCCGAGCGCGCTTTCCAGTCCATTGGGGTCATCTATATGCCCAAGCGGCGTGTAACTGTAGCCGGTGCGGAAATCCTTGTAAAACAGCACAATGCAGTCTGCACCGTACAGCATCAGGTCACCCGTTCGTATCGTTCCCGGCCTGCTTGCCTGCGCCGGCAGGGAATCCGGCATATAGTAATATTTTTCGTTGCCGTTTAATTCGCGCATATCCAAGGTAAGCGGAAGCTGTGAGGCAAAGGCACGAGCCGTTTCATTGTCGTAAAGCTGTGCTGAAAATGTTTTTCCGTTGATTATGATCTCTATCTGATTCATGTTTTCATCCTCCGTATGGTTTTCCGGCGGTTGTGTGGAACCGGCGGTGCTGCTTTCTGCCGCGCTTTGTGTGCTGCCTGAAGTGGAAGATTCCGCCGTTGTCTTTTCCGCCCGGCGTTCCGTGCCGGCAGCGCCGCAGGCGGCAAAGGCGCCCAATACGGCAAGGATTACGGCACATAAGGCGGCTGCCTTTAATAAATACAAAAATTTTTTCATATCTGCTCCCTTATTTTTGCGTTTTTCGGAAAGGGGTGCCTTACTCTAATGTTCGTTTCAGATCGTTTTTTATTTTGGATCTTCGGATCGTTTTTTATCCTCTTCCTGCATAGTATACACCATATGGTCAAGGCAGTCTATTCTGTACTGATCTTTGTGCAGCTGTTCCAGAAGAAATGCTTTCTGCCTGCCCAGCAGTCTGTATTGCTCGGCGCGCCGGTGCTCTTTTCCAAGTTCAAAAAAGTCTTGGATCATCTGTTCCTCGCAGCCGGCATCCGCAAGATTACGGCGTATCTTAAATGCGCTGTTGTATCTGCTGTTCACAATACGCCGCCTCCTTTCCTTAACTTTATTTTATACGTTTGCTTTTTGAATAGCAAATACCTTGTTTCTATTTTGTGTTATGCTTTACACGCATAGGAAGTTGCTGTATAATAGTCTTTAGAAAGGGGCTTTGCGCATGGAGATACGTGTACTTCGCTATTATCTTGCCGTTGCAAGAGAGGGCAGTATTACTGCCGCGGCTAATTTTCTGCACCTTACCCAGCCCACGCTTTCCCGGCAGATACATGATCTGGAAGAGGAACTTGGTCAGCAGCTTTTTGTAAGGGGCAGTCATCGTGTAACACTTACACGTCAGGGTGTATTGTTCAGAAAGCGGGCGGAAGAGATCATTTCTATGGTGGATAAAACGCAGGAAGAATTTTCCGCTATGGAAAATTCAGTAAGCGGAGATATCTATATCGGCGGCGGCGAGACGCAGGCAGTGCGTTTGATTGCAAAAATTATAAAGGAGCTCCGGGAAACTTACCCCGGTATCCGTTATCATATGCACAGCGGCAACGCGCAGGATGTAACGGACCGTATTGATAAAGGTCTGTTGGATTTTGGCATTTTGATCCAGCCGGCGGATCTTTCAAAATATGATTTCATAGATCTCCCGTCTAAGGATGTTTGGGGCGTGCTGATGCGCCGGGATTGTCCGCTTGCCGAAAAGGAATTTCTTCAAAAAGAAGATCTGCTGGATTTGCCGCTCATCTGTTCGCGCCAGGTTCTTTCGCCGGGAAAGCCGGCAAACAGTTTTGCGCAGTGGTTTGGCGCGGATTATGAAAAACTCAATATCATAGCCACCTATAACCTCGTTTATAATGCAGCCATTATGGTAAAAGAGGGGATAGGCTGCGCCGTAACACTGGATAAACTTGCCGATACTACCGAAAGCAGCGGGCTATGTTTCCGCCCTCTCAGGCCGCGCCTTGAGGCAGGGCTGAATGTGGTCTGGAAAAAATATCAGGTGTTTTCACCCGCCGCGCAGTTGTTTTTAGACCGGCTGCGGGAAACCTTTCGGGATTGATTTGGGGCAAAACCTGAAGCAGTATAAACTGCACGGTTTTTATTTCTAACTTCTTAAAGAGGTGAATGGAGCATGACAGAAAAATACAGTATGTGCGCACACACCATTCCGGACGGCATCCTGCACGATCAGGAACTTGTTGATCTGTCGTTAAACGGTGCAGAACTGGTTTTAAGTTTTAAAACACATCTGTTTTCAGATATGAAAGGCAACGCGTTTTGTGAAAGATATAAGGATTTTACCAAATGCCATATGAAAGCCCGGATTTGTGATGCATCGCTTTGCAGTGCAGAGATCTCCACTGCCGTAAACAAACAGAATGCTTTCACTGTCAGGGTGCTTACGATCAGCGAATTTGTGCGCAAAGCGCAAGAGATATTATGCAACGCAAAGGAAATGAGCAAAAATCCGTGGACGTATCTTTATACTTATATTTCTCCCGATATCGGCAGCGCTCAAATTCTGTTGGATATTTCCATGAAATATAAACACAAACTGTACACCATGTGCAGGTTGGAATTCAATACGCAGGAAATTGATTTTCACTGGGAATAAAGACTCTTTTTAAACCGAACAGGGCTGTTGCCGTTTTGGACGGCATCCTTGCAAAGGAATGAATATTTTTGTATAATATAAAATATAATGTTACAGTAAATACGAGTGTGAAAGGCATGGAAAAATACCGCATTGCCGTGTGTTCGCTTTTCAGTTTGCGTTCGTAAAAAGTATTTAAACAGATAGATTTTTAAAGAAAACCAAAACGCCGTTGCAGTTTTTACACTGCAACGGCGTTCTTTGCTGTAAAAGGCTTCTGGTGTTCCCTCTCAATTTTTTTCTTTCAGTTTTGCTTTAAAAGAGATCAGCCGCGGTGTTGGTATGGAATCAAATTGCACAAGATATGCGCCTTTGCTTTTGTTTCTATCCAGAATCTTACCGTCGCCCAGGTATTCATGCTGCACTGCTGTTCCCACGGGCAGCAGGAAATTTTCTAAGTTCTCTGGCATGAATTTCTCACTTTGCGCAATGGATTCCCTTGCGTTTGCGATCAGGGCGTCGTTCGGCTTTTTCGCATATTCCAGCAAATCTTCTTCAATATCCAGTATGAAACGGGATGGGTAACGCGGCGAACCGTCAAAATTGCGCCCTTCTGACCCGGAAAGATAAAGCCCTTTTTCGGCACGGGTCATCGCAACGAACGCAAGCCGCCGTTCCTCTTCCATACCGGCAAGGTCTTTAATTTTTCTGGACGGAAAAATGCCCTCGTCCATACCGCACAGCATCACATACGGAAATTCCAAGCCTTTTGCCGCATGCACGGTCATAAGTTTCACCTTATCCGAATCATCCTCTATATCATTGTTTGTAAACATAGCAACATGCGCCAGATAATGAAAAACAGTGGCTTCCTCTCCGCAGGTGTTCTCATATTCCAGTATGGATTGCTTGAGCTCGGCAAGGTTGTCCAAACGCTCCTGACTGCCCTCTGTGCGCAACATTTTTTCATAGCCGCTCTCGTTCAGAATGGCAGAGAGCAGATCAGATGTGGGCATGTCCTCGTATCCGTTTGAAAATTCTTCTATCAGGTTCACAAATCCGCGCGCTTTCGTGCCTTTAAAGATCTCGTGATCCAGCGCCTGTTTGAGCGCGGCAAACAGGGTGCAGCCGTTCTCTGCGGCATAGTCTTCAAGAAATGCCATGCGCCGCCGACCCATATTGCGCTTTGGTGTGTTGATCACCCGGCGAAAGGAAAGATCATCCTGGGAAACGATCATGCGCAGGTAGCACAGCGCATCCTTGATTTCCGCACGCCCGAAAAAAGGCACGCCGCTGTAAATATGGTAGGGCAGTTTTTCCTGAAGCAGCGTTTCCTCTATGGTTCGCGTCACATAGTGTGCGCGGTAAAGAATCGTTATATCCCGGTAGCGTACACCGCTTTTATGCAGTTCACGGATCTTTTCCGTGATCCATTCCGCCTCCTTTTCAGGGCTTGCGGCAAAGCAAAATACAGGTTTTTCGCCGTGCAGCAAAACGGGGATCAGTTCCTTTTCCATGCGTTGCCTGTTTTTGGAGATTAAGGAATTGGCCGCCGCTAAGATCTGCGGCGTGGAACGGTAATTTTTCATCATCATGATCGTTTTTACGTCCGGAAAATTCCTTGGGAATTCCAGCAGGTATTTCACGTTTGCCCCGCGCCAGGTGTAGATCGTCTGGTCGGGGTCCCCAACAATGAACAGGTTTTTATGATATGCGCAAAGCGCCTGCATCAGTTCATACTGTAATCCGTCAATATCCTGAAATTCATCGATCATAATGTATTCCAGGCGCTTCTGCCATTTCAGGCGTATCTCCTCGCTTTGCGAAAAAATATATAGTGTAAATTTGATCAGATCGTTATAATCCAGCCCAAAGCATTTCTTTTCCTGATAGAGAAAGCCATAAAAGATGATGTCGTTTTTGTTTACGGCGCTCAGGTATTTTTCGTGCAGTGCTTCCAGAGACATGCTGATCATATCCAAATAGTATTCCGGTTTTTTAAAGAGCTTTTGTATTTCGATCATATCTCTTGCGTCTGCAAACGTCATATCCCGCAGCGTCAGTCCGCGTTCTTCATAGATGATGCGCAGCATGGCGTCAATATCGCTGTTGTCCAAAACCAGAAAGTTTTTTGGGAATTGAACCGCGTAACTGTCCTCCTGTAAAACGGCAACGCAAAATCCGTGAAAAGTGTTGATATAGCCGGTATCGTTATCCCCGATCAGGTTGTGGATCCGCCGGCGCATTTCGTTGGCTGCCTTGTTTGTAAACGTAACGCAAAGAATGTTTTCCGGCAGTATACCCAATTCGTTTACCAAAAAGGCAAACCGATTTGTCAGCGCCCTTGTTTTTCCGGATCCCGCCCCGGCGATCACACGCACAAAACCCTCTGTGGAGGTTACAGCCGCCGTCTGTTCGGTATTCAGTTTCTGTTCCATTGGATCACCGCCCGTGTAAAGATCGTTGATTTTTATTCCTCGTTATGGATATATCGGTTTAAATAATATCCGGTTTTGCTGTCTTTGGCGCTGCAGATTTCATCCGGCGTGCCGCAAGCTACGATCCTGCCGCCTTCTGTGCCGCCGCCCGGCCCCATGTCGATCACATAATCCGCGTTTCGGATCACGTCCAGATCATGTTCAATTACGATTACGGTCGCGCCGCTGTCGATCAGGTTCTTAAAAACATGCAGCAGCGTTTCCACGTCCAGCGGATGCAGACCGATCGTGGGTTCGTCAAACACAAACACGGAATCAGACTGCCCCTTTCCCATTTCACTTGCCAGCTTCAGCCTTTGCGCCTCACCGCCCGAAAGGCTCGGCGTTTCTTCGCCAAGCGTAAGATAACCAAGACCCAGATCATGCAGCACTTGCAGTTTCTTCTTTACTTTCGGCAGATCCTCGCATGCTTTCAGCGCCTCGTCAACGCTCTGATCCATCAGTTCGGGCAGGGTATATCCGTTTTCTGAATGTTTGGGATATCTTCGTATCAGCCCCGCGTCTTTAGAATATCTGGATCCGCCGCATTCGGGGCAGGGGATGTCCACGTCCGGCAAAAACTGTATGTCCAGGCTGATTGTGCCTGTTCCGTCGCAGACGGGGCAGCGCAATTTCCCCGTGTTGTAGGAAAAATCACCCGCTTTATATCCTTTTGCCTTGGCGTCAGCCGTGCGGGCATAGATCTTGCGCAGTTCGTCGTGCACATCGGCATAGGTAGCAACCGTGGAACGAACATTTATGCCGATCGGCGTGGCGTCTATCAGTTTTACCTGTTTTATGCCCTCTGCCGATAGGCGCTTGATGTGGCTGGGCAGTTTTGTGCCTTTGATCATCGATTCAAGCGCAGGAATCAGGCTCTCCAGCACCATCGTTGTTTTTCCTGACCCGGAAACACCGGTTACGGCCGTCATCCGCCCTTTGGGAATGTCAACTTCCAGCGGCTTTACCGTGTGGATATTCGAGGTGGAAAGGTGTATCGCACCCAGATCAAACGTGTTTTCGGCAGGAATGGGATTTCCGACTTTTATGATTTTTTCTCCGCTTAAAAACCCTGCAATTTTTGATGCGGGATTCCGCTTGATTTCTTCAATGCTGCCTTGGGCAATGATCGTGCCGCCGTTCGCGCCTGCGCCCGGGCCCAGTTCAATCAGCCGGTGCGCGTTTTTCAGCACATGGATGTCATGGTCAACCAGTATCACGGAATTGCCGTCCGCGATCAGATCGTTCATAACGCCGGTCAGCCCCTCCATATTAGAGGGGTGCAGCCCGATGGAAGGTTCGTCCAGCACATAAAGCACACCTGTGGTGCGGTTTCGAACGGCTCTGGCAAGCTGCATTCTCTGCCGCTCGCCGGTAGAAAGGGTAGATGCCGCTCTGTCCAGCGTAAGGTAGGATAAGCCCAAATCGGTCAGCCGTTTTGCCGCCCCCTGAAATGAATCACATATGCTTTGCGCCATTGGCTGCATCTCTTCCGGCAGCGAATTGGGTACGCTTTTCACCCACTCGGTCAGTTCACAAAGCGTCATTTTGCAGGCGTCCGCAAGGGATATGCCGCGCAGTCTGGGCGCGCGTGCAGCGTTGGAAAGCCGGGTGCCGCCGCAGTCCGGGCAAATGCTTTGCCGCAGGAATTTTTCCACACGTTTCATGCCTTTTTCGTCTTTCACTTTGGACAGCGCGTTTTCAACCGTGTATGTGGCGTTAAAATAGGTAAAATCCATGTCGCCCGCAGCGCCGCTCGTCTTGTTTTGATACACAATGTGTTTTTTTACTGCCGGTCCGTGAAACACAATGTCGCGCTCCTGCGGGGTTAGATCTTTAAACGGAACATCTGTGCGCACGCCCATCTCGCGGGCAATATCTTTCATCAGCGACCACATTAAAGTCTGCCAGGGCGCAACGGCGCCTTCGTCTATCGTCAGGTTCTCATCGGGCACAAGCGTGGATTCGTCAACAATCCGAACAATGCCGGTGCCGTCGCATTTCTTGCAGGCGCCCTGGCTGTTGAAAGCCAGTTCTTCAGCGCTTGGCGCAAAGAAATGTTCGCCGCAAACGGGGCATACCAGTTCCTGTCCTGCCGCAACATTCAAAGAAGGGGCGGCATAGTGCCCGTTGGGGCATCTGTGGTTTGCAAGCCTGGAAAACATCAGGCGCAGGCTGTTTAAAAGTTCTGTTCCCGTGCCAAAGGTGCTGCGTATTCCGGGCACACCGGGTCTTTGCCGCAATGCAAGTGCGGCAGGCACATAAAGCACTTCGTCCACCTGTGCTTTTTCCACCTGCGTCATGCGCCGCCGGGTATAGGTGGAAAGGGATTCCAGATACCGCCTTGAGCCTTCGGCGTAAAGAATGCCAAGCGCAAGCGATGATTTTCCGGATCCGGATACACCCGCTATGCCAACGATCTTGTGCAGCGGTATATCCACATCAATGTTTTTTAAATTATGCACATGACCGCCGCGTATCTTGATAGATTCCGGCGCTTTGGTTTCGTTTTGTTTCACAGTCCTCACTCCTGTACGGTCATCGATTTCCTATTCCGTTTTATGAAATATTGCCAAGGTATCCGCCCGTGCACTCCGGTTTGTTTTATAGGATAAAATACTGATTTAATTATAATGTTCCGCACCGCTTTTGTAAAGACGAAGCATGCTTATCCGTCACATTCAAATGGTTTAACAGATTAACAGTACAAAAAATCGCCCTCTTATGGCTTGGCAAGTGGATTCTCTATACCGCCGAAACAGTATCAGATATCAGACAAACCGGTGCTTTTGTTATGCACTGTGTTCGTCAGGCAGTAAAAAGCGGAGCGCGATAATATGCGCCCCAAAAGTTAACTGTTTTTGGAGGTGTATACTTTATGAAAAAAGAACTTTACAGGGAATTGTTCCGGCACAGTGGTCTCCGAACGGGCAGTTCTATACAGGTCTTTAATCCCGCTTTATAATGGAAGGCAGATCGGGAAAATGATCAGAAATTAAATATGAAACGAGGCAATTTATGAAAAAATTAAATTCAGTTTTGGCAATCATAGCAGTTATCGCTATCCTCGCTGCAGCATTTTCTGGATGCAATGAAGAAAAGAAAACCGCTGTTGCAAATTATGATGCGCAATGCGCACGTATCCATTCCGAGTATGCCGTTTTGCAGCAATCCATAAGCGAAAGCCAAGCACTGATTGATGCGGGTGAAAAGCCGTATGATGAGAAAACAATATCTGCACTTGAAACAGAAATAGCCAATGCCAAAGCATCCGTAGTTGAAATTCCCGAAAGAAAAGGAAGTGCTGATGAAATCAATTCTCTTGTTAATAATGAGTTGAAAAATATATCCTATGTTGAAGTCAACGAGCGTTTGGCGTCAGCAAAAACAGCGCTGGAAAACAGCATTAAAATCATGCGGCAGGTTACAAACCCGCCCGAATCATTTATTATTGAGCGCATTAAGGATATTGACGGCATTACAGGTTATTCTTCAGTTACGGAAGATAATGACCCAAACGGAATGCTGAATAAGCCGGGCGGATATACTTCAACGGTTTACTTTGCTTATAACAAAGTGGAGGATCCGTATCATGTTCTTGACGGAACAATAGTGGATAACGGCACTTCCGGCGGAGGCGGAATCGAAGTGTATGCTACGGAAGAAGATGCCCTTAAAAGGGAAGAATATTTGGCGTCATTTGACGGCTCCGTGTTGGCTTCCGGTTCGCATACGGTGGTAGGCACTGTTTTGGTAAGAACGTCGGATGAATTAACCGCAAGCCAGCAAAAAGAACTGGAGGCAAAAATTGTTGAAAACTTAACGGAATTAAGGTGAATCCATAACCTCTTGCTATTAACTTAAGATATTAGTTGCTATTAAATGGATTTTATAAAATCAGAAGTTTCTACTTATTAATTGATTAGTAATTTAGGATATGATACAATAGTATTCGATAACATAATATTAAATTTGTGTTGTGTAATAGTTAAGGAGCAAAATATGAGTAACTATCAGTTAGAGAGTAATGAAACCGTATTATATAAAGGAATCATGGTTGATTTTAGTGGGAACGAAAAGCGCCATTCTATTGGTGTAACTGTTTCCTATGAATTGATACTTACAAATCTTAATATAGTTTTTGTCACAAAATTAAAAAAACTATTGTCTAAAGAGGAAGTTTCTAATATTATTGTGCCTATCAATACGATTAAAATTTATGAAGGCAAACCGCAAATTAAGCAAAAAAACACAACTTTTGAATTGTATTTTTCCAACAAAGAATATACATTTTCTCTACCAAATAAATTAGAAGCTGTTAAGTTTCATAACAAAATAATGGAACTTGTAACAGGAAAATCTATGTCTGTTCGCAATTCTGAAAAATTCAAGTCAGCAGTTGAACTTGTTGATAATACATTGGGTATAGATACTTTAGGTACCGTTACGGGAGTTTTGCAGAATGGTGTAAAAGGAGTTCTATTTGGAGGAATTTCTAAAAAAGCAGAAAATTCAAAGCCTTTATCAAAGAAGATAATTAATACAGTATTGGACGTAGTTGATAATGTTAATACCACTGAAGCCAAAGGTATAGAGCAAATAAAAAACGATAACTTTGATTCAGTCAATGATGAGAAAATCGAAACAATTAGAAAATTAAAAAGTCTGTTAGATTCAGGGGCTCTTTCACAGGAAGAATTTGATGCAAAAAAGAAGGATATTTTAGGTTTATAATTCAGGATGTTTAAGAGGAGAACAATATGGTGGCTGAAAAGGGCAATAAAGATGAAATATTAGATGCGCTTGACGGAATACAGCATGAACTTAAAGGAATTCGAAAGAAAAGTGCGCGCCAGGTATTTCAAATCATTATAGCAGTGGTTTTAACATTGATCATAGGCTTAGGTTCCGGAATGATTTGCGGCAGAAATTGGGACGACATTAAGTTTAAACTGATGCCCAATTCCTATTCAGATTCCACAACCGCCGTTCTTGAGGAAAAGTTAACCAAGCAGGCGGAACTGAATACAGGGCTGTATCAGCAAACATCCAGTTATGATTCCGGCAACTTATATAATAACAAGGTGGCGGAAAAATTAAAGGTCAACAGTAAATCGATGAAATTTACATATACCGGATATGTTGAGGCAGGAATACAAAATCTTGCCGATGCAAAAGTAAATGTAAATGCAAAGACGAATGAGATCACGATTGATAATTTGAAAATAGAAATTACAAATGTCTATATAGACCCGTCGTCCATTACAGATGCAAAGCAGAGCAAGAATATTTTTAATCAGCTCACTATAGAGGATTTCACCAATTCACAAACAGAATTGGAGCAAAAGTTGGTTAATGACGCAAAAGAAAACGGCTTAATGGAAAATGCGCAGAAAAATGCGCAGGAAACTCTGGAAAATATTTTCGGTGATACGATCGACGGCTATACCGTGCATTTTAATTGGGTCACTTTAGAATAAAAAATTCATTTGGCAGCTGCAATTGGCGTAAAGAAGCGCATGGAAAAACGAATATAAGTAAAAAGCGTTGAAATTTTTATGATTTCAACGCTTTTTATATATGAAGCAAGGATAGTGCGCTATGTTGGCAAACAAAATTTTAATCATGATTTTTAGCCGGAAATGAAATAAATATTAAAATCCTTGCGTTTGCCCTCAACAACTACCCGTTCAACTTCTTCATCCCAAAACGGGAGCAGATAGTTTTCATATCTGTTTTCAATTTTAAGTCTTTCTGAATAGTTGCTTTTGAAAAAAAGCTCATAATTTTTGATTACAAAAACATATTTGTCCGCAGGTAATTCATCCATATCTGTCATAAAATCATATTCTGTATGATTGTCTTTTTTCCAACCTTCGGGAATATCACTGAATCCGAAAACTTCCCACAATCTGTCAAAATACTGCTCATATGTTTCTATTCCGGCGCCGTCCATAACGATATATTTTGTATCAGGATACTTGTATAATATCTCCTTTTTTTCAAATTCTTCCTTTGTCATTCTGTATAATCTGTTCATTTTACACCCACAAAAACATCATCAATTATTTCCTTAAGCAACTTGCCGTAAAATTTTTGCTTTTGCTCCATTTCCGCATAGTTTTTGTATTCTAAGGTTATGCCGTTATGCAAAACAAGGATTTGTTCCGAATCGCCGCTCATTTCATATTGCACATTATCAAGCGATAGAACAACTTTATGCCCCTTATCGACGGCGGATTCTATTTCTTTTACTGTATTGGGCTCAATTTTCAATTTATGCCCAAGCTCGCATACAGTATGGTAACATTCTTCACAGAGCCATATTCTGCCATCTGTTGAACAGTAACCTTGTTTCTCGCTTCCGGGATAATCATAAAAGCTTAATTTTTTTGCATCAATTAAGCAATGATGGTGATCACCTTTTGTAACAGCAACTTTTTTAAATATTCTCTTTGTAATCCAATTACCTTCATTATATGTTTGATAGCAATCTTCAATCCAGTCTAACTTGTTGTTCATAGTTGCATCCTCCAATTTGAAATAACTTTTTGCTCCAGGTGTTATCAGGAAATATTCTGTATTCATTATCAATATCGCGCCTAAAATAATCCCAGTGCGGTCCAATAGGATCCGGATGATCCATATCCCAGTGAAACGATTCGCCCGTTTTTTTATTAAACCAGTTACCGATATTTTTCTTAATATCCGGATTTCCTCGCCATTCAAAATCTTTTCCGGGCGCTTTGTTTTCATATCCCGGAAAAGACGGCATATCCGTATTTTCATCAAATTCGTGTTCCGGATTTCCGGAAATTCTTCCTAACGCCGAACCTCCGCCCTTTTGAATAGGTGTGATAAAACCGTAAAACTTTTTTATGTAAAAACCTTTATCAAGGTTGTTTGTTTCGGCATAATCAACTTCGATTATATCGCCTTTCATATCGTCAAAAGGCTTTCCGTAGCAGATGATCTTTTCCGGCTTTATGCGCCGGCGCATCTCGTTGTAGCCGAGCATGAAGTGCGATTTTTCATTCTTTACGCCGAGTGTTGAAACTGCAACGACACAGCCCTTTTCAATGCCGTCAAAACAAAAATTAAAACTTTCAAGGTTTCCCCAGCGCACTGTCGGTATGACTGTTATGCCGTTTTGCTGCAAATATGCGCCTGTCCAACGATTCCTAAAACAATTATAGAGTTGAAGTGCAACGGACATTTCCGTATACATACTGAAATCCGGCGATAAAACAGCGTTGAATTTCTTCAGACGCTCTATTTTATCATCTGGATTTTTGTAGATACTTTCAAAACGGTAAGCTGCCGGGAGTCGAACCCGATATGCTGAAAATGCGTCATCGCGGCGCCTTTTCACTTTTTCGCCGTTGATGGGCGACAGCACATCTGCCGTCTCAAAAGCAAAAATCCATCCACGCCGCCACCATTTTCAGTGCTGCGCAGTTTTAAGCGAGTTGATTTTTGAGCGGGCAAGGCATAAAATCGCAGGTATACTGCCGTATACCGAGATTTTTAACGCTGAACGCACGGAAAGCAGCCGCTTAAAACCATATTGTGTTCGATTCCCGGCAGCTTGGTCATCAAGGAAAAAATGTACCGTTTTGTTCGTTTCATTGCTTTGATTAACCTTATCATAACCTATCAGCGCAAAATCTTCAAGCCGCACCTCCTGTTTCCTGATCAGTGGCATGGAAAACATACCAACTCCGTTAAATTGATTTCTGAGAAACAAAGGCTCGCTTCTGTATTCATAACTTGTAATTTGAATCACTCCTGTCCGAATTTTGTAAAAGCCAAATTTAAAATGCCTTTCACTTATAGCCGGAAAAGAGGGCTCCTATACAGTATTTTAACTATATTTTTTATATTTTAATTTGATTTTTTAGAATCTGAACTGAAATCAGAACAGTGTGGTAGTTCGAAATATCCAGCCAGTATCTTCATAGTTGCATACATCAACTATAGCAACAATCGGTGTGTTTATAAAAAAACTGACTCCGTTTGAAAACGAAATCAGCATTTTGTTGAAATATAATCTTTTCGTGTACCTTTTGTGCTGCCTGTATAAAATGCGGCAGTTTAATCTGTTATTTTTTAAGGCCTTTTTTGTCAAAAGACGGGTTGAACGCATAGAAATTCTTGCTGTCCATTTTATCCGTCAACAGCCGCAGCGCTTCACCTCATCATCAATCTTGTAAAAAATACCGACCGATAACTTAAACATACAAATTTGATATTGCTCCACAGATTGTGATTTTTACTGTTCAACAGTCCATGTAAATTTATTTCCGCATCTGTTTTGAAATTCTTTGACATGCTCAAACATTCTGATAACATCTTTAATTTCATTTCTTATATCGTCATTTGTTTTTGATACATTGATAAATCTTACAACTCTGTCTTCTTCCCAAGGCTCTTCTAAAAAATCATCTATTCCATCAAGATTTCTTCCTGTGGTGTTTGGCAGTTCCAACTGTTTAATAAGCAATTCATAAAATCCATATAAATATCTTTCGTCTGCAACATCTATTATCATTTCCTTTGTTTTCTTCATAATTAGCTCTCCTAAACTATTTCGTAAAATGTATTTCCGTGATCATAGGATACAAATATCAATCCGTCATTGGAAAAGTAAATTCTGTGTCTGTTTCTTCTTCCTTCATAATAATTTATATCCGCTTCATACCAGATTCTTCCTAAGGCTTTTGGTAATTTACCTTTATCGTTCCGATATGTTTTTCCATACATCATTTTACCGGGAAACCATTTTGCAGGGGCTTGCTGCTTTTCCAACCCGCTTTTATATATTCTTCGCGTGAAATATAGTAGTCGGGCAGTTTTCCGTAATGTTTAAGCCAGTAATCAGCACCATTTTTACCATCCTTAGTCGCGTTGCCGGCAGTAATGGCTATATTGGTGCTTAATTCACAATGGCAGTTAGGGTGTACAGGTATACCGGCGTCTTCATCCATCGGCAGAATAACGCTGTTTTTGAAAAGCAGTATGCGCATGTAAAAGGCCCGATATGTGTTATCCATCGTTTCCAATTTTTGCTTTCCTGCGTTACAGGCTCAAATGTATCAAGCAATCCTTTTGCTCTGTATGGTACGATGTAGCCTGTTATTTTTTTAATATACATGATTTTACCTCCTTTTGCAAATGATGATAAATTGATTGCGCAGAAACGAAGGATCGCTTCTGTATTCATAACTTGTAATTTGAATCACTCCTATCCGATATTTTGTAAAAGCCAAATTTAAAATGCCTTTCACTTATAGCCGGAAAAGAGGGCTCCTATACAGTGTTTTAACTATATTTTTTATATTTTAATTTGAATTTTTTATAATCCGTACTGAAATCGTGACCGTAAATAATATGAATTTAAAATTATAAAAGTTATGCCGGAATTAAGATATAAGATATAAGGAATACGCATATAAAAGGAAAAATTTTATTTTAGGCCGCAGATGTTCCGATTAAGGTACATCTGTTTTTTTATAATCAGTATGCGGATGGAAAGGGGAGAGCATTGTGACTTGTTTTGAAAAAGAATTAAATGTACCTTTGTGTTTCAGCGTTGTTGAAAAAGCAGAAAAGCGAAGTATATATAACGCAGACGATCTTTTGAAATTTAAATATCTTCGCAAATATTCAAAAATCGAAAGAACAGGCGGCAGTCTGATTTTATATAAAAAAACCGTGCGCTGCCCGAACTGCGGCAGGGAATATGTTGTGCCGAACAAATTTAGATATAATTCAAATGAAAGTACCGAATATTTAAAGATGCAGATGAAAGACCTGATCGAGCCTCAGATGCGCCTGCTGGTGAAGGAAAATAAAAATATTGTTCTTCAGGATGATGTGGATGACGGCGTTTTTTGCATATGCGCCCGCTGCGGTACGGAAACCCAAATCGGCAATGACTTGATAAGAATTAAAATCGAAAGCACGGAGTCCGAAATTATCGTTTCAAGATTCTTAAACAGCCTACAGGATCTAATGAATTGCCAATGGGCTGATGAGATCGACCTTGGTTCAGTTTTGGGCATAACGGAAAATATTTGTTTTGATTTTTCTTCAGGCAATACGCAGATCTGTATCAAAGATAATAACGGTCAGATCGTTATATCTGAAAATATTGAAAATACAAAAGTTGACCTTGAAAATGATACCCTGATAAAACTTATTAACGAAAACCGAGTTGTAAAAAGAAATCTGCGCCGTGCGGTTGAAACGGCAACGGGCAGAAAAATGCCTTTTTCCTGCACTGAACTTAATATGGAATATTTCGTTTTGTTTACAAGATTTCAGGGCTTTAACAGGGGATTTTATGACGCAGCGCCCTTTTCGGCAGATCCGTTTCGGCTCGATTTCACTTTTGATTCTATCGTTTCACGGCTGAAAACGCCCGAATCGGCAATGCAGGCTCTTAAGGATTCCGCACTGCCTTTTACAAAATCGGTTAAAAGGATTTTCGTAAATAATCAGGGGTTGTTTTTCTATATAAAAGATTGCGAATTGCTGTATTCTGTTTTAAATGATATTAATTATTTATCATCTGTTTTAAAATCAGATTCCATTTATACAATACTGCTGATTTTACATAAAAGCCCGCAAGCGATAGAATTTATCAAAGCGCTGTTTGAAGCAAAAGGTATCGGCTTTATGTGTAAATTTTTTTCTTTGCCTTTTTATGACCATTTTCAGATCGCTTGCTGCTACAGCGCTTTACTGCCGGAATATAAATCGATCGTGCGGTCTTCTTTAAAAAAATACGCTTATGAGGATTTTATGCGTGTTAATTATTTTAGTATGCTTAAAATATCCTATCCCTGTTCAGATATAATCAGCCGCATTCCGGAAAAAACGGTAAACGGTTTTTCCTTCAAATGGTTCAGCAATCTGCACAGTTGCTGGCGCGCAGGTGAAAAACTTCAAAATTGTTTGGCAGACTGGGATAAGACCCGCGGCGCGGTGGCAGGTATGTTTCACTCAACGGCGTTGATCGCCGCTTTGGAAATACGGCCGCATTATAAAGGCGGCTATGAAATTGCTCAGGCTTATGAAAAGGGAAATGCGGATATTGAAAAAGATTCCGCTGTATATTCCGCCATCGTCCGTTGGTGTGAAATGTTTAATGTGAAATATAAAAGATTTTTTAGAATCCGTTAAAGATATGCGTATACCTTGCGAACCGCTTAATATGAAAATCTCTGTTATGAATAAAAACACTGCGGTCAGAAAGAGTTTTTCGGCAACCTCAGGCAGTAAAGTGATTATATCAATACGAACGCCCGGCGATGAAAAGGCAGAGTTTGATGATGAAAATAAATCTATAAAAGATGTGCTGTATCTTGCTTTTTATGATGTCAGTTTTGAAAATTCGGATATTTACGCCGGTTATGCGGGCATGACAGCCGAGGACGCACAAAAAGTAAAAGAATTTGTTTTAAAATGGAAAGATGAAGTGTTGGAATTGTGGATTCATTGCGATGCGGGTGTTTCAAGAAGTGCCGGCATCGCGGCAGGCATACTTAAAGCCTTCGGCAAAGATGATTCGGAATTGTTCAAAACTCTGCTCCCAAATTCACTATGCTATAAGAGAATCCTCTGCGCATTTCTGGATCAAAATTAAAATTCAATTTGCTAAATAAAAAAGCGCCCTGATATTAGTGAACACATCATTCACAATATCAGAGTGCTTTTTATAGGATTAAACAGTGAGAAACAGGTATTTAAATATATTGCGCTGTTTTTTCGCTTTTGAATTTTCCAAATTGCAGTCCGCCGGATTTAAAATGCAATACTCCTGCCATTCGAATTTACTTTCTTTTACCCCCTCGAGCGTAATAGACGTTTTATGTCTTAAATCATTATCATTTTTATTGTTTTTATTGTTTTTATTGTTTTTATTGTTTTTATTGTTTTTATTGT
>ENA-OPCA01000114-OPCA01000114.1-human-gut-metagenome-genome-assembly--contig:-NODE-114-length-77041-cov-6.937508_pt1 | contig 77041 bp, 76 predicted proteins | sample MGYA00241076_ERZ501468 | MGnify/ENA primary metagenome ERZ501468 (study PRJEB25962, sample SAMEA2042633) | human gut metagenome | biome: human gut; feature: human-associated habitat; material: faeces... | reverse complement strand
AGATCCTAAAATGTAAAAATCCCACAATGCACTATTCTAAATTGCCGTTTCATTATGGGGATACAGTGATCAATGTCCATATTCCTGCCTGCGGCAAGCTGGATACGCAGGAATGCAGAAGATCGCTCTCTCAGGCCGTTTCCTTTTTCAGCCGCTATTTTCCCGAACTGAAATGGGCTTATTTTCTTTGTGAAAGCTGGCTTGTTTACGGCAACAATCACGCATTTATGGCGCAAAACAGCAACATACTGCAATTCACCAACCTGTTTACCGTTCATTATTCAATCCACTACGAAAATCAGACGTATGAAAGACTGTTCGGGCTGGATCGCGTTCCGCTGTTCAGATCACAGATCCGCAAACTTCCGGAAGAGACAAGTTTGCAAAAAAGCGCAAAAGAATACAGATTAAGCGGCCGCCGTTTTGGAATCGGCATCGCCACAATAAAAAAGCAGACGGTTTTACCGTCCGCAGATTTTTGCTGATTCATTCTTGAAATTCGTTTTGCAGTTTTTTGTATTGCTCAACCGCAAGTTGATCGCATCTTTCGTTATACGGGTGGCCGTTGTGCCCCTTAACCCATGTAAAGGTGGTTTTATGCTGCGCAAGGAGCGGTATAAGCTGTTCCCAAAGATCAACGTTGAGCGCAGGTTTTTTATCCGCTTTTTTCCAGCCGTTCTTTTTCCAGGAATACATCCATCCTTTATTGATGGCGTCACACACATATTTTGAATCGGTTACCACTTCCACTTCGCACGGCTCTTTTAAAGCGCAAAGCCCTCTGATTACGGCAGTCAGTTCCATTCGGTTGTTGGTGGTGCTTTTTTCTGCGCCGCATATTTCTTTTTCCGCACTGCCGTACACCAGAACCACCCCCCAGCCGCCGCTGCCGGGATTGCCGCTGCACGCGCCGTCCGTATACAGTTTTACTTTTTTCATAGGATCCACTTTCTTAAAGTATTTTTCATTTTGGAATATTTTATCATTCATTTTGGTAATAATCAATATAGATTCCAAGAATGACTTGAATTATTTATTCTGTTCTTGACAAGTTTGGCATTATATTTTATTATATATCTAACTTTTTTGACCGGAAAAAATCTAAAATTAAAGGAGATTGTTATCTTTTATGGCAAAACAAAATACAGCCGCTGCGAAGAGCGCTGAGGGAAAACGGAATTCCGCAAAGCGCACCTATACTTATCGCAGGGTTACAAAAAAGCCGCAGACTTCGGGCAGAAGATCAAGAAATGCGGAAAACATTAAGATTGCATTTTTAGGCGGCATGAATGAGATCGGCAAAAATATGACCGTTTACGAATATGCCGGTGATATGTTTATCGTTGACTGCGGCCTTGCATTTCCGGGCGCTGAACTGCTTGGCGTGGATTCGGTTATTCCGGATTTTACATTTGTTGAGGAAAACGCGGATAAGATCAAAGGGCTGCTGATCACACACGGTCACGAAGATCATATCGGAGGCATTCCGTATCTGTTGAAAAAAATCAATGTTCCGATCTATTCAACCAGACTAACGATCGGTCTGATCAAAGGAAAACTGAAGGAACACGGCCTTTTGGACAAGGCAAAGCTTCGCGAAATCAGCCCGTCTGATAAAATTAAACTCGGAAAATTTACGGTTGAGTTCATTCACGTGAACCATTCCATCCCTGATGCGGTCGGCCTTGCCATTTCCTGTGCGGCGGGAACGATCATCCATACCGGCGACTTTAAGATCGATACCACACCGGTAGACGGCGACATGATCAATCTGCCGCGCTTTGCAGAATACGGCACAAAGGGCGTTTTGGCGCTTTTACAGGATTCAACCAATGCTGAAAGACCGGGTTATACAATGAGCGAGAAAAAGGTTGGCGAATCTTTCTTAAACCTTTTCAGAAAAGCCGGAAAGCGCAGAATTGTTGTGGCTACTTTTGCATCCAATATCCACAGAGTGCAGCAGATTATTGATGTTGCCAAGCATTTGAAGCGCAAGGTAGCCGTTGTTGGCAGAAGCCTTGAAAATCTTGTGCAGGTTGGAGAGGAACTCGGTTATCTTAATGTGCCTGACAATATTTTGATCAGTATTGATGAGATCAAAAATTACACGGATGATAAACTTGTAATTATTACAACCGGTTCTCAGGGCGAGCCGATGAGCGCGCTCACCAAGATTGCAAACGGCGAGCACAAGAAAGTTACCGCATCGCCGAATGATTACGTTATTATATCCGCAACGCCGATACCCGGTAATGAAAAAATGGTTGGCAATGTTGTAAACGAACTGATGAAACGCGGCGTGGAAGTTATTTATGAAAAAATGTACGAAGTGCACGTATCCGGTCATGCCTGCCAGGAAGAACTCAAGCTCATGATGGGTATTGTTAATCCAAAATTCTTTATTCCGGTGCATGGCGAGCAAAAGCACTTAAGAAAACACGCCCAGCTTGCAGAAGCCATGGGAATCAATAAGAAAAATATTTTTGTTGGCGATATCGGTAATTATATTGAGATTTCAGAAAAAGGAATCAAGCAGCTTGAAAACGTTCCGAGCGGCGCGGTTTATGTGGATGGTTACGGCGTAGGCGATGTCGGCAACATCGTTTTAAATGACAGAAAACATCTTTCGGCAGACGGCATTATAATCATTGTTGCAACGATTGATTCCGAAACGGGAGATATTTTATGCGGGCCGGATATCGTCAGCCGCGGTTTTGTTTATGTTCGTGAAAGCGAAGAACTGATCAATTCGGCAAGGGATCTTGCCTGCCGTGTAATAGATGAAACGTACAACAGCCGTTATCACGACTGGAACAGTGTGAAAACAAGTCTGAAAGAAGAGGTCTCACGTATGATGTACGAAAAGACCAAGAGAAATCCGATGATCCTGCCGATCATCATGGAGATATAAAGAAAGGTACGGCTTATGAAAGTAATTTTAAAACAGGATGTTAAAAATCTGGGTAAAAAGGGTGAACTTGTAAATGCTTCGGACGGATATGCAAGAAATTATCTTTTTCCCCGCGGTTTGGCAACCGAGGCAAATGCAAGCGCAATGAATGATTTTAATAATAAAGAGAACGCAAAAAAATATCATAAACAGCAGGAGATTGATGCCGCAAAGGCAGATGCCGCTAAACTGGATGGCAAAACTTTTAAACTGACCGCCAAGGCCGGTGCTAACGGTAAATTATTCGGTTCAGTTACGGCTAAGGACGTTAGTGCCGTAATCAAAACCGATCTTGGGCTGGATATAGACAAGCGCAAGATCAGTGTTGAGGATATCAAACAGTTTGGCACTTATGAGGCAGAGATCAAAGTATATCAGGGCATAAGCGCAAAAATTTATGTTCAGGTTTCTGAGGCCTGAATAAAGGAACGGTTGATAAAAAATGCCAACAAACAATTCAGGCGCCGCCGCTATGCCATACAGCTTAGAGGCGGAACAGGCGGTATTAGGATCCATTCTGATTGATCCGGAATGCATGGAAGATGTTGTTTCAATCGTGAAACAGGATTATTTCTATCTTCCGCAGCACAAGGCTATATTTTCTTCCATGATGGCAATGTTTACAGGATCTAAGGCAAAAATCGATCCTGTTGTTATTGCCGCTCTTGCAAAAGAAGGGCTTTATGACGCTGCCGGCGGCAGGGAATACCTTTTAACACTAAGAGACAGCGTTCCTTCCACTGCAAATGTAAAAACGTATGCAAAGATCGTGGAAGAGCAGTATTATCTGCGCAGTCTCATAACTGTATCGCAAAACATTATAGAAACGGCTGTATCCAACAATTCAAACGCATCTGATCTGCTGGAGTATGCCGAGCAGAAGATCTATGATATCAGGCAAGGTTCCAAGGATGATGATCCGAAAAAACTTTCCGATGTTATTGTAAATGACGTGTACGACCGTTTACATAAGATCACTGGCGAGGAAAAAGAAAAATATCAGGCGGTTCCATCCGGTTTCAGCCTGCTGGACAGATATATTACCGGTCTCGGAAAATCTGATCTGATTCTGATCGGCGCCCGTCCTGCAATGGGTAAAACTTCTTTTGCGCTTAATTTGGCGCAAAACGTTTCCATGATTGCAAGAAAAAAGTGTGTGTTTTTCAGCTTAGAAATGTCCAGAGAGCAGCTTGCAGAAAGATTGCTTTCCGCAAGAGCGGGCATACCCAGCCAGAAAATACGCCGCGGTGAACTTACAGATGATGAATGGGTTCGTCTCGGAAATGCCGCCGGTGAATTTGAGGAGGCGGAACTGTATCTGGATGATTCATCCAGCATTACCGTACCCGAAATCAAAGCAAAGGTACGCCGTATGAAGAATGTGGAAGCCATTATTATTGACTATCTCGGTCTTCTTCAATCGGCTGTGCGAAAAGAAAACCGCGTTCAGGAAGTTTCTGATATAACCAGAAACCTGAAAATGATGGCTAAGGATCTGAATATTCCCGTAATATGCTGCGCCCAGCTTTCCAGAGGCACTGAAGGCAGAAATAAGAGCCACCGGCCGCAGCTGGCCGATCTTAGAGAATCCGGCTCTATTGAGCAGGATGCGGATATTGTATTATTTCTTTACAGACCGGATTATTACAGCGGTGAGCTCAGCGATGATCAGCGCGATCAGGTGGATGAAAATGCCACGGAACTGATTGTGGCAAAAAACAGACATGGCGCAACGGGAACGGTTGAGATGACCTTTGATAAGGAATTCACCAGATTCCGGTGCGTGGAAAAAGACTACGGCAATGATAACTGAAATTCTTGATACAGTAAAAAAATATGATATGCTGTCTAAAGGGGATTCGGTGCTGATTGCGCTTTCCGGCGGCGCCGATTCCATTTTGCTTGCGCATTTTTTGCTGCAGATTAAAGAGGAATATGCGCTGGATCTGACCGCTGCGCATGTGGAGCACGGAATTCGCGGCGAAGAGAGTATGGAGGACGCCGCATTTTGTGAAGAATTTTGCAAAAAAAACGGCATACCATTTAAGATTCTGCACATTGATGCACCGAAAGAGGCAAAACACTTTAAAATGGGCGTTGAGGAATACAGCCGAAAGGCGAGGTATGCGTTTTTTGATACGATTGACTGCGATAAGATCGCCACAGCGCATAATTTATCAGATAGTATAGAAACCCTGCTTTTCAGAATGGCACGCGGCACTTCGTTAAAAGGCATGTGTGGCATCCCGCCCAAAAGAGGAAAGATCATAAGACCGCTTATCGGGCTTTCTTCTTCTGAAATCCGGGCGTATTTGAATAGAAACAAGATTCCTTTTCGAATCGACAGCACAAATCATGATGACGGCTATTCGCGCAATTATATCCGAAATCAGATCTTACCGCTAATGAATAATCTGAATGCGCAGTTTGAAAAGCATACTTCCCGCTTGCTGGAAAGCATTCAGCGGGATGAGGATTTTCTTGAAAAGCATACAGACCGTATTTATAATGGTCTGTTTTCAGATCATAAACTTATTATCGATAGATTTAACAAACTTTCAGCAAGCGAAAAATACAGGGTCATAGCAAGATGGCTGAATGAAAATCACCTGCCTGTCAATGATAACGTTATATCGGGTGTGGTAGCGCTCAGCGTTTCCCATTCTCGTTTTCAGATCTGCGGAAACGTCTATGCTGTTTCCGCTGCCGGCTCAATCAGAATTGCCGATATCCATGAAAATAACGGTGAAATTTGCTTTAAAGTCTCAGAAAACGTGATTTCTGTAAAAGAATTCTTAAATAAATGTGAATTTCATAACAAACCGTTTGATTTTTATTGCGACTGTGATAAAATAGTTGGCAATGTGGTTGTGAGAAGCCGGAAAGCAGGGGATGAAATCTCCATTCAAGGCAGAAACTGCACAAAAAATTTAAAAAAATATTTTAACGAGCTGCACATTCCGCCCGAAATTCGAAAGAGTATACCCGTCATTGCGGACGATAATGGCATTATCGGTATAGCGGGCTATGCGGTTTCACAAAGAACGGCTGTGGACAGCAATACCAAAAATATTTTAATTTTGTATATCCGCACGGAGGATAAGGCTTAATGAACAATATGTCCAAAAACTGGAAATCGGCAATCTTTTATATTTTAATTCCTGTTTTGCTGGTTGTTTTTGCTTTTATGATCGCTAACCAGCAAAACGGCACGGAAATGAAATACAGCCAGATCGTCAATCTGTTTAAAACGGATCAAGTCGCTGAATTTGAACTTGACCTGACTTCAGGCGCACTTACGTATAAAACGTTTGATAAGCCGGAAGAAGAGCAGGAGTATAAAGTGCCCAGCGTTACGTATTTTCTGGACGATATCAGAGACAGCATTGATGAGTATAACGAGGCGCATCCCGATTCTCAGATCGTTTACAACTACAAACAGAGCAGTTCAAGAAACTGGCTGTTTAATCTTTTGCCGTATGTTTTGATCATTGTGGGCGGCTCTCTTCTCGTTTGGTTTATGATGAAGAAGATGGGCGATACCATGAATAATGAGACCAACAGAACACTCGGTTTCGGCAGGGTGAAAACAAAATCCGTTGAAAACAAGGATAAAAAGACTTTTGCCGATGTAGCCGGGTGCGATGAAGAAAAGGCAGAACTGGAAGAACTCGTAGAATTTCTGAAAGATCCGCAGAAGTTTACGGACCTGGGTGCAAGGATACCGAAAGGTGTTTTGCTTGTCGGCCCTCCGGGTACCGGTAAAACGCTTCTTGCCAAAGCTGTTGCCGGCGAGGCAAATGCGCCGTTTTTGTCTATTTCAGGATCAGACTTTGTGGAAATGTACGTCGGCGTAGGCGCCAGCCGTGTAAGAGATCTGTTTTCTCAGGCAATCAAAAAAGCGCCTGCAATTGTGTTTATTGATGAGATTGACGCAGTCGGCAGACACAGAGGCGCCGGCACGGGCGGCGGAAATGATGAAAGAGAGCAAACGCTCAATCAGCTGCTTGTTGAAATGGACGGTTTCGGCACCAACAGCGGCGTTATTGTAATTGCCGCAACGAACCGGCCGGATGTTCTTGACCCCGCTCTATTAAGACCGGGCAGATTTGACAGACAGATTACTGTTAACCGACCTGACACACAGGGTAGGGAAGACATCCTGAAAGTCCATTCCAGAAACAAACCTTTGGGTCCGGATGTCAACCTGAAAGAAATTGCGCAGCTAACGATCGGCTTTACCGGCGCGGATCTGGAAAACCTTTTGAATGAGGCTGCGCTGCTTGCAGCAAGAAGGCATAAAAAGGCAATTACGAACGCAGAAATTCAGGATGCAACCACACGTGTTGAAATGGGAACGGAAAAGAAATCCCACAAATACTCTGAAAAGGCGAAAAAGCTGACTGCCTACCACGAGGCAGGGCACGCCGTTGCGTCTTTTTATCTTGAAAACCATGATCCGGTCAAAGAGATTTCCATCATCCCGCGCGGCATGGGTGCCGGTGGTTACACCATGTATCAGCCTCAGGAAGAGAATTACACTTCAAAAAGCGAGATGCTGGACAGTTTGGTATCCATGATGGGCGGCCGTGTTGCCGAGGCGATTGCGCTTGATGATATTTCTACAGGCGCTTCCAATGATCTGCAGCGCGCAACACAGATCTGCCGCGATATGGTTGCGAAATACGGCATGAGTGAGGAACTCGGCCCTGTTGTTTACACAGATGAAAATAATGAGGTATTTCTCGGCAAAGATTACGGCCATGTAAATAATTACAGCGAAGAAACCTCTGCAAGAATCGATGAACAGATCGAAAAACTGATGCGTCAGGCGTATGACAGAACATATAGCATACTCAAGGAGCATTATGATAAACTGGATCTGGTTGCCAAAACTCTTATGGCTCGCGAAAAGATCAATGCAGAAGAGTTTGATGCACTGATGAAGACAGGTAAACTTCCTGAAACAGAAACGGAAAAATCCGAGCCTGATACGAATGAGCAGCCTGTTAATGGCGGTGAAACGGCGGAAGAAACCTATTCTGTTTCTGAAACGCAGGTTTCGGATGGTGCAGATTCCGTAGTTTCTTTATCGGATTCCGGTCTATCTGACACAGATAAAAAAGAAGCATCGGAAGATGGTAGCGATAATAATTAAAGATTTCTTACAAAGAATAAGATGTGTTCGTCACATCTTATTTTTTTATGTTGAATTTGCTGTATAAATGTATCATAAAGCGTTTTCATTCCATGATATTGTTACATTTATTACAAAATCTTGACAAATCCACAATATCTTGTATAATATTTCTGTATAAATTGTACGGAGGTTACTATGGCCAAAAAGAATGATTATACAAATGAAAGTATACGGTCTTTAAAAGGCGCGGACAGAGTCAGAAAAAGACCGGCGGTAATCTTTGGATCGAATGATATCGAGGGATGCGAGCATTCTATTTTTGAAATCATGAGCAACTCGATCGATGAGGCCAGAGAAGGCCGCGGAAACAAGATCGTTGTAACCAGATTTCGAGATTGCTCAGTGGAAGTGCAGGACTTCGGCGCAGGTATTCCTGTTGACTATAACAAAGCCGAAAAGGAAGAAAACTGGAAACTTTTGTTCTGTGAACTGTACGCGGGCGGTAAATACGGGGACGGCGCTGACAATTATGAATTCTCGCTCGGTCTGAACGGTCTCGGTCTCTGCGCAACGCAGTATGCATCCGAATATATGGATGCTGAGATTCACAGAGACGGCTTTTCGTATACTTTGCATTTTGAGCGCGGCAAAAATATCGGCGGACTTAAAAAAGAACCGTATTCAAAGAAAGATACCGGCACAAGAATAAAATGGAAACCGGATCTGAAAGTTTTTACGGATATCTGTGTGCCGCTGGAATATTTTCAGGATACGCTTAAACGCCAGGCGATTGTAAATGACGGTATTACGTTTATACTGAAAAATGAAACGGCAAACGGCTTTGAAACGTTCGAATATTGCTATAAGAACGGCATTAAAGATTATGTTGCAGAGCTTGCAGACGGAAAGGCCTTTACTACCCCGCAGTATTGGGAATGTGAAAGGGTTGGTAAGGACAGAGAGGATCTTAGTGAATATAAACTGATCATCAAGGCGGCGCTTTGCTTTTCTTTAAAGACCCAATGCAAGGAATATTATCATAACTCCAGCTTTCTGGAGCACGGCGGCGCGCCGGACAAGGCGTTTAAAAGCGCCTTTGTAAACCAGATCAATGCTTATTTGAAAGCAAATAATAAGTACACAAAAACGGACAGCCAGATCAATATTCAGGATATTGAGGATATTCTTATATTTGTTGTATCTTCTTTCTCAACGCAAACTTCTTACGAAAACCAGACGAAAAAATCCATTACGAATAAATTTATCCAGGAAGCAATGACGGATTTTTTCAGAAAACAGCTTGAAGTTTACTTTATTGAGAATAAAATGGATGCGGATAAGATCGCCGATCAGGTCTTGATCAATATGAGAAGCCGCGTTAAGGCGGAAAATACCCGAAAAAGCCTGAAAAGCACTTTGCAAACGAAGATTGATATGACAAACCGCGTGCAGAAATTTGTGGACTGCCGCTCTAAGAACGTGGAAGAAAGAGAACTGTTTATCGTAGAGGGCGATTCTGCGCTTGGCGCCTGTAAGCAAGCAAGGGACGCCAACTTTCAGGCTATCATGCCGATTCGCGGTAAAATACTGAACTGCCTTAAAAGCGAATACAGCAAGATATTTAAAAACGATATTATTACTGATCTTATTAAGGTACTGGGGTGCGGCGTGGAGGTTCGTTCAAAGGCGTCTAAAGAATTATCCGCCTTTGATATCAACAATCTGCGCTGGAACAAGATCCTGATCTGTACAGATGCGGATGTGGACGGATTTCAGATCAGAACGCTTGTTTTAACGATGATCTACAGACTGATGCCGCAGCTGATTGAGCAGGGTAAGGTGTATATTGACGAATCACCGCTTTATGAAGTAACTTGCAAAGATCAGACCTATTTTGCCTATAATGAAATGGAAATGGGCGAGATTGAAAAAGAACTGAAAGGTAAAAAATATACCGTTCAGCGTTCAAAAGGTCTGGGTCAAAACGAGGCGGATATGATGTCTTTAACAACCATGAATCCTGCCACGCGAAGACTTATACTGGTAACGCCGGATGACGCGGAAAAAACTTCGCAGATTTTCGATCTTCTTCTCGGTGATAATCTGGAAGGAAGAAAACAGTATATTACCGATTACGGATATATGTATCTGGACACAGCAGACGTTAGTTGATATATTAAGGTGAAAACATGCCAAGAAAAAGAAAAGAATCCAAAAAGGAAACGGAATCCAAACTGAACGAGAATGTGCATATCGAAAACGCCGGCACCGTTAAAAGTGAAGTGATTACGGAAACCCTGAAAACCAATTACATGCCGTATGCCATGAGCGTTATTCTCTCCCGTGCGATTCCGGAAATAGACGGTTTAAAACCATCGCACAGAAAACTGCTTTACACGATGTATCTTATGGGTCTTCTGAACGGAAAAACGATCAAAAGCGCCAACATCGTGGGCAGAACCATGCAGCTTAATCCGCACGGTGACGCGTCCATCTATGAGACAATGGTGCGCCTTTCGCGCGGTAACGAATCCCTGCTTTATCCCTATGTGGAATCAAAGGGAAACTTCGGCAAGGCGTATTCCAAAAATATGATGTATGCCGCTTCGCGTTATACAGAGGCAAAGCTGGCTCCGATATGCAGTGAGCTTTTTTGCGATATAGATAAAGACACAGTTGATTTTGTGGATAATTACGATAATACCATGAAAGAACCGCGGCTTTTGCCCGTAACTTTTCCAACGGTGCTTTGTAATGTTACAACGGGAATTGCGGTTGGTATGGCGTCTTCCATTGCGTCTTTCAATATTCGGGAAGTTTGTGAAACAACGATCGCGCTTATGAAAAATAAAGCGCATGTTATTTCAGATACACTGATTGCGCCTGATTTTGTCGGCGGCGGTTACGTACTTTACGATAAGGACGAACTGGACAAGATTTATGAAACCGGTAAAGGTTCCGTAAAAGTCCGCGCAAAGTACAGTTATGACAAGTCTTACAATTGTATTGATATAACCGAAATACCGCCCACAACCACTTCCGAAGCGGTCATTGACAAGATCGTTGAATTGGCAAAAGCCAATAAAGTGAAAGAAATATCGGATATCCGGGATGAAACAGACCTGAAAGGCCTGAAGATCACGATTGATCTGAAAAGGGGCACGGATCCCGATAAACTGATGCAGCGGCTGTATAAACTGACTCCGCTGGAAGATACGTTTTCCTGCAACTTCAATGTTCTGATCGACGGCAAACCGGGCGTTCGCGGTGTCAGAGAGCTTTTAAACGAATGGATTCGATTTAGGCTGAACTGTATTACAAGACGCGTAAATTTCAGCCTTGCCAAAAAGAGAAAGCAGCTGCACCTTTTAAAGGGCCTTTCCAAAATACTGCTTGATATTGATAAAGCAATCAAGATCGTTCGTGAGACAGAAAATGAATCCGATGTGGTTCCGAATTTGATGATTGGTTTCGGCATTGACGAAACACAGGCGGAATATGTGGCAGAGATCAAACTCCGCCATTTAAACCGGGAATATATTTTAAAACGCATTGATGATATTGAGGCGCTTGAAAATGAGATTGCGGAATTAGAAGAAGTTCTTTCCAGTGAAAAGAAAAAGAAACAGATCATTATTTCCGAACTGCAAAATGTAATAAAGAAATATGATACAGGCAGAAAATCGGAAATTTTGTATGAAATACCTGAAGATATCGAAACGGAGGAACCGGAAGTAGCGGATTATCCTGTGACGGTATTTCTGACCCACGGCGGTTACCTTAAAAAGATCAAAACCGCGAACCTCAGAATGAGCGGTGAACAGAAAGTGAAAGAGGGAGACGCTGTTTCGCGCAGTGTTGAATGCTCAAATAAAGACGAACTCCTTGTATTTACTTCCAAGCATCAGGTCTATAAAGCAAAGCTGGATGATTTTCCGGATACAAAAGCGTCTGTTTTAGGCGAATATTTGCCCGGAAAGCTGGAGATGGAAGAAGGGGAGACTGCGCTTTATACAGCGGTAATCAGAAAATATCAGGGTTATATGATTTTTGTGTTTGAAAATGGTAAGCTTGCCAAAGTAGATCTTTCCGCCTATGAAACGAAAACAAACAGAAAAAAACTGATCAACGCGTTTTCGGATAAGTCGCCCCTTGCCGCTGCCGTTTACCTTGAAGAGGATGCAGATATCGTGATCACTTCCCAGGCAGGCAGAAATCTGCTGATCAACACGGCTGTGATCCTGCCGAAAACAACGAAAAGCACGCAAGGTATCCAGGCGATGACTTTAAAGAAAAAGAGCGATAAAGTGATATCGCTGCATTTATATAAAGAGGGAGAATTTGAAAAAGAGTGGCGTTTCCGTCCTAAAAACCTGCCTGCGGCAGGCGCCTTATTAAGCGCGGCTGATGTGGGAGAGCAGTTATCGTTCTGAGAATATGTAAATACCGCTTTTGCAAGCGGCAGACGGTAAAAGCAAACGCGAAATTTCTACCGTCATTGATAGTATTAAATGAAACGCAAATAAAATTCAAGTTAATTAATGGCAAAAAACTCTTGCATAATATGAAAGTATGTGCTATAATCCATTAGTATTAAATATCAACGGAGGATTATTTCATGCTTTGGTATCATTATGTTTTCGGCGTGGTTCTTATCATCGTTTCTATAATTATTATTGCAGTTGTTCTTTTGCAGGAAGGCCGTTCTCAGAATCTTTCCGGTGCCATTGCCGGCGGTGCTGAAACCTTTTTAGGCAAATCAAAAGGCCGCACGATAGAGGCAAAACTTGAAAAAATTACAAAGTGGCTGATCGTTGCTTTCTTTGTTCTTGTTCTTGCCGCATTCCTGATTTTCCTGTTTATTGGCTGATGATTATACTTGTGGAATAACCTTGCGTTTCGCAGGGTTATTTTTTTTGGGTGAGTAAATGAAGTACGTAATTTTTGATCTGGAATGGAATAATGCCTTTGATTATAAGGAACAAAAAGGTTTAAACGAAATCATTGAAATCGGCGCGGTAAAGCTGGATGAAGATCTAAATATTGCAGATACTTATACACAGTTGATTAAGCCGAAACTTTCCAAAAAACTTTCAAAGCGCTTTGTGGATCTTACAAGCATAACCAAAGAAGAAATCAGTGAAATGGGGATTCCGTTTGAGCGTGCCATGCTTGCGTTTTCGCAATGGGTCGGCAATGAGGAAACCGTTTTCATGAGCTGGTCAAACAGTGATCTGTATGTTTTGGTATCAAACTTCAAACGATTTTTGGGTAAAACCAGCGTAATGTTTATGAAAAAGTATATGGATGTTCAAAAATACTGCCAGTCTTTTCTGGAAAACAGTAAGGATCAGATCAGTCTAACACATTGTGCAGAGCAGTTTGATATTCGTATTGAAGAGGAAAACCTCCATCGCGCGCTTGAAGATTGTTATGCGGAGGCAGCCTGTTTCAAAAAAGTTTTCTGTAAAGAAAAAGCGGAATCTATGATCAGTTTGTGTGACGAGGATTTTTTCGGCAGGCTTGCTTTTAAATCTTATCTCATCACTAAGCCGGTCTCTAAGGAATATAATTTTTTTAAAGAACGCTTTACCTGCCCTGACTGCGGCGGTGATATGGCCAGAATAAGCGATGTGCAGGTTGTCAATAATTCTTTTAAAACCGTTTTGCTGTGCAAGCACTGCCAAAAGAAATTCTGGGGATTTATCAGAGTGAAACGCCTTTATGACGGAGTCAGCACCGCCAAAAGGATCACGGAAATGAGCAAAAATAAGGCGAAAAAATATTAACAAAAAATTCTTTATTTAATAATAAATATATAGTATAATTAAATTTGGATATAATCAGGTTATTGTCTTTTGGGCGCACCAATCTGTAAAGGGGGCTAAGATATGGCAGGTAAATATGATGATTTGCTTGAATCTTTTATGAATAATTCCGCCAAGGTTTATGACGAAGATAAAAAGAAGCAAACCACCCAGGCAAATAAAAAACCTGCGGCTTATATTGAAAGTGAAAACACCTCAAAGCAGCATGTAAAAAGAACAAGAACCAAAAAAAGCAGTGCTAAAAATGCGCCTAAAAAGAAAAAATCACCAAAAAGCAAGGCGCCTGCTTCATTGCCTTTGCGCATTTTACTGGGCTTTGTGTTGGTTGTTGCCGTTGTATTTATCGTTTGCTTTTCCGTTATTTCAATTTACGGATACAGTTTTGTTCACGGCGATCCCGTATTTAATCTTACTGAGGAAAAATATTCGCAAAACCAGACTTCTTTTATTTACGGATATGACAGCGAAGGCAACGAGGTTGAACTGACCAGACTGCACGGCGAGGAAAACCGTATTTGGGTCGATCTTGAAAATATGAGCCCGCATATGAAAGACGCGTTTATCGCCATTGAAGACGAACGCTTTATGAAACACCACGGAGTGGACTGGATCAGAACCATCGGCGTTATCGTGAAACCGTCCAACCACGGGCAGGGCGGATCAACCATCACCCAGCAGTTGATCAAGAATTTAACGGATGAAAAGGATGTTACGATCGAACGTAAGTTCAACGAGATCCTTTCCGCGCTGAATCTTGAAAAGAACTATTCAAAGGATGAGATCATTGAGGCATATCTAAATACGATCTACCTTTCCGAAGGCTGTTATGGTGTAAAAACTGCTGCGGAAACCTATTTCGGAAAAGATGTTGCGGATCTCAATATCGCTGAATGTGCAAGTATTACCGCAATCACCCAGTACCCGAGCCGCTTTGACCCACTCCGCCATCCCGATAACAACCGTGATAGGCAGCTCACCATACTGGACAGAATGCTTAAACAGGGCTTTATCACGCAGGAAGAATATGATGAGGCTGTTGCATACGAAATGGTATTCACAAACAGTGAAAATTATCAGGGAAGTCAGGTTTCGGATTCCAACAGCGGTTCAAATGAAAACAAGATCGATTCCTATTATGTGGACTACGTAATCAAAACGGTTCAGGATGACCTTCAGAAAATGGGTTATACTGAGCGAAAAGCCCGCTCACTTTTGTACGGCGGCGGCCTGAAGATCTATACGGCGATGGATCCTGATGTGCAGGCGGCACTCGAAGACGTATACGAAAATTACCGTAGGATGCCGGATGAAACTGTTCAGGGCGCGATGGCTGTTATGAATTACGAAGGCAGGGTGCTCGGACTTGTCGGAGGAACCGGTGAATATTCCGGATCTCTTGAATTAAACCGCGCGTTTCAGTCTTTCAGACAGCCCGGTTCTTCCATAAAACCGCTCTCGGTTTACGGACCGGCATTCGAAAAGAGCCTGAATGATGACAGTGTGGATATTTACTGGTCTACGCTTGTTGAGGACAGACCTTTGAAAGTGATTGACGGGGATCCGTGGCCCACGAACGAAGGCGGCGGATATTCGGGAAGAAAATTAACGATTCAACACGGTATCGCGAATTCTTTAAATACGATCTCTGCCAGAACGCTGGATACGATTGGCGTGGATTATGCGTATGACTATATTACAAATCGGTTCCATATTTCGTCCATGAGCGCAGCGGACTGCGATTACGCTCCGCTTGCAACCGGTTCGCTCACGCAAGGCGTTTCGGTTCTGGAAATGACGGCTGCTTACGCATCATTCGGAAACGGCGGCGCTTATTATCAGCCTTATTGCTATTATAAAATTGAGGACAGCCAAGGCAATGTTTTGATAGAAACAGATGCCGCGTCCACAAAAGAACAGGCGCTTTCCGAGAGCACCGGCTGGCTGATGAATAAGATCCTTCAAACGGTTATGACTTCCGGCACCGGCCGGTATTATAAGATCTCCGGCGTAGAATGTTTCGGAAAGACCGGTACAACCACAGATTCCAAAGACCGTTGGTTTGTTGGCGGAACACCGGAATATGTAGCCGCGGTTTGGTACGGTTATGATACTCCGAAAGAGATTGTTTACAGGCTTTCCTATAACCCGGCGGGTACGATCTGGGAAACGGTTATGAATGAGATCTATGATGCTAAGGGCAAAAATGTAACGGAATTTCCGGAATATGACGGTATCGTTCAGCGCTCCTATGATTCTTCAACCGGCCTTCTTACGAGTTATTCCAGCGGTAATACCGGCTGGTATGATGTAAACAATCTGCCCGGTTATACCTCCGGCGGCAGAAGATCAAGCAGTTCTTCAAACAGTTCGGATCAATCTTCCGATGAATCTGCTGAAACAACAGCATCTTCCGATAGCGCCGGAACTGCAGCGCAGGAATCAAATGAATAGAATTTATCAGATTATAACGGCGTCATCCGTGATGCCGTTATAATTTTGCAGAGGTGTTTTCATTTTTATGATCATGATGTCAGTGGATTACGGTGATGTTCGTACAGGAGTCGCATTTTGCGATAAAAGCGAGGTTCTTGCATCGCCATACGGTGTTATCCATGAATCCTATCAGCCGAAATTGGTGCAGAAACTGGCGGAGATTGCGGCGGAAAAGGGTGCGCAAAAGATCATTGTTGGGCTGCCTGTAAATATGGACGGCAGCTACGGTTTTAGATGTGATGCCTGCCGTGAATTAGGCAAGATGTTACAAGAAGCAAGCGGTATAGAAGTAGATTATCAGGATGAACGCCTGACAACTGTGATTGCACATGACTTTTTGTCTGCAAACAATGTGAAAGGCAAAAAAAGAAAAGAAAAAGTGGATGCAGTTTCTGCCGTCCTTATCTTGCAGTCCTACATAGATAAGAATAAATAGTGCCGAATTACCGTAGAATGTTACGGTGATGATTTGGAATTCTTTATAAACAATTTTAAGATCAGGATAGATTTTTCTTTTATTTTTATACTTTGTTTGAGCCTCATATTCGGTTATAAAAATACAGGGTTGTTGATTTTGTTTTGCTTTCTGCACGAATCAGCGCATCTTTTTGCGTTGATAGCAGTTGGCGGAAAACCACAGTGCCTAACCGTATCTTTTTTCGGAATTGCTCTCAAATATGAATCTGATCTTTCAATAGGCAGCGAACTGGCGGTTATTCTTGCCGGCCCTTTGCTGAATATTATTTTATATGTTTTTATACAGGATGATATCAATCTGTTTCTTGCCGTTTTGAATCTTTTGCCGGTTTATCCGCTGGACGGCGGCAGGGTCGTTAAGCTGCTTTTTCCGCGTGCCGTTAAATATGTCAGTTTATTGTTTTTGACGGCGTTACTGGCTGTTTCTGTTTATATTTTATTCAGATATTCCATATTTTCTTTGTTTTTGGTCTGTTTATATTTGATATTGTTTATTATGAGGTCGTTATGAAAAAAAAGATTGAAAAAATTCTTCAGTTTGTTCAGAAACCCGCCAGGTACTGCGGCGGCGAACTGAACAGTGTTATTAAAGATCCAAAGAAAGTGGATCTTCGTTACGCATTCTGCTTTCCGGATCTGTATGAGATCGGCATGAGCCATCTGGGCATGAAGATTCTTTATTCCCTTGTGAACAGCAGGGAAGACGCATGGTGTGAACGCGTATTTGCGCCGGATGCCGATATGGAAGAACAGATGCGAAAAAACGATGTTAAACTTTTCGCACTGGAAAGCGAAGACGACGTAAAAGAGTTTGATATTGTGGGCTTTACGCTGATGTATGAGCTTTGCTATACCAACGTGCTCAATATGCTGGATCTTGCCGGTATTCCGCTCTTATCCAAGGATAGAACCGATCTGACGCCCATTATTGCCTGTGGCGGACCCTGCGCATGCAATCCGGAACCGATTGCGGATTTTGTGGATCTTGTTTTTCTTGGAGACGGTGAAGAAAGCACAATGCAGGTTCTTGATCTGCTGAAAGAATGCAAGAAAAACGGAAATAGTAAACATGAATTTTTGCTGAAAGCAAAAGATATCCGCGGCGTATATGTGCCCTCATTTTATGAAGATATTTATCATGATGACGGCACTTTAAAAGAACTGAAACCGCTTTTCGGCGCGCCGGAAAAAATTAAAAAAGCGGTTGTTTCTGATATGGACAACTGTTTTTACCCTGATAATTTTGTTGTTCCTTTTATCAATATCGTGCACGATAGAGCAGTGGAAGAGATTTTTAGGGGCTGCATCAGAGGCTGCCGGTTTTGCCAGGCAGGATTTACATACCGGCCGATTCGGGAAAAAAGTGTGGAAACGATCAACAAGCAGTCCAAAGCACTGATCGAATCAACCGGTTACGACGAGCTTTCTCTTTGTTCGCTGTCTACGTCTGATCACAGCTGTGTAAACGAAATGCTGAGCTCTTTGATTGACTGGACGGTTAAGGACAAGATTAATCTGTCCCTGCCGTCTCTCAGGGTTGATAATTTTTCCGATGAACTGGTTGATAAGCTGAATAAAGTGCGCAAAAGCGGTCTTACTTTTGCGCCGGAGGCCGGAACACAGCGGCTTAGAGACGTAATTAATAAAAATGTAACGGAAGAAGAAGTGCTATCCACTTGTAGAAAGGCGTTTGATAACGGCTGGACTTCCGTTAAACTGTACTTTATGATGGGTCTTCCCACAGAAACGATGGAAGATATTGAAGGCATAGCGGATCTTGCAATGCAGGTTGTTCACGCGTTTTATAATAATCCCAACCGCCAAAAAGGAACCGGCGTGCAGGTTTCTGTAAGCTGTGCATCTTTTATTCCGAAGCCGTTTACACCGTTTCAGTGGGAACCGGAAGATTCTATGCATAGCCTGAAAGCAAAACAGGCGCATCTGCTGGAATCCATTCCAAGCAAAAAATTAAAGGTATCCTATCACGAAACCCCTACCTCTTTGCTTGAGGGTGTTTTGGCAAGGGGAGACAGACGGCTGTGTAAGGTGCTTTATGACGCATATAAGTTTGGCTGTAAATTTGATTCGTGGGATGACCGCTTTAACTTTGACGCCTGGATGAAAGCCTTTGCGCAAAACGGCATCGATCCGTATTTCTATACACAGAGAAGAAGGGCGTTTTCAGAACTTTTACCATGGGATCATCTTGACTTTGGCGTTACAAAAAAATTTTTGGAAAATGAAAACAAGAAAGCCCATGAAAATAAAACAACACCGCATTGCAGAATAAGATGCGCCGGATGCGGTGCAAATATGCTGAACGGAGGGCGTTGCGATGCGCGAGGTTAGATTGCTGTTTTCGAAAACAGACAGATGTAAATACATAAGCCATCTGGATATTAACAGATGTATGTCCCGCGCTCTCACAAGAGCCAAGATCCCGCTTTGGTACACGGAGGGATTCAATCCGCATCCGTATATGAGTTTTTCCCTGCCGCTGCCGCTCGGCGTTGAGAGCATGTGTGAAAGTCTTGAAATTCGAATCATCGGCGAGATCACAAACGAAGAGATTAAAAACAGACTGAACGCCGTTTTGCCCGACGGTATCAGGATTCTGGATGTTTATGAGGATTTCAGAGATTGCAGTCAGATCGCTTTTTCCGATTATGTTTTCAAATATGAATTTCAAAATAACGAAGAAGCTGTAAAGAAAATCAATACAGTTCTGCAAAGGGACTCGATTACGGCTTTAAAAAGAGGCAAACAAGGGCACAAAAAAGTTTTGAAAGAAGTAAATATCAAACCGCTTATAGATCAATACGGCATTTCCGAGCGCGGTGAAAATGTTGTGCTGAATGCACGGCTTGCCGCAGGGCAAAAACAAAATCTGAGCCCTGAACTGTTTTCACAAACGATTCTTAACCTTGCCGGTCTGGAATTTGAATGGAAAAATATTGCCAGATTGTCGCTTTTAGACGCAAATTATAATAATTTCAGATAAAAAAGGCTTGCATTTTCACAACTTTTATGATATAGTATCTAAGCATTTGTTCCGTTGCTGTCCCGCAACGCGTTAAATGCTCATGCATAATAAGCATTTAAGCGGGTGGTCCTCTTTCGTTGATTCGTTACGAACATCCGGAAATAATAAGGAGGAATTTATAATGGATGCACTTAAAATTATTGCAGAGAGCAGCATGAAAAAAGAAGTTCCCTCATTTTCTATCGGTGATACCGTAAGAGTCGGTGTTCGTATCCGTGAGGGAAAAACAGAAAGAATTCAGATGTTTGAGGGCACTGTTATTGCCGTTAAAGGTTCTGGCGTTTCTAAAACGTTTACAGTTCGCCGCGTTTCCTACGGTGTTGGTGTAGAGCGTGTATTCCCGCTTCATTCCGCCAACGTTGACAGCATTACGGTTGTTCGTAAAGGTAAAGTTCGCAGAGCCAAACTGTATTATCTTCGTAACCGTGTCGGCAAGGCTGCTAAAGTTAAGGAAGATATCTGACATCTCAAACCGCCTCACGCAGGCGGTTTTTGTTATAATAGGAATTTTGCAAACCAGATTAATATACTGAAATTACTAAACATAGGGGTGTTCATTTATGCCCGATTTTCAAAAACAGCACGTGCAGTGGTTCCCCGGCCACATGGCAAAAACAAGAAGGCTGATCCGAGAGAGTCTGAAACTGGTGGACGGCGTTATAGAGATTGTGGATGCGCGAATACCACGATCCAGTTCCAACCCAGAATTGGCGCAGCTTATCGGGAAAAAGCCCAAGATCGTGCTTTTGAATAAGTGCGATATGGCGGATCCGGCGGTCACGGATCTTTGGATCAAATATTATTCCGAAAATAGCATTACGGCGATTTCCGTGGACTGTAAAACCGGAAAAGGTCTAAATCAGTTTCAAGGCGCTTGCTCAAAAGCGCTCTCATCTGTAGTAGAACGAAACAAAGAAAAGGGTATGGCCGGAAAAGCCTTGCGTTTTATGGTGGTCGGCATACCGAACACAGGCAAATCTTCGTTCATCAACAGAATGGCAGGAAAATATAAAGCGGTTGTTGCAGACAGAGCCGGCGTTACCAAAAGCAACCAGTGGTTTTCTGCAGGAAACGGCATAGAGCTTCTGGATACACCGGGTGTGCTTTGGCCTAAGTTTGAAGACAGGGAAGTTGGAGACAAACTGGCTTTTATCGGATCTGTAAAAGATGAAGTCACGGATATGGAAACCATTGCCTGCCGGCTTTTGGAAACGCTTGCCAAAACCAGGCCGGAAATGATTGCCCAAAGATACAAAATCAGCGGCTTTGAAGAGAAACAGAGTTGGGAAATTCTTGAAATGATCGGCAGAAAAAGAGGCTTTTTAATCAAAGGCGGGGAAATTGATACTCTGCGTGCCGCTACTGCCGTATGTGATGAATTCAGAGGAGGAAAGCTCGGCAAAATCAGCCTGGAGCTGCCGTAAAAATGGACTGGCTATTCTATGAAGAACAGAAATATAACAATGGATATCAGGTAATCTGCGGTGTGGATGAAGCCGGCAGAGGGCCGCTCGCAGGACCTGTTTATGCGGCCGCAGTTGTTTTAAAAAGAGGACAGGTCATTGAAGGCGTGAACGATTCCAAAAAACTTTCCGAAAAAAAAAGAGAGGCATTGTTTGAACGGATCGTTTCGCAGTGCGCCGATTATTCAATCGGCTGCGCAAGCGCTGCTGAGATTGATGAGATCAATATTTTGCAGGCAACGTTTCTGGCTATGAAAAGAGCGGTGGAAGGGCTTTCCGTTCAGCCGGACTGCGCACTTGTAGACGGAAATCAGGCACCGCCGCTCAGCTGTGATGTTTTTACAATCGTAAAAGGGGATGCTAAATCCGAATCCATTGCGGCAGCGTCGATTCTTGCCAAAGTTTCCAGAGACAGATATATGCTGGAAATGGCAGAAAAATTTCCGCAGTACGGTTTTGAAAAACACAAAGGCTACGGCACGAAACTGCATTATGAAAGAATTGAACAATACGGGATCTGTGAAATTCACAGAAGATCCTTTTTAAAAAAGGTGCTGAATCAATGAATGCTTTGGGAAAACTTGCGGAAATGAAAGCAGCGGAATTTTTGGAAAAGAAAAAGTATTCACTTGTGGATTTCAATTTTTCCTGCCGGTTCGGCGAGATAGATCTGATCGTTAAAAATAAAAAATACCTCTGCTTCGTTGAAGTGAAAATGAGAAATGCAAACAGCATTGCCTCCCCAATGGAATTTGTAGACCGCGCTAAGCAGAATAAGATTTCCGCCTGTGCAAAGGTGTATCTTTCTTCTCATAAGACGGATCTTCAGCCTCGGTTTGACGTTGTAGAAGTGTTTTGCGAAAATAATAAAATTAAATCTTTTAAACACCTTGAAAATGCGTTTCAATTATATTAAAATATTTTAAAGATTTTATTAGGAGGTTCATCATGCTTTACACTTCCACAAGGGATAATTCCGTAAAAGTGAGTGCCGCGCATGCAATTGCACAGGGTATCAGTGAAGAGGGCGGCCTTTTTGTGCCCTGTGAATTTCCGCATTTCTCTGTAGATAAAATAAAAGAAATGGCATCCATGTGTTATATTGACAGGGCAAAGACCGTGTTGCGTGAATTTTTAGATGATTTTTCAGAAGAAGAACTGGATTATTGCGTAAGCGGCGCTTATGCTGCCGGAAAATTTTCATCCGATGCTGTTGCGCCGACGGTAAATATCCACGGTAATGAAAATGTGCTGGAACTCTGGCACGGGCCCACCTGTGCTTTTAAAGATATGGCGCTGCAGCTCCTGCCGTATCTTATGACCGTATCCGCTAAAAAAACGGCAGATGGCAAAACCATTGTAATCCTTGTTGCAACCTCCGGTGATACCGGTAAAGCCGCGCTTGAAGGATTTAAAGATGTTGATCATACGAAGATCCTTGTATTTTATCCGGAAAACGGTGTATCTCCAATGCAGAAACTTCAAATGGTTACGCAAGAAGGCTCCAATGTTTCCGTCTGCGCCGTAAAAGGCAATTTTGACGATGCCCAAAGCGCCGTTAAAGCAATCTTCACAAATGATGAAATTAAAGAAAAACTTGCGCAGAAAAATATGATGTTTTCATCTGCAAATTCCATCAACTGGGGCAGACTTGTTCCGCAAATCGTTTATTATTTTTCCGCTTATTGTGATCTTTTGAACAGTGGTTCAATCCACGCCGGCGATGAAATGAATGTGGTAGTACCCACAGGTAATTTTGGAAACATTCTTGCCTGCTATTACGCGAAGAGAATGGGATTGCCTGTTAAGAAACTGGTCTGTGCGTCCAACTCAAATAATGTTTTAACGGACTTTCTGACAACGGGAACTTATGATAAAAACCGTGCGTTTTATACAACAACATCTCCAAGCATGGATATACTGATCTCTTCCAATCTTGAAAGACTGCTCTACCACTTAAGCGGCAATGATGATGCGCTTATCAACGATCTGATGCGCCGGCTCTCAGAAAACGGTGTTTATACGGTTTCTGAATCCCTGCTGGCGGAGATTCAGAAACACTTTTCTGCCGGATTTGCCGAGGAATCGGAAGTAAATGAAACAATCAAAGCATATTTTGATCAGTTTGGTTATCTCTGTGATACGCACACTGCCGTTGCGCTTAAAGTTTATGGCGATTATGTAAAGAATACGGGCGACGATATTCCAACCGTGATCGATTCAACTGCCTCTCCGTACAAATTCTCAAGAAGCGTTCTCAGTGCCGTAACAGGCGGTAATCTGCCCGATGCTGATGAATTTGAAATGGTAAATGAACTCTATAAAACAACAGGATCCGCGGTGCCCGCGCCGCTTGTATCTTTAAAAGATAAAGAAGTGCGTTTTGATCATGTTTGCACAAAAGAAGATATGGGAGAAATGGTTTTCAAACTTCTGGGAATATAGATTTCCGTAAATATCGGCAAGATTTTATATGCAACACTTTTTCTTCGTGTTTTTACAATAAAAAACGGCTCAGTTCAGAGCCGTTTTTGTTGATTTAGCCGTTGCAGTTTTCGTTGCATTGAAATGTTTCACATTTTGTTTCCGTTGTTGTTTTTGCCATGCTGCTGCCAACTGTGATATGACCGGCAGTGCAGCTGTTGTCGCTGTTATGGTGAACACAATTTTTTACTTCACAGCAAATTCCTTTAATTTCGTCCATCGTTTTCACACTCCCTTCAATGCTATCTTTGCCAATGAAATCCGTTTTATTCTTTTTTTAATTTTACTGAAAGGTTTAAATACTATGTCGCTTTTTGCCATTGCAGACACACATCTTTCTTTTGGAACCGATAAACCCATGGATACCTTTGAAGGGTGGGAAAACTACACCGAAAGACTTAAAAAAAACTGGAACAATGTTGTAAGCCCGAACGATGATGTTGTGATTGCCGGAGATATAAGCTGGGCTATGGATTTCAGCGAATTGGCTGCTGATTTTGATTTTTTGGAAAGTCTGAACGGAAATAAGATCCTTTTAAAAGGGAATCACGATTACTGGTGGAATACGCTCTCTAAAATGAACAGATTTTTAGAAGAAAACCATTACCGATCCATTCGTTATTTGTATAATAACGCTTATACCTGCGGCACGTGTTCTGTCTGCGGTTCGCGCGGCTGGATCTATGACAGTGAGGAGGAACAGGATCAGCGGATCCTGTTAAGAGAAACTGCAAGAATAAAGCGCAGTATTGAATGCGCGGAAACGGAGAATATTGTTTTATTTCTGCATTATCCGCCGGTGTCTCAAAATATTCAGTGTAAAGAAATAACGGATCTGATAAAGGAATACGGTATAAAAAAATGCTATTTCGGGCACCTTCACGGAGAAGCCGCAAAATATGCATTTGAGGGCAGCCTGAACGGTGTAGATTATAAACTGATCTCTTGCGACAGATTAAAATTCACACCTTATTTAATTTTAAAATACTGATTTTTCTTGAAAAAGGCGTATCAATATGCTATAATGCCTATTCAGTGATAATTTATTATTAATATATTAAGAAACAGGAGAGTTTAAAATGGCGCTTAAATCATCAAATAAGGTTGACACCAACACTTATGAACTTGAAGTTACAGTAGACAGCGAAACTTTCAAAAAAGCCTGCACACAGGCATATCTTAAGGACAAAAAGAACATTCAGCTTCCCGGTTTCCGTAAGGGAAAGGCTCCGCAGGCAATGATCGAAAAGATGTATGGCGAAGGCACGTTTTATGAAGACGCGCTGGATATTGTTTATCCAACCGCCGTTTCTGAGGCGTTTACCGAAGCAGGCCTTGAAGTTGTGGACGCTCCTTATGATCTGGAGATCCCTGTTATCAGCAAAGCAGACGGTGTAGAAATGAAAATGAAAGTTACTACTTACCCGGAGGTAAAATTAGGGGATTATAAAGGTCTTAAAGTCAAAAAAGAAAATACAGAGGCTACAGACGAGGACGTAGATAATGAACTCAAGAGCCTGCAGGAGAGAAATTCCCGCCTTGTTGTTGCGGACGACAGAGCCGCACAGACAGGTGATACGGTTTCCCTGGATTTTGAAGGTTTTGTAGACGGAGAGGCATTTGACGGCGGAAAAGGTGAAAATTATCCGCTTGAGCTTGGTTCCGGTTCCTTTATTCCCGGTTTTGAAGATCAGGTATGCGGCCATAAGATCGATGAGGAATTTGATGTAAATGTTAAATTCCCGGATGAATATGCAGAGCAGCTTGCCGGTAAAGACGCTGTTTTCAAATGCAAGATTCATGAGATCAAAGCAAAAGAACTGCCGGAATTAGATGATGACTTTGCACAGTCTGTTTCGGAAGATCTGAATACTTTAGACGAACTGAAAGCGGACCTGAAAAAGCAGATCTCTGAGAAGAAAGAGGCAGATGCAAAGAGCAAGATGGAAAATGATCTTCTGGAACAGATCTGCGAAAATATGGAGGCAGAGATCCCGCAGTGCATGTTTGATAAGAGGCAGGACGATATGCTCAAGGATTATGAGTACAGACTTCAGGCGCAGGGCCTGGATCTTGACACATATCTGAAGTATATCGGTCAGGACAGAGATTCCTTTAAAGCAACCTTTAAAGTAGGTGCTGAAAAGCAGGTAAAAGTATCTGTTGCGCTGCGCGCGATCATTGAGGCTGAAAAGATTGAGGCAACAGAGGAAGAAATCACCGCGGAAGCGGAAAAGATCGGCAAGCAGTATGGTATGGACGCGGATCAGGTGAAAAAGGTTCTTGCAGACGACCAGCTTTCCGAAGATGTGAAGAGAAACAAAGCTGTTGATCTTGTGATCAATTCCGCTGTTGTAGAATAAATTTGAATAATTTTAAATTTGCTAATTATAATTATTTAAAGGAAAGTGATTTAAATGGCATTGGTACCTTATGTTATTGAGCAAACCGGTAACGGCGAACGCTCTATGGACATTTTTTCAAGACTTCTGAATGACAGAATCATTGTTCTTTCGGATGAAGTCAATTCACAGACTGCGTCTCTCGTTGTAGCGCAGCTGCTGTTCCTGGAAGGGCAAGATAATGAAAAGGACATTAACCTTTACATTAATTCCCCCGGCGGATCCGTAACAGACGGTATGGCGATCTATGACACTATGCAGTATATTAAATGTGATGTTTCCACCATCTGCATCGGCATGGCTGCGTCAATGGGCGCGTTTCTGCTTTCCAGCGGCGCAAAAGGCAAAAGAATCTGCCTGCCGAATGCCGAAGTTATGATTCATCAGCCGTTAGGTCAGGCACAGGGTCAGGCAACAGAGATTGAAATCTCTGCAAAACATATTTTGAGAACCAAAGAAAAATTAAATACGATTCTTGCCGCTAACTGCGGAAAATCCGTTGAAGAGATCGCAAGGGATACAGAAAGAGATAACTGGCTTACTGCGCAGGAAGCTCTGGAATATGGACTTGTTGATAAAGTTTTCGATAAAAGATAATTCTTTAGACCGGAGTAGATTTGAATGTCTAATGATAAAAACAACATGAACCGCGTTGCAAGATGCTCTTTCTGCGGGAAGTCGGAAGCCATGGTGCACAGGCTGATTGAAGGCCCGAATGTTTATATCTGCGATGAATGTGTTGGCCTTTGCAATGACCTGCTTGCAAAATCTGCTGATCTTGCCAAACAGGCGCAGGCGCACCGTTCGCAGGAAAACGATATGGTCTTGCCCACGCCGCAGCAGATCAAAGAAAAACTTGATGAATACGTTGTTGGCCAGGATGAAGCAAAAAAGACGCTTTCCGTTGCGGTTTACAATCATTATAAAAGAATTTATTCAGGTGCTGGTTCTGATGATGTTGAACTCCAAAAGAGCAATATATTGTTGTTGGGGCCAACCGGTGTTGGCAAAACAATGCTTGCCCAAACACTTGCCAAAATACTGAATGTTCCGTTTGCCATTGCGGATGCCACTACACTTACGGAGGCCGGATATGTTGGCGAAGATGTTGAAAACATTCTTTTACGGCTGATTCAAGCTGCTGATTTTGATGTGGAAAAAGCGCAGCGCGGTATCATTTATGTGGATGAGATCGATAAGATCTCCCGCAAATCGGAAAACCGTTCCATCACAAGAGACGTGAGCGGCGAGGGCGTTCAGCAGGCACTTCTGAAAATTTTGGAGGGAACGGTTTCAAACGTACCTCCCGGAGGCGGAAGAAAACATCCTCAGCAGGAATTTATACAGATTGATACAACCAATATACTGTTCATCTGCGGCGGTGCATTTGACGGCATTGAAAAAATAATCGAAAAACGCATCGGTTCAAAAGTTATGGGATTCGGCGCGGATATTGAAAAAGAAAAGTATGACGAGAACGAAGTGCTCCATAAAGTGATTCAGCATGATCTTGTCAAATACGGACTGATTCCCGAACTGATCGGCAGAATACCGGTTATCACCGTGCTGGATAATCTTGACCGTGAGGCTTTGGTTAAAATCATGACAGAGCCCAAGAATTCAATTGTAAAGCAGTATACCAAGATGTTTGCGCTGGACGGCGTTACGCTTGAATTCAGAGATGATGCCTTAACAGCCGTTGCGGATATCACTCTGGAAAGAAAAACTGGTGCCAGGGGGCTGAGAAGCGTGCTTGAGGGTGTGCTGAAAGATCTTATGTTTGCGATTCCTAGCGATGCAACAGTGGAAAAGGTGATTATAACCGAAGATTGTGTCAGAAATGCGGCTGAGCCGATTATTCTGCGCAACACGAATAAAACACAAAAATCTCTTCGCGCTTCAGATCTGAAAAACGCATAAATATAAAAGGCAGGTAAAACACTTGCCTTTTATTTATTTCTATTATATAATACTAACATCTTTTAAGGTGATCATATGAGTGAAAATTTAACGAATAACAATTATATAGATATACCGGTAGTTCCGCTCAGAGGGCTTGTTGTTTTTCCTGAAATGATGCTTCATTTTGACGTTGGAAGAAAAAAGAGCGTAAACGCGATCAAAAATGCTATGCGCGCCTCAAATCAAGTCTTTTTGGTTGCGCAGCGCGACCCATCCGTTGACGAACCCGGAATTGAGGACTTGTATGAAGTCGGTGTGATCTGCCATATTAAGCAAACGATCCGCATCCCGAATTCAGATAATTTAAGGGTAGTTGTTGAGGGAAACCAAAGAGCACATCTGATGGAACTGACGCAAACCCGGCCTTATCTTTCCGGTTCCTTATTCCCGATTCCGGAAGAAACGCCGCTGGATGACAATGAGGAAAGAGCATACAGCAGGGCAGTTAAGAAAGAATTTGAAAAATATGCGTCCTACATACCGAAAATATCAAACGATGTTAAGGTAAAAGTCCTTTCCATAAATGATTGCGGTAAACTTTGCGATTTCATTTGCTCAAACAGCTTTTTTGAGTATGAAGAAAAACAGACCATATTGGAAACGCTTCCGATTACCGAGCGCTTAATGAAACTCTTTATTTTATTGAATAAAGAAAACGCAACACTTGAGATCGAAAGCGAGATCCACGAAAAGGTGCAGGAAAATATTGACCGGAATCAGCGTGAATACTATCTTCGCGAAGAAATGCGCGTGATCGGTGAGGCGCTCGGCGAAACAGATAATCCTGCCGAAGAAGCGGACGAATATAAAGAAAAAATCGAAAAGTTGCAGTGTTCCGACGAGATCAAAAACAAACTGCTTTCAGAGTGCAATAAGCTGATGAAGATGCCGCAGGGCTCACATGAGGGCACTGTTGTCAGAAATTATCTGGATAAATGCCTTGAGATCCCATTTGGTAAATTCACTAAAGACACCATTAATCTAAATTCTGCCGCAAAGCTTTTAAATAAAGAGCATTATTCTTTGGATAAAGTGAAAGAAAGAATTATAGAATCCCTTGCCGTGTTCAAAAGGAATCCAGAGTTTTCCGGTCAGATTCTCTGCCTTGCCGGCCCTCCCGGAGTTGGTAAGACTTCCATCGTCAAAAGCCTTGCCAAAAGCATGGGCAGAAAATATGAAAGGATCGCCTTGGGCGGTATTCATGATGAGGCCGAGATCCGCGGACACAGGCGCACTTATATAGGCGCTATGCCGGGGCGCATTATTGAGGCGGTCATCAAAAGCGGCTATATGAACCCCGTCATTCTGCTGGATGAGATTGATAAAGTCGGCAACGATTATAAAGGTGATCCCGCATCTGCTTTACTTGAGGCACTGGATCCTGAACAGAATTTCAGCTTTAACGATCATTATATCGATTTTCCGATTGATCTGAGCAAAGTGCTTTTCGTTACAACCGCGAATGACACTTCTACGATTCCTGCGCCGCTTTTGGACAGAATGGAAGTAATAGAACTCAATTCTTATACAGCGCTTGAAAAATTCCATATTGCCAAAGAACATCTCATAAAAAAAGAGATGAAGAAACATAACCTGACTGCCAGAGAGTTTAAGATAACTGACGATGCGATTTATACGATTATTGAATGCTATACAAGCGAGGCAGGCGTCAGAAATCTGGAAAAGCGCATTGCATCTTTGTGCCGAAAAGCTTCTGTTGAACTGGAAAGCGGCGCAAAATCTTTCAGAGTAGCACCTAAGAATATTGAAAAATATTTGGGACCAAAGCGATTTTCTCAGGATAAGATTCCCGAAGAAGATACGGTAGGCACCGTAAACGGACTGGCATGGACAAGCGTTGGCGGAACACTTCTGCCGATAGAAGTATCCGCGCTGGACGGTACGGGCAAGATTGTGCTTACGGGTAACCTTGGCGATGTTATGCAGGAAAGCGCAAAAACGGCAGTATCCTATGTTCGAGCACACGCCGATATATTCGGAATCGATTCGGATTTTTATAAAACCAAGGATATACATATCCACGCTCCCGAAGCGGCAATACCCAAGGACGGCCCGTCTGCCGGACTTGCAATCACTACCGCGCTGGTTTCGGAACTTACAGGCATATCGATCCGCCGCGATGTAGCCATGACAGGGGAGATCAGCCTGAAAGGAAAAGCGCTTCCTATCGGCGGCCTTAAGGAAAAAAGCATGGCTGCGTATAAGGCGGGATGCTCCACAGTGATCATTCCTAAAGAGAATGTAAAAGATCTGGCGGAGATTTCCGACGAAGTAAAAAATTCCGTTACGTTCGAACCGGTAAAAACATTTAAAGAAGTTTTGGCGATTGCGCTGAAATATATGCCTGTGCCATCCGCGCACGGCAGCGTTAACAATATTTTAAAGGAAACCGATCCAAGAAGAGGATCCGTGGCACAATAATCATGAATTTTAACAATGCAGAATTTGACAGAGCGTTCGGCATTTCCGCGCAATTGCCTGCATCTGATAAAGCGGAAATCGTTTTTGCCGGCCGTTCCAATGTGGGAAAAAGCTCGCTTTTAAACAGATTATTCGGAAGAAAAAATCTTGCAAGGGTCAGTTCCGTTCCCGGAAAAACAATTACAATCAATTTCTATACTGTGGACGGGTACCGCTTTGTGGATCTTCCGGGGTACGGATACGCCAAAATATCCAAAGCAGAAAAAGACAGATTTGCCAAGCTTATGGAGGGATATTTCACAAGTTCACGCAATATTTCTTTGGTTGTTTTGCTGATTGATATGCGGCGTCCGCCCACGGCGGATGATCTCAATATGATTTCTTTCCTGAAAGCGAATCATATTGAATTTATTACTGTTCTTACTAAAGCGGATAAGCTCAATAAAACGGCGTATAAAGAACGCTATGCGGCAGCTCCAGCGGAGATCGGCTGCGATTGCTGTGTGATTCCGTTTTCCGCGTTAAACGGAACAGGTCTTGATGAAATTAAAGATGTGATTCAAAAACATTTGGAACCATAGGAGGAGAAAATGGCAAAAATACCTTTTTTAACGAAGCAGAAAGCGCAGGAGATCATTCAAAAATATCCGACTCCGTTTCATATTTACGATGAAAACGGCATCAGAAAAAACGCTGAAAATCTGAAAAAAGCCTTTTCTTGGAATAAAGGATACAAGGAGTTTTTTGCTGTTAAAGCAACGCCCAATCCGTTTCTGATCAATATTTTGCGTGAATACGGCTGCGGATGCGACTGCTCCTCTAAAACGGAACTTATGCTTGCCAAAGCGATCGGAGCAGTAGGGGAGGATATTATGTTTTCCTCTAATGATACACCCACAGAGGAATTCAAATACTGTAACGATCTTGGCGGCATCATCAATTTAGACGATATTACCCACATCGAAAAAGTGGAACAGGCATGCGGGCAGCTTCCGAAAAAAATGAGCTGCCGTTATAATCCGGGCGGTGTCTTTAAGATCAGCAACGGCATTATGGATAACCCCGGCGACGCAAAATACGGCATGACGCATGAGCAGATTTTTGATGCATTTAAGATTCTGAAAGAAAAAGGTGTAGAAGAATTCGGAATTCATTCTTTTCTCTGCTCAAACACCGTCACAAATGAATATTACCCAATGCTTGCCAAAGTACTTTTCGAACTTGCCGTAGAACTGAAACAGAAACTCGGTGTAAATATCAAGTTCATCAATCTTTCCGGCGGTGTCGGCATTCCGTATCTTCCGGATCAGGAGCCAAACGATATTTTTGCAATCGGCGAGGGCGTCCATAAGGTGTATGACGAGGTGCTTGTGCCCGCAGGAATGGACGATATTTCGATCTATACTGAACTTGGCAGATTCATGATGGGCCCTTACGGCGCATTGGTAACAACTGCAATCAACAAAAAACATATTTATAAAGAGTATGTTGGCGTTGATGCGTGCGCAGTCAATTTAATGCGTCCTGCAATGTACGGAGCGTATCATCATATCACGGTTTTAGGAAAAGAACAGGAACCTTGTAATCAAAAGTATGATGTTACGGGCTCTCTTTGCGAAAACAACGATAAATTCGCGATAGACAGAATGCTGCCTGAAATTGAAACAGGGGATATTCTTTATATTCATGATACAGGCGCGCACGGGTTTTCCATGGGGTATAACTATAACGGCAAACTCAAATCCGCTGAATTGCTGCTCAAGTCAGACGGTTCTGTTCAATTGATCAGAAGAGCGGAAACGCCAAAAGATTACTTTGCAACGTTTGATTGCTTTGATTTTTATGATGATCTGATCAAAGGCTGATCCATATATTCAAAACAGATACTTTACACCGCTTGATTACCAAAAGTGCCGTAATCAAGCGGTTTTTTTGATACTGTAAACTTTTATGTAAACGCAAGTTGCGTTCCTGCAAACCAAAGTGTATTGTGCTCTGCTCTTCGTTTTGCTATCCTGAGATCACATCGGAAAAGCACGATGGATCAAATTTAAGGAGAAATGAAATGTCAATTTACAAAAAAGAATACTTTGGTATTGCAAGAAAAATAGTATCGAATATGACTTCTGAAAGCTGGGAACAGATCCCGCATACCGCATTCAGCTATGAAGCAGACGTCACGGAAATGATGAAGTATTATTATCGATTGAATGAAAAGATTTCCGATCCGGCGGAAAAAATCACAGTAAATACACTTGTTTTGAAGATCATATGCGAGGGTCTGAAGGCTGCGCCCAAAATGAATACAACGCTTGATTTTAGCAGAAAATTTGTGCGCGGAACATTAAATTATCATGATAATATAGACATTTCCATGCCGATGATCTTAAAGACCGGCGAGATGATGACGGTTAATTTGCATGATATGGGAAACAAATCTTTGCCTGAAATGGCAAACGCGATAGCGAATACTGTAAAACGCGCCGATCACAGCGATATGAATGAAGTGATGTTTGAAGTTTCCATGGACAACACTTTAAAAGGATTGAAAAAAGGAAAGATTATGCAAACCTTATGCCGGCTTTTCGGCTCAAAAACACCTGGTAAACACAAAGTAAAAACATTGACTGGTAAGCACAAAAAAGAATATTACGGTATTCCAAAAGAACAGAGACTTACTAAGCATGACATTGAACAGGGCACAACGACCATATCCAATCTCGGATCTGTTTACAGAGGGCAGAAAGGGCAGTGTTTCCTGCTCGAGATCATCCCGCCGCAGACGACTGCTTTTGCCGTAAATGCGATTCAGGACCGCGCAGTAGTGATCAAGGATAAAAACGGTTGCAAAAAGATAGAAATCAGGCAGGTTCTGCCGATTACGGTAGCCATTGATCACCGTGCGCTTGATTACGGCGACTGTGTGCCGTTTTTTCAAAAACTGGATCAGATTTTTGAAGAGCCGCAGATCATCCTAAACTGGGCGGGCATAGCAGCGGACCAATCCGTTATAAACCATGAAAAAGAAATAAAATTCGAAAAGCCATTTGAAGACAGCGCGATTGCCGTCTGAGTAAAAAGAATAGGCAGACACGTCATCCCGAATGTATTATACGTTCGGGATATTTTTACTCTGCATTACAAAATGAGACTACATATTATTCGGATTCATTCATAAATTTCACTTTACTATCAGACTTTAATGTGTTAAAATATATTAAATTTGATTTTGAGGTGATCATATGGCGCTCAGCAGAGACAATAAAAATCTTAATTTTTTATTTGAATCCATTTTACAGCTTGAAAATATAGACGAATGCTATGATTTTTTCGAGGATCTTTGCACCGTCCAGGAACTGAAAACACTGAGCCAGCGTCTTTCTGTTGCGAAAATGCTTTCCGAAAAGAGCGTTTATACGGATATTGTAACGCAGACCGGTGCCTCCACCGCAACGATCAGCAGGGTTAACCGAAGCCTGCAGTACGGTTGCGACGGATATGATCGCGTATTTGCACGTTTAAAGGAAAAAGAACAGAAAGAAAATGAGCAGTTATAATCATTTTGCGTTCGTATATGACGATCTGACGGAAAACGTGGAGTATGAAAAAAGGTTTCACTATATGATGTCTTTTTTCAAGGAATATAATATTCAAAATGGTGCGCGTATACTTGATCTCGCATGCGGAACCGGCAGCTTTTCTTTGCTTTTTGCCAATGCGGGATATCGCGTTACCGGCATGGATGCAAGTCAGCAAATGCTTACGGTTGCAGATTCAAAATGCGGCGGCAGAGCAAATTTTCTGAAAGGCGATATGTGCTCTTTTCGGCTTTCAGAAATGTATGACGGTTGCATATGCTGCATGGATTCCATAAATCATTTGTCTGATCTTGAACAGGTTGAACACGCTTTCAGATGCGTAGGCAGTTCCCTGAAAAAAGACGGATTGTTTATTTTTGATGTCAACACAATCTATAAACACAACAACATCCTTTCGGATCATGCTTTTGTTTTTGATGAGGAAAACTATTTTTTGGCATGGGATAATGAAGGCATCTCTGACGGAGAGGTCAGAATTTTTCTGGATTTGTTTGTTAAACAGGGTGCGGATTATAAAAGGTTTTCAGAAAGTTTTACAGAGAAAGCATATTCTGTAAAGGCTCTTACAGCAGCTTTAAAACCGTATTTTTCCTCAATCGAGGTCTTTGATGATCTGAGCCGAAAAAGTCCTCAAAAAACCTCTGAAAGGCTTTATTTTGTATGCAGGAGTAAATAATGGGAAAAATTGTAAGATATATCACAAAAGACGGCTCCGCTTTTATCATTGCTGCGGATTCAACGGATGCCGTATATAAAATGGAAAGAATACACAAGCCTTCAGCCGCCGTTACTGCCGGCATGGGCAGGCTGATGACGGCAGCATCCCTTATGGGTGTTATGCTTAAGGACAAAGATGATTCTGTTACCCTGCGGTTTAACGGAAACGGCCCGGCAGGATGCGTTATTGCCGTTTCTGATTGGCAGGGAAACTGCAGAATAAGTGTTGAAAATCCAATCGTAGAACTTCCATTAAACAGCAAAGGCAAACTGGATGTAAGCGGCGCGCTCGGAAATTCCGGTTATCTTTACGTTGTTAAAGACATAGGATTAAAAGAGCCCTTTATTGGAACCACACAGATCGTGAGCGGAGAAGTGGCAGAGGATATTACAAATTATTTTGCCGTATCGGAGCAGACGCCAAGCGTATGTTCCCTGGGTGTGCTGATCAATCCGGATCTCACGGTAAACTGCGCAGGCGGTTTTTTGATCCAGCTTTTGCCAGGATGCCCGGAGAATATTATTGACGTCCTCGAAAAAAACATATCGGTACTGCCGCCCGTAACGCAAATGCTCAGCAGTAAAATGACTGTTGATGAAATGGCTGTAAAAGCAATGGGTGGTCTGGATCTGGATAAACTGGATGAAACGGAGTTTACCTATAAGTGCAACTGTTCCCGCCAAAAAGCGCAGGCTGCAATGCTGGCGGCCGGGAAAAAAGAACTGGAGGATATGCTCAAGGACGGAAAGCCGGCCGTGGTGGAGTGCCATTTTTGTGACAAAAGATACGAATTCGATCTTGAAGACATAAAAAGCCTAATAAAAAAACTTGCTTAAATTTTAAAAAAAGTGTTGACTTTTTAATCAAGATATAGTATCATAATCACCGTTGCACACGGCAACACTCGGGAGTATAGCTCAGCTGGGAGAGCATCTGCCTTACAAGCAGAGGGTCACAGGTTCGAGCCCTGTTACTCCCACCACTCGGCCCGGTAGTTCAGCTGGTTAGAACGCCTGCCTGTCACGCAGGAGGTCGACGGTTCAAGTCCGTTCCGGGTCGCCATTATGTGCTTCTGTAGCTCAGTCGGTAGAGCAGAGGACTGAAAATCCTCGTGTCGATGGTTCGATTCCGTCCGGAAGCACCATAAATGCGGATTTAGCTCATCCGGTAGAGCGCCACCTTGCCAAGGTGGAGGTAGCGAGTTCGAGTCTCGTAATCCGCTCCATCGGGCACTAAGCGATTAGTGCCCATTATATTAGGCACCATAGCCAAGTGGTAAGGCAGAGCTCTGCAAAAGCTTTATGCCCCAGTTCAAATCTGGGTGGTGCCTCCATAAAGGGACTCATATAAATGAGTCCCTTTTTTAAAGAAAATAGGTAATTTATTAAAAAACTCGTAATATTTTACAGTTTATTCATATTTTTAATTACCAATTTTAATTTTTTTGTTGAAATTTGATTTTAATAATGTTATACTACCTTTAGACTTTGTAAGGAGGGTACTGCCTTGAGTAAGGAATCAAAGCTTGAAAAGAAAGAGGCAAAGGCAGCAAAAAAGGCTGCCAAAGCTGAAAAAGTTGCTCAGAAAGCCGCTGTTAAGGCTGATAAAAAGCATGAAAAAGAATACAATAAATTTGTAAAAGATGCAAATAAAAAGAATAGCAAGGGTGCAAATAAAGAGGGCTTTGTGCCAATTGTTATTCCGCCTATTGATGAGTTTCAGTCTAAGCGCGAAATCAAACTTGAAAAGGCAACAGACAAGGCATATGCTTCATATGTTAAAAAGATAGAAAAGAAAAACGCCAAAGCTGAAGCCAAATGTGCAAAGAAAGGCACGCCTTTCGTACCGATGGCGATTCCGAGCAGGGATGAATTCGTACTTCAGGAAAATAAATCCAGAAAAATCTTTGGAATGATCGTACTGATTCTTCTCCTTTGGCTGGTTATCTATTTCATCGTTATGTGGTTCCTTTACAGCCCGCTTACATTACCAACCAATGATGACGAAACCACTGCTGCCAGCGATGCTGTTTACGACTACGAGCCGTATTCAAATCCGCACGAAATCACTACTACACCGGATTACACGGTTGCGCAGGCTACGGATTTCTTAAGGCAGGTTATTCACGATAACTACAAAGTAATCGGTTATTCATCTGATGTAAGTAATACAACAATCTCTTACACAGGAAGAAAATCTGTTGTAAACAACGCAAACTGCTACATATTTACCTGCAGTGGTAAAACCTTTGCAGTGCCGATCAAACTTTCCGGATGCTATGTTTACAATAACGGTGAGTACCAGCCGCTTACTTTCAACAACACAGATTATCTTTGGTAATTCATAAGAAAAGCAGAGGATAGAGTTCAACGAACTTTATCCTCTTTTTTTGCGCAAAAAAACAAGCCCGAATGATCGGGCCTGTTGCGCTAAAATTTATTTAATTTTTCAAACTGTGCAGCGGAGCGGGAATCTTTCCGCCGCGGTTAATGAATTTAGCAGGGGATTTGGTATTGACTTTCATAACCGGACCGGAACCCAAAAGGCCGCCGAATTCCAGTTCATCGCCGATATTGCGTCCGATCGCCGGAATGACCCTGACAGCAGTGGTCTTTCCGTTTACCATACCGATCGCCGCTTCATCTGCAATAATACCGCTGATTGCCTCCGGTGTTGTATCTCCTGGGATTACAATCATATCCAGCCCTACTGAGCATACAGCCGTCATAGCCTCTAATTTCTCGATAGACAGTGCACCGGATCTTGCAGCATCAATCATGCCTCTGTCCTCAGAAACAGGAATAAACGCACCAGAGAGCCCTCCTACGCTGGATGAAGCCATCACGCCGCCTTTTTTAACCGCATCATTGAGCATGGCAAGGCAAGCCGTTGTGCCCGGTGCGCCGCACTGCTCCAATCCGATTTCCTCAAGTATATGAGCAACGGAATCGCCAACCGCAGGTGTTGGCGCAAGGGAAAGATCCACAATGCCAAACGGAACGCCAAGCCTTTTTGATGCTTCTGTACCTACCAACTGACCCATTCTGGTTACTTTAAACGCTGTTTTTTTGATCAGTTCGGCGATTTCATTAATACTGTATTCGGGATGCTTGGATACCGCTGCACGTACCACGCCGGGGCCTGATACGCCAACATTAATCACACAGTCCGGCTCAGAAACACCGTGGAAAGCGCCTGCCATAAATGGATTATCCTCAGGTGCGTTGCAGAATACAACCAGTTTGCCGGGCGCTATGCAGTTTTGGTCTTTCGTTAGTTCCGCCGCCTCTTTTACTTTTTGCCCCATTAATCTGACTGCATCCATGTTGATACCGGCTTTTGTGCTGCCGATATTTACGGATGAGCAGATATGTTCCGTCTGAGCCAGTGCCTGCGGAATAGAATGGATGAGTTCAAGATCTCCGGCTGAAAAGCCCTTTTGAACCAGAGCCGAATAACCGCCGATAAAGTTTACGCCGATCGACTGCGCCGCTTTTTCAAGAGCAAGCGCGTATTTTATTGGATCGCCGCCGCTGACACCTGCCATGATTGCGATCGGGGTTACGGAAACTCTTTTATGAATGATCGGAATGCCGTAATGCTTTTCAATATCCTCACCGGTAGAAACAAGCTTTTCAGCTTTTTTACAGATCTTGTCATAGATCTTGCCGCAAGCCTTGTCTATATCAGTATCCGCGCAGTCCAGAAGTGAGATGCCCATTGTAATGGTGCGGATATCCAGGCATTCGTCTTGGATCATATGTATGGTTTCAAGTATATCAGATGTATTGATCATATCGGATCACGCTCCTATATTCTGTGCATGGAATTAAAAATATCTTCGTTCATAACGTGTATCGACAGACCGTTCTTTTTACCGTAATCCGAAAGCTCATCGGAAAAATCAGAAAAAGGAATATTGCAAACGCTTACATCCGCCATCATAATCATGCAGAACATTTCGTCCAGTATCGACTGCGTTACTTCAGTAATATTCACTCCATGCCCGGCACATATAGAAGAAACACCTGCGAGAATGCCAACCATATCTTTGCCGACAACAGTAATTACCGCTTTCATCTTACATTACCTCCTACAGTTATTAAAAAGATTATAACAAAGTGGAAAATTTTTTTCAATAAAAAGTATAATAATATTTGATTTTGTGTCATAATGTGTTAAAATAGTTTGGCTTGGAAAGGACGAAACTATGAAGTATAAAAATTTTTATGATCTGCACACCCATTCCGAACATTCCTTTGACGGTCATCATTCCTGCTCATTAATGTGTGAAACTGCCGTTGAAAAAGGGCTGCAAGGCATTGCGCTGACAGATCACTGTGAAATTGATTCAAAGGATTGCGATTTTGATAAGTTATGCGGCAATCAGTTTTTTGACACATCAAAATGCGCGTACGTTTTTGAAAATTCCATAAAGGTGTTCCGAGGGATCGAAATGGGGCAGGCGATTTATAATAAGCCGCTTGCCGAAAGCATATTAAATAAATACAAATATGATTTTGTGCTCGGTTCCATTCATAATCTGGAAAATATGGAGGATTTCTTTTTTCTGGATTACAAAGATTATGATGTATATGAGCTTTTGCAAAAGTATTTTGAAACCATTTATAAGCTGTGCGAATGGAACAAATTTGATTCCTTGGCGCATCTGACCTATCCGCTCAGATATATAACCGGGAAATATAAAATTGATGTTGATCTTTCAAGATTCAAAGAAATCATTGATGAAATACTGGCGCTGCTGATCAAAAACGAAAAAGCGCTTGAGATCAATACATCCGGGTATTTTAACGAACTGAAAGATATTCTTCCGAATGCCGAAATCGTAAAGCGGTATAAGGAACTGGGCGGAAACTATATAACGATCGGCTCTGATTCTCATTTTTGCGATAAAATCGGCATGGGAATCGAGCAGGGAATGGATGCGGCGCTCAAATGCGGATTTACTCATATAACCGTTTATAAAAACAGACAGCCGCAGTTTATAGAAATAAAATAATTCACGGAGAACATTATGACTGATTTCACTGAAAAATTGCTACAGATTTTAGAGGAAAACGCAAGGCTTTCAAACAAGGATATTGCCGTTATGTTAAGCGTAAGCGAACAAGAAGTTTCTGATGAGATCAAACTTTTGGAGGACAGCGGCGTAATCAAGGGCTATAAGGCTTTTATAGACAGGGATAAAACGGATCATCAAACCGTAACCGCCCTTATTGAGTTAAAAATACAGCCTAAATACGGTCATGGATTTGATGACGTTGCGGAAAGAATTTCCAGACTGGAAGAAGTGGAATCCATCTATCTTATGAGCGGCGCATTTGATCTGACTGTGCTTGTGACGGATAAATCTTTTCATGAAGTGGCCATGTTTGTGGCGCAGCGGCTTTCACCTCTGGAAGGCGTTGTTTCAACGGCAACGCATTTTATTCTTAAAAAGTATAAGGAAAACGGTGTGTTCTTAACAGATGAACCGCGTGATGACAGGGGGAACATTTCCCTGTGATCCATTATGATAAATTTTTGAACAGCAGCATTAAAAATGTAAAGCCGAGCGGCATACGCAAGTTCTTTTCCATTGCCGAGGAAATGGATAACGTGATCTCACTTGGCGTAGGCGAGCCGGATTTTTTAACGCCCTGGCATATCCGAAATGTCGCCATAGATTATCTGGACAAAGGCGCCACCCGATATACGGCAAATGCCGGACTGATTGCGCTGAGGGAAGAAATCGCAAATTTTTACAGCAGAAAATACAATATTTCTTATGATCCGAAAAGTGAAGTTCTTGTAACTGTTGGCGGTTCTGAGGGGATTGATATGGCGATCAGAACCCTGATTGATCCTGGAGATGAAGTTCTTTTAGTGGAACCCTCCTTTGTTTGTTACAGACCGATTGCCGAGACCTGCGGGGCTAAAGTCATCAGTTTAACAACCAAGGCTGAAAACGGCTTTAAACTGATGCCGGATGAAATTGAAAACGCAGTTACGCCCAAAACGAAACTGCTTATACTGCCGTATCCCAACAATCCTACCGGAGCGGTGATGCGCAAAGAAGATCTGGAAAAAATTGCTGAAGTCATCAAAAAGCATGATCTTTTTGTTATATCGGACGAGATCTACAGCGAACTGACTTACGGAAAAAATACGCACTGCTCGATCGCATCCATCCAAGGCATGAAAGAGCGCACGATCGTGATTAATGGTTTTTCAAAAACCTATTCTATGACCGGATGGAGGCTTGGATATGCATTAGGGCCGGAGCCTGTTATTGCGCAAATGACAAAGTTGCATCAGTTTGCCATTATGAGCGCGCCCACCAATTCGCAGTACGCTGCTATTGACGCGCTGAAAAACGGTGACGCAGATATTGAAAAAATGAAACAGGATTACGATATGCGCCGCAGATACACCGTAAATCTCTTTAACGAGATGGGACTTACATGTTTTGAACCGGAAGGGGCTTTTTACGTTTTTCCGTCCATCCGTTCCACAGGCCTTTCCAGTGAGGCGTTTTGCGAAAAACTGATTCTTGCCAAACGTGTCGCCGTAGTGCCCGGAAATGCTTTCGGAGACTGCGGAGAGGGTTATATACGTGTATCATACTGCTACTCCATAGACAATATCAGAAAAGCTGCAGAAAAAATTAAAGAATTTATTGATGAATTGGGATAAAGAATTATGGAAGTTAAAGTAAACGCATATGCAAAGATCAATCTGATGCTGGATATCATTGCAAAGAGAACAGACAGTTATCACGACCTGTTTATGGTTATGCAGAGCGTAAGCACGCATGATATCGTTACGGTTTCGGAAAACAGATCCAAAACAATCACAATCTCTTGCAAAACCGAGGGGATCCCGCTTGATGAAAAAAATATTTGTTGGAAAGCGGCTCAGGCCTTTTTTAAATACACAAAAACGAAAAATAAAGGGATTCACATTGATATAAAAAAAAGAATTCCGCACGCCGCGGGGCTTGCTGGCGGAAGCGCGGATGGCGCTGCCGTTATAACCGCGCTTAACCGGATTTATAAAACGAATCTTACGGATAAGGAACTGTGTGAGATTGGTGTTCAGATCGGCGCAGACCTCCCGTTCTGTCTTACCGGCGGAACCTTGCTCGCGCAGGGAATCGGCGATAAATTAAGCAGAGTCCGCCCGCTAAAACAGTGTTTCATTGTTCTGGCGAAACCGGATTTTGATGTGAATACCGGGTATGCTTATCGGCAGTTTGATACGTTCGGAAAAACAAGAACTCCGGATAAATTCGGCATGCTCTGCGCTGTGGAATCCGGAAGTCTGGAACAGATCAGCGCAAAAATGGAAAATGTTTTTGAGCAGTTCATAGAAGTACCGAAACGCGTGGATATAAAAGAAATCTTAAAAGAAGAGGGCGCGTTAGGCGTCTGTATGAGCGGAAGTGGGCCAACCGTATTCGGTATATTTGATAAAAAAGAAAACGCACAAAGCGCAGCGGAAAACTTAAAAGATCTGGCAAAAGAGATTGACGTATGTACTCCTGTGCGTCACGGCTGCAAAATAACAAAAATCACTGAATAAAAAAATTTAAACCTGCCTATACTCTTTGCGAAAGGCAGGTTTTTTTATGAACAAAAGCATCAAAATTTTCGTTCCCTTGTTCTTGGTTTTTGCGTTTTTATTTTCCTATATAACCCCGTTTATTAATACCAGTGAACAGATTTCAGAGGAAGTGTTCCGGCTCCATATCCTTGCCAATTCAGACAGCAGGGAAGACCAGGAACTAAAGCTGAAAGTACGTGACGATATACTGGCTGCGGGCGAAAAACTGTTTAAAACATCAAGCTCCCTGGATGAAACGATTGAGCTTTGCAAAAAGAATTTAGATTTCTTTCAGAACACTGCGAAAAACTGCCTGAAAGAAAACGGCAGTGCTTACGGCGTTAAAGTTTATGTGGATAAAGAATATTTCAATACAAGAGAATACGAGGAATTCACTCTGCCAAGCGGCATATATAATGCGCTTAAGATTGAGATAGGGCAGGGGAAAGGTCACAACTGGTGGTGTGTTATGTTCCCGGCAATCTGCCTCTCAGGCGTTACGGACGATGAATTAAATAATTATCTCTCTGAAGATGAGCAAAAACTGATTTACTCAGACAGCAAATATGAAATTCGCTTTAAAATCGTTGAACTTTACGAAAAAATAAAAAGCAAATTGCTATATGAATAAACAAAAATACGCTGTGAGATTCACAGCGTATTTTTGTTAGAGAAATGCTCTGACTTCGTTCGCGAGTTTATTTTCGGAAGTGATGATGCGCTTTGCAATGTCCTTGGAGCTTTCATCGGCAGCCTGATATTCATTCAGATACTTGCTTAAAGATTTAACGCCCATATTACAACCGTCCGTCATCAGATCAGCGATTACGGAATCAGACTCATTCACACTGAGCATAACATTCGTTTTGATCCAACTCATGCCTTTGGCAATGGGATTGGGATTCTTGCCGTCGTCAGAGTACCTATTCAGCAGGTTTTGCATTTCGCCGGCAAATTTCTCGTGTTCTGCCTTACATTCGCTTAAACAGCTTTTCAGGCGGTCAGAATGCACGTAGTCCATAACTTCGTTAATAGAGGAAAGTCCCATCTTAACGCCTGCGTCGCACTCCCGCAGAAGTCTTATTGTATCCTGTTCAATCATATGATAATCACCCTTAATAGTATTGCAGATAATGAATTAAATATTAAAAAAGCCGCCCGAAATCGGGCGGCAAAACATAATCTTAATTAAATGCCTTTTTTAACTTCTTCAAATTCCTGCTGAATCTCTTTGGACGGTGCCGGAGTAAGCAGTGAAACCACAACAATACAGACGCAGGAGAAGATAAACGCCGGCAACAATTCATAAACATCCCAAATGCCGCCGAGCGGACGAATGGCAAGGTTCCAAACGAAAACCATAACGCCGCCGCCGATCATGCCGGCAATCGCACCCCAGCGGTTGATGCGTTTCCAGAATAGGCTCATCAGCATAAGCGGACCGAATGTGGCACCGAATCCCGCCCAGGCAAAGCTTACGATATTGAAGATTACACTGTTTTCATCCAACGCAATGATGATGGCAACACCTGTAATCGCAAGAAGTGTAATACGAGAAATGACAAGCACTTGTTTATCTGACGCTTTCTTGTGAATGAGTCCTTGAAAAATATTTTTAGAGAAAGCGGACGCGGCAATCAGCAAATAAGAATCGGACGAACTGATCGTTGCCGCAAGAATGCCCGCCATAACAAGGCCTGCAAGAACAGCCGGAAGAAGATTTGTAGCAAGCAGGATAAACACGTTTTCCGCTTCGGAAGAAGTTGTTAACGCAGTGGGATAAAGCACTCTGCCGATCACACCGATAAATACGGCGATTACAAGAGAGATCAGGCACCAAACCGTTGCGATGCGGCGGCTGCTTTTCAGCTCTTTTTCAGAACGGATCGCCATGAATCTTAAAAGCACCTGCGGCATGCCAAAATAGCCAAGACCCCACGCAAGGCAGGAAACAACACTGAGCACACCATAGGTTCCGGCTTCCCCGAAAAGCGGCTGACCGTTTAAAGACTGCTGAACACCGTTTGCGTCTGTTACCGGATTTGCAATACCAAAGAATTCAAAGAAACCGGGAATGGACTTCGCGTTGTCAACAACAGCATCAAGACCACCGGCAGCAACCGTACCGGTAACTACAATAACGATCAGTGCAATCACCATTACGATCGCCTGCATAAAATCAGAAGCACTTTCGGCAAGAAAACCGCCGATGATCGTATAGATCAGAACAAAAACAGCCCCAACAATCATCATCGGCACATAATCAAAACCGAAGAGCGTTGAAAACAGTTTTCCGCAGGTAACAAGACAGCTTGCAGCATAAACCGTAAAGAAAATTAGGATAAACAGTGCAGCAACCGTCATAATGATCTTGCTTTTTTCATGAAAACGGTTAGAAAAGAATTCCGGCAATGTGATTGCATTTGCTTTTTCGCTGTATCTGCGCAGCCGTTTTGATGTAATCAGCCAGTTTACATATGTACCGAGCGCAAGACCTATGGCAGTCCACGCAGCGTCAGCAATGCCGCACCAGTACGCCACACCCGGAAGACCCATTAAAAGCCATCCGCTCATATCCGACGCCTCGGCGCTCATTGCCGTAACCCACGGTCCGAGTGTTCTACCGCCCAAAAAATAGGAATCTGTATTCTTATTCGCTTTTTTAGCAAAAGCAATTCCGATAATGATAACGATTGCCATGTAGGCGATCATCGTGATCATGATCTGAATCTGTGATGAATCGTGCATAATACGCCTCCAAATTATAACAATATGCTGGTATTATACATGAATTGTATACCGAAATCAAGAATAATACGTCATTTGCAATGAAAATGTAAAAAAAATTGACTGATAATTCAGTCAGATAAATCCATAATGAAAACAAAAGAATTGTAGAAAATGCAGAAACCACATTAAAAAATAAATAGAGCGAAACAGAAAGTATACCATGTTGTGCGTTATATTGAAAAAATATCCTCAATCAGCCAGTCTGCAAGGCAAAAGAAAAAGCTGAACCTGAACGAAATTTACGTTTCAGGTTCAGCCTGGTGCCGGCGGCGGGGGTCGAACCCGCACCCTGTCGCCAGGACCGGATTTTGAGTCCGGCACGTCTGCCAATTCCATCACGCCGGCAAACTGCAATAAGTATTATACAAAATAGCAGCCGCAAAGTCAATAACTTTTAAAACTGCAATTCAATCGTTTAAAAAATTTTGTATGCAATCTTACTAAGAAGTATAAAAAGAACTGAACCCGCAGCAAAACTGTGCGCAGGTTCAGCCAAATGGTGCTGGTGACCGGACTTGAACCGGTACGGTATTGCTACCGAGGGATTTTAAGTCCCTTGCGTCTGCCGATTTCGCCACACCAGCGAACACAAAATATAATACATTAAATCCGATGCATTGTCAATATTCAATTCACTTTATTTTGTGATTTTCCGGCAAGATAGCATTCTATATTTCTATCCAGTATGGAAAGCAATCTTGCCCTGGTTTCCTTTGCCGCCCATGCTATATGCGGCGTGATTATGCAGTTTTTTGCATTCAGTAAAGGATTCTCAGAATCCGCAGGCTCTTTTTTGAGCACATCAAGCGCCGCGCCTGCAATCTTTCCAGTATTTAGTGCATTTGCAAGTGCATTTTCATCTACAACAGGTCCTCTTGAAGTGTTGATCAGAACTGCGCTGCTTTTCATTTTGGAAAGGGAATCCGCGTTAATCAGATTTTCGGTCTCCGCTGTCAGAGGGCAGTGGCAGGTTATAAAATCAGAAACGGAAAATAACTCATCTTTTTTAACCTGACGGGCATTTTTAAAACCACGGAGATCTTTGTGAGAACGAGAGTGTATCAGTATCTGCATATCAAATGACTCCGCTATTTGTGCAACACGTTTTCCGATTGAACCAAACCCAATTATGCCAATCGTTTTTCCGCTGAGTTCAGCAAGAGGGGAGAGGGTGTAACAAAAATCAGGGCATTTGCACCAATCCCCGTTGTGCACCGATTCAGAATGTAATTCCACCTGGTTTGTAAAATGCAGAATAAACGCAAACACCTGCTGTGCTACCGCATTGGTGGAATAAGACGGAATATTGCAAACGGTTATTCCAAGTTGTGTGGCAGTTTTTAGATCAACAACATTATACCCTGTGGACTGCAAGCCAATGTATCTCAGTTCAGGCGAAAGCTTTTGGAGAATATCACAGGTGAGCACGGTTTTATTAATGATGAGGATATCGGCCCCTTTTGCCCGTGCAACAACGTCATCCTCCGATGTTCTGTCATATACAGTAACATCATCCGTATATTTTTTTAAAAAATCCCAACTCAGATCTCCGGGATTGGTTGTATATCCGTCAAGATTCACGATTTTCATATTCAAGACCACCATTCAATCTGTTTTACTAAATTATAGCCGCACCGGCCGTTTTTTGCAATAATTTATTGAAAGTTATTGTTATTTCATATATAATGATGCATAGAAATTATTGGTGGTAATATGAAAAAATCACTGATGATTTTTCTGGTCTTGATCTTTACATTTGTATCCTGCTTTTGTTTGAACAGCTTTCTATCTGATAAAAAGGCAGTGAATTCTGAAATGAAAGCAGGGCAGAGATGCATTGTAATTGATGCCGGGCACGGCGGGGTAGACGCCGGCACTTCTTCTGCAGACGGTACTGCGGAAAAAGATATAAATCTTGCTATCGCGCTTGATCTGTATGATTTCTTGAATATCTGCGGTATAGATTGTAAACTGATCCGGGAGGATGACACAGAATTTTACCCGAACGGGGAAGACAGAAGCCGTTCCGATCTTTACAACAGGCTCGATTACGTAAACAGCATAGAGAATGCAGTTCTTGTTTCCATTCATCAAAATCATTTTTCGGATTCCGGTGAGTGGGGCATGCAGGTTTGGTATACGGCAAATGTTCCGTCAAGCAAAAAACTCGCGGACAATATTCTAAACAACACAAAAATGTTTATTCAGCCCGATAATACCCGAAACAACAAACAGTCTGACGACAGTTACTATATTTTATATAAAGCGAGTGTGCCGTCCGTTATGGTGGAATGCGGTTTTATGAGCAATCCGCAGGAAGTTTCAAATCTGGAATCGTCAGCTTACAGAAAACGCCTTGCGTGTACCATAACGCTTGGCATTACGCAGTATTTAAATGAAGGCGAATATTAATTTGATTCAAAAGTAAAAGGAAAGGCAGAAAAAATGGCAAAATCTAAATCCTTATACATATGTTCCGAATGCGGGTATGAAAGTGCCAAATGGTACGGAAAATGCCCCGGTTGCGGCGAGTGGAATACGATGAATGAACAGGTAGTCAGTGTTTCCGCCGGTTCCTCGAAAGCAAAAAGAAACAGCGGCGCATATGCCGCAAAAGTCATGCGTCTTAACGAGATCAGTGGTGATATTGAACGTAGGATCTCTACAGGCGTTTCAGAATTTGACAGAGTGCTCGGCGGCGGCATAGTGGAGGGCAGTTTGGTTTTAATCAGCGGAGATCCCGGAATCGGCAAATCCACAATACTTCTTCAGATCTGCGAACATCTCGGAAAATCAAGAAACGTGTTGTATGTAAGCGGAGAAGAATCCGCAAGCCAAATAAAACTGCGCGCTGGCAGACTTGGCGTTACAACAGAAAATTTAGGTATTTTGGCTGAAACGGATATTGGGGTAATAGTTGAAACCATAAAGACAAGCAAACCCGATGTTGTTATAATAGATTCTATCCAAACAATGGTATATGATGAAATCTCCTCAACAGCCGGCTCCATTACACAGGTACGCGAATGCACAAATATTCTAATGCATCTTGCGAAATCGCTTGAAATTCCTATTTTGGTAGTAGGTCATGTAAATAAAGATGGCGCAATAGCAGGACCGAAAGTTCTTGAACATATTGTTGACACAGTTCTTTATTTTGAGGGTGAGCGCAATTATTCTTACAGAATATTGCGAGGTGTAAAAAACCGCTTTGGCTCAACAAATGAAATCGGTGTGTTCGAAATGAAGCAAAACGGATTGCAGGAAGTAGAAAATCCGTCTTTATTAATGCTTTCCGGCAGACCAAAAAATGTCAGCGGCACTTGTGTAGCATGTGTTATGGAAGGATCCAGACCAATCTTGGCAGAAGTACAGGGGCTGGTCACTGCAACAGGATTCGGCACACCGCGCAGAATGAGCACAGGTTTTGATTACAACAGAATGGCAATGATTCTTGCCGTGTTGGAAAAAAGAGCCGGTTACTATTTTAATTCCATGGATACGTATATCAATGTTATAGGCGGCTTAAGACTCGACGAACCGGCAGCTGATCTGACAGTTGCCATGGCTCTTGTTTCCTCTCTGAAAGATATTGTGGTAAAAGATGATATCATCGCTTTTGGAGAAATTGGGCTGGCAGGGGAAATCCGTGCAGTAAATAACTGCGAACAAAGAATCTCTGAATCCGTTCGTCTCGGATTTGATAAATGTATTATTCCGTTTCATAATTACAAAGGATTATCGAAAAATATAAAAGTATCCGCAGATATTGTTCCTGTGCGTTCTGTGAGAGAGGCTTTTAACGCAATCACAGAATAATAATAGAGAATATACCTAAAAGGCAGTTCAAAAAAGAACTGCCTTTTTTCTTAAAATTCGAATAGGTAATAGCTTATGTTCGCTATTGACAATAATAAAAAAACTTGCTACAATTATACAAAATTAATGTTTTGTGTAATTAAGGGGAGAGAAAATTATAAAATGACGTGCAATACACAAAACATACAAGCAATATAACAATCAGGGGGCTTGAGTTTGATAAATGTATCATTCCGTATTAAGCCGGATGCTGATTCAATTCAAAATACATATATCTAATTTGTAAATCATGTTAAATTTGTAATATGAATATACGGCATTTCAAAACTAAATCTAAACACAGCAAATTATACCGACCTGAAATAACACGGCATCCGTTATTTTAGATTCACAATATACCGTGTCAGAATTACTTATTCCATATTATTTTGGGATTCTGATAGTAATTTTGATCAGATATATTGGCTGCTTTATTTATCAATACACATTTGATAAACCAGAAAAAAGATAAATGATTAGATTCAGGCAGTGTTCCCTGCTCTGAATTTAAAAAAACAAATCGTGAAACAGTTTCACAGTAAGGAGAATAAATAATGAGAAAAGAAGAATTTACTGCTCTGCCTTTACTTGTTCAGCAATATCTGCTTTATCTTGAAGCAATTAAAGGCCATTCTGAGCTTTCCGTTTTAGAATACGCCTCTGATCTGCGAACATTCTTTAGATTTATGGCAAGATATAAAGGGATGGTAAAATCAGACATTCCGGATGAAGAAATCGATATCTCCCCAATTGATATAGACTTTATAAAAAAAATAACGCTGAATGACGCATATTCATATTTAATCTATTTAAAAAACGAACGCAAAAACAATGAAACTACACGTGCAAGGCGTGTCATATCCATCAGAAGATTTTTTATTTATCTAACAGATAATTTGGGACTTTTGGAAAGCAACCCAATGAAAAATCTGGATATTCCGAAAACAAAAAAATCTTTGCCTAAGTATCTGACATTAGAAGAATCCGAAAAACTATTATCTGTTATTGATGGACCTTATAAAGAACGTGATTACGCGATCATAACGCTCTTTCTAAACTGCGGAATGCGCCTTGCAGAACTGGTTTCCATTGATTATAACGATATAAAAGACGACGGCAGCCTGGTAATTACGGGGAAAGGAAACAAAGAACGCGTCATATACTTAAATAACGCCTGTATCAAAGCGATTGCAGATTACATGAAAAAGCGGCCGAATGACGGCGTAAAAGATAAAGCGTTATTTTTAAGCAGCAGAAATAAGCGCATCAGTCCGAAAACCGTGCAGCACATCGTTTACACAAATCTGGATAAAGCAGGTCTTGGTGACAGAGGCTTGTCCGTGCACAAACTGCGGCACACCGCGGCTACGCTGATGTACCAATACGGCAACGTAGATCTGTTGCTTCTCAAAGAGGTATTAGGCCATGAAAATCTTGGCACAACGGAGATTTACACACACACAACTGCGGACGCGGCTAAAAAAGCAATTGCTTCCAACCCGCTCAACAATGAATCTAAAAAATAAAGGTGTATTTCATCCAATTGTAATAATTCCGCTCAGCGCCGCAGTGATTCCGGAATTAACAAGAGCCACAATGACTATCATAATCGCGTATAGAAGATATTTTTTCATATATTTTTTGTATTCAATTTTCTCCGCCGCATCCTTTTTGCCGATGGTAAGATCATAAATTTTTCTGCTTAATTCCGAACTTAGCGAGACGGTATAAACAATTACGGTTAAGAATGAGCTGACAAACGGCGCAATCATTAAAATACAGTAGCCAAAGCCTTTAAATCCAAAATTCAGATAATAGTACGCAATTTCAAGACCTGCCTGAACACCAATGATTAAAGGCACGGCGTTGATGATTGGAAAACCAACAAGACATATACCGAGAAGAACCGTCAGTGCAAATACCAGAAAATAGAACCCCAGATTATTTATAAACAGATTAAGAAAATCATTTCCGGCAGCTGTTTTTATAATTTCATCCAGCGCATCCGTTCTGCAGTTTTTATAAAGCAGTGCGCCGCAAAGTAAACCTGCGGCAAAAAACACGGACGAATAGATCATAGTTTTATATTCCGTAAAGATTTCATATAAACTCTTTTTCTCTTTTCTTATTTCCGCTTTCTCTGTTTTATCAGACTTTTTTTGTAACAATTCCGCATTTTTCATTTTTTTACCCTTATTTTCTTAGATTTTTTTACCGAGTATGCACCCATAAAACCGGCAACAAGAATCACAAGCACCAGTTTCAGAAAAAACAGCCACACCGTATTGTGATTTGCGATAAGATTAACCAATGAGTAAATAATAAGCGGAACGGCGGAAACAGCGCCAACAAGAAAACCGCTGTTTTTAAATGAATGCGCACAGATATACGCGGTAAGCCCGCCTGAGATCACCATAATAACTGCTGAAAAATACTGCGCGGATTCAAACCCGATATCAAACTGATAAAAAAATGCTGCTATAACTGCCGAAAAAAGCGCACAAAACACTGCGGAAAAAAAGACGGATTTAACTATAAAACTCAAAAGCAATTTTCTATCCAGAGAAGACTTAATTTTTTTCATAAAAAAACTCCTTTGCTTATCCATTAAAGGATATTCAAAGGAGTTCTTCTTTATTACTCTATAAAGCGGATTATTTTTCTTCTTTCTTTTCGCTGCTTTCCTCTGCTTTTTCAGTTTTGCCTTTCACAGCCTTACCTTTTGCTGCAGCCTTTTCTTCCTTTTTCTTTTTAGCAGCCTCTTTTGCAGCCTCAACTTCTTTTCTGTGCTGTTCCATCTTAGTCTTGTTGGTGTTTACAGCCCAGCGCTGTATTTTCATTTTCGTTCTGTCCGCGCCGGTTTCAATCACAAGATCTTCTTCTCTTATGGTTACAACTTTACCAACGATGCCGCCGATCGTGATGATCTCATCACCGATCTCAAGAGAATTTCTCATCTCCTGCTCTTCTTTCTGGCGTTTTCTCTGCGGACGTATGGTAACGAAATACATAACCACAAACAAAACAACCATCAGAATGATGAAAGAATAAGAATTGCCGGTTCCGGTAGTTGAGCCAGAGGCAGCACCGGAAGATAACTGAAGTAAGGTTTCTATCATGAATTTTACCCTCCAAATTTTACTAACAGTGATTTATATTATATAGACATTATTAAAAAAATGCAAGAACTTTTTTATATTCGTGTATCAAGTTTTACACAATATTCATTTTTGTAATCTTCAAAACTTCCGTTTTCAATGTGGTAACGTATTTCCGTCATTAGATTGTTGTAAAAATAAAGATTGTGCATAACGGCAAGGCGCATACCAAGCATCTCGTTTGCTTTCATCAGGTGGCGGATATATCCCCTGCTGTATCTTTGGCAAACCGGGCAGGAGCAATCCACGTCAATCGGTGATTCGTCAAGCATATACTTGGAATTATTAATATTGATAATGCCCTGCTTTGTAAACAAATGTCCGTGACGCGCGTTTCTGCTTGGCATTACACAGTCGAACAGATCCACGCCCCTGCTAACGCCCTCTAAAATATTACCAGGCGTTCCGACACCCATAAGATAGCGCGGCTTGTTTTCAGGCGCATAGGGTGTAACTGCGCTGATGATCCGATACATATCCTCTTTCGGTTCGCCGACAGCCAAACCGCCGATTGCATAACCGTCCAAATCCATTTTGGCGATCTCTTTCATATGCTCCACACGCAGATCGTCATAAGTGCACCCCTGATTGATTCCGAAGAGCAATTGCTCTTTATTGATGGTTTCCGGACGGGCATTCAGCCTGTCCATTTCTATTTTGCATCGCTCCAGCCAACGCAAAGTTCTTTCGCAGGAGGCTTTTGCATAATCGTATGGCGCAGGATTTTCCACGCATTCGTCAAACGCCATTGCAATCGTAGAGGCAAGACGGCTCTGAATCTGCATAGATTCTTCCGGGCCCATAAAGATTTTTCTGCCGTCTATATGGGAACGGAAAGTAACGCCCTCTTCCCGAATCTTATTCAGTTTTGCAAGGGAAAACACCTGAAAGCCGCCGCTATCCGTTAAAATCGGCTTTTTCCATGTTGTGAACTTATGCAATCCGCCCAAATCATAAACGATAGAATCGCCCGGACGTACATGCAAATGATACGTGTTACAAAGCATGACCTGTGCGCCGATGTTTTCCAGATCTCCCGCAGAAAGCGCGCCTTTAATTGCCGCAACGGTTGCAACATTCATAAAAGCAGGCGTTTGAACAGTACCATGCACGGTTTCAAAGATGCCCCGCCTTGCATTGCCTTCTTTTTTTATTACAGTAAATTTCATATTCAATCCTCAATAAACATCGCATCGCCAAAACTGAAAAATCTGTATTTCTCTTGTACGGCGGTTTTATATGCGTTCATTATGGTATCATAACCGGCAAAAGCGGAAACCAGCATAATAAGCGTACTTTCGGGCAAATGAAAATTTGTGATCAGCGCATCCATACATTTAAATTCAAATCCGGGATAAATAAAAATGGATGTATCATCCTCGTCTGCGCAAATGCAGCCGTTTTTTGCGGCGACGGATTCGATCGTGCGGCAAGAAGTTGTACCAACGGCAATCACACGTCCGCCTTTTTTCTTAGTATCGTTAATAATATCAGCAGCTTCCTGCGGCATAATATAGTGCTCCGTGTGCATTTTATGTTTTGTAACGTCATCTACCTTGACCGGCCTGAAAGTGCCGAGACCGACATGAAGCGTGATTTCTGCGATCTGCACGCCTTTTGCCTTAATCTCCTCCAGCATTTTCGGTGTGAAATGAAGACCTGCAGTCGGCGCAGCGGCAGAACCGAGTTCTTTGCTGTATACCGTTTGATACCGTTCATTATCTTTAAGTTTTTCTTTTATGTACGGCGGCAGAGGCATGGAGCCAATCTCATCCAAAACCGCATAAATACTGCCGTTACAGGAAAATTTTACAAAACGATTTCCTTCCTCGCTGTCCACATCCACAACTTCGCCAAAGAGTTTTCCCTCTCCAAAAGAGAATTTTGTTCCAATCTTTGCGCGTTTTCCGGGCTTGCAAAGACACTCCCAAACATCGTTTTCTTTCTGAGACAGCAACAAAAACTCAACGACCGCGCCCGTTTCCTCCTTAACGCCGTATATTCTTGCCGGAATAACACGTGTGTCGTTGATAACCAGGCAGTCTCCGGGGTTTAAATATTCCGTAAGATCTTTAAATATACGGTGTTCCATGCTGCCGTCTTTTCTGTGCAGAATCATAAGGCGGGAAGCATTTCTCGGTTCAACGGGGCTTTGCGCAATCAAGTTTTCGGGCAGATCATAATAAAAGTCAGAAGTTTTCATAAAGTCTCCATAATTTTTGTTTGACATATATATAGAATAAGTGATATTATATCATAAAGATACGGCAAACGCCGTCTAATATTATATTCTATTGTATATATTTTTACAAGGATTATTTTTTATTAAAAACAGATAGGAGAATCATTATGGCAAAACAATACAATGTTGGCGTAGTCGGCGCGACGGGTATGGTAGGCCAGCGTTTTATTACGCTGCTTGCAAACCATCCTTGGTTTAATATCACAAGTCTTGCGGCTTCCTCAAGATCCGCAGGAAAAAAATACGAAGACGCAGTCGGTAAAAAATGGTGTATGGATACGGAAATACCCGAAAAAGTAAAAGACATGATCGTTAGAGACGCAACTGCGGATATTGACAAGATCACGGCAGAAGTGGATTTTGTTTTCTGCGCAGTGGATATGAAAAAAGACGAGATCAAAAAACTGGAAGAGGAATACGCAAAGCATGAATGCCCTGTTGTTTCTAATAACAGCGCGCACCGTTTTACACCTGATGTTCCCATGGTTGTTCCGGAACTCAATGCCGAACATATCAAGATTATTCCATCCCAAAGGAAACGTCTTGGCACAAAACGCGGATTCATCGCCGTTAAATCCAATTGTTCTCTTCAGTCCTACGTTCCGGCACTCTTCCCGCTTCATGACAAATTCGGGGTAAAAGATGTGCTTGTGTGCACGTATCAGGCAATCAGCGGAGCAGGCAAAACGTTTGCTACCTGGCCTGAAATGATAGACAATGTTATTCCCTATATCGGCGGAGAAGAGGAAAAAAGTGAAAAAGAACCTCTGAAACTCTGGGGTAAAATCGAAGGCGATGAGATTAAACTGGCTGACAGCCCGAATTTTACGGCGCAGTGCATTCGTGTGCCCGTTTCCAACGGCCACCTTGGCGCAGTATTTGTTAACTTTGAGAAGAAACCCACTATAGAGGAAATGAAAGAGATCTGGAAGAGTTTCAAGGGCCGCGCGCAGGAACTTGACCTCCCCTCAGCTCCGAAACAGTTTTTAAATTACTTTGAAGAGGACGACAGACCTCAGATAAAATCCGAGAGAATGCTGGAAAACGGTATGGCAATCTCTATCGGAAGACTCAGAGAAGATACACAGTATCAGTATAAGTTTGTATGCCTTTCACACAACACGCTTCGCGGTGCAGCCGGCGGCGCAGTGCTTCTTGCCGAGTTGCTTTGCGCGGAAGGTTATATGGATTAATCCTAAACGAAATGATTTTTGAATAAGGAGAGTGTTTATCTATGAAAGAACCGATCTTTACAGGAGCCGCCGTTGCCATTATTACGCCAATGAATGAAGACGGATCCGTAAATTATGAAGAATTCGGAAGATTCATTGACTGGCAGATAGAAAACGGAACAGACGCCATTGTTGTTTGCGGAACAACCGGTGAAAGTTCAACACTGGAAGTGGAAGAACATTCCAAATGTATTAAATGGTGTGTGGACTATGTTGCCGGAAGATGCGTGGTGATCGCAGGCACAGGTTCAAACTCCACAAGAAGCGCAATTGAGTTGAGCACAGAGGCGTGCAAAGACGGCGCTGACGCATTGTTGCTGGTTACGCCTTATTATAACAAAACAAGCCAAAGAGGTCTTATCGCGCATTACAAGGCGATTCATGACGCTACAGATAAGCCGATCATTCTTTATAACGTGCCTTCAAGAACCGGTATGAATATTCTGCCTGAGACAGCAGCGGAACTTGCCAAGCTGCCGAGGATCAATGGTGTTAAGGAAGCAAGCGGAAATTTGGATCAGATTGCGAAGATCCATGAACTCTGCGGAGATGAACTGAACATATGGAGCGGTAATGATGATCAGATCTATGACGTTTTGGAAAGAGGCGGTCTGGGCGTGATCAGCGTTCTTTCCAATGTTTGCCCGCAGGAGACGCATGATATCGTTGCTAAGTATTTGAACGGCGATAAAGACGGATCAAAAGCAATGATGGATAAATATATGAAACTTGCAAAAGCACTGTTTTGCGACGTTAACCCCATTCCGGTTAAAGAAGCAGTAAATCTTTTGGGTTACAAGGCAGGTCATTGCAGGCTTCCTCTGATTGACATGACCGAGGAAAACAAAGCCATGCTGAGAGACGTTATGAAAGAATACGACCTGATAAAATAATTTTGGCAAAGGAAGTTTAAAATGACAAATATTATTTTATGCGGCGCAAACGGAAAAATGGGCCATGTTATCCAAAGCGTGGTAAACGGCAGAGACGACTGCAAGATCGTTGCCGGCGTGGATCTGAATACAGACAGTTCTGCTTTTCCCGTATACAGTTCGTTTGATGAAATCAAAGAAAACGCCGATGTGATCATAGACTTTTCAAATCCTGCCCTTTTGGATTCCCTGCTTGCTTATTCCAAGCAAAACAAAGTGCCGGTCGTGATTGCAACAACCGGTTATGATGACACGCAGAAAGCAGAAATTGAAAACGCAGCTAAAGAAACGGCTGTATTTTTCACCTATAATATGAGTATGGGAATCAATTTGCTTGCCACGCTTGCAAAAAAGGCCACCGCTGTTTTGGGCAAAGAGTTTGACATTGAGATCGTTGAAAAGCATCATAATCAGAAAATCGATGCTCCGAGCGGTACAGCGCTTATGCTGGCGGACGCCATATGTGAAGAGATCGATGACAACATGAAATATGAATATGACAGACACAGCAAACGTGAAAAACGCAGTAAAAACGAGATCGGCATCCACTCTGTGAGAGGCGGTACGATCGTTGGCGAACACGAGATCATTTTTGCCGGCCGGGATGAGATCATCACCCTTTCTCATTCTGCAAGAAGTAAAGAGATTTTTGCCGTGGGCGCGGTCAACGCAGCTGTGTTTATGTCCGGAAAAGATAGTGGCATGTATTCAATGAAAGATTTAATTGACTAAGATTTGGCTGTCTGGATAAAAACAGACAGCCATTTTTATTTATAAAAGCTTACATACAAAAATCTGACTTGAATTTTGTTTTCAAGCCAGATTCCTATTTAAGGAGGTAATTTTGAAGGAAGAAAATAAGTTTATCAAGGAATTAAAAAAAATCAAGTTTTCCAATTTTGTATTTCTGTTCATCGCAGGCATTATCAACTCTATAGGTGTTACCTTATTTTTGGCACCTGCCTCTCTATATGACAGCGGCATTTCCGGTACATCCATGCTCTTCTGGCAGCTGACGCCGGATCAGTTTACCCTTTCCCTGTTTTTGGTTGTTTTAAACATACCGTTATTTTTGATAGGGCTGAAAAAACAGGGAATCAATTTTACGATCTATTCCATATTTACCGTAATCATATATTCCGTTTCCTCTTATATCATCAATTACATATTACCGATCGACAATATGAGTGCATCGCCGTTTGCAGGGCACGATCTGCTGCTTTGCGCAATTTTCGGCGGATTGATCTCCGGTATCGGCAGCGGGCTGGCAATACGGCATGGCGGCGCCATGGACGGAATTGAGGTTCTTGCCGTTATTTTTTCAAAAAAGATCGGAATAACGGTAGGCACATTCGTAATGGCATATAATGTTATTCTTTACATATGCGTAGGTTTGCTTACAAACAGTTATATTCTTCCACTTTATTCAATTATTGCCTACACCGCGGGGCTTAAAGCGGTGGATTTCATTGTGGAAGGTTTAGACAAAACGAAGGCGGCAATGATCATAACCGCTGAGGAAGAGAAAGTCTGCCAAGCGCTTTCTGAGCAATTTGGGCACGGAATCACCCAGCTCAATGCAACCGGTTACTATGAAAAACAAAAACTTTGCGCCGTTTATTTCGTTGTAAACCGATTTCAGATACCAAAGCTGAAAAGCATTGTTAAAGAAACAGATCCCGGCGCTTTTGTAACCATAACGGAAGTGAGCGATTTTATGGGCAGCAGCATCAAGAAAAAATAGAACACAGACATATAAAGGAGAAGAATATGAAAAAATTTTTTGAAGAGTTTAAGCAGTTTGCTTTAAAAGGCAATATGTTTGACATGGCAGTCGGCATCATCATAGGCGGCGCGTTTACGGGTGTTGTAAATTCGCTTACGGATAATTTTATAAATCCGCTGCTGAAATTTCTAACCGGAGCCGCAACATACAGCACACAGGAACTATTGGGCTATCTCTCCTCTTTTTTATCCGCTTTTTTGAATTTCATTATTATGGCGTTCGTTCTGTTCTGCCTATTAAAAGTGATCAATAAGATTATGACTTTAGGGCGAAAGAATGAAAAAGATGAAACGCCAACAACAAAAAAATGCCCGTATTGTATGAGCGAGATTGATATAAATGCCAAACGCTGCCCCCACTGCACTTCTGTTCTTGAAACAGCAGAAAATGCCGGGGACAATAATACAGCAAAAGATTCCGTTTAAATAATTATCTTGGAAAAGAAAAGACCGTAAAGCACAGGATGGATTTTGTGCCTTACGGTCTTTCTGCTTTTATGAATCACAATTATTCTTTTGTCCACGTAACACCCTGGGGTGTATCTTTCAGAATGATGCCGCGGGCTTTGAGGTCATCGCGGATCTGATCCGCAGTTGCCCAGTCTTTATTCTTTCTCGCCGTTTCTCGTTTTTCGATCAGCGCCTCAATATCGTCGCTCAAGTCGTTGCTTTTTCTGTTATAAAGCAGACCCAGCACATCACACAACTCATCAAAGATTCGGGCGGCTTGCTCACATACATTTTTTGACACTTTCTTTGATAAGATATGGGTATTAATATCTTTGGTCAGTTCAAACAAAGCAGCAATTCCATCCGCCGTATTCAAATCATCATCCATTGCCGTAATGAATTCGTTTTTACGGCTTTCAAACAGGCTGATCAGTTGATCATCATTCTCACAAGGTTCGTTTTCAGCATTTTTAAGCGCAAAATCAAGGCTGTCACGGCAGGTATAGAGCCTTTCCAGCGCGCTTTTGCACTGCTCGATTATATCAATATTATAATTGATCGGTGAACGGTAATGCGCGCTGATGAGGAAATACCTAATCACTTCATAGCCGTAAACATCAGCAATCTCACGAACCGTTTTAAAATTACCGAGCGATTTGCTCATTTTAACGTTATCCACATTAATATAGCCGTTATGCATCCAGTATCTTGCAAACGTGCAGCCGTTTGCGCATTCGCTTTGCGCAATCTCATTTTCGTGGTGCGGAAAAACAAGATCTTTACCGCCGCAGTGGATATCGATCGTGTTCCCGAGATATTTTCTGTTCATGGCAGAGCATTCAATATGCCAGCCGGGTCTTCCCTTCCCCCAAGGGGAATCCCAGTACGGCTCGCCGGGTTTTGCTCCTTTCCAAAGCGCAAAATCAAGCGGATCTTCTTTCACTTCGCCGATCGCGATCCTTGCGCCGCTTTCCAGATCTTCAATCGGCTGATGAGAAAGTTTTCCGTATTCCTTGAACTTCAGTGTTCTGAAATAAACGTCTCCCCCAGCCTCATAAGCATAGCCTTTCTCCACAAGAGACTGAATAATGCTGATAATTTCATCAATATTCTCAGTTGCTTTCGGATGCACGGTTGCATGCTTAAAATTAAGTCCGTCCGCGTCCGTCCAGAATTCCTGAATATATTTTTCCGATATTTTATCGTATGTGGTGCCCTCTTCGTTGGCTCTTTTAATGATCTTATCATCAATATCCGTAAAATTCTGCACGAATTTAACATGGTATCCTCTATATTCCAGATAACGCCGCAACACATCAAACACGCAAAGCGGCCGTGCATTTCCGATATGGATATAGTTATATACCGTTGGCCCGCAGGCATAGATCTTGACCTCATTTTTATCAAGGGGTACAAATTCTTCTTTTTGCCTTGTCATTGTATTATAGATCTTCATTTGGAAACCTCCTCAAGTTTTTCAATCTCTTTTTCCAGTTCTTCAATTTTACGCTTATTCTCCGTAATCGCAGTCATAACAGGGTCCGGGATGTGGATCTGATCCAAATCATCCACCCGTTCCCCGTCAATTCGCACTACTTCACCGGGAACACCGACAACCGTGCAGTTCGGATCTACGTCTTTAACCACAACAGCTCCTGCGGCTACTTTTGCATTTCTGCCGATCGTGATCGGCCCAAGAACCTTTGCGCCGGCGCCGATCATAACGCCGCTTTCCACGGTTGGGTGCCTTTTACCTATATCTTTGCCCGTTCCGCCAAGCGTAACGCCCTGATAGATCATGACATCATCCCCAACTTCTGCAGTTTCGCCAATAACAACGCCATGCCCGTGGTCAATACAAACACGCTTTCCGATCGTAGCACCGGGATGTATCTCAATCCCTGTTTTATGTGCGCTTCTCTGGCTGATATAGCGTGCAATAAACGGCATATTATGCCGGAAAAACCAGTTTGCCGTTTTGTGGCTTCTGAGCGCTTTAAATCCGGGATAAAGAAAAATGATCTCAAACGGGCTTTTCGCCGCCGGGTCGTGCTCCATAAATGCTTTTACGGACTCTCTAAATTCATTAAACATAAGTAAACACCTTACAAAAATAAATGCCCCTGTCCTGCGACAGAGGCAATAAAAACTGCGGTTCCACTCTTCTTTATACTTGACTGCTCTAACAGCCCTGCTTTTAACGGAGCAAACCGTTCCGAAATACTGAATTTCCTTCGGAAAACTCCGGAGTGCATTTCACTGCCTGCTAAATACACACATTTCACCATAAAGTGCGCTCTCTGAAAAAAGCAAAAACAGTTACTTCTCTCCATCAAAGTTTTTCACTATTAATATTATTATATACAAAAATACGGATTTTGCAACTATTATTTTGTTTTAATAAGATGCCAGCCGTCTTTTGCGTAAACAATGCCGCTGAGCATGGTTATAATGCCCACGATCCAAAATGCAACCGTGCAGTAAATATTGAGCCACTGCGTATTCATATCTATATCCGCAGGGCCCTCGCCGATGGCAAGGAAAAGAAATGCAAGACCGGTTGTTGCCATTTGCAAAAACGTTTTTGCTTTTCCAAAAGCGTTTGCCGCAATGACCTCGCCCGTAGTGGCGCCAGCCATTCGGATTCCCGCAACAAGGAATTCGCGTGCCAGCATGATCATGATCACAATATCCGTATGCCAGCCGAGATCAAATAAAATGATATAAGCGGCAAAAACAAGTGTTTTATCCGAAAGCGGATCCATCAGTTTGCCGAAATCCGTAACAATACCGGATTTTCTTGCAATGATGCCGTCTGCCTTATCGCTCATACAGGCAATAAAATAAATGATCAGCGTTGCAACCCAGTGGTATTTAAACTCAATAAACGCGCATGCCATCAGTGCGGGCACACAGCAAAACCGGAAAACCGTTATTTTATTTGGCAAATTCATTCTACTTTCTCTCCTATCAGATCATAACCGTTATAGTCAGTGATTTTAACTTTAATATAATCGCCGGCATAAAGTTTTTCATTTGATGAAATAATAATACCGCTGTCTATCTCAGGTGCGTCCAGATAACTCCTGCCAATATATTTGCCGTTTTCCTCATAATCCACAACTGCGTCATATATCTTTCCAACGCGCGCCTGATTCGCCTCCTGCGTAACGGAATACTGAATATCCATCAGCACTTCTTCGCGGCGTACCTTTACATCGTCGTCAATCTGATCCGTCATATCAAACGCAGGGGTATCCTCTTCCGGTGAAAACCGGAAACAGCCCATTTTATCAAACTTCATTTCCTTTACAAAATGACAAAGTTCTTCAAACTGCTCGTCGGTTTCTCCCGGGAAACCAACCATAAGGGTCGTTCTGAGAGAAAGACCGGGAATTCGATTTTTCATTTTAAAGATCAGGTCTTTAAGTTCGGAATAATTACCGCTGCGGTTCATTTTTTTGAGCAGCGCACCGCTGCAGTGCTGGAGCGGAATATCAATATAGGAACAAACCTTATCTTCGCGCGCAATCGTATCGATCAGTTCATCTGTAACCTTATCCGGATAGCAGTAAAATAATCTGATCCAGCGAAGATCCTCGATCTTACAAAGTTCTTTTAACAGTGCGGCAAGTTTGTATTCACCGTATAACGACATGCCGTATTTCGTTGTATCCTGTGCAACAAGAACGATCTCTTTAACCCCACGGGAAACAAGCTGTTTTGCCTCAGCAACAATGCTTTCCATATCACGTTCTCTATATTTGCCGCGTATACCCGGTATAGCGCAATAAGAGCATCGGTTGTCACAGCCGTCAGAAAGTTTAAGGTATGCCCAATGCGGCGGTGTAAAAAGCGTTCTTTCTCCGCTGAGCGGCAACAGATCCTTAGACGGAAAAAAGTTTGTTGTAACGCCGCTGAGCGCCTTTAGACATATCTTAGCAATATCACTGTCTGCTCCAATGCCCACCGCCGCATCTATCTCCGGCATCTCTTTCATGACTTCATTCTGATAACGCTCCGTCAGGCATCCGGTAACAATTATTGCGGAAATGATCCCTGCCTTTTTATACGCAGATACTTCAAGGATGGTTTCGATCGCCTCTGTTTTCGCGTCCTCAATAAACGCACAGGTATTGATCAAAACAGCGTCTGCATCCTCAATCTGCTCCGCAATATGAAAACCGGAGGCAGTCAATTTATGCGCCATCATCTCACAGTCTACCTGATTTTTCGGGCAGCCGAGAGAAATTATATAAATACTGTAATTATTCTTCATTCTCTATCCTGTTTAATGCTGTTTTTATATCTGAATAGGAAAATCCTTTTCTCATCAAAGCGGCGATCACCTTTTCCCTACCGCCGTCTTCAGAAAGTTTTTTGAAATAGCGCTTGTTAACAATATAAATTATGGAATCCAAAGGATCCGTTTCATTATGTGAAAGCACACGATTGATAATCTCTTTATCAATACCTCGTTTATACAATTCTGAACGAACATTTCTTTCGGAATAATTTTTTACCTTAAAAAGGTGCTCCGCAAGTTCGGCAGCAAATGCCTCGTCATTCAAATAACCGAGTTCGAGGAATTTTTCAACAGCCCTTTCGGCAGAAGCAGGATCACATGTACGCATGATTTTGCTCTTTAACTCATACACGGAGTGGCTGCGTCTGGAAAGCAGATCCGCGCCCTTATTCAGCGCTTTTCTGTAATTCATATCGTTTTTCAACAATTCCCATTCCTGATCGCTGATCTCCGTGCCGTCTGCAACCCCGTATTCAGACCAAAAATCTATATCCGTAGTGATCTGATATTCGCCGTCAAGCAGTATATGTACCTTTTTTCCACGCCCTTTTTGAGCTTGAATGATCATCAGTCTTCGTCATCTTCCACTGCAATATCCAGTTTAGCCCTGGCAGCGGCCCTTGTCTGTTTCGCGGTATTTTCCGTTTTTTCCTCAGGTTCTGTATCCGCTTTCGGAATCGATTTACCCTGAAATTTCTGCGAGGCAGATTCCTGAATCTCCGCCATTTTTGCCTTGATTTTCTTTTCCAGTTCCTCTGCAAAAGCAGGATCTTTCTGAATCATATCCTTTACTTTATCACGGCCCTGCCCAAGGCGCTCATCGCCGTAAGAGAACCAAGAACCGCTCTTCTTGATGATATCGTATTCAACCGCCATATCCAGGATCTCGCCCGTTTTGCTGATACCTGTGCCGTACATGATATCAAATTCTGCCTGTTTAAACGGCGGTGCAAGTTTGTTTTTCACTATTTTTGCCTTTGTTCTGTTTCCGATAAACTCATTGCCCGGGCCTTTGATCGTTTCTATTCTTCTGACATCAATACGCATGGAAGCATAGAATTTAAGAGCGCGGCCGCCGGTAGTAACTTCTGGATTACCGTACATAACGCCTACTTTTTCACGAAGCTGGTTGATGAAAATAATCAGGCAGTTGCTCTTGTTGATCGCGCCGGTAAGTTTTCTGAGCGCCTGGCTCATTAGCCTTGCGTGGAGTCCAACATGGGAATCGCCCATATCGCCGTCAATTTCGGATCTTGGAACCAATGCGGCAACGGAGTCCACAACTATGATTTCCACAGCGCCGGAACGAACCAGCTGTTCCGTGATCTCAAGCGCCTGCTCGCCGTAATCCGGCTGAGATACCAGAAGAGAATCAATATCAACGCCGAGATTTGCCGCATAAATTGGATCAAGGGCATGCTCCGCGTCCACAAATGCGGCTACTCCGCCTTTTTTCTGGCACTCTGCAATGCAGTGCAGCGCAAGCGTTGTTTTACCTGAAGATTCAGGGCCATATATCTCAACAATCCTGCCACGCGGCAGCCCGCCGATACCGGTTGCAATATCAAGCGTAAGCGAACCTGTGGAAATTGCGTCAACATTAAGATGAGGATTTTCACCAAGACGCATTACCGTGCCGGGGCCGTATTGCTTTTCAAGCTGTTTCAGGGCATTTTCAAGCGCAACTTTTTTATCTTGTGTAGCATTTTTCTTATCTGCTGCCATATATCTGAACCTCCGAAAAAATAATTGTAAAGTAATTTAAGATATTATAATAAATAATATAAATAAAATCAACCGAAAGCAAAAAAATTAACAGAAACTTTCGCTTATTAAAAAATTATATAAAAAATGCTTGCATTTTGCTGAGATATGTGGTAGTATTTATGCGTTCGAAAATTACAAGGAGGTGTTCGCTAATGGCAAAATGTGAATACTGTGGAAAAGAAATGACATTCGGAATCAAGGTCTCCCATTCTCACAGACGTTCCAATAGAACTTGGAAGCCTAATGTTAAAAGAGTAAAGGCTATTGTTAACGGCTCTCCTAAAAGAGTATATGTTTGCACAAGATGCCTTCGCTCAGGCAAAGTAGAAAGAGCATAAGTAAAAAAATATCTTGCTATTTAAAGCCGCCTGTTAGGGCGGCTTTTTTACTTTATTTTGCAAAAAAAAAGCGCCCTTTAGGGCACCCTCGATAAAGAGGGTGCCCTAAAACTTTTTAAACAGCCAAAATGATTTGATTGCAGGTTATAAGAAAATAATTTTTGTGGAGGAAAAGCAATGAAATCATTAATGGAAGAAATGGGTATCGGATACAGACAGGTTGGAGAAGTACAAATTCTGAACCTTGTTGTAACAGACACCAATTACCCCATAGGCATATGGGGACAAAGACATAAAGATTATCTGTTAGAAAACCACAGACTTTTTTACTACAATCTTTTGACAACAGGCAAGCTCAATTCATATCTTCACGATATAGATGTCAGTGCCAAAGAAATGTACGACCGACTAATAAAACAAATTGCCAAACAAGAAGGCATAACTGAACAACTAAAAGCAGATAATCAAATGCTGTGGGTTCAGCAAATGAACAATATAGCAAATCGAGCAAGAGAGATTGTATATAACGAGATAATTTATCAATTATAAATTTAAAGGGCAGGATAATCCTGCCCTTTAAATTTTACATTATTGTGTTTAGTGTGGTTCTAATGTATAATCAAATTGTATAATATAAGAATCTGTTTTGTGTTTAGAGGTGGTAATATGGAAAGTAAATATGACCATTCTAATATGTTGGATGTTTTAAAAGATATGACATTGGCTTAATGGATAATTTTCGCAGAACTATATTGACTTGCGATTTAGATAAAAAGTTGTATAATCAGCCCCTTGGTAAACATATTTATCATGCGATGTATTGGTTTGACTATTGGTGCTGTACTCCTCAAAATTTTGTAGGTGCTGATTTCCATTGTGATAATTTAGATTCACTTGATATTGAGTCAACTTTTGAATTTACACAAGAAAACTTGCTTAGTTATTTTGAATCTATAAAATCTAAGACTATTAGTTATCTCGAAAATCTAACAGAAGATAACCTAAATGATATAGTAGAAAATTGTGATAACAAGTCTAGATTTGAATGTGTATTAGGGCAGTTTCGCCATGTTTCTTTTCATCTTGGCAATGTAAATGCAATGACAATAGAAGATACGGGAAAATGGCCGTATGTTTCGGCAAGAGAAAAAGATTATATACAAGGTTTGTTTGAATGATCAATTGGAAAATAAGCACTAACGACTGCCATTATAAGAAAATTTAAATTTTTATTTGTGGCGTTTTGTTGATAGAGAGGAAAAACATTATGTTATATTTTCGAGGTATTTGCTCGGTGCAATTAAACGACAACAGATTGTATCAAGTTAAAATTATTTAAGTGTTGTCGATAATTGCACCTTATATGTTATTGAATTACAATATTAAGGAGTAGTTATAATGAATAAATATTTGAAAAACATAAACAGAATAGAATTTGTAGTTACTATGGCTTGCACAGGCAAGTGCAAACATTGCTCACAAGGCAGTCATATTTCAAATGAGCACATCGACGGAGAAATAGCTGAAAAAGCAATTTACGATATTTTCAAGCATTATAAAATCAATTCTCTTATGACTTTTGGCGGTGAGCCGTTGCTATATCCTAAAACAGTTTGTAAAATTCATTCTGCTGCGAAAGAAATGAATATCCCTAACAGAGAATTGATTACAAACGGATATTTCAGCAAAGATATTAACAGGATTAAAAATGTTGCACACATGCTTGCTGAAAGCGGGGTGAATAGTGTTATGCTTTCAGTTGACGCATTTCATCAGGAAACAATTCCTATTGAATATGTTAAGACATTTGCCAAAGCGGTGCTTGATGAAAGAATATCTATTTACACACATCCCGCTTGGCTTGTCAGTATTGACGATGATAACAAGTATAATTTGCAGACAAGAAAAATTTTAAAAGAGTTTGATGCACTTGGAATCGAGCAATCAAGCGGTAATGTTATTTTCCCCAGTGGTAATGCATTAAAGTATTTGGGTGAATATTTCAAAGAGAATGTTGAATACAACAATCCGTATATTGAAAATCCAAAGGATATGAAAACAGTTAGTTTTTCTGCTAACGGTGATGTGCTTAATGGGAATATATATGAGAATTCTATTTTGGATATAATGAATTCATATACAGTATGAATAAAGGGCAGGATTATCCTGCCCTTTATCAAATTTCTTTACTTTTATTGAGCTTTGACCCAAATTATTGTATAATCAAATTAGTACAAGAAAGGATTAAATTTATGTTGTATTTTGCCGATAATGATTTTAAATTAACAGAAAAAAATCCTTTTACAAATGAGCCATACAATGATAATTGGCTTATGTATGAACTAACCGATTCTCATGATTACGAGTTCTTTTGCGGTAAGGTCAACGGATCAATTTATTGTATAAGAGCAAGTAAGCATAGTAGCAATTGGCAAATGTCTTTAGGAGATTTTATAGATTTTAACAAAGAAAAGAATATAATTCTTGTTATAACTCGTGATGAATATAAGCAAAGTTTATTTATGTATAGACATCATAATTGCCAAGATTGTTTTTTGAGAAAATATGAATCAAAAGTTCTTGTTCATAGTACGACTTATGATAATTGGTGTTTAATCAAAAACTATAATTTGTTAAAAAGTTTCAATTCTATTTGTAACAATTGCAGTGAACCTATAGGAAAATTACTTGGTGATCCTGATGAATTTCAAGATTATATAATGTTTTCAAATGGAAATGTTGCAGGAGAGATAGTTGTTGCATCTAAAGAAAATAATAAGATTTCTATGGATGTAAACGCTCCATACATAACTGGTGCAAGACTTTATTTTGATGCAAGAAAAATAGCAGAAGACGGATTGTTGATAAGGGATGGTATACACATGAAAGTTAAGGACGAGTTGCCACTGTATCCTTATTTGTTATGGGTTGCGACTTATAAAAATACAGGATTAAAAAGCCGTGTTTCTACACCAAAAGAATTCACTGAAAAATCTAATTCGAAATTTTGTGAGATGTTTAAAGAATATGGTAGTTGTTTTTGATTTAGGCGGAACATTAATGGAATTCAGGGGAATGCCGCCTGTATGGATGGATTATTATAAAAATGGTTTTGAATATATTAATAATAAATTTAATCTTGATTTAACTGAAGAGAAAATAGATAAGTCTGTAGATATTATGAAATCTTATAACGCAAGAATTAGTTATAGGGAACAAGAAATTTCTCCTTTCGAAATTTTTAAAAATGCAACAGATAATTGGAACAGTAAAATAGATTTAGAAAAGATTGTTGACAGTTTTTTCGATGGGATTAATTTAGAGCCAATTATTTATGATTATTCTTTCGATCTATTAGAAAAGTATAAGTCTGATGGATATTTAATTGCGTGTCTAACTGACTTGCCAAGTGGTATGCCTGATTACATTTTTAAAAAACCTTTAAATAAGCTCATTGATAAACTCGATTTATATGTTTCATCTCAAAGCTGTGGTTACAGAAAACCCAATAGATTTGGTTTGGATTATATTGCTGATCATTTCAACATTGATGTAACAAAACTGCTGTTTATTGGTGACGAGGAAAAAGACAAACAGGCGGCAGAGAATGCTGGGTGCGAATTTAAATTTATAGAGGATGTATTAAAATAAACAAGAGAAAAGATAACAGAAAGAATAAAGATGGTGATTTAGAATGAGGCATTATGAAAATTAAAATAGCATTAGTACAATCCAATAAGATACAGGATAGTGTAAATGATACATTATTAAAAGGTTTAGAATATTGCAAAAGAGCAAAAAAATGGGGGCAGATATAGTTGTGTTCCCTGAAATGTGGAATATCGGATATATGCCTCCGTTTGAATATGCTTGGGATTATCCTGACGAAAAGGGACACGAAAAAGAAATTGAACATTGGAAGTCCTTAGCCATTGATAACAACTCGCAGTATATAAAAGAATTTTGTAAATGTGCTAAAGAGTTCGGTATTGCAATACTTATTACATATTTGAAAAAAGGAAAAGACAAGCCTTTTAATTCTTCCGCTTTAATTGATATTAATGGAAAAATAGTGCAGAATTATTCAAAGGTTCACACTTGTGATTTTTCTATGGAAAAACATTGTCAATCAGGTGATGGTTTCTTTGCAAGCGATTTGCAAACACAAAAAGGAATTGTAAAAACAGGTGTGATGATTTGCTTTGACAGAGAATTTCCTGAAAGTGCAAGAACTCTTGCGCTAAAAGGCGCAGAACTTATTTTAGTACCAAACAGTTGTCCTATTGATGAGAACAGAAGATCTCAACTGAGAAGCAGAGCTTTTGAAAATATGACTGCTATCGCTATGGCTAACTACACCGATGATAACGGTCATTCAATGATTTTCGACGGAATTGCTTACACCAAAGACGGCAAATACAGAGATATGAAAGTTTTAGAATTGGACAATAGTGAACAAATAGGTATTGCAGAAATAGATTTTGACGAATTACGAAATTACAGAAACAGTGAAGTTTGGGGAACAAAATACAGAAAACCCAACACTTATGTATAGAACAGCATAAAGATGATGTTAGTTGATAGGAGAATAAAATATGAAATCTCTTGATAATAGCGATAAGTATTTGTTGCCGTTGTTACCCAAAATTATTCTTGAAAAAACTAACAAAAAAGCAGAAAAGATAAAATTCATCGGCGGCGGAAGTTTCGGCAGGGTTTACAAAGCCGAACTTTCAAATGGCGAGACGATTGCGATTAAGGCTTACAGAATTCAAGGTTCTCAATACGAAGAAGCTAACCAGCTTAATCTTCTTTCTAAAAATACAAGTGTAAAGACGCCAAAAGTAATTTTTACATATGAAGATGAAAATACTGCAATTTTGGCGATGACATTCGTTGAAGGGAAAAATGTATTAAATCCTTTGTTTTTATTCAAAAGTAAAAAACAAAAACAACTTTTTGCCAATGATGTTGTTGACGGCATGCTCCAGTGGCACAGCGTAACAGGAGAGAAATTCGGTGCTTTATCAAACCCCACTTATGACAGCTGGTATGAGTATTATAAAACGGTTAACCAAGAACTTTGGCTAAAGGATCTGGCAAAGTTAGCTAAAAATGGTAAGTTCAGCAAGAAAAGAATGCAGCTGCTTTATGATGCAACAGAAATATTCAATAAACTTCCTGAAGAAACAACAGCTCCTGTACTTATTCACAGCGACCTTAACATAATGAACATAATGGCTGACCCTAAAACATTAAAGTTAACCGCCTTTATTGACCCGTGTACAAGTATATGGGCGGACAGAGAATACGATTTGTTTCAGCTTCGTAATATGTGGGGAGATGCCTATGGCTTGTACGAAACCTATAAGAAAAAGTACAAATTATCAAAATATGCAGATTTCAGAGTAGCTTATTACGGCGCAATGCTGGAAGCATCAATGAGGCTGAAAGGCGGTCTTATTCTGCCTTTCTGGGAAGACTTAACCATGATGCGATTAAAAAAAGAAATAAAAATGCTTAATAATTTGTAACGAAATAGGAGAATGATATGGGTACATATACAGGTTGCATAATTGAAGAAAGCTTGAAAGATAAAACTATACTTGATGAGTTTAATATACTTGAAACAAGAGAAGATGATGGAGTCAGTTATATTGTTGAGATAGAAGACAGCAAGGTTGAAAAAATTCTGCCAAAACTGAAACAATCAATGGTTGATGAGCCTATCTGGTATATAGATTTGAAAAACTACGATTACCATTACATAATTTTCAACGATAAGATATTCAAAGTCGACCGTGATTATCCTGAACAATACGAAGAAACAAAAGAATATGGCTTAAAAAGAGGTATTCTTGAAGAATATTTACCTAATGCATCTTGGGCAAAGTAAATTCAAATGTTACTAATAAACCTGCTAAAATCAATTTAATGATTGCAACAGTTTTTCAATTATTATGGAATTTAGCACCAAGTTATGATAATATGTAATTATAATATATTTTTAAGTTTAAAATACATAATGTTTTCGTGAAAAAAGCAGTCCGGATTCTGAGCTTATTTGTGGCGTTTTATAGTAATTGCCTGCTAACAGGTTTAATAATTAATATAACAAATCTTATATTACAAAAGATAATTCATTGATATGAATTGCTTTTATGAATAGAATTGAATTTTTAATTTATTTATGTTGCTATTTGCATTTTAATAAATTATATTTAATTATATAGAATTACTACTTTTAACTGAAAAATGAAATCTTGCAATTGAAATTTAAATACATTCTAAAAATGTTTTAAATTATAATTAATAAATTTGTTGCAAGTTAAGGAATGGTATTATGTTGAATAACGATGAAATCAAAAGAGCTATTAAACAAAAAGAAATCGAACTTAAAATTTCTTTTTATCTCAAAGATGGTAAAATCTTACAATATGAAAAAGAAAAAGATTTTTTATCAAGCCCCTTAAAAAACAACTTATACTCAGACAGGATAAAATTAACCATGGGGCCAATTGTAAAAGTTTTGAATAAGAAAAGGATTAATTCAAAATATCGATTTAATGGGAAGAAAGATCTTTATGACCTAAGAAAATCTAATAACAAGTATTTAATTAGTCCTGGAGAGTCAATCATAATTCTAACTAATGAAAGAATCAAATTAAATGGAAATTATGCGTGTATAATAGTTCCAAGGATATCTTTGTCTGATGTTGGAGTTGTTGTAACTACAGCATATGTTGATCCGTTTTATAATGGCGTCATGAGACTTCATCTATCAAATTTATCAGATAAAACATTTGAACTTTCGACTCTTGAGGCAATTGCACAATGCTTTTTCTTTAGACTATCAGATTCTGTATCTATAGAGTTTAAAGACGATTTTCCAACCAAAAGTGTATTTTTTGGTCAAACTTGGTCAGAAATACTTGATAGCAATAGAACACCTTTTCCTATAAAAAAAGATTCAAGTAATGTTGATAAATTTTCAAATTTAAAATATCAACTTAGTATTATATGTGCTTTTTTAAAAAAACACTCTATTATTTTTATAATAATTACAAACATTGTTGCAATTGCTTGTGGCTATGCAGTATTTAAACAACAATTTAAGGAATATACTTATGTTGCAACGCAAATTCAAGACATATTAAAACCTACATCAAGCGAAATTGTTATTCTTCCAGGTGAAACATATGGCGAAAAAGAAATAGTCATTGAGCATTCTAAATCGGAAATAATATCTGTATTGTGTAACAATGATGATATAAATTATAAAATTATAAGTGGAAATAAAGAAAATGAAACTAAAATAATATTTTCGATTTCATTATCATCTGCACCAGTAAATAAATATGAGATTAATTTTAGTTATATTGTTGTTAGGAGTATTGAATAATGAGTTACTATTATAAATCATTGAATTTTGGGAAGATACAAATTGAAAAACTAACAACTTCATATTGTACAAATCATAGCAATGAGTTGTTAAAACTAATTAATATAATACCGTATATCCATAGTGGCGTTGATGATTTATTATGTCAAAAAGAAGATTATTTTAAAAACAAATGGAATTACAGTTATGTAATTAAAAATAGTCAAAACAAAATTATTGGCGTTTTAATTGCATATTTTAGACTAGCTGACAAGAAACATATCTTTGATTCGTTATATATACATAGATTTGCAATTTCTCCAGAATATCAAAATATAGGTATTGGAACAGTGGTCCTAAAATATTTTATTAATAAAACATTTAAGGAAATTCCTTGGCTTTTGAACATAACTGTTCAAACTAATAATGATTGTGAAAATAATTCAGTAATACAATTTTATAAGAATAATGGTTTCAAATACATGTATAGTATTCCATATGAAAATAAAACAGATTTATTACTCTTATTAGAAAGAAAAAATTATGCTTGTCCTAAAATTTTAAATTTTGAATTTGAAGAATTAAATCTAAAACATCCACGTTTGAATGTTTCAAGTGATTTTTTTGATTCTAAAAATGTTTTACCAATCATTTATTTTGCATCAACAAATGAAAAGAAAAAGGAAATAGTCAAGTTTATTTTTCACAATTACAATATTGATGTAAATTTTGTTAAATCTCCAATTGAATTGACTGAACCCCAAGTTGAAAAACCAGAGTTAGAAGAAGAAAGAAAATTAGTCAGTTTACCACTTAAATCAATTTCAAGATTTATAAATAAAAACATGGTCCCGTATACTATTGAAGATACAATGTTATTTGTAGAATTTTTTAATCGTAATGGAAATCAATGGGAGTTACCAGGACTTGATACAAAAAGATGGTTACGGCAAATGGGATTAGACGGATTTTTAGAGATAATGGGAAATACAAGTAAGAGAAGAGCTAAATTTGTGTCTCAGACAGGTGCTTATGTAAAAGCGAAGGAGTATTGTTATGGACGCGGAGAAGTATATGGAACAATATCATATAAAAAATCCGAAATAATGCAACCAAAGTATGGTACATATCCATATTTTTTTCATTTATTATTTATACCAGATGGTGCTGACAAAACATTGGCAGAGATGGATATGTATGAATATGCGCAATATGACTATATGAGAATAAGTATAGTTCAACTAATAAAAAACCTATCAGATTTTGAACCACTACAAAGGCAATACACTGTGTTTGATTATACCGAGGAGAATAATTAATTTATGATAATTATATCAGGGCCGTCAACAATTGGAAAAAATCCTTTAATATATAAAATATGTGAAACATATGATTTTAAATATGTGAAACCTTGTACAACAAGAACAATAAGAAGTGAAGAAGTAAATGGAAGGGACTATGATTTTTTTACTCAGTTAGAATTTCAATCAAAAATTAAAAGCAAAGAAATTATTGAGTGGGATTATTGTTTAGAAAATTATTATGGATATATGTTTAGATTTCCAGGAAAAGAAAATCAAATTACTCATGGGCTATCTCGTATGGCTCTTAGAATTAAATCTAAATACCCAAATGAGATTACTACAATTTTTTTAATGCCAAAAGATTCAGAGGGTATATTTAATACTATAAAAAAAATATATAGTGGAAAAGCGTTAGTTTTGAGGCAGTCTTTAATTGAAGAAGAAATCTGTCATTCATTTCTTTTTGATGAGGTTTTTACAGTAAATAATTCGGTTTTCGATTTGTTAAATGATAAAAGAATGATAGAAATACTATCTCGAAAGAAAAAATAGTAGACAATGCTATTTACCTAGTTATTTTTATTATATAAGAGTTTATAGGTATAACTTAACTTATATGTTGTGATTTTGCAATATATTGTTAACTATGACTATTTCAGTTTGGGCTTGAATCCTTAAGAGGAGAAAATTTAATGCTTGAGTACAATAATTATCTTTGACTGTTTAAAAAGTACTTGTATATTTTTCCTATATTGGCACAAATGGAGAATTCATTATGGATTGTCCATTTCCTTTTTTGCATATTTTCACTATTTAATGTGCTTTTTTCTTTTGTTTTTAATGAAAATGTGACATTAAAGTGCCACTAAAATCAAACTCCAACTGCATAAAATAGCCAAATCAATCCAACAAAATTGCAGACGCTTGAAAGACATTGCAAAGGTTAATATTATTGAATTAATTCATTATTATGGTATAAATAAAATGCAGAGTATCGTTTATAAATATCAAATTAACAGGAATGATTATAATGATAAAACCACAAAAACTTTGTGTTGGAGATACTGTAGCGACTATCAGTCCGTCTTGGGGATGTGCAGGAGATCCTAGTTTTAAATGGCAATATGACTTAGGCGTTAAAAGGCTGCAAGAAATAGGTCTTAATGTGATTTCTGCTCCTAACTCGATGAAAGGAACGAGATATTTAGCTGATAATCCTAAGGCAAGAGCAGAAGATTTAATGTGGGCGTTTGAAAATAATAATGTCAAAGCTGTAATTGCAAACATTGGTGGAAATGATTCAGTTAAGCTCATTCCGTATTTGAAAGATAATTCTATTATAAGCAATCCTAAAATATTGTGTGGATATTCTGATGTTATTTCTTTGCATTTGTATTGCTATAAATTAGGTTTGTCTACATTTTACGGAGACAATCTTTTAACTACTATAGCAGAGGTTGGACAGTGGCATCCATACAGTAAATATTGGTTTAAAAAAGCATTTTTTGATAATTCTCCAATTGGCACGATTGAACCTTCGGCTGATTGTACATATGAAGATATAAAATATGCAGATCCTAATTTCATACGAAAGTACATACCTAATAAAGGCTATTATCGTGTTCAGGGTAGCGGAACCGTAAGAGGAAGACTTTTTGGCGGTAATGGAAATTTAATGGAATATGAAAAGGAACATATTTTTAATTTAAGAAAATCTGATTTTAAGGATTCTATATTGTTTTTTGAAGAAATACCCGAAATATGTAATACTCAGTATATTGTAGAATTTTTTGATTGGTTAGGTACTAATGGATATTTACAGGAAATAAACGGGATTATCATTGGTAAAATGCGTTCTTGTGAGAGTTTCAAACCTTTTGCAGATGAAATACGAAAAATTGTTACTTACAAATATAATTTGCCGCTTTTGCCTATTAATGGGAGGACTTAATTTTGGACATACATCACCTCTGTTGGTTATTCCTTACGGAGCAGAGGCTGATCTCAATGTTGATAATCTTGAATTTTCTATTTTAGAAAATGGTGTAGAATAAATTTCATTTTTTGAAAATCAGCAATACAAAAACACAATTTAATACACATAAATAATGCTTTTTTGAAAGCAAAATGTGACTTTAATCAAGTCGTTTACATATTAAATTAACCCACCGAGAGTGAGTTGATTTATGTAAACGGCTTTGTTTTTTGCTTGAAAATATGTGAATAGATTAATAATTTTCGCCTGCTTATTCAGTAATATAGTGAGGATAGGTAGCACTAAAATACTTGCTTGTCAAGTCCTTTGTTTCACGATACCGTGAAGCTGTTCGCTTGAAAAAGCGGTGAATAAGTCTGTAAAATTGAGATGTAAAATTGATACTTGAGCAGTAGAAAATACCTCTTTTACCAACCGAAGAAATATCAAAGTTGTGTCCAAATATTCCAGTGTTCAACCCGTTGCTTTGTCATAACCAGCAGACTGTTTGTAATTACAAATTCCAAACAGTGCTTGTCAGGGACACCCTGAAACCCGATTGAAAGGAGCGTATAATGATTAAACTTTATCTCACCAAAAGTGAATACAATTATGTCAATGAACTTATGAAAAATCAAATTGAAAAGCTAAAGAAAATGTCACCAACCGAAAGAATAAATTGGTATAACTTTTCTCTTTTTAACAAACCCATCAATTTTACTAAAGAAATAGACAATACAATCTATACAGTCAATACTCATTTTAATGAAAACTCAACAGAAAGCATTGAAGAAAAGACAGTCCGTATTTTAGAACAGACAGAAAAGTAATATTAAAATTGCACTTTAAAGTGTTGAAGTATAACAGAGAATATGTTATTATTCAGTTAACCTGCAATCAAACATATTCGGCTGTGG